>Ga0268280_1000040_pt1 | contig 127221 bp, 115 predicted proteins | sample saktaG_9_FD_190139 | JGI IMG/M metagenome (GOLD analysis project Ga0268280, IMG submission 190139) | Saline water microbial communities from Sakinaw Lake, British Columbia, Canada - sak_2011_5_24_40m | ecosystem: Environmental > Aquatic > Non-marine Saline and Alkaline > Saline ...
CGCAGAGCCTACGGTCTGCGTGATGAAGAATATCTCAAACTAAAAATCTTAAGCTGTATGTTACCTGCTTTTTAGAAGCTAAATCTCGCTCTTTTTACCCACTCGGTTGGGAGAAGAGCCTCTTTTTCTACTCCTGACGCTTTGCGGCTGCAGTTCCTATATCCAGCGTACTGTATGGCAGTCGCTCGCACGGATCGGCGACCCGATCCCTCCCCCGCCGCAGATGATCACCACACCGGTACTCCAGAACGTCTCTCTGGCTGTATCGTGGGTCGGGCATGCAACCGCCCTCATTCAGATTCATGATAAAATCATCATCACCGATCCGCTCTTTACGAACTCGATAGGAATGCTCGTCCAGCGTGCTGTCAAACCCGGACTCGATCCGGCGCTTCTGACCAAAGTCGACTTCACGCTTGTTTCTCATCTCCATTTTGATCATCTCAGCTATGGCAGTCTGGATATGCTGCCGAAGAATGGGAGACTGCTTATTCCCGATGGTGCTGCCGAGTACATACCGGACTTTGGTTTTCAAGCGATCGATGAAATGAAACCATGGGATGTCGTTGAGAGCGACAGTGTCCGCATCACGGCAGTCCCGGTGCAGCATTTCACGGGACGCTACGGCTTCGATGGCGCATGGATGGGAGAGCGAGGGTATACGGGATATGTCGTCGAGTACCGGGGGATTGCTGTTTTCTTTGCCGGTGATACGGGCTATAACTCAGAACTCTTCAAAGAAATCGGGCGGCGGTTCAAGATTGATCTCGCCATCATCCCCATTGCCCCGAGCTCTTCGGACGGTGTCGGTTCACGAGTGCATGTGAGCCCGCTGGGGGCATTGACTATTTTGAAGGACGTCGGGGCTGCCTCCTTATTGCCTGTCCATTTTGGGACAATGCTTTTTGGTTCAACCGCAAATCCGCAAGGACCATTGGAAACACTCCTGACAGCCGCAGCAAATCAAGGTCTCTCTGATAAGATCGTCCGATTAGACGTTGGCGGGCAGAGGATTCTCTTTTAATATTACACTGTTCGGTTGTACAAACAGGAGGCATCTTATGACCGACCCCTTTTCGCAGAACGATTTATGTATTCTTTATTCTCCCTGCAAAAGTAAATCCTGTAACAATTACGCGCCTTTCGTGTCTATTAGTAAAAGGACATGCTGATGAATCGTGAAGGAATATTCAGGAAAGCCATTCAGGAGAACGACAGGAGGATTTTCCGGATATGCCGTCACTTCTTTGGTCCCGGGGATGAAGCACACGACGCTTACCAGGAGATACTCCTGAAGATCTGGCTCAATCTGGATACGTTCCGAGGCGAGGCACAGATAAAGACATGGATCAACAGGATCACGGTCAATGTCTGCCTTACATTTCTGGCGCAAGCAAAAAAGAGGTCTTCCATACTTGTTCCTTTTTCGAAAACTGAATATGAGGAGAACATCGCTGGGCAGGAAGAAGTACATGACGATGAAGAAAAGAAACTCCGATTTTTCCAGACATTTATGCAGCAGTTAAGCGTACAGGATAAAACGTTAGTGAGCCTCTATCTTGAAGATCTGGACAAAAAGGAAATAGCCCAGACGACAGGTTTTTCGGAGTCCAATGTCAGGGTGAGGATACACAGGATAAAGAAGCAGATCCAACTTGAATTAGAGAAAAAATATGGAACTCGATGATTTCAAACAAAAAGAATGGCCAACCGAACGGAAAGGACAGGCATCAGAACAAGACGTGATTTCCGATCAACTGATAGAAAAGTTTCATTCAGAGATAAGGACTGAATGGAAAAAGACTATCCTGTGGATAGCCATCCTCGGCATGCTTTCCATCCATTTTCTTTCTCTTCGCGCTAGAACTGCCGATCTTGTCAGCCTGGGTGGTTCTTTCATAGCGGCCGGATTCATTCTCGGCGCGGTGTATTTATATTTGAAGTACAGGCCGCTGACGCCCCCTCTCTACCGCCTCCCTATGGCGGAATTTCTTTCGACTGCCGAAAAAAGGCTCCGGTATATGAATGCTTCGGACCTATTGATCGTAGTTCCTTTACTCCTTCTACTCAGAACAGGGGGAGGAATGGTTTTTATCACGAGGCTCTCTCATTATACAGACCATGGGAACATGCTCCTCTCAATATGGATCATCTTTTTCATTCTGCTGTCACTCTTCGGTTTTTATGCGGGGAAAAAGAATTGGTTGAAGGTTCACGGCGCTCTTCTTCAGGGAATCTGCAACATCAAAGACTCCATAAGAAAAGAAGAGGCATAATGTTCTTGAACTTCCCCTCCGCCGCGAGAGCCGATGAACTCAGAGTATGATCCACGCTTCGCAGCGGAATAGTAATTTCTATAGACTCCCAACCATGGTAACTCGTTCGATAGTTCTATCTCGTTCTGCCGAACTTGTTGCTTATCCACACATTCAAAAACACCGCCGTTACTTCAACAAGATCAACTTTTTAATACTGCGATATTTAGGTGTAGTCAGTTCGTAGAAATACATCCCCGAAGCAAGCGGCTCCGCGTTGAAATCAACCCGATGAAATCCCTCACCGAACATTCCGCCTGCAAGCTTCCGGACTTTCTGGCCGAGTTGATTGTACACCGTCAGGGCAACCAGGCTCTGTTCGGGTAAAGAGAACTCTATTGTTGTGGAAGAATTGAATGGATTCGGATAGTTGTTGTACAATTCATACCCATGAGACGGATGTTCCGCCACACGTCGTATGCCTGTAGGGACATAGACATCATTCAAACCTCCCGGTGTACCATATGGATACGATGGTTTCCACTGTTCGGGAAGCGCATTATCCATCTGTGGATTGATCAATGCTAATGTTGCACCGGTACCGTTAGGAAGGGAACTCCAACTCCCTGTCGATGAATATGCCACTTCATCCACGATCTGTTCCGTATTATCCGCTAACTGCAGAAGTTCTCCTTCGCTGCTCAATCCAAAAGAGATATTTCCAATGATCGGCCGGACAGAAGAACGGAGCGACATGAATTTTGCTGTGTCCCGGGCTAGGACGAGGTATGATCTTCCGCCAATAGAGGAACCAGCCGGAAGAATGAACTCATGCAAACTGCCGTCTCGAATTTTCCATCCGGAAAGATCCATAGCTCCACTTACGGGATTAAAGAGCTCGATCCAATCCTCAGTATCAAATAAAGAGGAGGAATGATAATTAATCTCATTGATGACCACCGAACTGACTGAAAGCGGAGCCGGCTCAAAGACTGCCATGACAGCAGCGTCGGTGTTTAAAACAAGCGTGATCTCCGGTGAAGTCGACGTCGAGATTCCCTGCCATTTGACAAAACGAAAACCGGGCAGTGCTTCAGCTTTTATTTTGACGGGAATATTTTTTAAAGAGGATCTGTTTGGCAAAATTATTTTTTATTTCTGTATTGTGGATATAAATTTTCCCCCACACCGAATCGTTCCGGACGATCGTCAGCACAAGGGTTCCGGTGATGCCGAATTTTGTCAAGAGAAATCCGCGCATGGCCTGAGGGCGATTAACCGCAAAATCCTTCACGATCTGAATATTCCCTGTCCAGGTTGCCGGGGTATTTCCGATGGAGATGGATTGCGGCCATCGCACTTTGTGGCGGGGAATTTCTGCCGCAATTCCCTGAGCAAGACTGTCGATAATAGAGAGCACCCGATCTTTATCGAATGTTGTATTCATGTGAACCGCAAACCGCTGGATGAACTCGTTCCTGAAGTCGGTGTTCTCCAATAATTTTCTGAGCATCAGTGTAGACCATGGGGGGTTGGGCCAGCTCGGTCCATTTGTCGCCGTTGCCTGTGCCAGAGTATTGGTGGTATACAGGCCTTGCGCGTTTCCGCCGAACGTAAAATCAAGATCATACGTCATCCATCGCCATCGTCCCTGAGGAGTTCGCTGTCGCCACAGTTTCATATTAGCCCCCGGCCAGTCACCGTTGGCGGCATAGATCTCTGCGATATTGTAATCGATGTAATTATCGATGTCGACGATGGAACGTATATAATCGTAATTCGCAGCGACGGTGAGACTATTCGCCGTCAGGAAATCGATCATGTCATTGTATGCTGCTAAATCGCCATTATTTGCGGTGACTCCTTTGCTGATCTCAATCAGATCGATACTGTCGCCATTGACACCGTGATGTGATTCGACATAATGCTCATTCAGTTTTTCCCGTATGTTGTGGATGCCGTAATACTGTCCATTGATGAATACAACCGAAGGCCGGTACGCCTGATAATCAATATTCATGGAACGGACAAAGAGTGTCTGCACCATACCATCGCGGAACATTGTGCGCCACCAATCTTGGCCTGAACTCCGCAGAACGAAATTATTATATTCGGTGATCAACTGGTCGGGAAAGAGCCGGTATGCAAGCTTCTTAAAGCCATATTCGCCGCGGAGATAAAATGCGAGAGACTTTTCTGCATATAATCGTGCACATCCGCCGAATATCTTCACTCCTGCCGAAACAGAGAATGCCGGCATCCTGTTCTGCTCAAAGAATTCGATATCGACGGGACGTTCCCAATCCTGATTCCAATTTCTCGGAACGGTGCTGCAATGGTCGATGATACCGTTCGTTCCTGCCACGTAAATCCCCGACGTATCGCTGAAGAAATTTTCCGGATCCGTGACCAGCGAAAACACCGGAAGAAGTGTCGGTTCGTTGATAAAATATACTGCTGTCAGAACGCTGGAGGGAAGCGAGCCAGCTTGAAATGCCTTCACCCGTACCACCAGCGTAGAATCTATGATGATCGGAGATGTATAGAGAGGGCTTGCCGCGGTTGGTGTATGCCCGTCAATCGTGTAGCGAAGTGAAACATCCGGCATTATATGCGAAAGAGAGAGCGAAATTTGTCCTGTATAGAATCCGCTTTTCAGGGAAACAGCTGGAGGAGCAAGTCTGCTTGCCACCTGCGATTCATTGTTGGGAGCCCCGGGAGACGAAGGAGACAATTTATACCACGTCGATGCACCGTCGGGAAATCTTCCGTAGGAAATATCGGTTTGCTGGGAACCGAAAACCAGAGTATCTATGACCTGTCCTTCCGGCGAGAATAATCCTATGCTTTCGCCGCTGGCGCTTAATTTAAAGTTCGCATGGTTTGCGGTTGTCTTATCGTCCGCCCAGATAATCTTATACCCTTTTGGCGGGATGATAATATCCGCAGGAAAGACATACTTCCTGGGCTGTGAAAGAAGATCAGTAATTGAGTAACCTTTCAGATTCACAGAAGAATCGGCCGCATTGTAGAGCTCAATCCAATCACCGTACTCTTGGTACTCAGGATCAGTAATTGTCGCAGTATTCGATGCCATAAATTCATTGATAAAGATCGATTGTGCGGTACCAGGCTGAACGAACAAGAGGAGAAATAATATTGCAGGTGATATGTGGATAATCTGCGATCGTTTCATCGTTTCTCTTTTTTGAAAAAGAGGGATGGAAATAACCTGCTCAAAGGTAAGAAGAAAGTTGATAAAATGTCGGCGTACGAAGAACGTGCGTCGATCGGTGCACCTACTCAACGTGTTTGCGCTTGATTGAAAAACTAAGTACCATTTCCGCAGAAATGCAGACCGAAGACTTTTCGTTGATTTAAGGAAAACACAGAAAAAATTTCTCTTCATGAAAAGTTATTGTGTACACAATGGATATAATCGCACTTTTTATGCGTCCTTGACACAGAAGATGTTGTAATAACGCTATTCATAATTACAGTAGTTATGCAAGATGTGCGAGAGGAAGAGAGAATCAGTTGAACAAGAACGTCGTGGTGCTGTGCACCACGGCGAGCGAGCAGACATCAAAAAAAGGGGGAATTGGATAGAGGTTCTTGGATTGAGCAAAGCGTCGGTTGGAAGTGAGTGACCATGCATTTCATAGTATGAGTTTGTGGTCACACACGAACAAGAAGATGCTTTGCTCAACACCAAAAAGTTTTTTTTGTTCCCGTTTTTTTTGCTGCATTCCCGCAAAGACGGCGGGACTGACTCGCACTGACATTCTTGTGTTGTTAGACAGACTATGAGAAGATTGATGGTGACGTTGATTGAATGGAAACTGGTGGATCATTCTCGCCCACCTCGCATAACAGTCGGCTTCACGGCGCTCATTCTATGATATGGTAGTAGTATAGTATTCGCTCCATTGTTTTGTTCACTATTGAAAAAAATCGTTTAGAGTTCACAAAACAACGGCGTGTAGCCGACACACGTTAGGCGCAACCGCAACCAAGTAGAAAGATCAACAAAACTTTTAACTTGAGGCATACCAATGAATACTAACCAAACAGAAGAAGCACTCTCAGGAATTCTCTGTGGCGTTTCAGGTGAGTACTTCGTTGCTGCTGAACTTTCTCGACTTGGCTTCATTGCCTCGATCACTCTGAGGAATACAAAAGGTGTTGATATCCTTGCAACAAATGAGAGTGCTTCAAAATCTGTTGCCATTCAAGTCAAGACCAATCAAGGCACAGGAAAGGCTTGGATGTTGAATAAGAAAGCAGAGGAATATTACGGTGACAACCTCTTCTATGTTTTTGTCAATCTCAAGGACAAAGCGAGTCATCCTGATTTTTTTATCGTGCCAAGCAAAGTTGTCGCAGACCAGATTCGGGAAGGTCATGCTAAATGGCTTCAGACACCTGGTAAAAAGGGTCAGCCACACAACGATTCGACAATACGGAAGTTCTCAGACGAACACGACAATTATCTTGGCAAGTGGGAGATTCTAGGACTGTGATGGTGCGGCGAAACGTTAGGCGACATGCCCAGGTTGAAAATGCAAATCAATCTACTTTATGTAAGTGATCGAGGCTGGGTCGGTTAGAAAAGCAATACTAAGTTCAAGGAAAGGAGTTCGTTTATGGCGAAGAAAAAAATGAACGACGTAAGATTTGCCAAAGCTGCCGATGTTATGACCAGGGATGTTGTATACATTGAGGGCAGCAAATCTGTAGCCGATGCAATCAGGTTAATGAAGGGGAAACATGTCTCCAGCCTCATTGTAAACCGAAGAGCACAGGAGGACGCCTGGGGAATGTTAACACGCAAGGATGTGGTCAATAAAATTGTTGATCCCGGTAAGGATCCACGCGATGTTAAGGTTTTTGAGATTATGTCCAAGCCACTCATCATGGTATCCCCCGGTCTCGCGTTAAAATATTGCGCCCGATTGATGAACCATGCAGGAATCAGGCGGGCGACCGTTTTCGATGGCAAGGAGATTGTCGGCATTCTCAGTAACACCGATATCTTCAATGCCATCAAGGTGTAACTAATGCTTCATTGTCTAGGCACGCCAGCAACTTTATCGGATGAACAAACCGACCCAGCCAGGTCACTCTGTTTAGTATCGAATAGCAGCACGTCGTCTAACACGCATAAAAATGAGTCTTAAGTTTAACATATTGAAGTCTAACGTTTCACCTGTTGATACATTGCTTCGTGCGCAATAAAATATTTATCGTAGCGCACTCAGCAACGTCATTTTTATGCGAAACGTTATATATCAGTTGACAAAAAAGGAGAGTGAATGAAAAAAAATGCTGTGTTCATATTATCTTTCCTTTGCTTCTCTTATTGCTGTTGTCAGACAGACGCTAGTCATGATGCGAACTGTTTTACAATTCTTGTCGGTAAAAATGCCAGTTCGGACGGTGCTGTCCTCTTAGCTCATAACGAAGATGATGCGGGAGAATTGCTCGTTGACATGCATAAAGTTCCAAGAGGGTCATTTGCCAACATGACGAAAATCGACGATTCAACAACCATAGCGAGCAGCAATCACTGGAGTTATCTATGGATTGAAATACCCGGTCAAAAGTACGCAGATGGTTTGATGAATGAATTTGGTGTTACAATATGTTCAAACGAGGCACAATCAAAAGAGAAGAATGAAAATGGCAGAATAGGATATTATTTGAGAAAAGCACTCGCTGCTGAAGCGAGATCGGCAAGGGAAGCCGTCAAAATAGCGGGACAATTCATTGAAGAATATGGATATTCATATTCGGGCCGCGCTTACAGTGTTGCTGATCCCAACGAGGCATGGGTCCTGGAAGTGGTAAGGGGAAAACACTGGATTGCCAAGAGAGTGCCGGACGACGAGATCGTAGTAATCCCGAACTACTATGTCATTACTGATGTGAATCTTCGGGACACAATGAATTACCTCGGGTCTCCCGACCTCATTGAGTATGCCGTTCACAGGGGATGGTACAATCCGCAAAGCTCCAGGAAGTTTGATTTCAGAAGTGCATATGGCAATCCAGACAAGCTCCAAGCGCAATCGAACATTGCAAGAAAGTGGGTTATCATAAACTATTTTTCAGAGAAGCAATATACCTTCCAAGAAAACTTCCCGTTCTCTCTCAAACCCAAACGCAAAGTCACCTTTTCCGATTTGACGCATGCCTTACGAAATCACTATGAGGGTACCGAGCTTGAAATGAATCCAGCTGATAATAAAGGTAATCCGCACAAGAACGCGGTTATGAGAGTTTGTTCTGAAAGCAACCAGTACAGTGTTGTCGCGCAGCTGCGGCGCTGGATACCAAGTGATATTGGCAATGTTTTATGGTTCGCTCCCCGCAGACTCTGTCTTCAACCATTCATCCCGATCTATTTTGGAATTACCGAAATCCCGATGGGCTACGAGAAGGAAAGCTATGACAAAGCCGAGGCAGCACATTTCAAAAACGACAGGAATCTGAAGGAGATGTTTCCCGAACACGCCTCCTGGACATTCTCTGAGTATGCAGCGAGAATTGACAGCAACTATGCAATGGAGATCCCCGGCATCGAGACACAGAGGGACACCTTACAAGTACAATTGCTGCGCAATCAGGCAGAGTTTGAACGCAGGGTTTCAGAGGTTTATTCTCAGGATCCCTTGAAAGCGAGGCGAATGCTGACCGAATATAGTTCGGAATATGCTCTCCGGATTCTCAGAGACACCAGACAAAGAATGGATCATCAAGATGGAGGGCCGAGATAACCGGCCGATACGTCAAACGAAATCACACAAACGAAAAGAAAGAACTTACTATGATTGAATGTGATGTTTGCAAAAAGGAATACACTGAAGATCATCTCATTTCAGGACATGGAATACGTCACGAAATTGAATCATTAATTCAGAGAGATGTCCCTGAGTGGACGGATAATAAAAGAATTTGCAGGGATGATTATAATAAATACAGGGTGAAGTACATCTCGACGATTATTGAAGAGGAGACTGGGAGTATTCAAGAATTACAAAACGACGTCATAAACAGTATAAAAGAGAATGAAATCATCACATTTAATACCGGCGCTTCCGTAAAAGAAGTATTGAGAATGGGCGATAACATTTCTGATAAGGTGGCGGTGTTTGGCGGCAGTTGGAAATTCATCATCATATTTTTCATTATTTTGTTTGGATGGATATTCATCAATAGTTATGTATTCCTGATGAAACCATTCGATCCATATCCATTTATTCTCATGAACCTGATTCTGTCGTGCATCGCAGCAATTCAGGCCCCCATTATCATGATGAGTCAAAATAGACAGGAGAATAAAGACAGAATCCGTTCGGAGAATGATTATAAAGTAAACCTGAAATCAGAAATAGAAATAAGAACACTTCATGAAAAAGTTGATCATTTATTATTGGATCAATGGTCAAAAATGATGAAAATACAAGAATTGCAAATTGAAATACTTGAAGAAATAAAGAATAAAGTGGATGCCGTTTGATGATGATGGAGAAAATGTCATCGGCAGCAACGAGATTTTTCTATACCATATCCGGAGGCGATGTATGAAAACTTTAGCATTTCTCATATTGACATTGATCATTGGTCTGTTCCCTGCCGTTGCCCAGGATACAAGTTCGGCCGCAAGGATGGACACCATGCTGATTTATCAAAGAGCATTGATGGAGATGCAGCAAAAGATTTACGAGGAGGTCCACTATCAGGAGCCGTTAGCGGGCAAGACGGCCGGCATCGAATTGAATATTGCCCGCCTGCTGGTCAGCACAGGGCAGGATTATTTCACGCTGTCAGGGACATTTTCACTCTTTAACGTGAGTCGATCTGCGGAACTGGCCTTTCCTGTATTTTATCAGCATGGTACCAAGAGCAATAAGGAAAGTTTCAGCAACAATTCGTATGACGTCCCGCTGACGCTTCTGAATCTCGATGCGACGTACCGACAGTTCCTCGGAAGTCATCAAGATGGTTTCTACTTTTCCGGTGGGATTCGCTACACCTATATTAAGGGCATCGAAGGAACCGATTTTATTCTTTTCTCGTTAAACTCCGGTGGTCCCGAAGTATTAACACAAAAAGTGGGAGCGTATTTTGGTATTGGCTATCGGTACTTTACGAAGTCTGGTTTCTACTGGGGAACAGGTCTGATCTACGGGCGCTACTTTTCGAACGATGAGCGGGATATCCAGGAGGTGACATTTGATGATTCCAAGATCATCCTGGACTTTGAACTTCTGAAATTCGGATATGCGTTCTGACACGAAAAATATTCTCACAAGTAATGAGGGCAGGGAATTTCAGGAAAAACAAATTCATGTTGAAGAGCCCAGGGCTTTTTATAAGCCTCGGGAAAAAGCAACACGATGAAGAACTCTAGATTTGAGACAAGAGAAGAATTAGAGGACTTCGCAGTTCGCAACTGCTACAGCCTGTTTGTTTGCGCTTCATTGAAATATTAAGTACCATTTCCGCAGAAACACAAACCAAAGACCCCTGTCAGTGAGCAACTCCCCGCCAATGTACATGGCTTGGCGGGTGACCGAGTGTGTTCCACAATAGACCTTTCGTTGACCTAGGGAACACACGAGAGAAGAGCATGAACGGTAAACAACCAGCAGGCTTTGACGCAGCCAGACATAAGGCTGAATCATTGGCGAATGACACGACGAAGATCTTTTCACTTCTCACCGAAGCTGTCTCAAAGGCCGTGAAAAACAAGCATCCGCTCAGAAAAGTCTGGGACGATTTGACCACTCTCTTCCGCCTCATACGCGCCTGGGATTCCGGAAAATATCGAGACGTCCCCTGGCAGACTATAGTCTTGGCAATCGCCGCCGTTGTTTATTTTGTTAATCCTTTCGATTTGATCCCGGACTTCATTCCTGTTATAGGATACATCGATGACGCAACAGTTATTGGATTTGTGATCGCATCAATAAGCAGCACCATAGCCAACTTCCGTGATTGGGAGAAGTACCATTCCTGAGTGTGCGGTTATGCCCCATGCACATAGCAACACTGAACGAGAGAAACAATACCATAAAAGGATGGCACAGGTTTGCACCTTCGACAACAGACTGCCGATGACACACATGCTGCGTTGTTTTGGTAAGGGTTAGCCGAAAGACCTCTAACGAAGACAGGAAGACATACTTATGAATTTGGGTCTCATCATCATTACAGTTTCTGCCTTTTGGGTAGGGTCGGAGATCATCTTAGCCCGCACGAAACGTTCTCAGTCGATAGATATACGATTTGATCAATTTTCGCTTCGTATACTCTGGATCACCATTACGCTTTCCGTGAGCCTCGGTGTCCTTTCTGGTTTTCAGCGGGTTGGATACTTTGGAAATGGGTCTCGAATATTTCCCACGACCGGTCTCATTCTCATTGTCTGTGGTCTGCTTGTACGCTGGATTGCTATCGTTTCTCTGAAACACCAATTCACTGTGGATGTCTCGATCACGAAAGAACAACGCATCATCAGGAAAGGAATTTATCGCTTTGTGCGCCACCCGGCGTATGCGGGCAGTTTGCTTTCATTCTTTGGGCTTGGACTCTTCTTCGCTAACTATCTCAGCATGCTCATCATCATTGTTCCGATATGTTCAGCGTTCCTTTATAGAATCCATGTCGAAGAGAAAGCCCTTGTTGATAATTTCGGCGACGAGTATGTCAACTACTGTGCGTCAACAAAGCGACTCATTCCTGGAATCTTTTAACGAGGCTGTACACCGTTTACTATGTAGAACAATGTTGAACGGGAGCAGAACAAGAATTGGTCAGGCATCGCAAGAAACTTATAAAATGGGATCAGGAAAACGCTTGATTCATTTCTAAACCTCGGACTGGCTGGGTGGGCAGGGCAATTGCACTTCATATATCCTGCAAGGAGGATACTCTATGAAAAGCATATTGCGAATTTCGACATCAATGATTTCCATAGTAATAACTATGAACACATTGATTGCACAATGGGTTCAGCAGAACAGCGGCACGAACGAAATACTTACCGATGTGATCATGCTCGATACGGCGACGGCAATTGCCGTCGGACGAGACCGCTCGATTCTCAGAACATCAAATTCCGGCACAACGTGGACCAATGTAGCGGCACCGCTCTCGTTCGTCGAGCCATGGAATAGTATCTCCTTTTTTGACACAGCAAATGGAATCATTGTGGGGGATCAGGGCAGCGTTGTGACAACAACGAACGGCGGCAAAAATTGGACGTGGCATACTATTTCGACAACACAAAAGTGTCTCTCCGCGTTCAGCATCGGACCCAGCAGTTTTTATGTAGGCACTGATTCCGGCTGGGTGTACCACACGTCGGACACAGGGAAGACATGGACTTCCGAGAAAATTAGCGAATGGCCGATTCGCGCACTCTTTACGTATCGCGGTCCCGGTATTTTTCTTCTGGGTGTCTCAAAGTATGCGCTTACTCCCTTTTCCATTTGTACAGAGTATGTAATTCCACCTCCTTCTTGGAGCGAATCAATTCTGCCGAGTTTCCAGGGTCTTGGTTCTGAAGCCTTTCATGCAGAATTTTGCAATGGGGGTGGTGCAGGATTTATCGTGGGCGTGAACGGAGATCTACGCACTGCACCTGCTATAGTACGAAAGGCGATGTCTGATAGTGTGTGGCGCAACGTTTCCACGGGAATTCTGAGGGATGGTACATTCTTCCACGTCTCGGCTCCCTCCGCTCAAGTGATCTACGTATGCGGAAATAACGGCATGATTTACAAATCTGCAAACGGTGGAGATACCTGGCTTGATCAGACTGTGCTAACAACACGGAATATGAAGGCAATCTTTTTCTTTAATGAGAAACGGGGTTTCGCCGTCGGTGATTCTGGCACCATTCTCTTCACTGCAAATGGCGGGTCTTCATCGGGCAATACTGCGCCGCAGCAATTTCATTTGCTGCATCCAACCGATGGCGACACCATGCCGATCATGAGATCGATTTCATTCATGTGGCAGAAGGCAATTGACCTCGAGAACGACTCAGTGCGATATTCACTGCTCATTTCCAGTGATCAGGGGGCATCATGGACAACGCATGGACCCACGGGCGACACGACACTTCAAGTTCAGTCACCTGCTCAAACTCCCGGCCCTTACTTTTGGATGGCGGTGGCAATGGATGGCGACCTCGCGACGCCAAGTCTCGATGTCTTTAAATTCACAATCACAAGCCCCGCCAGTGCTGAGGGAAGAAGTGCCCTCCCCACATTCGCTCTTTATCAGAATTTCCCCAACCCCTTCAATCCATCGACAGAGATCAGATTTTCCGTAGGGAGGAATGGTTATACGTCCCTACGGGTGTATGATGTTCTTGGACGTGAAATTCGAGTGTTAGTAAACGGCAATAAATCTATCGGAACATACACAGTGACCTTCGATGCAGCGAATATTCCGGGCGGCATATATTTTTACAGATTTCAGGCAGGAAATTATATTGAGACGAAGAAGTTGATCGTACTTAAATAACAGTTGTTAAAAACAACTATTTTGAAAGGAGCAGCATAATGGCAAAAGCACAACGTGTAAAATTCCTGAAGATCAGTCTTAAGGATCAGCCGGGAACATTGCTCGGCCTTTTACAGAATTTAAAGTCGAAAAACATATCACTGAAAGCGCTGTGGGGATATGGTAAACAAGGCGCGGATGCAGATCTTTTTGTCATAGCAAAAGAAACAGATAAAATAAAAAGTGCATGGATCGGTTCTAGAATGAGTGTTGAAGAAGGGACAGCATTCTTCTTCAAGGGAACCGATACGGCAGGTGCACTTGTGAAAAGTCTTCAAGCGCTGGCAAACGCCAATATCAACATCAAAGCAATTCATGCTGTTGCTGTAAGCGGGAAGTACGGATCATTGATGCGCGTAGATGCGGCGGATGTGGAAAAAGCTGCTCAAGCATTAGGCGCAAAATAAACAGCTAGGCAGGATACCATGGGGAGTTGACCGCCGGATACTATGCCTGATGTTTGAATAACGAAAGCTTTTCAGGTGGTGTTTACTTCCATACAATTTCCGGCGTACCATCGGCACGGCCCGCTTCGACGAGCGCGGAGCGAGGCGAAGGAGATCGTTCGCCCGAGAGAAACCATGGGAATCAGAATCCAAAGCGACTTTTACGTTAACGACCTCCAGCCATGTGAAGCAAAGCGAGAGGGCCTGGTTGTTTGCGCTTCATGGAAATATTAAGTACCATTTTCGCAAAACTGCCAGTATAAGGCAAAAAACAAACGGCAGATCCACATCTCGGCTGTCGATAGGTTAATACGTTTTCAAGGATAGTTCAGAATGAACATATCGGTTTTAGGATGCGGGCGCTGGGGGACTTTTTTGGCATGGTATGCCCATAAAATCGGACACACGGTACACCTCTGGGGACGCGAGGAGTCAAATGCTTTTAAAACATTATCCCAAGACAGGAAAAATCAATACCTCACAATAAGTCCGGAGATTGAACTCTCACATTCTTTATTGAAGGTCATTTCTCAATCAAAAATCATTCTTATCTCTATCTCAGCTCAAAACCTGAGATCTCTCGCAAAACAAATCGGTTCGTTGAACATCGAGAACAAGCTGTTCGTGCTCTGCATGAAAGGGATAGAAGCTGATTCGGGGAAAAGACTTACACAAGTGTTTTCAGAAGAGACGAAAAACGAGTCTGCCATTTGGGTGGGACCGGGCCATGTTCAGGACTATGTTAATGATATTCCCAATTGTATGGTCGTCGGTTCACATACGATCGAGCATACAAAACAAATTACAGAAGTTTTTGGGAGCGATCTGATCAGGTTTTATTATGGCCAGGATATGATTGGTAATGAAATAGGCGCTGCGGCGAAAAATGTTATTGGCATTGCCGCCGGAATGCTCGATGGCTTGAAGTATTCAAGCTTGAAAGGTGCACTCATGGCAAGAGGTGCTCGAGAGATATCAAAACTGGTAAGAGCGATGGGAGGAAATGAGCTTACCATTTATGGTTTATCTCATCTGGGCGATTATGAAGCAACACTCTTTTCACCCCACAGTCATAATAGAGCTTATGGTGAAGCGCTTGTCCAGAATCGGCCATTTACGAAATTAGCAGAAGGTGTGAGCACCTCTATCGCTTTACAGCTTTTATCAAAATCCTATGAAGTGGACCTGCCAATCTGTTCAGCGGTATTTTCGATAACCAATCTCCATGAAAATCCTAAAGAGGTTTTAACAAATCTCTTTCTGAGATCAAGGAAGTTTGAGTTCTAGGTTCTGTTGAAGAGCGCTCCCACACCATCCCTGTTCTCGATCTCGGAAGACTGCGCAGGTGAAGACAAAGGAAGGAATACCGGCACAGAATCCAGCAGCGCTAAGGGCGCCTCGGTTTGAATACCTTTTGATGAGAAGGGGATTTACTCATGCACGTATTTATTGTCTATGCCCATCCCAGTGAAGATTCTTTTACCAGCCATGTCAGGGACGAGTTCATTAAAGGGCTGCAGGTCAACAACCATACGTACGAACTCTCCGACTTGTATAAAATGAATTTCACAACCGACATCAGTGAATCAGAATATTTGCGGGAGGCTTATTATCATGAACAAGATCCTGTGCCTGACGATGTCCTCAGAGAGCAGGACAAAATCAACAGAAGCGATGCCCTTGTATTTATTTTTCCTGTGTTTTGGACAGAAGCTCCCGCGAAATTAGTCGGCTGGTTTGATAGAGTATGGACGTACGGATTTGCATACGGGAATCGTACAATGAAAACTTTGAAAAAGGCAATTCTCTTCTGCATTGCAGGCAGTACATTAGAACGTTTACAAGAACTGGGCCATTACAACAGCATGAAAACCATCATGCTGGAAGACAGGATTTTTGACAGAGCGACAGAAAAGGAAATGATCGTGCTGGATGGAACCACCAGACTTGACCCGGAATTACGAAAATCAAACTGGGAGAAGCATTTAAAAACTGCCTTTGAAGCAGGGAAAAACTTGTGAGTACGAAAAGCCTGCGAAGCATTTTCAGCGAATATACTTTATCCCTCAAGAAGAGGAGATGAATTGAGCTATGAAGATCAATGTGATAATTTTCGGAGCGACCGGCATGGTTGGAGAAGGAGTTCTCTTCGAATCTCTTAACCATGAAAATGTCGAATCAGTGCTCGTCTTTGGCAGAAGAACATGCAACGTGACGCATCCAAAATTGAAGGAGTTGATCCATCACGATTTCTTCGATTACTCCTTTATCGAAGAGCATCTCAGGGGGTATGACGCATGCTTTTTCTGCCTTGGGGTCTCTTCCGCCGGCATGAATGAAACCGATTACACGCGCATTACGTACGACCTTACCATGCAGGCGGCAATGGTGTTATCGAGACTCAATCCCGGCATGACGTTTTGCTACATATCGGGAACAGGGACAGACAGTACCGAACATGGGCGCTTCATGTGGGCACGCGTGAAAGGAAGAACCGAAAATCACCTGGCAAGACTTCCCTTCAAAGCGGTCTACTCATTCAGGCCGGGACTCATGAAACCGACCAAGGGACAGCGAAACGTCAGACCGATCTTTAAAATAGTGGCCTGGCCGTATCCATTGTGGAAGGTCCTGTTCCCGTGGAGTGTGTGCACGTTGAAAGATCTCGGCCTAGCAATGATCAATGCAGCATTGTATGGCTCTTCAAAAAAAATTCTTGAAAATTTGGATATCACCCGACTTGCCAGAACCGCACCGGGAAGCGAGAAGGTGGACCTTTAATAAACTAGTTTTAGAGACCACATCGACAAAAATCTTTTCCGCATCGCCTTTGCCGTCATCCGGTTTTCTTAAAATTTCGCATCCGTCTCTATTCCCAGGTAAAAAGCACCACACGCTAGAAAGGGAAACGGTCCCGACCGGTCTGTCCATCATTGACGTATTCCTCAAGGCGGTATCTCCTGTGATTGTTCTGCTTCAGTTATTGAAATTCGCATGTCAAACGGTCAAGAGAATACTCTAAGATCGTTACCTATTCCTTTTAATATTAATGTTTCGTGGTCCAACCAATAACGGATCACCCTCAGATCCCTGCGGCAGCGGTTTATTCCTATGTTGAAGCAAGCCGTTCCAGAGGGGATTTGTGAATGAGTATGCATATGCCTACCTTATATCATTCATCATACCAAATCCTTCATTCAAAACGAGGAGTCTGCACTATGGAAACACATAGCCTCCACATCAAAAACTCACTCTTCCTGTTTATCAGTTTTGCCGGCTCGATCCTGCTTCTCATCGCTGATTACTTCGCAGGACCATTTATCCAGTTCCCCATCAGTTACCTCATCCCTGTCGCCTTCCTCTCCTGGTATAACGGTCGTCGCTGGGGACTCGTTTTCGCAATCTTTATGCCTTTAGTTCGATTCTATTTCAATGTTGTTCTCTGGACGATCCCCTGGACAATAACCGAGGCGAGCATCAACGCTGTGATACGGATTGTCGTCTTGTCGTCGTTTGCGCTTATCATCGATCGTACAGCAATTCAAACGCGTAAATTGTCAAGACAGGTTTCACTCCTGGAGGGGTTGCTGCCTATCTGCTCTTTTTGCAAAAAGATCCGTGATAAAAACGATCAATGGCAGGTCATTGAGAGGTACATTATGGACCGCAGCACAGCTTCATTTACGCACGGTGTTTGCCCTGACTGTATGCGGGAACACTACGGCAATGTGCTCACGGAGCAAAAATAATCTGGATACAGAGTTGGCGAAGGATGTGGCTGACTGCGCTTAAAAGATAGCAAGAATGATTTCTCTCTGAACGTGTCACGATTAAAGAGCCGTCCATCGCGGCCGTCGGATTCGTCCTTCTCTGGATCACCACAATTCATCTGAAATTTAACAATGCGTTCCATTTCTCAGCAGAACCCTCCGTTGTATTTCTCTTTTCCATGATTATCATCGGCGTTCTGGCACTCGGGGGGCATGGTTTGGGGTACTTATCCGAAAAGCCTGGAACAGGAAGCAGCGAGGATGGCAATTCGCAACGTTCGGTGACGCAGATGAATGGAATGATTCTTCGACTTTTCGCTATTATCGCGGAGAAAGATGCATGACTGAAAAGGGATCAAGAACTTACCCTCTCGATCCCTTTTTCTTCGGATTGTAGTGAAAATAAAGATGTTCTCCTGCAGCCGTTCAGCAGCCTCCCTGGATCTTCTTTTCTTTCTTCGGTTCCTTCGGCCCCCTATTCTTCCCCTGCTCGATCATCTTGAATATTTCTGTACGGGCCTTTTCACGGAACTGCATCGCCACAGCATCTCCCCTTGTTCCATCCGGAATGAACGTGGCAGGAGTGAGAATAGATTTATTGAACATATCGAATCCGCCCCGCAGGACAGCAAGGTTTTCATATCCAAGTTCCTGTAATAAGAGAAATGCGGTACGCTCTTGTGTTTCATTGTTTCCCAGGATAACTTTTTTTACATGGCGCTGGGAGAACGAGACGATCCATTCTTTGCTGAAAAAATCTCTCAGTTGAATATTCACCGAGCCGGGCAGGGCGCGTGCAGCAAATGACTCCGGAGAACGTACATCGATGATCCGGATGTTCGGTTCACGGTCGATAATGCGAAACGCCAATTCATCAGCCTCCATCATGGCAGTCGGATGAGCGTTCATGTAGTTGGTTCCCGAAACTTTATTGATAAGGTGTGTCCGGCGGTCCGGTAAAAAGATAAAGAGAATCCCGAGCGCAAACACAAATGTTCCTGCTGCAATATGATTGTACGGCTTAAATGCGAGAGATGGAGCAGAAATTTTATTTGCCCGCTTTTCAATCATCGTCGTGATGGTAAACGCAGCGACAGCCATCGCGATCAGCAGAAAGGCAAAGAGTCCCTGCGACATGCCAAGCGAGTCGAAAACCTTAAGTGCTCCGAGCGATGTGGATTCGTAGAAGGTATGGTAGAACGGGTAGAGTTCACCAAAGGCGAAGACACCGAGAATTCCTCCCCCCACAAAAAACATCGCATCCACTTTACCGATAGCTGCTGCACAGACACTCGTTCCCGGACAGTACCCTCCCAGAATAAAACCGACTCCCATAATAGCTCCCCCCACAATGGCAGGACGCAGCCACATTGGATTCATATAGATTGCTTCCGTATCCAGAAATCCGAAGTACCCGAGCAGGAGCACACGCATTGACTCAAAAAGAATGTAACTTTAGGAGTATTGCACAGGAGTCGTTGACTCATAATTTAGGTAACCCAAATTGGAGGAACCTATTTTATGGGCATCAACGGCAAACGCGAATATCTTCAAGCCATTCTGGAACGCTATCACAAAGGCACGAAAAAGCACAAGTGTAAAATCCTTGACGAGTTCTGTGCTGTTTGTGAGTATAATCGCAAATACGCCATCCAACTCCTCAATGGCAGACAAACAAAGCGACACCGACTCCGGAAACAGCTCCGTGGACGACCCAAGAAATATACTGATCCGATTCTCTTGACTGTGTTGCAACAGATTTGGATTGCCATGAACCTGCCGTGTTCCAAGCGGCTCAAAGCAGCCCTTCCACTGTGGCTTCCGTTCTATGCTCTGCACTTTCGTGCGGCGATCAACCCAAAACAGTATGCCTTACTTCTGAGTATCTCACCAGCAACCATCGATCGCTTGATGGTTCCTCTTCGCAGCTCTGCACGCAAACAAGGGCTCTGTACAACCAAGCCTGGCTCTCTGCTCAAACGACACGTTCCTATCAGCACCGATCAATGGGATGTTACTTGCCCTGGGTTCCTCGAAGCTGACACCGTTGCTCATTGTGGTGCTTCCACCGAAGGAATGTTCGTCTTCACAGTCAATTGCATTGATTTAGCCACCTCCTGGCGTGAGCAGCGTGCTGTCTGGGGCAAAGGTGAACGCAATGTCTTACTGGCCCTCCAAGACATCGAACGCTCCTTACCGTTCCCACTACTTGGCTTTGATTGCGATAACGGTTCCGAATTCCTCAATTGGTCCATCCTCAAATACTTCACCCACCGGAAACGTCCTGTCCAGTACACGCGCTCTCGTCCATACCATAAAAACGATAACGCACACATCGAAGAAAAGAATTGGACACTCGTTAGGCAATACATCGGCTATCAACGCTTGGCAAAACCCTCCTTAGCCGACCAACTCAACGAACTCTATCGCTCTCAATGGAGACTCCTGATGAACTTTTTTATCCCTTCCACCAAGCTCATCAAAAAAGAACGTCAAGGCTCTAAAATTATCAAAGTCTATGATCCTCCGCAGACTCCGTTCCAACGTCTTATCCAATCCTCTGTACTCTCTCGGAAAATAAAAAATGATCTTCAGAATGTTTATGCTTCTCTGAATCCGTTCTTATTACAACAACAGATAGCCAAGGAAATCAAAGCGCTTCTTGCTCAAGCAGATCCTCTTCCTCGATACATTGCTAAAGACCCACCTTCTTCGTAGTTTTCGGTTACCTTTATTTATGAGGCAACACGCACCGCTCATAGCCGTCACTGCCGCCGTAAAGAACACTCGCAGCACGGTAAAGTCGTAACCATAGAACACTCCGGCAAGACGCCGCGACGATGAGAAGCCTGCCTGTTCAAGGACAAAACCAAATCCAATCCCGAGAAAGAGAGCTACAACAAGATTAAGTTGATCAGAAATCAAATCTGGTACGAATGGTCCCATACGTTCATCGTTCACTTTCTTTTAGAGCCATAATTTTCGTGCAAAATACGCAACGGCATACCCTGTCCCAAAGATTGCCATCATCGTGACAAAACCAGCTGTCGACAGAACAGCCATACCGGACAGCGCCGCACCGCTTGTGCATCCGCGGGCAAACTGTGCACCGATGCCAAAGCAAGCACCTCCTATTGCCGCAAAGAGCCAACGGATTCTTGGTTTCACTTTTAGACCCGATTCCGTAACGATCTTGAGCCGGTCGGAGACCAGGCCGGAGATGAACCCTCCGATCAGTACACCAACGACCTCAAAGACCAACCACGATTTCAGCGGATTGTCTTTTCCAGGACCGACATACGTGCTATAGAAAGAAGAATTCTCTGCATGGGATGGTGCAACAGCGTCGACTGTTGAAACAACAAGGGATTTAATAGCTCCGCTTGCTCCAAGACCGCGGCCGGTGATGAAAATGGTCGCCAACAGAACAAGACCAAGGAAAAAGCCGGAAAGATAAGGATTCATGTATTTTGTGTTCATAGCGTCACCTCACGCACTTCAGTCTTTGGAGTTTCCGTTTTCTTTTCGGTTACAGCATCCGGTAAGTCTTCATATCCCGTGATCATTGCTTTGAGATTTGAGATCACTGTCCGGCCTGTGGTGATGAGATAGAGATGAATGATAAAAAAAGAAACGAGCAGGAATGCACCAAAGGTGTGAAGAATGGCAACTGTTCGCAGGCCGCTGATGTTGAGACTCAGCACTTCATAACGCTGGGGATAACGATAGAACATATATAAGAGACCGGTAAGAACCATCACAGGAATGACAAGGACTTTGAGAGCGGCATACACCAGTTTCTGCAGAGGGTTGAGTTTGCTCAGGATGCTTTTTTTCGTCGGATGGGGCGCATTGTTGAAGATTCCGAAGATATAATATTCAGCATACGCACGCAAATTTTTCCGTGTCGGCAGGTATTGACGCCATTCGCCTGTAGTGAAGTGCCAGAAAATGGCAAAGACGATCAGAACGAGAAAACTCAGAGATGCAATGTTGTGATATTTGACTGCCTGATCGAATCCAAAAAATCGGATTGCACCATGAATTTCAAACCCTGTTACCCCAAGAAAGAGAATAAGGCAGGCTTGCAGCCAATGCCAGAACCGTTCAAACCTTCGATAGACATATTCTTTTTTCATGTTATTTCATGCCCTTTCTCTTCCGTCCGAGAACAATCCGCGCTCCGCCGTGAAGAAGCACGCCGGAGATCGCTAGTGCGGCCATCCCGCCGCCGAGCCATTCGACCCACGGACTGTAATCTCTCCCCGGGATATAGAACCCGCCCAGTTGTGCCAATCGGCTGTTCTCCCTGGTGTGGCATTCCGTGCATTTCACTGTTTGATTTTTGGGAGACACCATGTGGTTGACAGGCCAGTACATTTCCGTCTGGACGAAACCGTACTTCCCGCTGAAGGGCAGATGAACCAATTTCATCCCTTCCGCTGCCGAACGCTGCCAATTGAATTCTTCCCAGAATCCACCATCCCCCGGTTTGACCTCTACAAGTTTAGGTTGAATAAGATATTTGTTCCCGACGTCGTAAATTTGTTTTGCACGATGTATTTTCACGGGAATAATTTTCGCATCCGGGTCATCATAGCTGCCGTAGAGTTCATTCATCTTGACCGGCTTCGATGGATCGAGCGTATCACCTAAAAGATAATGGGTTGCAATTCCGTTGAACCAAATATACTCCGGCTTGATTTGCTTCCCCCAGACAAAGGATCCTTTGATGGACATATACACATCTGTACCGGCAGAATCCTTCTCTTCATACGGCTGACCATTTTTCAGTTTTCCGGCCGTCGACCAATCCTAGGAAAGTTTTGTTGGATTCACTTTTGCGTAGGTAGGAATATGGCAAGTCTGGCAGGCAACTTTCAATGTATGGTTATTCAGGACATCATCGGTATGGGGTATGGATGAGTGACACTGTTCGCAGGCAACCCGGTTACGGTTCATTGAAGATACGGAATACATCTTGCCCAGCATCTGATGTTTTTGTGCGGTGTGGCAATCGACGCACTGCATATCGGACCCGTCGGAAGCCATATGAACATCGACCTCACGTGACGGATCAAAGAGCGCTTCTTCGAGATCGCCGTGTTTCACATTATTCCCGCCACCGCCGAAGAAATGGCAGGTACCACAATCCGTTCGGCTGGGTTTCCCGACATGCTGAGCGACATATCCCAGATTCACGGATGGATCCGGCATCCCTGCTCCTCCGACAGCCTTGATGTACGTCGAACTATTATCATGACATGCAAGGCAGTCGACATTGAGCGAGTCTTTGAAATTAAATTTCGCGTCAGAGTACCCGTAACCAATATGACACCTGTTGCAACTCTGTTCATTACCGGAAATGCCAATACAGAAATTATTCAGCACATTGCGTTTCCCGAGGGCCCGTATCCCTTTCCCGGCAATATACTCTATGCGCTCCCAATTCCAATGAGTTGAATGCATCACTTCAGCAGCTCTTCCGTTGTGACAGGAAATGCAGGTAGTTGTCACTTCCTGGGGTTTTTTAAATTTTTTTTTCAACTGCGAAAACAGCGAATGATCAACCGAGGCATTCACTTTTCGGGTGTACTGTGCCTTCAATTTTTCATGCAGAGGGATCTCACTGCTATTTTTATGAAGTGCAGTATACAACAATCCGAGAAAGACTCCCAGAACGAGAAGTACGGTAACGATCCTTTTCATAGTGATTTTCCTTGAGTCAGAGAAGGCTTTTGCTGGGATGGTTCTGAGTGATAGATCAATGATTTGATGTTTTCGCAATCACCGGAGAGCTGGTATACCATACAATCACGACAGTCATGCTCTGCGCACTTATTTTCCTTGTGTTTATATGTCCAGCACCCTGCATCCGGCCGGTGATAGGCAGGGCATTCCTCACGCTGCTCCGCTGAACAATGAATATGTTCCCAGCATGGAACCAGGGATTGTATGCGGCGAATACCTTCAATGGAAATTTTATGCTCATTGATGGCGGTGCGGATACAGATGATCCGATCAATATCCGATTGAGAAAAAAGGCGTTGGTTCCCGCTGGTTTTAACGCAAAGAAGAAGTCCTCGCCGCTCGTACAGGCGGACCGTTTCTACCGAAATCCCCAGCTTTTGTGCAACTGCGCCGATGGGAAGAAGAGGCGTGTTTTTATCCTGATCAATCATACCTGTATTTATAAATACGAGTACAATGCCAGATGCCAAGATGGATATCCGTCGAATTTTAAGGGAATATCGCGGTTAGCTTCTTATGGATAGGAAAATCAGATGGCCGAAATTCCAACCACTTTGGTCGGAAATCTCATAAAACTAATATGGGTAAACAAGTTGGGAAGGAGTTATACTCCCGACCCCCTTTATTCAAGACACTTAAGGCAGGAACAAACGATTCTTATATTCCCCAATCCCTTGCATAGCGGAAGTCGACGTTGACTGTTCGGTAGGATATTTTTGCGATGAGCGGCAGACGACGCTTGAACTGGTTTTTTTGAATCATCCCGCGTACTTTTTTAATGAGCATGGCGTCAAACTCCATTTTTACCAATTCTTCATCTGAATGCCGTTCGTCGATCATTTCATACAGCAGAGCATCCAGCTTGGCATACGTGACCCCCATTTCGGTTTCGTCTGTCTGACCTTCCCAGAGATCTGCCGAAGGTGCTTTCTCGATGACCGTTTTCGGAATGTTGAGAGCCTCAGCCAGCTGCCAGATCTGAGATTTATAGAGATCCCCCAACGGATTAATGGCACTGGCCAGATCGCCATGCTGCGTGCCGTAACCGACGAGAATCTCCGTCTTGTTACTTGTTCCGATGACCAGCGCTTTTTCACGGGCAGAGAGATCGTAGAGCACAATCATTCGCATCCTGGCCATGACATTACCGCGACGAAGCGAATCGGTGACATGGTATTCTTCGCAGTACCCATCTACCATCTTGCTGATGTCAACAACTTCCGATCGAATGCCGGTCGCCTTAACAACTATCTGTGCATCTTCGATGCTTTTGGGATTGCTAGTGCGATACGGAATCATGACCCCGAGAACATTCTCCTTGCCGAGGGCTTCTGCCGCCAGTACCGCCGAGACAGCTGAGTCGACACCGCCGGAAATTCCAACGACCGCTTTGGAAAATCCGGCATTTGTCGTCTGATCTTTGATAAATCGAACAAGCACCTCGCGCACAATATTCGTATTGAGCTTGAGATCTGCCCTATTATCGTGTCGGGAAGTTTCCATGGTCTCTGAATCCCTTCTTCGTCGGAATGCCTATTCGCCCTGCAACGTAGACAGCCGCACTCTCTAAGCCGGCTTCATCTCCTTCAAACATTGACGAATAATATGAACGCCTTCGTCGACTTCTTTTTTCGACAAATTCAGCGGTGGGCGGAATCGAATCGTCCGGTCGCTGCAGCCGATAAGCATCAATCCTTTTTCCAGTGCTTTGTCTCTCAACAATTCCCGATTCTCATGCGTATCAAGATCCATCGCACAGAAGAGTCCGAGTCCGCGGACATTATTGATCAGTCCATGGAAATCGTTTTCCAAACTCTGGAGACCCTCATGTAAATAATCTCCCACCACACGGGCATTCTCCACGAGCTGTTCTTCTTCGATAATCTCTAAAATCTTCGTTGTACGGACCATATCGGTGAGGTTACCGCCAAAGGTCGAGTTGATCCGGCTTGGCACGTGGAAAACATTTTCCGGAACTTCATCAATTCGTGTACTGGAGACAAATCCGCAGACGTGCATCTTTTTCCCGAATGTCATCATATCGGGCTTGACATAGTGTTCATGCGCCCACATTTTTCCAGTGATCCCGACACCCACCTGCACTTCATCGAAGATCAGCATGATGTCGCTTTCGTCGCAGATGGTGCGCAGTTCAATAAGGAATTCTTTCCGGAAATAGTGGTCGCCCCCTTCTGCCTGAATAGGCTCGATGATCATTGCAGCGATATCGTCTGGATTCTCATGAATAGCTTTTTTAATCTGATCGATAGCCATCGCTTCTTCTTTTTTCACCTGACTCAATCGTGCTTCAGTGACCGGAAATATGAGGACCGGATTATGGATGCGCGGCCATTGAAATTTCGGGAAGTAATTGATTTTAACCGGATCGGTATTTGTCAGCGACAGGGTATAACCGGAGCGGCCGTGAAATGCTTGCCGGAAATGAATAACCTGTGAACCCACTTCGCGCGTAAATCCTTTGGCAAAGTTCTTCCGCACTTTCCAATCGAATGCCGCTTTGAGTGCATTCTCGTTTGCCAGGGCTCCGCCATCGATGAAGAAGGCATAGGGTAAGTACGAAGGCTGGGCATTGCGCGCGAAGGTCTCAACGAATTCAGCCATTTCAATGGTATAGGCATCGGAGTTGGAGGGTTTGTTGACTGCCGTATTTCCAAGCTTTGCCAGAAATTCTGGAGTCATCATCTTGGGGTGGTTCATCCCGATTCCCCCCGAAGCAAAGAACGTAAAGAAATCAAGAAGTTTACGGCCGGTTCGCGAATCGTAGATATACGATCCCTGACTTTTTTGAAGATCGACAACCAGATCAAACCCATCCGCCAGCATGTGGCGGCTGAGGATACTGTGTACTTCGGAGGGTAAGACTTTGACGGGATTCTTCGTGGTCAGTTTCCCATTTTTCGTTTCGAACATGATGCACCTCAGAATTCAAATATTGATAAGGATCAGTGATGGTTCGATATGCACCGTTTTTCGCAGTGCTTCACTCTCCTTCAGAAGAACTCCTGGTGTTCGTAGAATGAAACGATATAAGGTCGACCGGTCATAGGATTGCTAAAGCCGATTGTTGGCTTCAGAATATACGAAAAACCTGTTTGAATATCATGCGGCACCGCAAATACCTTATTTCTTTACTTATACCGGCATAATCTTCAGCCGTGTTTAGTGTATTCCGACCTGCTCGAAGATGTAATCGATATGTTTCAGACTCCGTTTCGGATCAAACAACTCTTCGACTTCCTGAGGAGTGAGCACCTTTATGACCTCTTCACTCCCGAGCAAGAGCGTTTTAAATTCTTTCTCTTCCCCCGAGGGGACAGATTCCTGGTTCCACACCTTCATCGCCTGTTCCTGCACGATACGGTAGGCATCTTCACGCTTCATCCCTTTTTTTGTCAAGGCAAGCAGCACTTCCTGTGAGAAGATCAATCCGCGCGTGGCATTGAGATTGCGCGTCATATGATCTGGATAGACAAGCAGGCGATCGATAATCTTGGTCATGTCGGCCAGAATGAAATCGAGGATGATGCAGCTGTCTGGCACGATCACCCGCTCGACCGATGAATGCGAAATATCCCGTTCATGCCAGAGTGCAACATTTTCCATTGCAGCGAGAGCATTCGATCGCAGGACACGGGACAGGCCCGCGACGCGTTCACAGACAATCGGGTTCCGTTTATGCGGCATCGCCGAAGAACCTTTTTGTCCTTTGGAGAAAAACTCTTCCGCTTCCAACACTTCAGTTTTCTGGAGGTGCCGGATTTCCGTGGCAAACTTCTCCAGCGAACAGCCGCATACTGCCAGCGTATTCATAAATTCGGCGTGGCGGTCACGCTGAAGCACCTGTGTAGAAATCGGAGCCGATTGAAGACCAAGCTTTTCGCAGACATACCGCTCCACCGACGGGTCAAGATGCTGATAAGTGCCAACCGCTCCAGAAATTTTTCCAACCGAAATTGTTTTCATCGCGGCCCGCAGCCGTTCGATATCGCGCACCACTTCTGCATACCAGAGAGCAAGTTTCAATCCGAACGTCACCGGTTCGGCGTGGATGCCATGAGTTCTGCCGATCATGACAGTCGTCTTGAATTCTTTTGCCCGCCGAGCAAGAACCACCTTAAGCTCTTCCATCCCCTTGAGGATCAATTCTGCAGACTGTTTCATTTGAACCGCTAACGCTGTGTCGAGCACGTCCGATGAGGTCATACCAAGGTGGATGAACCGCGATTCGGGACCGATATATTCGCCGACATTTGTCAGGAAGGCGATGACGTCATGCTTGACCTCCTGCTCGATCTCGAGGATACGGGGAACACTGAAATTCCCTTTCTCCCGGATCGCCTTGACCGCTTCTTTCGGTATACTACCAAGTTCCGCCTGCGCTTCACATGCCAGCGTTTCAATCTCCAGCCAAATACGGAACTTATTCTCATCTTCCCATATTTTGCCCATAGCCGGGCGTGTATAACGCTCGATCATTATCGTCCCTTTGATACGGAAGCAAGTTTCAAGGAAATATCTATCGATTTATGTTCACGGTACACTTTAAATTTCAAAATGTCACCCGGACTCAGCTCAACCATGACGGCAAGGATATCGCTGTCGGCATTTACTTTTTCGCCATTCACTTCAAGAATGATATCCCCTACTTTTAATCCTGCCGACTCTGCGGGGCCGCCGGCATGGATATCGCTGACGATAACACCCTGCGGCTGTTTCATCCCAAAGTATCGTGCGATGCGGATATCAACCGGCTGCACGTCAAACCCGGCGGTGATATCGTGCGAAACACTTCCCTTCTTTTGTAATCCGGCAACTGTCTTTTTAATTTTGTTGACAGGAATCGCAAATCCATATCCAATATACGTACTGCTTTGTCCGCCTGTAAAGATCAGTGTATTCATACCGACAACCTCGCCGGTGCTGTTGACGAGGGGACCGCCGCTGTTGCCGCCGTTGATCGCTGCGTCTGTTTCAATCATATCCCGATAGTACCGGTTTTCTAACTGTCCCAGTTTCATGCCTGTCGCACTGATGACACCAACGGTAACGGTTGGTTTATCGTTGATTTCAAACAGACCGAACGGATTGCCGAGTGCAATCGCCCATTCGCCAATGACCACATCATCAGAATTTCCGAGCGTGACACACGGAAGATCTTTTCCTTCAACTTTTAACAGACAAATGTCGGTGGCAGGATCGGAGCCGATCAATTTGGCCTTCATCTGCTTTCCACCGGAAATGGTGATCGTTATATCGGTTGCATTCCCCGCTACGTGATCGTTTGTGACAATATAGCCATCGGAAGAAATGATGAAACCGGAACCGAGTTCTTTCACCTCCTGTTTATAGACGCGATCGCCAAAGAATGGTTTGAAGAACGGGTCGTCGAAAAACCCTGAGAATGGATCGCGGTAGCGGACTTGCTGCACGGCGATCACATTGATACCGACAACGGCCGGACTCACTTTGGCCACAGCGCGCGTGATAGCATTTTGGCGGGAGGCTGCGACCTGATCTCCCTCATCCCCCCCCTTTTCCTGGGACTGTGCTGACCGGGGAAATGCCTGTTCAAAGTTTGCATTTGCTGCTTGAGCTTGCGGAACACCGGAGGGTTTGATAATGTATCCAAGACTAAAACCGATCAGTAGGGGAACAGTTAAAATAACGAAGAAGCGGATGTACGGGTTATTCATAGTGTACCTCAGTTACTGCTTGGCGAATATTTCATCAGTTATTGAACAACAATGATGATAGTTTTTAATTTTCGTTGAACTCCTAAAGGAGTTCATTACATCAGTTACGATTATAACAATAAACCTTCGACTCCTATGGAGTCATTAAAAAAACAAAAATCAGATTTATGAATGACGGCGTGCGTCTATGATTCCCTTCATAGGCTTTATATGACTTAAAATGAGTATGCCACTTAATATAAACGAGTATATCCGGTAATCAGTTGCAGAGATTTGACGAATCATAACCGCATCGATCCAGCCGATTGGAATCACCAACAATACCAGGGGTGTCAGAAGGATGGCAACAATGTTTCCTTTGAGAATATCTTTTGTAGTTCGATATGTCATGAACCACGTCAGACACCAGACAATCGTATAACTGACACCGAGGACACAGAAACCGCCTGCCGCTGAAGCTAATCCTCTTCCTCCATGGAATTTCAACCAAACCGGATAGTTGTGTCCTATGAGCACACTTGACAACACTGCAGCCTGAAACCAAAAAGTCCCGCCCGGAATTTGTCCAGCTAGAACTGTTGCGAGTAATCCTTTTGCAATATCCAAAAGAGCGACAAGAACGCCGATTTTTTTTGATTGGGTTACATCGTAAGCATTATAGGCACCGATGTTGCCGCTTCCCTTTGTGCGGACATCATAGCCCGCCTTGAAACGAACGATCAGATATGCCGTTGGAATGGAACCGACGAGATATCCCGCAAGAATACCAATACTATAGAGTAGGATCACTGGATTTAGTTTTTATTGAGGTTGATGGATTGTTTACTTGAGGAAAATTACGGAAAAGTGAAGGGGAAAGCAACACGGGTGAGGATTTGGACGGCGAAATAAAACAGGCGGCCCTGTCGCCAAAACCGCCTGAGTTTCCTTTTAACAATCGATCTTTATTTTATCATCAGCATTTTATGCGTTGACATAAAACTACCGGCGGTGAGCCTGTAAAAATATACGCCGCTCGGCATTCCTTGAGCATCCCACATCGCTGTGTGCGCACCTGCCGGCCTTTGCTCATTCACCAGCACCGCCACTTCGCGGCCAAGCATATCATAGACAATGAGCCTTACTGAACTCGTCACTGGCAATTCATAACTGATGACCGTGGTCGGGTTGAAGGGATTCGGGAAATTCTGCTGAAGAGCAAAGTTTTTGGGAATTCCGGATCCTGTGTTTTCCTCGACTCCTGTGTAGGGTATTCCTCCAACAACTTCAATGTCGTCAAGAAGAATACCGTTCGACTGGTTGGTACCATCCGCCTTCAGACGGAACCGGATCGCCATCGCACTTGAAGATCCGGGCAGATCGACGGAGTCTTTCCTCCACGTAGGCGGAAACGTGCCGTTCATTTTCCGAACGGTTATCCATCCTGTGGTTCCTTTCTGGTATTCAACGTAGAGTGTATCACTCGTATGAATCGCCATGGCACGCCAGAAATACATTCTCGCTGCCGGATATGCTGAAAGGTCGAAAGGCTGCGTGAGCGTAAGCGTATTCTCTGTATTCGATGTATACGGAGTACTGGGCGGAGGACTATCAGACATGGCAATGTTCGTTGCATCTAAATTTTTCGTCGATACTTCATATCCCCAACTCAGGCCTAAGCTCCAAATGGATTTTACCTTCTGAAAGTCATCGATCAATTGCCTGCCTATCTGGAAAGAATTAAATCCGGAGGCGGGCCAACGGGAAACATTGTGCGCGCTTGATGCATCCCGGATGGAGTAGTAATAACTGATCGTGTCTCCACCGTGAAGCTGTGAAACGCGCGAGTGAACATCCACGGTTCCCTGAAAATTATTGGGGGCAGAATATTGCATATGTGCAGAATCAGGAAGTGATCCATTCACTTTGAAGAACATATAGGTTGCCGTTGTATCGATGGCGGTATTGTCGTCAGCGCTCAATGACGCCGTGAATATACCGGTGGTGAGGAGCGTGCTGCCGAGAGAATCCGCGGAGAGAAATATTGGAGGAACTATATCTGCTCCGACTTTGTAACTATAGATCTTATACGGTGCATAGCCTGCTGCTGTCCGAACGATCACCGCGTATTGAACTGTTGAAGGGGCTTGTCCTGGGATAGAAGCCTGATAGAATCCTCCTCCCTGTGCTGCCATTGACAGTTTCTGGAAAGGGAACGATCCATCGGTATCATAATAGAGATTCACAGATTCAATCGTACTTCCGGAAACAACTTTGACCTGCACCAGCCGTGCATTCGGCGATTCAGTGTCTTTCAGCGGCGTATGCTGGAATTGGAATCCATTAAACCAATTAAAAATGTTATTCATAACGGTATCACGCATCGCACTGCCGGTGATCGCTTCAAAACCTCCAAAACTGAAATACACAACTTTATATGTGGAGGCATAACGTATAGCACCGGCACCAGTGGCGGGATAGAGAAAGACAGATTGTGCGCCGGACATCGGTGTGATAACATCCGGGAACTGATATGTTGCCGACCTTAAGGGCTCGGTGATTGAGAGGGACAATCCATTGCTGATCGGATCGCCGGGAACACCATTGAGAGTGGTTGTACCCGCATTATCAGCCTGGTACTGAGATCTAAAATAGTTCTCAAACCACGTTTTTGAAGCGCCTCCGGAAGCAACATATTCTTCTCCATCAGAGGCACAAAGATCCCAGCCGAGATCCTGCCCGGAAATAAAGAGTTGACCGCCATTATCTAAAAATCCGCCTATCGCCGCGCGGTCGAGCGAATCAAGCGATGGAAATGCCCACTCACATCCCCATACAACTGTCGTATAGGCCGAGAGCTGGTTTGCGGTGATTGGTCCTTGCAGAGTTCGATCCCATGTGTCACATACAAGTCCGAGGTTGCGAAATGTATTGAGATAATAACTCTCAACATTGACCGAGGCATCATCATCATCCACGAACAGAAAACTCGGCAAAATGGAAAGAGGGACAGTAAAATCTCTGGCATATCCTTGATCGGCAACGACGGAAACCTTGAAATTGACATTGCGCGGAATGGAGTCGGAACTTACCGTAAACACAAATTTGTTTGATGCGTTGCTTTTAGTTGAGTGACTCACATCCCGGATTCCGGGAATCGTTCCGTAACTGGATGATGCCTGTGTAATATTGATCCCCCATTCTGTCGTACTGAGTGTTGCCGCAACGTTTGTCGCATTCTCCCAGTCATTTTGAAAAGTCACCGTCATCTCAATGGTCTCGCCCGGTTCGACCTTGCCGTTCTTATTTCCCAGTGAATCGTTAAACGAAACAGAAAGGACGGACAAGGCGGGTTTCATCGGACCGGCAGCACTCGTCACTGCGTTCTGTGCATTGATCCTGCCGTACCCCAGCTTCCCTGCATATAAAGGATTCAGACCGTCAATATTATCGGCGGTTGCACATATTTGAAGGACAACGTCGCCGGCATTCATCGATGGAAATCTCGATTTCACGAGACCGGCCAATCCGGCTACCAGCGGACATGCCATCGAGGTTCCCTGGAAAGAAACATACAATTGATTGTTGTAAAACGCGGAAGGATTGACAATGGTGCTTAGAATTCCCGGCCTATTTGAATTTTGATCGCCGCCGGGGGCAGAAATATTAACCCACGTTCCGTAAGTTGAATACGATGCTTTTATATCCAAATCGCTCACGGAGGCGACACTCAAAACCCACGGAAGCGTGCCCAGGACTCCCCCACTCTCGCTGTTGCCGTTACCTGCGCTATTACAGATGACAACTCCCCTCTTAAACGCATAGAGAGCACCATCAACAATAAGTTGTCCGGAAGTTCCAAAGCTTAAACTTGCTACCGAAGCTCCCTTATCCGCCGCATACTGGAACGCAAGCCCCATCCATGACGAATATCCTGATCCGCCTCCATCGTTTGTACGAAAACCAATGCGTAATGGCATCACTTTGCATCCATAGGAAATCGATGCAATGCCTGTAGCATTGTTTGTCGCAGCTGCTGCTATACCTGAACAGTGTGTGCCATGCCCAACGAAATCCATCGGGTTGTTGTCGGGAATATCCAAGTCGTCGTTTGGATCGGGATCCGTCGTACCAGTCCCGCCGACCACGCCATTAACAAAATCCCAGCCGCGTACATCATCGATATATCCATCTCCATCATCATCAATGCCGTTATTGGGAATTTCCCCGGTGTTGGTCCAGATGACCGAAGCAAGGTCCGGATGATCCCAATCCACACCGGTATCAATAATGGCAATGACGACCGTTGAATCTCCCTTTTGAATATCCCATGCTTGCGATGCTTTAATTTGAGGCAAATGCTGCTGTTGTGAATACAAAGGATCGTTCGGAACCGCGTCCATCTTTTCGATGTAGTCAGGTTCTGCAATTTCAACATTGGGATCTTTTTTCAACCAGAGAACGAGATTCTCAATATCGGTCACAACAGGGACTGTGGCGGCTATCCAGCGATCCAGGCCCACCTCTTCCGCAATTCGTTTCTGTTCTGAAGATGCATAAGCATCTTTGAAGACTGCCTTCTGAGATACCGATCCGATCTTCTGCAGCGTACTCTGTACCGCCTGGGATTGCTGTAAAGATTTCTTCAAATAGGTATTCTGTTGCGGTTTAAATTTGATGAGGATTCGTCCGGGCGCAAATTGTTTCCCCGACGGAGATGTATTCTTTTGCCCTTGAGTTACCATATACGTGGATAAGAGTAGAATAAGAAGTGGTATAAGTGTCCGCCTCATGGAAGTCTCCTGAAAGATGAATGAAAAAGTATATCGAAATTTCGTAAATCTAGAAAATATTTATGGAAAAGTTCAAGGTGCTGAGTTAATGTGCTCCTTCGCCGCGTGTGTCGCGAAGCATCAGGTCGAGCGTAGCTTGGCGTGCATCTTTGTCTTCGAAGAGCACTTTATAGACTTCTTCCGCCATTGGCATTTCCACATGGTGTTTTTGGGCAAGCTGGTGGACGGACTTTGCCGTCGGAACGCCTTCGGCGATCATGGTCATGTCGCTGAGCACATCAGCGACGTTCTTCCCTTTTCCGATTTCCTCACCGACAAATCGGTTACGGCTGTGCCGGCTCATGCATGTGACGATCAAATCCCCCATCCCGGAAAGACCTGCAAACGTCAGCGGCTGTGCCCCCATCTTGGCACCGAGGCGCGTAATCTCATAGATGCCTCGTGTCATAATCGCTGCTTTCGTATTATCTCCAAACCCGGAGCCGTCGCTCAATCCCGCAGCGATCGCAATGACATTTTTTATTGCGCCGCCTAATTCCACACCGCGAATATCTTCATTCACATAGACACGAAAGTAATCGGACATGAACGCTTCCTGTACGGTCTTCGCCGTCTTCATCTTAAAGGAAGCGGAAACTACCATCGTCGGAATCTTTAAACTTACCTCTTCTGCATGGCTGGGGCCGGAGAGGATTGCAAGGTTTTCTTTCCGTTCATGCATCAACACATCCAGGAGCACTTCGGACATGGTCATCAAGGAGCCGTTCTCAATGCCTTTGGCAACGTTACAAATAATTGTGTCTTTCAAATCGAGATGTGCGATCCGTTGAAGAACGGAGCGGAGAAATTGGGACGGTACCGCAGCGATAATCATATCGCGCGCATGGCACGATGCTTCGATGTCGGTGGTAATTGTGATGTCAGAAGGAAGCGGGATGCCCGGAAGGAATTGTACGTTTTCGTGTTTTTCCAGAATGGATTCTGCCTGGTCGTTATCGAACGTCCACAGGTTGACCTGATGATGGTTGTCGTGTAGAACAAGGGCGAGAGTCGTTCCCCAACTGCCGGCACCAAGAACAGTAATCTTCATATCATTGATGGCACATCCAATGAACGATGCTGTGCCTTCCTTGGAGTTTCATCTGGTTTAAGATTCGACCGATTCGGATTCTCGTTGGGATCCCGAAATTTTCCGTTCGGTTCCTTCGATCAATCGCTTGATATTTGCCCGGTGCGAATAGATCAGGAAGAGGGCTATACCGGTACTAAAGAACACCAGCGTCTTGTAGCTGTGGATTTCATCTGAAAGTATATTGTAGCGGATAATCAAGGATAAGGGGAATGCCGCCGCAGCCATAATAGAACCGAGCGAAACATAGCGAAAGGCATACAGGAAGATCAGGAAGACACCAATGGAGACGGCAAATTCGGTCGGTGCAATACCAACAAGCATACCAGCACCCGTAGCGATACCTTTGCCGCCTTTAAATCCGGCAAACAACGTCCACACATGGCCAATAATCGCCGCGCCGCCGCAGATCATCTGGATGATCGTGAAGTCATCAAACGGAGTATGGTTATAGAACGGTAAGGTCGGATCCCAAAACAGGCGTGCGATGACGGTAGTGGCCAGCACACCCTTCAAGCAGTCTATCACGATAACAAAAACGCCTGATTTCCAACCAAGGACACGGAATACATTCGTTCCGCCGGCATTACCGCTTCCCTTTGTACGGATATCAAACCCATGCCCCCATTTCGAAAGCATAATACTTGTTGGAATTGATCCCGCGATATAACTCAGGAGTACGACTATCACCATGTTGATCATACAGGCAAATCCTCTGTTTATAAATTCAATATCCGCATATTAAGATATAGATTTCATCAACAAGAAGCAACTTACACCAATCCTTTTGTCCTCCATCGCTCCAGAATCAGCATTCCGAGCTCAAGATCTTCCGGAGTTGTGATCTTAATGTTGTCATAACTTCCTTCCACGATCCGCGCCTTTACTCCAAGCCGTTCCACGAGCGCCGCCTCATCGGTAGAATAGAATTTATCCTTCCGTGCTTTCTCAAAAGCCTTGACCAATAACTTCGCACGGAACGCTTGAGGTGTCTGGATCAACCAGAGTGCTGTGCGGTCGACTGTCTGATCAAAGAAGCCGCCGCCGGTTGAACGCCGGAGTGTATCCTTCGGCTGGACAGCGAGCACTGCTGCATCGTATTCCTTGCAGACTTTTATCAGGTGTGTGATGCGTTTGATCTCAATGAACGGCCGTACACCATCATGAACAAGAACGATGTCAGAATCGTTCAGCGCGAGACGCTTGAGCACATTACGGACCGAATCCTGACGCTTCGCCCCGCCCATCACCACCTTGCTGACTTTATGCAGCCGGTACTTTGCAACAATAGCTTCCATGTCTGTCATTGCCGATTCCGGTACTGCCAAAGCCACTTCGTCGATATCCGAGCAATGTTCAAACTGCTGCAAGGTATAGGCGATGATCGGCTTTCCATCGAGCGGCAGAAATTGCTTCTTAATGTCTCCACCAATTCTTGTGCCCGCACCGGCAGCTGGTATGAGAGCGAATACTTTTGGTCTTATCCTTGACATTTCTTCAACCTTTCTCGAGAAAAAAAAGGTTCCTGCCATGAAATCACTAAATAATGAGAGGGAACATCATCCTCGACCTCGCTCACGGTCACAAGATGGGTTCCCTCCCGAACATTGAATAATAGCTTACTCAGAGAATCAACATCGCGTCGCCGTAACTGTAGAACCTGTATCCTTCCTTAATAGCCTTTTTATAGCCGTGCATGAGGAGGTCATGCCCGGCAAAGGCGCTCGCGAGCATGAGGAGTGTTGATTCCGGCAGATGGAAATTCGTGATGAGTCTATCCGTAACCTTGAAATCAAAAGGCGGGAAAATAAACTTATCGGTCCACCCTTTCGCCGGTTTCACATGTCCGTCAGCAGTAACACTGGATTCCAGCGCACGGCACGTGCTGGTACCAACGACGTACACATTGTGTTTAGAGTCAATAGTTTTGTTGATGATATTCGCCGTTTCGCTTGAGATCTCAAAATACTCAGAATCCATTTTATGCTTCGTCAGATCTTCCACTTCAACGGTGCGAAATGTTCCCAGTCCAACGTGGAGCACGACCGGAGCGATCTTCACACCTTTGGCTTCGATCTTTTTCATCAACGCCTTCGTAAAGTGCAGCCCAGCCGTTGGCGCTGCAACAGCCCCTATCACACGGGCATACACTGTCTGATAGGTTTCCTTATCTCTGGTGGTCGCCTCCCGCTTAATGTAATGCGGCAGGGGTGTGAGTCCGATACGATCGATGATTTTGAAAAAATCACCTTTATGATTAAACCGTACGGTACGGCCGCGGGATGTGGTATTGTCGATTACTTCGCACCAGAGTTTGCCGTCATCGAAATAAATCTTGTTTCCGATACGCACCTTACGCGCCGGATCTACAATAACATCCCAGATATTCTCCTCAGCGTTCAGCTCGCGCAGCAAAAAGACTTCGATCTTTGCGTTGGTCTTCTCTTTCTTACCGTAAAGCCGCGCTTGAAACACACGCGTCTCATTAATCGCGAGGCAATCTCCCTTTTGGAGGTAATCCACGATTTCATAGAACTTCTGCTCCTCGATGCTTTCATCGACGCGGGTTAACACCATCATCTTCGAGTGATCGCGCGGATTTGCCTGTTGTTTTGCTATCAAGTTGCGCGGAAGAGGATATTTGAAATCGGAGAGCTTCATTGCTCATATCCCTTCTATAAGTTATGGGAAAGAGGCGGCGGCGACCATCGGGTTCCGCCGCCCGTGAATTCGTGCGTCACACACTTACTTCCTGCGAGCCTGTTTCTTTGCTGTTTTCTTCGCTCCAGAGACCTTTGACTCGATGGCCGCTTGCGCTGCAGCGAGTCGTGCAATAGGTACTCGGAATGGTGAACAACTGACATAGTTCATGCCGATTCGGTGACAGAACTTGACGCTGTCCGGCTCTCCGCCATGCTCACCGCATATACCGACCTTCAGGTTCGGACGTGTTGCACGTCCGCGTTCAATACCGATCTTCATCAATTCGCCGATACCTTCCTGATCAATCGACTGGAACGGATCAACTGGAAGAATCTTTGATTCGAGATAATCAGGCAGGAACGAACCGATATCGTCGCGGGAGAAACCGAAACCCATCTGCGTCAGGTCGTTGGTTCCGAAGCTGAAGAACTCCGCTGTTTCTGCCATGCGGTTGGCGGTCAATGCTGCCCGCGGAATCTCGATCATCGTACCGTACAGGCATGGAATGCTTTTCACACCCAGCTTTGTGCATGCTTCCGCATAAACTCGATCGTAGATCACCTTCTGGTTCTTCAATTCGCTCACGGCACAGGTCACGGGAACCATGATCTCGGGAAGAGCTTTCTTTCCTTCCTTGACTAATTCACCTGCCGCTTCCAGAATTGCACGGATCTGCATTTCGGAGATCTCGGGATAGGTGATACCCAGACGGACGCCCCGATGACCGAGCATCGGATTGTTCTCACTGAGTGAATCTGCACGCTTGTGGAGTTCAGAGAGCGTTGCACCGAGTTCCGTGGCCAGCGCCTGCATCTTGTCTTCACTGTGCGGTACGAACTCATGCAGCGGCGGATCGAGCAGCCGAATCGTGACTGGCCGGCCGTCCATCACCTCCATGGTTGCTTTGATATCGCTTTTAACAAAGGGGAAGAGTTCGTCCAGCGCTTTGCGGCGCTCTGCTTCTGTACGGCTCATGATCATTTTGCGGAGGAGGAACAACGGCTTATCGCTCCCTTCGCCGTAGAACATATGCTCAGTCCGGAAGAGACCGATACCCTCGGCACCAAACTCAATCGCTTTCTTCGAATCCTTCGGTGTATCGGCATTTGTGCGTATCTTCAGCACGCGCACTTTGTCTACCAGCTTCATCAAATCGGTGTAGGAAGTATTATGATCAATGTCGATGTCCACGAGCGGCATACTGCCTTCGTAGAGAAGACCTTTCGTTCCATTCAGCGTAATCCATTCGCCTTCCCTGATCACCTTGCCGCTCTTTGTCTTAAACGACTTCAGGTTATCGGCGACTTCGATGTCACTGCAACCGACGATGCAGCATTTTCCCCAGCCGCGGGCAACGAGTGCCGCGTGCGAGGTCATGCCGCCCTTGGTAGTCAGGATCGCTTGTGCCTTATGCATACCATCGACATCTTCCGGCGACGTTTCTTCACGGACGAGAATAACTTGTTCACCGCGTCCTGCCCATGCCACTGCATCGTTCGAGGTGAACACGGTACGCCCTTTTGCACCGCCGGGACCTGCAGGCAATCCTTTTGCGATGGCCGGTGTGGTGAGTTCTGCTTTCGGATCGATCATCGGAAGAAGGAGTTCCACCAGCTGGTTCGGTCCGACACGCATAATGGCGGTTTCGGCATCGATCAATTTTTCCTTATACATCTCGGTCGCCATTCGGACTGCGGCAACGCCATTGCGCTTCCCTACGCGGCACTGCAGCATGAAGAGTGTATTCTTCTCGATCGTGAATTCGATATCCTGCATATCTTTATAATGCTTCTCAAGACGAAGCCGGATGCTGTCGAGTTCCTTGTACAATTTCGGCATCGACGCCGATAAGGTTGCATGCTCACGGCTTTGATCGTTCTTCGAATAATCGTTAATCGGGCTCGGTGTGCGAATACCAGCTACGACATCTTCACCCTGTGCGTTGACAAGGTATTCACCGTAGAACTGGTTTTCGCCATTGCCGGGGTTGCGGCTGAACGCAACTCCTGTTGCGCAGTCATCCCCCATATTTCCAAAGACCATCGATTGAACAGTGACGGCGGTGCCCCACTCGTCCGGAATACGTTCGATGCGACGATACTCAATCGCGCGCTTGCCATTCCAGCTCGAGAACACTGCACCGACACCGCCCCATAACTGTTCGCGCGGATCATCCGGGAATGGTTTGCCGAGGACATCCTTTACGATTTGTTTGAATTCAGCAATGAGGGCTTTCAAATCGTCTACCGTCAGATCAGTGTCAATCTTATACCCCTTCGCATGCTTGACATGCTCAAGCCGTTCGTCGAGGATCTTACGAATGCCTTTGCCGTTCTTCGGCTCAATACCTGCGGCCTTTTCCATCACAACATCAGAGTACATCATGATAAGACGGCGGTAGGCATCATAGGCAAAACGAGGATTTTTCGTCTTCTCGATGATCCCCTGGATCGTTACTTCGTTCAACCCAACGTTCAGTACGGTTTCCATCATCCCCGGCATCGACTTTCGCGCACCGGAACGGACAGAAACAAGCAGCGGGTTCTTCGTATCACCGAATTTTTTTCCCATCAGCTTCTCGACCTTTGAGAGTGCTGTTTCCACCTGTGCCTTCAGCTCTTTGGGATATTGATGCTTTTTTGCCAGAAAGTACGTACAGACCTCTGTGGTAATCGTGAACCCCGGAGGAACGGGGAGCCGTAATTTGGGATGACCGGACATTTCAGCGAGGTTTGCACCTTTACCGCCGAGCAGGTTCTTCATCGATTCATTTCCGTCAGCTTTGCCGCCGCCGAAAAAGTATACATATTTATTTTTTGACATTGTACTTTTGATCCTTTCAGTGTTCTGTCTTCTTTGGTTCTTTGTTTGACTGATAATGCTGAACTTCCCGCAAGAATAACCGTGCGAGTTTTTGTGACAAAAAAGTCTCTGCCAATCGTTCCGGATGCCATTGCACGAGCATCAAGAACGGCATATTGTCTTTGATCGCCCATTCAGCCGCTTCTATCACACCATCCGGTGACAGGGCAGAACAGACCAAACCTTTTCCCAGCCTATCGACCCCCTGATGGTGGAAAGAATTCACTTCCACCTCCAGCGATCCCGTAAGTGCATGGAGCAATGAATGCGGAACTACGGAAACAGGATGATTTGTTATATGGTCGCCCGATGGACTTGTATGATTGTTGAATCCGTCCGAAACCAGGTCAACGGATAACGATCCGCCGAGATAGACATTCATAACCTGCATTCCTCTGCAGACACCGAGGATCGGGATTTCTGCATCGAGTACCTGACTGATCTTTGCAAATTCAAATTCATCGCGCCGGTCATTTATTCCCCTTGCTTTCGCAAGTTCATGTTCTTTCTCGTAGTACCGTGGATGAACATCACCGCCGCCCGCAAGAATGAAGCCATCGAGCGTTTCCACGTCTCCTGTACCATTATTTTCATACGTCAATTTCTGTATCTCGATCGAATCATCCAGAGAACGAATCCAGCGGATATACTGTTCAAATTTATCCTCGTTGAAGGTATCCGTGATTCCTATTCGCATGAAGCCAGTGCCTTTTGTATTATGTCGTCCAAAAATTCTTCCCCGCTTAGTATCTTCTGATAAATCTCTGCAACAAGTACTTTTTCGGATGCGAGGAAACCTCCAAAGTGTTCCTGCAGCCGTGCGGAATCTTTTTCTGTCGTGATAAGTAAATCAGCTTTCCACTTGTCTCGCCCGCTGGTAAGGGCTGTAATATCCTTATCGGAATACCAGTGATGATCGGAGAATATACAATGATGCGCAATTGTCATCCGAGCCTGCGCCAGAACATCTTCAAATGATTTCGGATTGCCGATACCCGAGAAAGCGACCACTCTCTTCCCTGCTAGATCTTTGAGTCCCCATTCCTGATCCGAAACCGCATTTCTGATTCTTTTCAATGTAGTCTGTATACCGACGATGGGCTTGTTCCATCTTTCCAGTTTTGCTTGAGCCAGGTAAAAATTCTCCAGATCGATGCATCGTGAAACCACAATCAACTGTGACCTCTTCAGAGCGTTCATGGGCTCACGCCTCTTGCCGGCCGGAAGCAGCCAATCACCTTGGATAACTTCCTCCGCTGTCATCACGGCAATATTCAGGTTCCGATGCAGGTATCGATGCTGGAATCCGTCATCGAGAAGAATCACTTCGGCCCCAAGTTCCATAGCTTTCCGTGCACCGCGTACACGATGTTCATCCACCAAGACGATGACACGAGGATACTTCCCTGCCAGTTGAGCCGGTTCATCTCCGGAAATCCTCACCGGGGAAAGGTGTCCTCTTCCATCGCTCACAACGACCAATCCTGTTGATTTCCGGCCATATCCCCTGCTGACAATAGCCAGCTGAAGGCGGACTGATAATTTTTCTATCAGCATCTCGACGATTGGGGTCTTGCCAACCCCGCCAACGGAGAGGTTCCCGACCGAAATCACAGGTATACCTGCCGTAGTTGTTTTCAGGATTCCTATATCAAAGAACCAATTCCGCAGGAGAATGACCAGCCAGTACAGCAGCGAGAACGGGAGAAGGAATAGTCGTATGCTTTTCATTTATCCCATCTGCATAATACGTTCTGCAACCCGCTGCGATGCACCCACGGTACCCAGCAATCCCTTCACCATGGAAAGCTCTGCCCTCATATCTTTCAACCGCTTTTCATCATTCAGCAAGCGTACAGCCTCTTTCGCCAGCTTCTTTGCAGTTGCACGGTGCTGAATAAATTCCGGCGCAACCGTTTTACCAGCGACAATATTGACAAGGCCGATATTCTTGAGGTTGACCAGCAGCCGGCCAATACCGTACGTCAGCCAGGAAGTCTTATACACAACGAACATCGGGGTACCGAAACACGCTGTCTCTAATGTTGCTGTCCCCGAGGTCACAAGTGCAAGGTCGGCATGGGCCATCACCTCATATGTCATACCTTGGATGATATGGACTCCTTTGAGATGATAGAGAGTCTGCAAATATTTTTCCTCGAGTGTCGGAGCGAGGCCGACAACAATCTCTGCATCCTTTTGTGCGCTGATCATCCGTGCAGCTGAAAGCATTTCTGAAAAAATATCGTCGATCTCCTGCTTCCGGCTGCCGGGCAATAATGCAATGATAGGCTTCCGTTCATCGAGTCCAAATCGTTTACAGAAATTCTGACGGTTCAGTCTCGATTCCAAAACTTCCAGCAATGGATGACCCACAAATTCTGCGTCGACTCCTTCTGCGCGATAGAACTCCGTTTCAAACGGGAAGATCACCAGCATGAGGTCTACCAATTCCCGTATCGTTTTGACACGCGACCGGTGCCATGCCCATACCTGCGGGCTGATATAATAGACGATCTTCACACCATACCGCTTCGCAATTCGGGCAAACCGGAGATTGAATCCAGGATAGTCAATCAATAACAGCACATCAGGTTTTTTGAATCTAACGATCTGCTCCAGCGTATGTTCCATCGTCCTGATAAATGGAAGATGTTTGAGCACCTCGACGAATCCCATAAAACCAAGTTCATTGATGTGATAGATAAGCTCCATTCCTTCACGCTTCATCTTTTCACCGCCTACTCCAAACACCGAGACTTCAGGAGAGAGCCGCTTCAACTCACGGACGACACCTGAGCCGTGTAAATCCCCCGATGCTTCACCTGCGATGATCATCACGCGCTGAACCACACGTTACCTCATATACCAAAGAACAACGAGGATTAAGAGGACTAATCCGATTGCCTGAAATGTACGCCGCTCTGATTGAACCGCCTCTTTCCATCTCGGAAGCTGTTCCGATTGCACCGGATGAACATATGGCGTTACCCGGGGAATGAACCGCGGAACATGTTGTTTAAACTCAAGATAGGATGCACCAAACTCCTGTTCTAAGAACTCTTCCTCCAGCGAAACGATTTGATCATACTGGAAGAGGAACCAGAATGCCGCACCTAACAGCAGCCAAGGGAACAACGCGTTCGACATGACCCCGATACCAATATACGTCAGCAGATTGCCGACATAGAGCGGATTACGTACATAAGCAAACGGACCTGCAATAATCACCGATGGTGCACCCACGCGGCCGGTCACTCTGGTAAGGCTTCCGGCATAAGCAACTCCCCAGAATCGCATACACTCGCCGGCAACAGCCAGCAGAAATCCGACAAGCATGGTCATGGCGGTAGGCTGGGCAAAAATAATCATGACAAGGACGAACGGTATCGGCGTATAACTGCGGAACGTAAAGATTTTTTCTCTAAACGACTTCACTGGTTATCCCTGCATAAACACTTCCCGGCGCGCCCAGGCAGCTTCCTGCCGATGCTGAATCCGTTTGCGCTGAAGAATTTTTTCCAGCCGTACCTGCACATCGCCAAAGTTGTCAAATTCGAAATAGGTAATATTCTGTTCCTGACAATGTCTGATCAGCTGCCGCTTTGCGAACACAATGTCGGCATACCGTACCGGGCACTTATCGGAATACCCATCGCCGACATACACAAGAATATCTTCGTCAGCAGACATGCGCAGCATATGGTTCCGTTTACAATTACCGCAAAGAGAACACTCAGCATCGGTATGCGGGAACGAGACCGCGAGAATTTCTCGCCCGGCTTTTGTTCTTATCTCCGCATGATTGGCGAAGAACGGTATGTGGTTTAGGCCTGCCTGAGAAAGAACGCGTTCGACATACAGATCAAGTCCGTCGCTGAGGACGGTAACCGGCATATTCCGCTCCTGACAGAAATGAACAAATCCGGGAAAATACGAATCAACAGCAAACTGATCCACAAAGCGATGACATTCCTCAATGGAAAGAGAAGGAATCGCTTCGCACAACTTCATCAACCATGTCTGCAGTGTGAGCTCGCCGCTGAGCAGCCGCGGAACGCCTGCCTCCGCCTTCTCACCGGCAAAGGATCGGAAGAACAATTCACCGACATCCTGCGAACACACTGTTCCGTCAAAATCACAAAAGATACGGACCATCTAATTGCTCGGCACTTCATGAAAATGGACAGACACGAGCTTCGACACACCTTCTTCTTCCATCGTAACACCGTACATTGCATTCGCTGCTTCCATCGTCCGTTTATTATGCGTCACAATAACGAACTGCGTGTTATCGGAGAATTTTTTTAGAATACGAGCAAAGCGGTCTATGTTCGAATCATCCAGAGGAGCATCCACTTCATCCAATATACAGAAAGGGCTCGGCTTCACGAGATAGATAGCAAACAGCAAGGCAATTGCGGTCAGTGTTTTTTCTCCGCCGGAAAGCAAATCAATGGAGGTCGGCCGCTTTCCGCGGGGTTTCGCCACGATCTCAATTTTCGCTTCCAACGGATCGGGCTGGTCCTCCTCCAGCCGCAAGTCGCATTCATCACCTTCATCGAAGAGTCCTTTGAATGTTGTAATGAAGTTCTCGCGAATCAATTCAAACGTGTCGAGGAATTGTTTCTGGGCTGTCGTGTTAATTTCGTTGATCGTTTCGAGAACCGTTTTTTCGGACTGTTCAAGATCATCACGCTGAGCGGACATAAAATCGAGCCGTTCTTTTTCGCTCTTATACTCATCAAACGCCGCGAAGTTCACAGCACCAAGTGCGTGGATCTTATTCTTTAACGCATGGATCTCTTCGCGCACTGCCGAAAAATCATATTGCGCAGCATCGGCAAATTCTTCACGGGTCATCTCAAAATCAAAATCATCTTTTGCGCGGGTTTTGAGATTCTCCGCTTTCATCGTCAATTCTTGAATCTTAATCTCGAGATCGTGTGCCGCTTTCAGGGATCCTTCCTGCTTAAGCCGTTCATCCTTGAGTTTGAGTTCAATCTCATGGGTCTGATTGCGTTTGACCCCAAATTCCTGATCCACAGATTTTTTCTGTTCGAGAATCCCTTCGTATTCGTGCCGCGCTTCTCCCAGCGCGGCTGCGATCGCTTCCAAATCAGCATCGAGGGTTCCGATGTCTTCCCGTGCTTTAAATATTTCTTCCGTGCGTTGATCGAACGTCGTGGAGATCGATTGCACGGTTGATGCCGCGTGATCTTTTTCCTGCAGGATACTCCGCTCTTCCCCGCGCAGTGCAACAACTTCCATGTGAGCATCGTTTGTCACTCGCGAGTACTCGTTCCAGAGTGCATCCATGGTTTCCAGTTCACTGGTCGCCGCACCCACATGCTGTTCTGCCTCAGTGAGTTGTTGTCCTAAAGCCGTGATGGACGGTGTGAGTGTCTGAAGTTCCGCTGTCAGCACCTCGATCTCGTGAGCCAATTTCTCAGTTTCAGTCTGGTTGCGTTCGATGTTGTCCTGTGCACGTTTCTTTTCAAATTCCAATTGTGCAATTCGAATTTCCACCGAAGTCTTCTGTTGTTCGATGGTGCGTGCTTCTTCTGCCAGCTTCTTGAGATTCACGGTTTCTAATTCTTCAGATTTTTTCTGAATGTCACGCTGGATTCGATCATGACGTTCACGCAGCCGCCGGACATCAGTAGTAAATTCTTCCAGCTGGGATTTCTTGCTGATGTGCACACCTTCATCCTGCCGGACACTGCCTCCTCGTACAACACCCTTTCCCGTAACAATTTCACCTTCCAGTGTTATGCAGCGGACATTGGGATTGTTCTGTACAACCATGAGAGCAGCGGGAACATCGTTCACGAGCAGCGTCTCATCGAAAAGAAAGTTGAAGAGCCGTTCGTAACGGTTATCAAATTGGACCAGTGTGCTGGCCCACCCAATGACTCCAGCTTGTTGCATGGACATGCGATGATTTTCAAAATTCGGCAACCGATCAAGGCAGATGAACGTTGCCTTCCCCTTATTACTTTTCTTTAGGAAATCCATGGCAGCATATGCTTCCTGTACATTGTCGACGACGACGTACCCGGCCGACTCACCAAGCGCCGTTTCGACGGCAATGCGATAGGAAGGTTCTGTCTGTACTGCTTCCCCCACGGTCGTCTGAATTTTAGCGCTCCACTCATTGCTGGTAATGAGATATTTCGCCCCTTCGGAATATCCATCAAAGCTTTCTACTAATCCTTTGAGAAAATCGATCCGTGCCTGCTTACGCTCAACATCACCAAGCACCTCGTGATCGTGGCGGCGCAATTGCTCTACTTCATCCTGCAGCTTCTGTTTATAATCTTCCATCTGATGCGTGCGGACCTCTGCTTCCGCAAATGCGAGACGAAGCTGCTTGTTCTCTGCCGTCAGTTTGGCTATCAGTTCACTGTTCTTTTCAATATCTTGGCCATAGACTTCATTCTCCTCAGCGGCGTAGCCCACACGCCCTCGGATGTTCTCCGTACGGGCTTTGACCTGATTTTCTCGATTGCGCAGCTCAGCAAGCTCACGCACAAATCCAATAACCTCATCCTGGTTCTTTTTGAGTTCGCTTCGCTTGGCATTCAGTTGAGTTTCAAAATCTTCAAGATGGGATTTCTTTTGTACGTAGATTTCTTCAGCAGCAGTAATTTTCTTTTGCAGTTGGGCGAGCATCTGTATGAGGCGAGCCTGCTTTTCGATAAGCTCCACCCGCTGCTCGCTCAACTCAATTTTTTCCCGTTCGAACCGTTCAATATTTAGTTGGAGCGAACGGCGCCGCTCTTGTGTCGTGGCTCGATGCTGCTCGAGTTCATGGATGGCCGATTGCCGGGCGATGAGGTCTTCCTGGGTAGCAGCAAGCTGACGTTCTAATTCTTCCGATTCCTGACGAAGCACCTCCAGCAGTGTCTCTTCCTGTTTGACCTCCACTTCGAGGCGATTCTTTTCATTCACAACAAGAGAAAGCTGTTCTGAGAGCGGTTCGATTTTGAACATGATATTGGAATATTCGCGCTTGAGTAATTCCACCTCCCTCGTCTGGAGCTGTTTCACCAATTCATTATATTTTTCCGCTTTCTGGGCCTGCCGTTCCAGCGAACCCACTGCTTTCTCGACACCTCGGATGATGTCATTCACTCGCGTGAGATCCTGACGAACAACATCGAGTCGACGGTACGCCTCTTTGCGCCGGTATTTATATTTCGTCACTCCAGCAGACTCTTCAAACAATCGCCTTCGTTCATCAGAATTATCGCTCAGAATACTCTCCACCATCTTTAATTCGATGACAGAGTAAGCGTCCGAACCCATACCGGTATCCATGAAAAGATCGCGAATGTCTTTTAACCGACAGAGCGTTTTGTTTAAATAGTATTCGCTTTCCCCCGAGCGGAAGACACGACGCGTAATAGTGACTTCAGAATACTCTGTCGGAAGGATGCCTTTTGTATTCTCAATCGTAATGGAAACTTCCGCCACATTGAGGGGTTTACGGGATTTCGTACCGTTAAAGATTACATCTTCCATCTTATCTGAACGAAGTGTCGTAGGGCGCTGTTCCCCAAGCGCCCATCGCAATGCATCGACAACATTTGTTTTTCCGCACCCGTTGGGTCCGACGATCGCAGTGAGACCTTCATCAAACGATAGGTTTGTCTTATGGGCAAAAGATTTAAATCCAAATATTTCAAGTTTTGAGAGGTACATTATCCGAGGTTCAATGCCAGGTGAGCAGTGAATTTTATATACAAACTGAGAGCATAGACTGAATCATAATAGAGGAACACTCCACCAAGAAGTAGAATACAAACAAGGATTCCCCCGGTGTATGCTTTCGCCGGGCTAATATCGTAAATCACGGAAATCCCTTTGAGCACCCGCAGGAAAGTCCAAAAAAGAAAAAGGGAAATGAGCGTGAGCGAGGGGAGCACATAGGCAGAGTTTTCCATAATCTTAAACAGGCTCATCGCCAGCGGACTCAGGAACACGACGGGTGCAGCGCCCCACACCGACACCGAGTACACATGAACCCAGGAAACACGTGCTCGAACAAAGAGAGCACATATTTTCATAAGCAATGCAAGAAACATCCCCAGAAGGAAAAAGATGCCCGTTAATGCTGCGATACCGGTGAGAGGGTGCCATGTCGCACGGATGAATTGTTCTTTGAAAAAATCTTGAGCAAAAACAAGAGTCACAAGATAATCGGCAAAGGGGTCTCCACGATAATGATACATAATGCTGGAGAGGAGTCCCGCAAGTGTTATGGAGATCGCGCTTGATAAAATCAGGGTGTGTACCATAGAAACGGTATGAAGATCACGCAGGTCGATAAAAAAGTTGTGTGATCGGATCAATGCCCGTTTCAGACTTTCACTGAACCGGCGGTTTGTTGTCTCGTAACCGATAAGAATAATCACAAACAATCCGACGAGGACGTGTGCCCAGGGAAAACTGATGCGGTAATTACCGGCCGGAATAGCGGTAATACGCTCATCAGTATAAAGGGCACGCACGATCTCATACGAAAACCGTTTTTCCCGTGCTTGACTTAACAGACCGACCGGGTAGACATAATGTTCCCCCAGTCCATAATTGAGGAGTGGTCGATCACCGCGCCAATCAGCAAGAGCTGCCACGAAGCTTCCTGCAGCATTGGATTCCCTGATTGCTGCATAGTACTGGAGATAAAATCGAGCTTGTGATTCCTGCGACAGGGGATCGCTGTATCCGTTTCTATTATTATGATCCACAGCCTTTCCATAACTGAGCACAACCAGGGGCTGAGTCGGATGTTTCTTCTTCCATTCCGACAACTGCCGCCTGAAGCTTTTCAAATCGGATGGTGGTAAGGTAATACCCACAAAATCCACAGCAGAAGCACAGACATCATTGACCAGCATCCGGGAACCATAATAGACCGGGCGGTCATCATGCTGGCGAATGATGCCGGTCATTTTTCGGACGAATTCCAGGGCTTGTTTGTCGGCGGAATCAAATTGATCTCCGATTCCCCATGCCAGTACACACGGATATGCTCCGTCACGTTCAATCATTTCCCGTGCCTGTGTCTCTGCCATGGCCTGGAACGCTTCATCGTCTAATATCTCTGCCGGAACATTCCAGATGGATGCTTCTTCGAGAACGACCAAGCCATATCGGCTGCACAAATTCAGCATGTACGGATGCGGCAGATGGAATGCAAATCTGACTGCATTAGCCCCCAGCGATTTTATAAGAACGACATCTTTTTCCATCTGTTCGTACGAAAGAGATGCCCCCCATTTCGGCGAGTCTTCGTGCCACACAACTCCCTTCAAGATCAGTTTGTTTCCATTGAACAACAATGAATTATTCTCAACACGGACGGAGGAAAACCCCATATTCAGATTATACTCGTCGATTGCCGTCTTTTGTTTCCCCTCCATTGAAACGATATTGGTCTTGAGGATGTAGAGGTCAGGACTTTCCGGACTCCACAATTTTGGGTTATTGACGATCAAGGAAAGCTGGACAGAAGTATTTTTATTTTGTTCCAGCGCCAGGGGGGCAGACATTCCCTGTGCTACAAGGACATCCGAAAAGCGCTCATGAAGCTCGGCAGTCATGTAATAGGAAACCTGTTTGGTCTTTATCGCAAGAGTATCACGGTTTAATGGCGGGAATTGTTTATTGCTGAGAGTCCCATCCAGATGTACTGTTGCCTGTTTCCATTGTTGCTCGTACTCCGTACGAAAGTGAATACGTTCGATCCACAGTCGGGGAGTGGCAAGCAGATACACGTCACGTATGATACCGCCGTAATTTTTCCATCCCCAGATTTGTTTTCGAACAGGTAACGTACTGCGGGCGCTAAGCCGGTTATTCACGATAACCTTTATGGTGTTCTCCTGCCCCATCTGAAGCGCTTCTTCCGGGATGTCAAACTCAAAACTCGTAGATCCACCTACGTGTTTGCCGATAAAGATGTCGTTACAATAGACTTCACATTCATAATTAATTCCAAGAGCCACAAATTTAAAGACATAGGAAATAAGAAGCTGTTCGTTAATCGAGACCGTTCTAGAGAAGGTCATCTGTCCTTCATCATTGATAGAACTGGGAACCTTGATGGGACTCCAGGTTTCATCATCTGTGGAATACTGCCAGATTCCAGCCAAATCTATCTTCTGACGGGTTGGCGAATCAATATGCATTCCTGCATCAAGGCCCTGGAGTGTTGGTTGCCCATTTGAAAAAACAGCCGGCTGAGCAGCTACCTTAGGGCAAAGTATCGAGGAAATGAAAAAAGTAAGGAATGTAAAAAAGCTTAAAATATTCGGTTTTTTTGCCAATTTGATGAACTTGATGTGCGAGGAAGTTGCCGCTCTCTGAGGCGACATTACTCAACGTCGATTCAAATATAATACATAAAGCCAGCGAAAGCAATGGAATTCCCTTCCCGGAGGGTGGTTTTTCTGGCGATTCTTTCTTATGATTGCTCTGCATGTATTGGCGTTGAATTGACATTCTTCATTTTAGTTAGCCGTTTCCTGGGAAATTCGGTTCCGGCTTGGAAAGTGAGATTTTTATGACTCGGCCAATCCTCTCTTTTACCGTCGCCCCCTCAATCCCGAAAGAACTCCAATGCCTCCAATCTATTGCTTATAACCTTCTGTGGGTGTGGGATCATGAATTGATGGATCTTTTTATGCGGATGGATTTGGATTTGTGGGAATTGACGAATCATAATCCGGTTCAGATGTTAGGAATGATTAAGCAGGAGCGGTTGAACTCCCTCTCACGAGATGATGCATTCCTGGCCCAGGTAGAACGTGCATCCCGCCGTTTTTCTGAATATCTCGATACGAGTTCGAGCTGGTATCACAAGACCTATCCGGAAAAGAAATCTGCTTGCATTGCCTATTTCTCAGCAGAGTTTGGGCTGACGGAGTGCCTTCAGAATTATTCCGGCGGATTAGGCATTCTCTCCGGTGATCATCTGAAAGCAGCCAGCGATTTAGGACTGCCTCTGGTTGGTGTGGGGCTCTTATATCAACAGGGCTATTTCCGGCAATACCTTAATGCAGATGGCTGGCAGCAAGAGCGGTATCCGGAGAATGATTTTTATGCGCTCCCGATTAATCGGGTAATGGGCGACGACGGAAAACCAAAGACGATTACGGTCGATCTCACTGGGCGACAGGTGGCCGCCCAAATTTGGATCGTGCATGTTGGACGTGTTAATTTGTATCTTCTCGATACCAATATTCCTCAGAACCCTCCTTCTGATCAGACCATCACCGGTCAGCTGTACGGAGGTGATCGTGAACTGCGTATAAAGCAAGAAATTCTTCTCGGCATCGGCGGATACCGCGCGTTGAAAGCAATTGGATTGGAACCTGATGTCTTTCATTTGAATGAGGGTCATTCCTCGTTCCTCACATTGGAACATTGCCGCGATCTTATGCGGCAGCATCACATCAGTTTTGCCGAGGCGCGTGAAGCAACGATCGCCTGTACGGTTTTCACGACTCATACCCCTGTGCCGGCAGGCAACGATTATTTTGACCCGCAGCTCATCGAGAAGTACTTCAACAAATACTACCGAGATCTCGGGCTGTCTGCGACAGAATTTCATGGACTCGGGCGCGAAAACCCGGACAATCCTTCAGAAAGCTTTTGTATGACCATCCTTGCACTAAAGATGACCGGGCATTGCAATGGTGTCAGCAAACTTCATGGGTCTGTATCGCGCGACATGTGGAAAAATGTCTGGCCAAACGTTCCAGTAGAAAATGTGCCGATTATTTCCATTACGAATGGTGTGCATGCACCTTCATGGGTCAGCCGCGATATGGCAGGACTCTTTGACAGGTACGTTGGGCCCGGCTGGCGTGAAGATGCAGAACAGCAATATGGATTGTGGGGACGTGTCCATCACATTCCGGATGAGGAACTCTGGCGCACTCATGAACGCCGAAAAGAACGCCTCGTGGCCTTTGCCCGCAATCGTCTGCGGACTCAACTCGAAGCTCGCGGCGCCATACCGTCCGAGGTAGCACAAGCGAACGAGGTTTTAAATCCGGAGATATTGACGATCGGTTTTTCACGACGGTTTGCAACATACAAGCGCTCGACGCTCCTCCTGAGAAATCCTGAACGTCTCATCAACCTTCTCAACAACAAGGAACGGCCGGTGCAGTTCCTCTTCGCCGGCAAGGCGCATCCTATGGATAACCCGGGTAAGGAACTCATTCGTCAAATCATTCATTTCGAACGTCAGCCGAATGTTCGCCGCCGAATGGTTTTCATCGAAGATTACGACATGGTTGTTGCACGCTACCTTGTTTCAGGAGTCGATGTATGGCTCAATACACCGCTGCGTCCATTGGAAGCAAGTGGAACCAGCGGTATGAAGGCAACTATGAATGGCGCTATCAACGTCAGTATCCTCGATGGGTGGTGGGCAGAAGCGTATAATTCCTATACAGGCTGGGCCATCGGCCGCGGTGAAGATTATCAGGATAAGGACTATCAAAACGAAGTAGAATCGAACGCTCTTTTTGATCTTCTCGAAAAGGAAATCATTCCATTGTTTTACACTCGAACAGGAGATGATCTCCCGCGTCCTTGGATTACCAAGATGAAAACCGCGATGCGGGCGATCGGACCTGAATATAACACCAACCGAATGGTGCGCCAGTATACTGAGGATCTGTATTTGCCGGCGCGTCAGCATGCTGAATCTCTTCTGGAAAACAATTTGGAGCGTACGAAACAATTAACTGCCTGGAAATTGCATATGCGCAGTCACTGGAACACTTTGAAGATTCTTGATGTTAAACTCAATACGCATGAGAGTTTCAAGGTTGGGGATGAGTGTGTTGTGCACGCATGGATGGATATGGGAAAACTTACACCGGACGATATATCCGTTGAATTGTTCTTCGGGCCGCTCAATGCAAAAGGAGATATCAACGCTCCTCAGACATCACCGATGAAATGCATAACAACCGGAACGGAGAGCAAAAAAGAGTTTGTGGGAACAATACAACTTCAATCCAGCGGCCGCATCGGCCCTACCGTGCGCGTGATTCCCAAGCACCCGGATATCCTGAGTCCTTTCCGTGAAGGATTGATTCTATGGGCATAACGTCTCGGTGCACATGAAACGATCTCTTCTCTTTTGGGTCATCGCTTTCCTCGTTACTGCCGCTTCCGCACTATATCAGCGGATGACGGGACCAACGTATCCCGTGAGCGGAAAAGTCATCGTCGACGGCAAAGAAGTCTCCTATAGATTAAAGCGCAGCGATGAAAGCATTGCCAATCATCATGTACAGATCAAAACAGAGGATCCGAACATTCATGGATATGTAGAGTGGAAACGGTATAAAACGAAGGACGAATGGACCCGCGTCGAAATGCGCTATGACAACGGAACATTGGAAGCGGAACTTCCGGCTCAGCCTCCGGCAGGAAAATTGCAGTATCGAGTCTATCTCCAGGATCCGCAGACAACGGTCGCAATCCCCTCAAATGAACCGGTCATTATTCGATTTAAGGGCGTCGTTCCAACGGTCGTTTTGATTTTCCATGTGATTGTTATTTTCAGCGCGATGTTATTTTCTGCACGCACCGGTCTTGAAGCTTTCTCCCCGGCACCCCAGTACATTGGTCTTACCTCTGCGACGGTTGCATTCCTGATTGCGGGTGGATTGATCCTGGGTCCGCTTGTACAGAAATATACATTCGATGCCTACTGGACCGGTTGGCCATTCGGCACAGATCTGACAGACAATAAAACTGTCGTATCACTTCTCAGCTGGATCGCCGCTGCTGTTGCCATGAAGAAATCAGCACACCCCAAACGCTGGATTCTTGCGGCCGCTGTCATCACTATTGTTGTCTTCTTGATTCCACACAGCGTACTTGGTTCCGAGCTGGATTATTCAACAATGAAGTAACTGCCGTAAACTTATTTTTGAGGACACCAACATCTGTGGTTGTTTCATCAACTCGCCACTTCGGAATTTCTCACCAGACAATACAAGCTACTGCAACGGACAATTCCTTACCGTTGTCTCACCCGCCTTGTGGAGGTTGAAGAGATTTATTCATATTATCTTTTGTTATTCATCAACGATTGCTTTGTTAGGGAACGATGTACTCCCGATTATCGCTTCAAAACAGAATTTTCATCGTGCTGGGGACCGTCGCGATTGTCGCCTTATTCCAACCGGCGAACGGGGATTAGGGTGAACGGATTCCGATCATCAGAACTTTCCGATATATCACCCGTATAAGGAATCGTAGTGGAAATCATTACTGACCTCAATGTGAAAGGGACAACAGCTATGGATAAACACATTACACTCGTCGGCATTCTCAATCTTGCCTATCGTTCGTTAGTCATCATTGGCGGATTCGTTCTCATGGCTCTTGCGGTCGGATTCCGATACCTCATGGAATTGATCTCGCGTTCAAGCCGCCATGGCATGGAAGAAATTCCGGAAGCAGTCTTGGATATCGCACCGATTATTTTAGGAATCATTGCCATCCTCATCATCATTGTTTCGATCGCAGGAATCATTGGAGCGATCGGTGTCATGAAAAAGAAAGAATGGGGACGTCTCCTGCTGTTAGTCGTTTCATTCTTTAATCTGCTCCACGTGCCGCTTGGAACGATCCTGGGAGTATATAGCCTCTGGGTGCTGTTGAATGACGAAACAATCCGCGAATTCAACTCGATCATGAACGCTCTGGTCGAAAAGGCCCCCGGCAATCCTCTTCTATGATCGTTCTTGCATTAGAAAAAGAGGTTTCCGGTATTGCAGACGAACAATTCACACCGGCAATTCTTAAAAAAGAAGCTTTGCGGGCGTGGGAATTGTACCAGGAAGGAATTATCCGCGAACTCTACTTCCGTCAGGATCGCAACGAGGCGGTACTTCTTCTCGAATGCAGCGATCTTCAAGAAGCGCATACTGCTCTTGCGACGCTGCCGCTGGTCAGCGCCGGTCTCATTGCATTCGAAGTCATCCCGCTGAAAGCATATAACGGCTTCGCACGACTCTTTTCAGAACAGCTGTAAACGACTATTCCTTGAGATTAATTTGCTTCTCATTTATGGGCTCTGTACATTATCGAAGGCGCTCCGAATTCCATCTTCTTGATCGCTGTCTTTCTCCCCATGGACTCTTGTCCTCTCGCCTCGAATTCCCCGCGCTTGTGATACCGTATAAAAGAACATCGCACTGCCGCAAAGCTTTTTCATGAAGCTGAAAGGAACCGCGTCATGAATATTCTCCTCGTCAATCCAACATTTCCAGACACGTTCTGGAGTTTCAAACATGCAATGAAATTTGTCTCCAAACGGACAACCTTCCCCCCGCTCGGTCTGCTGACCGTTGCATCGTTGTTGCCGCACTCTTGGAACAAGCGACTGATCGATCTTAATGTGCAGGAATTACGCGAGATCGAACTGCGATGGGCAGATTACGTTTTCATCGGCGGCATGTCCATTCAACTCAAGTCCGTGCATGCCGTCATCGACCGCTGCAAAGCTCTCGGGAAAAAGATCGTGGCTGGAGGACCGCTGTTTACTTCGTTTCCCCATGAATTCGAACATGTTGACCATCTCGTTTTAAATGAGGCAGAAATTACCCTTCCCCATTTTTTAGAGGATGTCAGGAACGGAACCCCCCGCCATATGTACCAAACTGACCAATGGGCAGACATCACGACCACTCCGGTTCCTATGTGGAACCTCGTCAATCTCCAGCACTATTCTTCGATGAACATCCAGTACTCCCGGGGCTGTCCCTATGATTGTGAGTTCTGTGATATTACGGTCCTCTACGGACGGACACCGAGGACAAAAACAAAAAAGCAGGTCGTCACGGAACTAGAAGGATTGTTGGCCACAGGATGGCGGGGAGATGTCTTCATTGTCGACGATAATTTTATCGGGAATAAATCGCTGCTCAAAAAAGAAATTCTCCCGGCCATCATCGACTGGATGAAAAGCCATAACTACCCATTTGCGTTCAACACGGAAGCATCCATTAACCTTGCGGATGATGAAGAACTCATGGCGCTTATGGTACAGGCGGGCTTTAATGCGGTGTTCGTCGGTATTGAATCGCCGAACGAGGAAAGCTTGATGGAGTGCAAGAAAAGCCCCAACAGAAATCGAAATCTCGTCGCCTCCGTTCGAAAGCTTCAACACCGCGGACTCCAAGTACAGGGAGGATTTATTGTCGGATTCGACAGCGATCCCAGTTCGATCTTTCAAACAGTGATCGACTTCATTCAGGAGAGCGGCATTGTTACGGCTATGGTCGGTCTGCTCAACGCACCCTTCGGTACTCGCCTGTATAAGCGCATGCAAAAAGAAGGAAGACTCCTTCACGCAATGTCTGGCGACAACACTGATTTTTCTATGAACTTTATTCCCAAGATGAATTATGACCTGCTCCTGAAGGGATATCGGTCGATCCTTGAGAACGTGTATTCATCCAAACACTACTATACGCGTGTGAAACAATTCCTCCGGACGTACAATCCGCCTAAGATTCGAGTCTCTGTTATACAGTCGAATCACTTCAAAGCGTTCATTAAATCTATTATCATCCTTGGGATTCTCGACTCAGAGCGTGTGCAGTATTGGAATCTCTTCTTCTGGTCGCTTTTTACCCGCCCGCGGATGTTCCCGCTTGCTATAACATTTACCATCTACGGATATCACTACCGGAGGATACTGGAACAATACATGGCGGGAGTATAAGACGGATCACTTTTAATCGCCGGCGAGTACTGTCGGTGTCATGATCTCTCTTCAGGACTCCTTGGCGATCGCCATCGCTGCTTTCAACGTGTTCTTTAAGAGCATTGCTACGGTCATGAGTCCGACACCGCCGGGAACGGGAGTTATTGCTTTTGCTTTTTTCGAGGCCGATTCAAAATGCACATCACCGACGATGCGGTACCCTTTGGGTGAGGAAGGATCCTCCACACGGTTTATTCCGACATCAATCACAACGACACCGTCTTTCAGCATTTCACCCTGAATGGCGTTCGGTTTCCCGATTGCGGCAATGAGGATATCGGCAAATTTTGTAAACCGTGTAAGATCTTCTGCACCTGTATGCGCAACGGTGACTATGGCATTGGCACCGCGCTTTTTTTGCAGCAAGATATTGGCAATCGGCTTGCCGACGATATTGCTGCGGCCAACGATGACAACATGCTTCCCTGCCGGATCATTGCCGCTGCGAAGAAGCATTTCTTGAATTCCGTATGGCGTACAGGGCTTAAAGCAGTCCTCGCCGATCACGAGTCGCCCGACATTCGAAGGATGAAACCCATCGACATCTTTCCTTGGATCGATCGCTTCGATGACTTTTTGTTCATGGATATGTTTGGGAAGCGGAAGCTGGACAAGGATCCCATGAATTTTTGGATCATGATTCAATTCCTGGATCTTCGATAGCAGCGCAATTTCAGACATGTCCGCGGGCATGTACTCGGTGAGAGAATAGAATCCGGCCTCTTCGCACGCTTTACCCTTCGAGCGGACGTAGGACTGTGAGGCAGGATGATCACCCACTAAAATAACGGCAAGGCCCGGTGTGATCCCCTTTGTTTCTTTCAGACGACGAGTCTCTTCTTCTACTTCGCGTTTAATCTCGTCAGCAATTCTTCTTCCGTCAATAATTTCCGCCATCTCTCTTTCCTCATCTCTGAGCATCACTGAAAACTCGGGAAAATCACCTGTTCGATTTTTACTGCTTTTCCTGTCTCGACATCGACTTGAAGGAAAACCGCGCACATCCGGACATCGTGTTCGGCCACTTCAAACTTAAATGGTGTCTGGAACAAAAACCTGCGGATAGCAACCTCCTTCTTCATCCCAATGACCGAATCGTACGGGCCGCTCATACCGACATCGGTAATATATGCGGTCCCTTTCGGCAGAATCCGTGCATCCGCCGTTGGAATATGAGTATGCGTACCAACAACTGCACTGACTCGTCCATCGAGATGCCAGGCAAGAGCCATTTTCTCAGCCGTTGCTTCGGCATGCATATCGATGAGTACCACCTTTGTATCGTTGATGATCTTGCTTAATGCCCAATCTGCCGCTTTAAACGGATCATCGATGGTTTGCATATAGGTTCGTCCCTGCAGGTTGATAACGCCGACACGCCCTTTTTCTTTCAAATCGTAAATGATAAAACCGTTCCCTGGATTTTCTCTTGGATAGTTCAGCGGACGCAGGACATGACGCTCCTTTGAAAGAAGCGCCTTTGCCTGCCATCGGTCCCATAGATGATTCCCTGTTGTGATGACATGAACACCCAATTCAAACAACGCTTTTGCGTCTGCTTCATCAATCCCTTTTCCTTCTGTAACATTTTCGCCGTTGACGACGCAAAAGTCTATTTCATATTTCTGGATGTACTGCTTGAGCAGCGACGAAACAAGGATCATCCCGGGTTTACCATTGATGTCACCAATGAAAAATATATTCAGCACTTTTGCCACAAGAAGCCTCTCTGTGTTGTGATACGAAAACGGTGTGTAGAATAATATACAGAAAATATCAGCAGATGAAAAGTTGATCAGGTGAGTCCTAACACGTGGTCATAGACCTTCTTGGTCTTCTCGCCCACCTTCTCCCAGACAAATTCCTTCCGTATGCGTTCGCTCAGCACATTGTCTTTCTCTCTTCCGAATGCTGTTATGATTCCCCTGGCAATCTCGTCCGCCGATCCGGGATCGACATAAACAACATCTGCTCCGAAATAATCCTCGGTACCACCGAACGGCGTGATAACAATTTTTGCACCGGCGAGCGCGGCTTCCAGTGCGGCCAGACCCGGTGTCTCATAGTACGACGGAAGCACAAAAGCTTCACAGGCTGCATAAGCGGACGCGAGCAGCATGGAATCGTGAGACAATTCCGGCACGATGAGCAATCGATGATTCTTTTTTGCCCGTTCAAGGCACTGATATCCCGAGAGCGAATCATCAATGGAACCGATGAGCACCGCAGGCCGGTCTACTTTTTCCAACGCTGCCAGCAGCGTAGACACATTTTTCCGATGCGGGCCGATCTGCCCGACATAGAGAAGAAAATCCCTTATTCCATATTGACGCTCGAACAAATCGGGTGTTGCTTTTGCAAATCGCTCTTCCACTCCGTTCGGAACGACAATCACATCTTTTGTCTGGATCTTCATGCCATAGCGCATGAGATGTGCTTCCGCATTGGTATTCGGAAGAACTGCGTTTGCCCAGCCGCACATTTCGGCGATCAATCCATAATCTGTCCAGAAACCGCGAACAAATCGATTCAGAAGAGCATCAGTGCGAATGACAGAACGGACCATGCTATCTGAGCGGCGCGTATAGAACACCGGCGACACGACAAACGGAATTTTTTGAAGCCGCAGCGCCCGCGCAAAATGATATGTTGCCATATTTGCGGAGAAGATGTGCACAAGATCGTACTGGCCCGGATCGAACTCTTTCCACATTTCAAACAATGTCACGGTGACACCGTGCGCCTCCAGCGCAGCTTTTGTTTGCATCATTTGCGTCCGCACACCGCCTTCATGCAGTGCTACCGCCTGGTGAGTTGCAAATAATACGTGCATACGGTTCCTCTATGGTTCGTGTTTTCGGATGAAATGGTACACTGCATCGAGACCGCGTATCAGGGGAATACGATAGTTCAATCGTCGACTCCGAAGATAATCATCCGGCATTGCCCAAGCGGCCGGCCTGGGGCTCCAGCGTACCGTTCCAAGCACAATTTGTTTTGAAGCGGGAATGATGGCCTCGGTGCCATCCAATTGCGCAATGCGCAGGTAAAGAGATTTTTTTTCCGGCTGGACACCACGTAGATGGAGACTTCCTTTTGTGAACCGCATGCCCGGGATTGACGTTGTACGCATCTTCCACCACCGCGCATATTCACCCATCGTTTTTGCCGGTACGCGCTCCCGGCGCATTTCCTGAAACATCCACTCCAACACCTGGAGATGTCCATCGTTCGGGTGATGATAAAACATGATGGGTTCCCGCACCCTTAATTTTCGCTGCACCACACCGGCAAAGTACCGAATCATCTGTTCTTCAGAATATCCATGCCGTTTCAGACTTCCGACGCAAATGGGATGAACCGGCAGTTGAAGAGTTCCCATGCGCTCAGGCAGCCTGGGTACTCCGGGCATGTTGTCATAATCATACGAAAACTCCGACGAATACTCAAATCCGGAATCGACAATGGCACGGGCTAGTGCTTCATTCCACCGGCCATACGGTGCGGCAAAACCTTTTGGAGAAATCTTTATATTGCGCAGAACCGCCTGCGCCTTTTGAATATTTTGAACATTACGGTCGTAGTCCGCAAACGTTTGATGCTTAAAACAATGAACACCGATTTCCTGACCGTCCATTGCCGAGAATTGGTTCATCGAGGATTGATGGCTCTGAACATCAACAAACCATGTTGCCGATATGCCGCTTTGATGAACAACATCGGAAATACCTTTAATCTGCACCTCTGTTCCATAATCAGTATCGACACGAAAACAGAAAATAGAACGAGCCCCATAAGGAAAGTACCACAGATGTGCAAAGGGAAGACCACGGCGGTGATGTAAGAGCTCAAGACATTGAGCGACCAGTGCCCGAATTTCACCTTTGGACACCAACGAAACAGTCTCAAAGGGAAGTCTGCGTTCCGGAGAGTAAAACGACTTTGCCGCTGAACGTTGATCCAGAACCAATGCTGCCGGGTTAAAGGGTAATGCAATGACCCTGTCAGCTTCATGTGTCCCCACATGTGCGGCAATACTTCCGCGATTCGTCTTCAGATCATTGGCGTTCCATGCAATCTGGCATCGTGCGTGGATATCTATGATTCCTGCCGAATGGAACACTGAATCATGAGGAGGATAGAGATAATCAATATGTACAACCTGGGCGGTCGTCTGACGGATACGTGCATAGACTTTTGCTGAAGAGAGAACCGCTCCCCCAAGCGTCAGGTATTGGCGCAGCATTTCAGATTCACGGTCGTCGACATCATCACTGACCACGACAACACTATATTCATCCGGATGCAGCGAATCTGCAACGACCGCATGCGGTACGCCGATCTGCTGAAGCAGCAGCTGCCATCCTGAAGCATCTCCAAGAATTCCAATTTTTAAATTCATCAGAACCTCTCGAGTAACAACTTCACATCATTCCATTCAACCGCTCGCAGGAGAAGAATCATCCCGCAGTAGCTTCCGGCTCCGGCAAGAAGTGTCCACCATAATCCAAGAGGTGCAATGGAGACGACGCAAATCGCCATCAGAAAAACCGAGAGTACCAGGCGCACCATTCTTTTCGGCGGAGCCATAAGCACGAAGAATCGCAACGCCCGATTCATGAGAACAACACTTAATCCTTCTGCAATGATAACACCACACGCTGCCCCAAGAGGTCCGAACCAGATCGCCCCCGCACTCACCAACAGGACATAGGCAAGGGTGGTGATTCCCATGATCTTTCCATAGGCTTTCTCACCCCCCGCACCAATCAATCCAGAGGTATACGTCGTATGAAGCATTGTGAAAAAGAAATACCAGATAAGCACTCTCAGCACGGCCGCTGATGATACGTACTCCATTCCAAAGATGAATACGATCAAATCATCCGCGACGACTGTTCCGCCAACGGCAATGGGCAGACTCACCAGAAGGATCCACCAGACAGCCTCGTCGAGCAGCTTCCTGAATGTTTCCGGTGCATCATGATGCTTCCGAGCAGAGGCCGGAAGAAGAAGGAGAAGAAGAATACGATCGCCCATCAATAAGAAATAGACAAGCTTGCTCGCCGCACTATAGATACCCACGTCCGCGGTCGTATTGAACAAACCGAGGGCCAGCGGCGGATAATTAAAGACAATAGTCGAAAGGATAATGCCGATCGTGAGCGGAAGGGATTGTTTCAGCAGTTCAAATGACGGGCGGACATGGATCCGGACATTATGATAGAGCACCCGAAATCGGGCAAAAAGCATGGTCGCAGCTGTACATTCTCCAATCAGGACGCCCAGGGCAACCCACAAGACATCGTTGGACGACCGCACGAATCCAAGGACAACAGCAAGATAGATCACCGACTGCAGTACTCGTGCAGCACTGACAATCCCCATGGTTTCTTTTCCCTGAAAGAACCAATCAACAAAAAAGATCTGGGGAAGAACCGCACAGGAGAAAATAATGATCAGCCATGCGATGACGGTGTTATGGACACCTATCAGTACCGTGCAGACGATGATGGACAGCACAAGAACCGTTGCTACCATTCTACTGCCGATCACCCGGCCGATCAATTCCGGTGAATCTCCCTGCGCAATCCTCTTTGCCCCGAGAGTGGGAAATCCTGCCGCACTAAAAATCATCCCGTACGCCAATACCGCAAAACCAAGATTGACAGCCCCAAAGTCTTCCTTCCCCAGCACCCGCGCCAGGTATGCCACTGACACAAAGCCCAGCACCCGGCGCATCATATCTGCTGAAAAAAGCGAGAGAAGATTTCTTGAGAGCCGCTTCATTGTTGCTGTACCACACTATGGTAGACATCGATCGTTTTCCTGGCAATGTCCGTCCAGGAATACTGTTGTTCTGCAAATGCTCGAATGCGTGCGCGGGTGTGTTCCCGCTGACGAAACAAATCACTCCTGAAAAACACCTTCAGCTTCTCAGACATGTCTTCAGCGCTGTCGGGCCTGCAGAGGAACCCGGTTACTCCGTCTATGATATCTTCACAAAAGCTGCCGACATCCGTCGCGATAATCGGCACTCCAAATCGATAGGAAAGAAAAATAACTCCGCTTTGAAAAATATTTTTATATGGAAGGACCACACAGTCGGCTGCCGCAAAATACATTTCCACTTCCCCGACAGGTATGTACTGAAAACGGAGTCTTCTATTCTGTTCTGGGAGACGTTGTAGAGCCTGTTGTTCCAGGTTTCGTATGTAGTCCGATTGTCGTTTTGGGTTTCCGGCAACAATGAGCATCATCGATGCATCTTCGTTGACACATATCGCCACGGCGTCAATCAAGGTCTCGATCCCTTTATAGGAATCGATCTGGCCAAAAAAGAGAATCGTATGTACCGTCGGCTCAAGTCCCATCTGCCGCCGCGCCTCTTCCTGTGTCATGCCCTTTCTGGGGATCCGATTATTGATCCCGTGAGGAATAATGATAACCTTCTGAGAATCGACATGAAAGAGCGAACAGAGTTCTTCCTTCATCTTTGCTGTATGTACGATAATCCGGTCCAGAAGGTGATACATCACCGAAAGCGAAAGACGGCGGAGAGGTGTTGCACGCCCGTCACGTGCTTCTCTATAAATATTATGGGCGGTAAAAACGAGCTTCTTTCCCAACAGCTTATAATAGAGAAGCAATATGGTCCGGTCAATCAACGCAAGGCTGTTTTCCCATTGAATATGAAATATATTCGAAGGTGTACGTGCAGTATAAAGAAGGAGACGGACGTAATAACACCCTATGCGCCATGCTTTGGTCAGAAAAGACTGCGGTGAAAGGTTATCGCCTCGAAGATTGAAGAGCTTCACATGCGGCAGTGTGTCTATCACACCGACCGCATTGTCGGAATCTACAACCTCAATTTCCAGATCTGGTATTTCAGAAAGACCGGAGACGATTCCATACAGATAATCGGTTTGCTCGCCGGCATTGAGGATAGAGATTCTCATGGGCAGGACGTGTTATTCGTCCACCTGTACCTCAAATTGAACAATCTTGAATCCTTTTGTTGTATCCAGCACTCCAAAGATGACGCCAACAAACACCACGATCATGCCGCTTAAAAACGCACCAAGGATAAGATATCGGACCTCAAGCTGCGAAATAAAATAATCTATTCCAATAAACAACGATGTGGCGACAAACAACCCGACCGCAATGAGGTAGCAGAAGACCGAATTCCGGATAAGCTGAGCTCGTTTGAGAAGCCCATGCAATTGCCGGGAAATACTTTCGATACGCTGGTTTTCAATGGGATGGAATTCCCGTTCGGCTGCATGGAGAATCATTCTCCGTTTTTCTTCCGTCAGTGCACGGATACGATTCAGCACGCTGGTGAATTTATTGCTGATTCCCAGCAGCAACAATCCGCATGCATTGATCATAATTCCAGGGGCAAGGATCAACTGGATCACCTGGATAACAGAAAGATTTTCTGAAAGAATGGGATTCATTTCTTTTACCTCATATTTCTATGGATGGCTTCCGATAATTTCACCCAACACGAGGGGCATTTCCTTCTTTCGTTTGAGTGCCGAGATCACTACATCAATTCCGTTGCGATCGACCAGGAGAATTAATCCGATACCAAGATTAAAGGTCCGGCGCATATCTTCTTCCGGGACATTCCCTACATGCTGAATTAGATTGAAGACAGCAGGACGTTCCCATGCATTCCAATCGATCTTGAGTCTCAATCCTTCCGGAATAACCCGCATGGTATTTCCTTCGATGCCTCCGCCGGTGATGTGCGATAATCCATGGATGTTCTTTGCTACGGCATCTTGAAGCAGCGGATGAAGGGTTGGTTGATACGAGCGATGCACTGCCAGGAGCGAATCGCCCAGCGTACAACCAAGTTCATCGAAATATGTTTCCAGCGAAAACTTGTCCAGCAGCACACGCCGTGCTAAAGAATACCCGTTGGTATGCAGACCCGTGGAGGGGAGCCCGATGAGGATATCCCCTTTCTTCACTTTCTTCCCGGTGAGAATTTTTTTCTCATCCACCACACCAACGATGGTCCCGGCAATATCATAATCTGCTGTACCGTACATCCCTGGCATTTCAGCTGTTTCACCGCCGATCAAAGCGCAGCCATTCTCCTTGCACGCTTTCACAAAACCGAGGATTACCTGTTCCGCGACATCCGGAGTAAGTTTTCCGGTTGCATAGTAATCAAGAAAATAGAGCGGCTTCGCACCGCACGCGAGGATATCGTTCACGCAGTGATTGACGAGATCCTGTCCAACCGTTTCATGACGATTCAATGCGATGGCGATTTTCAGCTTGGTGCCAATCCCATCGACGCTGGAGACGAGCACCGGCTTCCTGATTCCTTTGAAATCCGCCCGATAGAACGCGCCGAACATACCGATATCTGTCAGGACATTGCGGTTGAACGTCGAACGAACAGGTTTTTTAATACGTCGAACGAGTTCTTCGCCTGCATCGATATCAACACCGGAGTCTTTATAGGTCGTCATGGATCATCGGGTTTGGGGATTGAAATTTGATTTCCTGTAAGATAGGAGATTTTTTTCCGTTGAACAAGGAGAGAACTATCTCCCTAGGGATCGGAACACAGCAATGTGGTCCGCTTGTTCTTGTTCTCCGGCTTCATTATATTACGTGTAATCTTTCTACAGGAAATCACCATGAAATCCATTTCACTGCGCGGTTCTCAAGAGCCTGTCACTGTCGGTAAGATTATCTGCATCGGTCAAAATTATATCGACCATGCGAAGGAAATGAAGTCCGAAGTCCCAACCTCTCCGGTCTTCTTCTTGAAACCGCCAAGCGCCATCATCCATCAGGGTGAATCGATCGTTCTCCCCTCTCTTTCGAACGATGTGCACCACGAAGTGGAATTGACTGTTCTGATTGGTGAAGGAGGAACGAACATCCCCCGCGAGAAAGCATTTCATCACGTCGCGGGATACGGCATTGGCCTTGATATGACCATGCGCGATGTACAATCGGAAGCCAAAAAGAAAGGCCTCCCGTGGACTCTGGCGAAAGGATTCAACACATCCGCCCCGTTGTCGGAATTTATTCCAGCATCGACCGCCGGAAATCCTGGAGCACTCAGCGTTCACTTAAAAGTTAACGGATCAGTACGGCAATCCTGCAGCACCGGCAAGCTCATTTTCCCGGTGGACGTGCTCATCGCATACATTTCGCAATTCATGACCTTTGAACGCGGCGATATTCTCTATACCGGCACACCGGAAGGCGTTTCACGCGTCCACCATGGCGATGTCCTGGACGCGTCACTTCTGAATGCAGCTGGCAGTACTCTCGTTTCACTCTCGGTGAGCGTACAGTAACGATGAAGGCGAAGTTCAAGGAATTTTTCTCGAACTACGAGAATGCCATCTTCTCATGGTTCATTATCGTAGGAGCCATCGCACTCGGGATTCACTACAGCATCGATCGACGGCTCCTCGCTGCCATCGTTCTCCTCATCGGCATCGCAGGTCATGCCTTCGGAGCGTTGGTCGCGTGGATCGGATTGGTGCCGTTGGTGGGCCCCATAATTGCACAGGTACTTACTCTCCCATTCATTTGGATCCTGAATGGCATTGGATACCTTGTATCCGTTGTGGCAATCAAGCGGGGATACTCCAAAGATGTACTCAATTATCGGATGGCAACTGTCACACTTATTGTCGGTATCATTCTTGGATATATCTTAGGTACATTGACCTAAAGAACGCAGCAAGACCGAACAGCGAAAAAATGCTGTTGGAAAGTATAGAAAAAATTGTTATCCTCTCTCTTAAATTCTGGATAGTGTTTTGGGAAAAATCATCACCATAGGAATCCCCAAAGGAGGCGTAGGAAAGACGACCACGGCGGTAAATCTCGCCGCGAGTTTCGCTGTCCTCGAAAAACGTGTTCTCCTGATCGACACGGATCCGTTCGGAGCATGCAGCATGTCTCTGGGATTCACCCCAGAGAAAACCAGAGGCGGTCTCTACGAAGTCTTCAACTTCATCCGCTCCATGACGCAGGTGATTCACCGAACGGAACTGGCATTCCTGGATTTTGTTCCTGCGAATATCACCACGGCACAGGCAGAAGAACGGATCATGCGCCTCTCGGAAAATCGGACCCTTTTAAAAAATATTCTTCGTACCATCGCACCGCATTATGATTATATCATTATCGATACGCCGCCATTTTTACGCGGGCTCACGGCCAATGCTCTCACGTGCGCCGATTCGGTGCTCATCCCGATTAAATCCGGACATTTTTCACTGGAGGGGATCGATAAGCTCTTTAAGTATTTTGAATGGATCCGCGACGCAGCCAACAAAACATTGCAGATTGAAGGCATTCTTCAAACGATGTACGAACCGCATACAAAAGTCACAGAGATCACCGACAGGGAATTGCAGCTGCGTTTCCGAAAGCATCTTATTAAAACTATTATTCCAAAGAATACGCACCTGACGGAAGCTTCGTTCTACGGAAAACCCTCTATCCTCTTTAATGCTACCTCGAGAGGAACACTTGCCTATTTAGAACTCGCGCGTGAACTGATCGATCGGCACCAGGCTGCAGTACCATCTTCGACTATTCTTCCAGCACAGATTCAATCAGCATAAGCACTATCCTCCAGTTCGGGGAAGAGACAATCCAATCTCAGGATGAGCAGAGGTATTCTCAGATGTATGATTCGTTTTTCCGGCGTTGATTTCATCCCCGTTTTTTCGTTAATTGAAGGGAGCTGACGACTTTGGGGTAGCGCGTGCTACCCTTTTCTCTATATCGTTAGAAACCGTATGGGCACACAAGAACTCTCAAAAGCATATAATCCAAAAGAAGTAGAGGATAAGTGGTATTCCTCGTGGGAATCGAACGGCCTGTTTCATGCAGCCGCCAATAAAGACAAAGCCCCGTATACCATCGTCATTCCGCCGCCGAACATCACCGGCAGTCTCACGATGGGGCACGTATTGAATAACACACTGCAGGATGTCTTTGTCCGGTGGAAACGGATGCAGGGGTTTGAAGCATGCTGGATTCCCGGCACCGACCACGCCGGCATCGCAACTCAGAACGCCGTGGAAAAATCTCTTGCCAAAGAAGGCAAACACCGCCACGACCTCGGGCGCGAGAAGTTCATTGAACTTGTCTGGCAGTGGCGGGAAAAATACGGCAGCACGATTATCCAGCAATTGCGCAAGCTGGGTGTTTCGTGTGATTGGGAGCGCGAACGCTTTACGATGGATGAGGGATTATCCAATGCCGTGAAAGAGGTGTTCATCCGGTTGTTCGAAAAAGGACTGGTCTACCGCGGCAAGTACATTGTCAACTGGTGCCCCCAGCATCAAACGGCGTTAAGCGATGATGAAGTCGATCACTCAGAGACGAACGGAAGCCTCTATTATATCAAGTACCCCATCGTCGGTTCCACGGAATTTGCCATTGTCGCAACGACGCGTCCGGAGACAATGCTGGGCGATACGGCACTCTGCGTCCATCCGAAAGATGAACGCTTCAAACATCTGATCGGGAAAACGGCCATTCTTCCGATCGTCGGGCGGAAGCTTCCTATCATTGCGGATGATTATATCGATCTGAGTTTCGGCACCGGCGTTATGAAAGTGACCCCCGCACATGATGCGAACGACTTTCTGCTCGGTCAACGGCACGAGCTTGCACAAATCAATGTTCTGGATGAGACTGCTCGCCTTAACTCTTCCGTTCCAAAAGAATACGAAGGGATGGACCGCTTTGAATGCCGGGCTCAACTTGTGATAGACCTGGAAGCTCAAGGATTCCTGGAAAAAATTGAACCGTATGTTCATAACATCGGCAAATGCTATCGATGCCATACGGTGGTGGAGCCCTGGTTGTCCGATCAATGGTTTGTCAAAATGAAACCGCTTGCCGCTCCTGCACTGCGCGTTGTGCACGAAGGAAAAGTACGCTTCCATCCCGACCGATGGACAAAAGTGTACGAGCACTGGATGACGAACATCCGCGACTGGTGCATCTCGCGGCAAATATGGTGGGGACACCGCATTCCTGTTTATTACACGCAGGATGGAAATTATGTCGCCGCACGGAATGAGGAAGAAGCACGCAAAAAACTTGACGTCCGCCCTGACGTACCGATCCGTCAAGATGAAGATGTCCTCGATACGTGGTTCTCCTCATGGCTCTGGCCCTTCTCCACACTCGGCTGGCCCGATGATAACAAGGACCTGCAGTACTTTAATCCGACCGACACGCTTGTCACCGCTCCCGACATTATTTTCTTCTGGGTAGCGCGGATGATCATGGCGAATATGGAGTTTATGAAAGGAACTCCCGGCCATAATGGGAAACCCCGCAAGAAAGATGAGGACCTTGTTCCCTTCCGCGATGTGTACTTTACCAGCATCATTCGTGATATGGAAGGCCGCAAGATGAGCAAGTCGCTCGGCAATTCTCCCGATCCGCTGGATGTCATCGATCAGTACGGCGCTGATGCGCTCCGCTTCACAGTCGCGTACCTTGCACCGCTGGGGCAGGACGTGCTGTTCGCCGCTGAAAAATGTGAGATCGGCAGAAACTTTGCAAACAAAATCTGGAACGCCGGGCGCTTCCTGCTGATGAATAAACAGGAAATCATCGGCGACGGCGACGCACCGCTTGGCACATTACCCGCCGAGCATCTCGATCTTGCCGATCGGTGGATCCTTTCGCGCCTGAACCAGGCAGTCAAGGCATTCAACAACTCGCTGACGGAGTTCCACGTCAACGAAGCCACAAAGCTGATTTATGATTTCATCTGGCATGATTTCTGTGATTGGTATGTGGAGATGGTCAAAACCCGGTTCTATGGCGATGAATCGAAAGAAGTGAAGACCGCAGTGGTCCTTCGCGCTTTGTGGATTTATGATCAGGCATTGCGGCTTCTCCATCCTGTCATGCCGTTTATTTCAGAGGAAGTATGGCAGCACCTCACCGATCGCAGAGGTGCATCGCTTATGCGAGCTTCCTTCCCCGTCATTGACCATCATTATATTAACCAGAAGATCGAAGATGAACTGAACTTCGTGATAAAAGTCATCGAGGCGGTGCGGAACATTCGGGGCGAGCTCAATGTAGCCCCATCCAAACACATCGAAGTACATATGCACCTGCAGGGCGAGTTTGGCGAAAAGCTCACGACCGACATCAACGCGATGCAGGGTCTTTTGAACTATATCGACCGACTCTGCCGCGCAAAAACCATTCCGACCTGGGCACGAGAGACAGCCACATTCGAACGCCCCAAAGCGTCCGCCAGTGCCGTTGTCTACGAGACCGAAATTTTTATTCCGCTCGCAGGGATCATCGATCTCGACGCCGAGCGGAAGCGGCTGGAAAAAGAAATTATGCGGTTGAATGGATTAGTCGAGAGTATTGAAAGAAAATTAACAAACGCGAGTTTTGTTGCAAAGGCGCCAAAAGAAGTTGTCGAGAAAGAGCGCGAAAAGCAGAAGAATATTACGATGAATATGGAGAAGCTGAAGGCAAATCTTGCTCAGCTCAACTAATGGACTGATCCGAACACGTTTCCCTTAACTCTTTTTCCTTGAACTATGTATACCGTTACTATCGAAACTGAATTTTCCGCTGCACATATCATCCGCGGATACAACGGTCCCTGTTCCCGGCCCCATGGACATAATTGGAAAGTCACCGTGGAAGCGAAGACCGAAGTGCTTGATCATCTCGGTATAAGTATCGATTTCTATGTGCTTCAGAACAAGACAGAAGAAGTTGTCGCAAAGTTCGATCATCAGGATTTGAATACCATTTCTCCTTTTGATCATGCGTTAAATCCGACATCCGAGAATATTGCACGGCATATTTACGAAGAGCTCAAGAAGATCCTGCCGCCACAGATGAAGCTTTCCTTCGTGGGTATCGGAGAGACCGGGCAATATACAGCAAAGTACTCTGAAGATTAACACGATAAGAGCGGGACAAAGAAGAACTACACCACGCTCCTCGATAGACACTATCTCCATGACCAACGGTCCACAGGACACACTCAACATCAATGAAATTTTCTTCAGCATCCAGGGAGAGTCAACGCTCATGGGAAAACCGTGCGTCTTTGTTCGGCTAAGCGCATGCGACCTCCGCTGTGTGTGGTGTGATACGGCATATGCCTTCTCTGATGGCACCGAGATGTCCATAGACTCCATCATCCAGAAGGTGAAAGAATACCCATGCGATCTCGTGGAAATCACCGGTGGAGAACCTCTCCTTCAGGAAAATGTTCATGCATTGATGAAACTCCTCTGTGACGCGGGGTATACAGTGATACTTGAAACGGGGGGGCATCGGGATATCAGCAGTGTCGACACACGCGTCAAGCGGATCATGGATATTAAATGTCCCGGCAGTAAGATGGAAAAACATAACCGCTGGGAAAACATAGACTCCCTTACTGCACTTGATGAAATAAAGTTTGTCCTAGCCGATCAAGCCGACTATGAATGGGCAAAGCAGATCATACATCAATATGGATTAGCGAAACGTTGCCCTGTTCTGATGTCGCCCGTCTTTAACAAATTAGAAAACCGTACATTGGCGGAGTGGATACTCCGCGATCATCTCAACGTGCAATTCCAGCTGCAGATGCATAAATATATTTGGGATCCAACAGCAAGAGGCGTGTGATTACACTGATTGCGCTGATTGTGACACTGATATTATGATTTCGCAGATTTTTGGGCTTTTTTTCTCATCAACAGAAATGAGGATATATGATGGACCCGATAAAGAAATTGGAAACATTTGACAATAAGTACCCGAGCCGGGATTATACGGTCACGATCGTCAATCCGGAATTTACTTCTGTCTGCCCGAAGACCGGTCTGCCCGACTTCGGCACGATCACCATCAATTACATTCCGAACAAGAAGTGTGTGGAACTGAAATCGCTGAAATATTATTTTCTGGAATACCGGTCGACGGGCATATTCTATGAGACCGTTGTCAACAAGATCCTGGATGACCTCGTGTCCGTGCTTCATCCTAAATGGATGGAAGTCACCGGGAATTTCACTGCTCGCGGCGGCATCAGCACGACGGTGAAGACCGAGCATGCCGACAAAGGAAAGCGAAGGAAATGACGATGAAGTCACTCGCGGTTGTACTGGTCAGTGGAGGAATGGACAGCTGTGTGACCGCTGCTATCGCCAGCCGTGAACACGAATTGGCATTCCTTCATGTCAATTACGGCCAGCGCACTGTTCGCCGCGAATTAAGGGCATTTTACGCTCTTGCAGATCATTATAACGTCAGCCAGCGGTTAGTGACTGACCTGAGCCACCTGAGCATGATCGGTGGTTCAAGTCTGACGGATACGCATATCGACGTTACGAACGCTGACCCGAAGACACTCTTTGAGACAAAGAAAGGTGAGATTCCTTCTTCCTATGTTCCGTTTCGGAATGCGAACATCCTATCAGCCGCTGTCAGCTGGGCAGAGGTGATCGGTGCGGCAAAGATTTTCATTGGTGCCGTGGAGGAAGATAGTTCCGGGTATCCCGACTGCAGGAAAGAATTCTATGATGCCTTCAATAGGATGATCGAACTCGGTACGAAACCCGAGACAAGAATATCGATCGTAACGCCTGTCATTGATCTCAAAAAATCGGAAATCGTCATCCGCGGACTCGAACTCAACGCACCTTTTGAACTGACCTGGTCATGCTACAAGAACGAAGAGAGTGCCTGCGGTGTGTGCGACAGCTGCGCTCTCCGGCTGCACGCATTCCAGATTGCAGGAATCGAAGATCCGATACCGTACGTTATACGTCCGTCATACCACTAGAAGCCTTTAAAGAACATTTACTGGGAATTCTATGTCAAGATGTTCTTTGCGTTACTTCGCGCTCTTGGCGGTGAAAATTAAACCGCAAAGTACGCCAAGGAGCGCAAAGTAAATTTTTGATGGATGCCGAGAGAATAGCAGAAAGATCAACATGGTTCAGCAAATGATTTCATATATCGGCGAATTGAGGTGCAAAGCCGCACATGGCCCCAGCGGTGTTGAACTCCTTACTGATGCACCAACGGACAATCAGGGTAAAGGAGAGAGCTTCTCTCCCACCGATCTGGTTGTCACGGCTCTCGCTTCCTGTATTATGACGACCGTTGATATAATCGCACGTCGGGAACAGATCAAGCTGGAGGGAACACGAATCTATGCAGAAAAGCACATGTCCATTGATGCGCCCAGAAGAATCGTAAAAATAGTCCTAAGATTCGATATGCCAGATGGGATTCCTCTTCTCTTCCGGCCAAAGTTAGTCGCTACAGCGGCATCGTGTCCGGTCAAGCGAAGCATTCATCCGGATATTGACGTGGAGACCGAGTTCCAATACCCGGATTGAGTCGACGTTTCGAATAAAAAAAATCAATGGTAAATAGCCAACCTTGTCAAAGTTACGGGCGTTTAGACTGGGAGAACTTTGACAAGGTTTTCTTTGCTTCCCTTTACAACCTCTCCAATCGCTTGAAGCGGTCGGAGAGGTGCATCCTACTCACGCCATTTGACCGAACAGCCCATAGAAGGGAATTGCCTGCTATCGATGGGTTTTCCACCTGCAAGATTTGTTATCGCGAGCTTCAGCTCTTCCTTCGTTACCTTCGATTCATCCTGCCAGTTATCATCAATGCGCCCGTGATAGACTAATTTTTGGGAGGAATTATAGAGATATATATCCGGCGTGCACTGAGCATGAAAAGCACGTGCAATATTCTGTGTCTGATCAATGAGATAAGGAAAAGGAATATTCCACTCTTTGATTTTTTTTCTCATGACTTCAGGTGCGTCATCTGGATAATCAGGATGGATATTGGGATTTATTGCGGCAACGTTAATCCCGCGTTGAATCGCATACTCTCCCAGCCGAATCGTCCGCGGCCAGACAGCTTTTGCATACGGGCAATGATTGCACGTAAAGATAACTAAAAGTCCTTTTTTCCCAACCAGGTAATCACTTATCTGAACAACTCCATCAGGATCTTTGAGTGTGAATTTCGGCATCGTCGTTCCCAGCGGAACGTCCAGTGATTCTACGGCCATTACCAGTTCTCCTTTTATAAAGTATAACCGCCTCAAATCTATGAAAAGTTTCCGATAATTTCCTGTGCTTGCAATTCAGACGAAATTGGCTGACATTTCACCAGTTCGATCATTTCTCATTATCATTATCGAGGCCATCATGAAACGAACACCAAAGCTGTTCCAGGTACCCCACATCAACTCCATACAGGATATGGTTGTCAAATCATCTACCGCGTATGGTGATAAACTCGCCTTGGAGGATTTAAAGGACACTCCTCTCCCGAAGTTGAGTTACAGCTCATTATTGAAATATGTGTTGAAATTCGGTACCGCACTTCAGAAACTTGGACTTCCTGAACGAAGCCATATTGCTGTCGTCAGTGAAAATCGAGTTCAGTGGGGCCTTGCCTATCTGACGGCCATGTGCTTCAACCATGTGATTGTTCCCATCGATGCCAAATTGAATACCAATGAGATCATCAATATTCTCCACGAGTCGGATGCCAATGCCATCATCTTTTCCGAATCGTTTGATGCCATGCTGCGGGACGAACGCCACACACTCAAGCATCTGCAGTATTACATCAGCATGGATCTGCTGACAAAAAAAGAGGGCGTTCTTTCCATGATGGAACTGCTCAACGCGAGCCGCGGGTGTACTGTGGATGCCATGCCGAAGATCGATCCGAAAGTGATGGCAGTAATCATCTTCACTTCCGGTACACTCGGCAGAGCAAAAGGAGTGATGCTTTCCCAGCACAATCTGGCCGCCAACCTCATCGCGATGGTCAGTATGATGTTCATATATCCTGAAGACCGGTTCCTTTCCGTCTTACCGATCCACCATACCTATGAATGCACCTGCGGTTTGCTCTGTCCACTCTATGCAGGAGCCTCAGCGCACTATGCCCGTTCACTCAAAACCGTCGTGGACGATCTGCAGCATGTGAAGGCGACCATGCTGCTGGGGGTGCCTCTCCTCTTCGATAAAATGTTCAAACGTATTTACAAAGGAATACAGGAAAAAAAGGTTGCCTCGGTCCTTATTCCTCCGCTTATCAAACTCACTGACGTCGCTGCCCGGTTTGGATTGAAGAGTGCGAAAAAAGCGATCTTCTCTGAAATTCATGAAAAATTCGGCGGGCATATCCGCGCGTTCATTGCCGGCGGTGCGGCTCCCGACCCGATGGTGGCGAAGGGGCTACGTGCTCTCGGTTTTACCTTCATCCAGGGATACGGACTCACCGAGACCTCTCCCATCCTGACGCTCAATCAGCTCGATAATTTTAAGGACGATGCCGCCGGACTTCCTTTGCCCGGAGTCGAACTGCATATCCACACACCGAATGAAGACAGAGTTGGTGAAGTGTGGGCCAAAGGTGCAAACGTGATGCTTGGATTCTATAAGAATGAACGTGCAACGAGCGAAGCATTCGAGAATGGCTGGTTCAAAACCGGCGACCTCGGGTTCATCGATGACGACGGTTTCCTGCATATCTGCGGACGTAAGAAGAATGTCATCATTTCTCGAAGCGGGAAAAACGTATTTCCTGAAGAAATCGAAGACATACTGAAGCGAAGTCCCTACATTCAAGAATGTCTCGTGTATGGAGAAGACGATCCGAAGCTGGACGAAGTGATTGTAGCCCAACTGGTCGTGGACACGGAAGCATTTATCGAACTCTCGGAATCTCGCGGTGTGCAGATCACACCTGAACTCATTAACGAGGTCATCAGCGTGGAAGTAAAAAAAGCGAATACCGAACTTTCCAGTTTCAAACAGATCAAAAAATTCACTATCCGGGATCAGGAGTTTGAAAAGACAACGACACTCAAGGTCAAACGATATCTGGTTCTTCCAAAGTAAGCCAAACGGCGAAGACTTTGCGTGACTATTTCCCTTTCATGCAGGAGCAGGCAAATTCCCGACATATGAAAATTCTCTCTCTTATAATATTTCACGTACTCATAGCTTCAACGTTGTATGGTCAGCCCTTGAATCAGCGGTATACGGATAAAGGGGAAATGATCATCGCACAGTTTTCTTCTGCGATGTTTCCTCATACAGAACGGGATACCGGGTATTGGTATGACGGCAAAAAGTATTCCGCAGAGGAACACTATCGGGACAGCAGCGTTGCGATCTTTATTCCCCAAGGATTCCAACCGGGAGAGACGACGAATTTTGTAGTTTATTTTCATGGCTGGCGCAATAATATCGACTCAACGTTTACACAATTCAACATCGCCGAACAATTCGCAGACAGCAAGATCAACGCCATCCTGATCCATCCTGAAGGACCGAAGAATGCTCCTGATTCATTCGGCGGGAAACTGGAAGAGGCGGATACCTTCAAGTGTTTGATCGAAGAAGTCATCGACCTTCTTATCAAGAGCAAGAAGATCAAAACGAAGGAGATCGGAAAAATTATTCTCGCCGGTCATAGCGGCGCCTACCGGGTGATGTCGTTCATCCTTCTCCGCGGCGGAATGACTCAGCATATCAAGGAAGTCTATCTTTTCGATGCATTGTACGGACAAACGGAAAAGTTTTCCTATTGGCTCGATCATTCCAGGGGAAGACTGATTAACATCTTCACGGAAGAAGGGGGCACAAAACACGAGAGTCAGAGCCTTATGGATGATCTCCAGGCCTGGGGGATTCCATTTCTTGCCCTGAAAGAGCTTGATGTCACAACCAGCGATCTCCTGAAGAATCGCATCTTGTTCATCTCCAGTGATCTTGAGCATAACGATGTGATCGCAAAACGGAACCAGTTTAGAACATATCTCCAAACCAGCAGTCTCAGTCGATGATGAAGAGAATGGAACTCGTGGATATCACGACATCATTATAATCTTTCACTGTTTGTGTCCGAAGTCTAAGACGTGAATTCTTTATGTCCTCTCCTAAAAAATTCATCGCCCATCTCGATCTTGACTGCTTTTTCGTTTCCGTTGAACGCATTAAGAATCCGGATCTTCTAGGCAAGCCCGTGGTTGTTGGAGGAAGTGCTTCCGGACGCGGTGTTGTCGCATCTGCATCGTACGAAGCACGCAAGTTCGGCGTGCACTCCGCTATGCCCACCGCCAGAGCCCAGCGTCTTTGTCCAAACCTCATCGTTGTCCGCGGCAGTCATGGAGAATATGGCCGCATCTCCAAAAAACTTTTCGAACGGATGTGTGAGCTTGCCCCTATCGTCGAGCGTGCATCGATCGATGAGATGAACATGGATTTCACCGGCTGCGAGCATCTGTACAACAACGACCTCCCGGGATTCATGAAAACGATTCAGAAACTTGTTCTCGATGAGTTCCATCTCCCCTGCACGATTGCACTCGGCTCAAATAAGACTATTGCCAAGATCGCCGCAAACCGGGTTAAGCCTCAAGGTGTCATCTTCATACCGCATGGGGAAGAAGCTGCGTTCCTGGCCCCGCTTGACATCAGCGTCATTCCCGGGATAGGAAAAAAGACGGAAGAGTTTCTCCGCGGCAAAGGATTTAGGGAAGTTGCGGACCTACAGGAGAAATCGGAGGAGGAGTTAATCGCCGTTCTGGGAAAGCATGGTTCCTGGATTTCCCGTGCCGCCAGCGGCCGCGGCTCTGATATCATTGGAGAAGAATGGGACGCAAAAAGTATTTCGCGGGAGGAGACATTCTCCAAAGACATTGCTGACAAGAAAGAGCTTGAGAAAATCATTTTCGAACTCACTGAAGATGTCTGCCGTCAGCTTCGCGAGCAGCAGTGGAAAGCGCATACGGTCACACTGAAACTCCGGTACTCCGATTTCAACACGATCACACGGGCAAAGAGCATCGAGCCGACGAACGATGACACCGTGGTTGCCAAAACAGCACGCGAACTCCTCCACGCTTCCTATACAAGGAAACTTCCTCTCCGGCTTGTCGGTGTGCGGCTCTCCAATTTCGGGGAAGCACAGCAGCTTGAACTTTCCCTTTCCCCTACAGATGAAAAGAAACAGACGATTCTCCGCGCTGTGGACGATTTGAGAAAAAAATTTGGCAATGATGTGATTCATGTGGGGGGATGAGGAAGTGGATGAGTTGACGTGCTGAATAGAAGTAGCTTGTTTGCATGTAAATATCGATATTTTACTATTCTTAGGAGTGTCCTCTTATGAATAGACTTTCGAAGAATTTGACTCGACTGGTTCTTTTTCCCTCAATCATTTCCTTTTCTGCTTTCAGTCAACCCAAACCACCTCTTTGTTCAATGGTACCAGTTTGAATTCCTTTTTATTTTTTTGTAGCTTTGCTGAGACTTCTATCACTACATCATACTTGGGGAATTACCAATGAAAGTTCTTGTACTCTCTCTACTGCCGCCACTCCTCCTCTTCGGACAAGTGAAAGAACCTGCACTGCCATCAATTCAAAGACTGGCCAAAACAGCGCGCTTTGAGTTCAAACAACTCGATGTCAACAACCTCAACGCTACGCTCTCGTCGGAAGGACCGTACTGTGATTATCGACGACTTAATGCTTCCGGATTGGAATGGCCGAAAGGGAGTGGAAAATCGCCGATCTATACTGCTGGCATCTGGCTTGGAGGAATCCATCGATCCAGTAACAAACTCAGAGTTTCCAATATAGATTATGCTACAGAGTACCAGCCCGGCCCGATCCTAACAATATTCAACACGACGACCAATAACATCGATGGGGCGGATCTTCGCGCATCGGATCCACGATACCGGCTTTACAAAATCACCAAACTAGATACGCTCCGGAATGACCAGGGAAATTTTATCTCGACCAATCCGGATTTTCTAGAATGGCCCGGTGATCTCGGCGCCCCCTACGAAGACCGCAACGGAGACGGCAGATGGACATCTGGTGTGGATATGCCGAAGTTTTATGGGGACATGCAGATATGGTGTGTCATCAACGACCTGAACATCCTTTCGCATTCATATCTAAGCACCTCCCAACCGTTGGGGGTCGAAATTCAAGTTCTCTCATATGCCTTTAACCAGATCGGATTGTTCAACAATGCGATGTTCATGCGTTGGAGGATCATCAACAAGAGTGATGCTGCCTACGACAGTCTGTACATCGGTCTCTGGTCTGATCCTGATCTCGGCGATGCGAACGACGATCTTCCTGGATGTGATTCCATCCTCAACCTGGGGTACGTGTACAATGGAGATGATAATGATGCGTCAAGCAATGGATATGGATCGACGCCTCCGGCTGCAGGATTTGATCTCCTTCAGGGTCCGAATGTACCGGCATCACTCCTCGATAGCGCTCTCTGGAATGGAACCTGGCACCGTGGCTACAAAAACCTGACAGCAACATCTTTTACATTCACAACAAATGGTACCTTTTCATCCATTTTTGATCCGGTCGACGGATCCCCCGACTACCCTGCACATGCATACGATTATTTAAAGGGAAGGATGGGGACGGTCCATCGACCACTGATGAACGGCAGCAGGGAAATCAAGTACTGGTTCTCCGGTGATCCAGTCGCCGGTACGGGCGATCTACCGAGCAATTTCCCTTTGGGAAATTTCGCACCGCAAGATTTCAGGATGCTGCTCAGCTCCGGTCCTTTCACACTGGTACAGAATGATACGCAGGAAGTGGTCAGTGCACTGATCATTTCACAAGGATACAACCGATTGTCAAGTTTGGCCCAGTTAAAAGAGGATGACCGATATATCCAGCAGGCGTTCCATAATCAATTTCGATCTCTGCCGACAGCCAAGGCCGCCGTCACGCCGGGGACCAGTTTTGCCACCATTTGCATTCAATGCACTCCGAACGACACCGATATCAAGGGTATCACTGCATTGATCCACAAATACGATGGTCTTTTTGTTGCGAATCTTGTTCTCTATGATGACGGGGCACACGAGGACATAGCCGCAAATGACGGAATCTTTGGAAATAGTGTTTCTGTCCCTCTTCACCAGGAAGGTCTCTGTTCCGACCTCCTTCTTACCAGACGCGACGACACACAATGGAAGATTACTTCTGCGATTGAGAACCTTACGACCTCTCTGCTTCCACTCACGTTGCCTATTGTTCTCTCAGACAATCTGAACTGCGACGGTATGGTGAATCCGGGGGAAAATATCCGTTTTGGATTCAGCATCACCAATCCTAACACTTTTCAAATATCAAATCTTAAAGTTCAGGCAGGAGATGATCCCAAAAGCTCGCTCATCCCTGCTTTAACCTCAGGTGGCATATTCAATTTCGACTACAACTTGAACGATTCCCTTTCGTATTTTTCGTTCAATGTATCGCCAAATTACACAGCAAACACGATCACCATACCGATTGTTCTTACAGACGACAAGTTTAACTTATGGAGAGATTCCCTGTCTTTTATCGTGAAACCATGGACGCGTTTCTATGCGGCAACGGAATCGCTGGCAGGAACAAAGCTGGATGGAGTATTTCAGATTATCATCACGAATCCATCAACCGTGAAAAATCATTCGTATGTTATCCGGGGAATTGATTCCATCGATGTAAAACAGACGACAGGATTTTCGCTGTACGATGAAACAGACAGCAGAGTGATTCTTTCTCAGTCACCTCTCCCAGACGTCTACAGCCACAATTTGCAACCTTTAGAAGGATTCAAGATCCTTCGGGGAACGGTTGAGACGATTCCTACGGCGAAAAGCATTGAATTTGGCACAAACTCATGGTTTAACCCAACTGTATGGCATGCAAACGCCTACCTATCCGCTTGTTACGGATCGGAAAGTGCGCTTACTGCAAAAGGCGGTTATCATAAAGTACAAATACTGTATGCTCCGATTCTCGGAATAAGTGATGCCAACAGTAATGGTAAATGGGATTATGGTGAAAAGATCCTTTTTGATACTTCAGGATACGCAACATCCCAAAAAGCATTTATGTACAATGTGGGAGTATTTGCCAGAAAATCATATGGATTCGGATGGGTTCCCTTTTCTGCATTTGATATAGAGGATGGATCAGCGCAAAAACTGAACATTGTCGTCAACGATATCAATAAGAATTTCCGTTGGGATCCAAAGGAAACAATCTATGTCATGCCCACACCGTACGATTCGACCGGCGGGACTTATGATACCACGACAGGCATCAATCTATTCACGGGGCCGCTCCCTTTTGGCCATACTATTCTCAAGCATGCATACTGGGTTGTCTTCAGTGACACTGCAAAAGGTTCTATCCCATATGCGACAAATGCACCTATGACGTTGACCCCGACCTATCCGCTTTCCAGCGTGAACGGCTTCCGGTTCAATCCGACCGTTCTCACGAGTGTAGAACCTGAGAATGGAATACCTATAGAGTTCTCACTTTTGCAGAATTATCCCAACCCATTCAATCCAACCACAGTAATTAGTTATCAGATACCTGTGATGAGTTCGGTAAAGCTTGTTGTCTATGACTTGTTGGGCCGCGAGGTGGTAACGCTGGTGAATGAAAAGCTTGCCGCGGGAACGCACACCGTGACATGGAGCGCAACGAATGCCGCTAGCGGTATATACTTTTATCGGCTCACCGCAGGGAATTATACTCAGACAAAGAAGATGATGATTTTGAAATAAGTGATAATTACCTTCGAAGTATGGAATGATGATGTTAATCCTGGAAGGAGGATGGACAAAAAGAAAGTAATTTCATTCCTGCCGATTTATGAAATTTCACTGCATTCCTTATTCTCCCACCTCCTTTTGGCTTCCACCCAACAAATCCGTATCTTACTATCACGATGGCACGATTTAAACTCTTTATCGAATATGAAGGAACGCGATTCAGCGGCTGGCAGGTGCAGAAAAGCGCCCGGACCGTCCAGGGTGAGATCCAGGCGGCCATAGGCAAGGTCTTTGGCACGCATGGTTTTGAATTCTACGGTTCAGGCCGCACAGATGCCGGCGTCCATGCGTTACAGCAGGTGGCACACCTGGAAATCAAAACGATGCTCGCACCAGAAATTATCCGGATGAAGCTGAACGATGAACTTCCTGCCGATATCAATATCATCGAGATCGAAAAAGCATCCCCGGAGTTCCACGCCCGCCACGATGCCATGGCGCGAAGTTATCTTTATCAAATCTCACGTCGGCGAACAGCCTTCGGGAAAAAATATGTCTGGTGGATCAAAGATCCTCTCGACGTTGCCAAAATGCGGCAGACCGCCGAGATGTTCCTCGGTCTGAAGGATTTCAAATCCTTCACGGCGGATGATCCGGAAGAGAAATCGACAAAAGTACACATCAATTCGATTGACGTTCAGCAGGCGGGCGACCTGATCCTTGTCCGTATCGTAGGATCGCATTTCATCTGGAAAATGGTACGGCAGATCGTTGGAGTACTGGCGGAAGTCGGCCGCGGCAAAATGGCTTTGAACGATGTGAAGACCTTTCTTCATGCAAAATCGGATGAACCTGCAAAGCTGACCGCCCCTCCCTCCGGCCTTTTTCTAGAACGTGTGTATTACAAAGGTGATTTTTGGCTGAAAGAGATGAAACCGATGCTGGAAATTTCAACGCGGTTTGCTAGGAAATATGAAGAGCCTCAAAAAGAATCCAGGGAAGGAAAGTCCTGAGAAGAACGAGACAGGAAGTAAAAAGGCCGTCCTTCCGCTTTTCTGCGATTTCACTTGTTCCTACGCCGGGTTCGCACAACCGGATGCAATTGGTGCCTGCCGGCGGGAAGTCGCAGTGTTCTGCAGAAAATTTAAGAAACATAATAACAAGAACTCCATGTGTATCGGAAGAAATACATGAAAACACGACTGTTGATATCCGCAGCATTTTCACTTTCGCTGTGTGCGGCTCCCGGATTTGCAAAGGAAGCCACCAACATTCGTAGCGCAATTCTTACTGAGACGAAAAAATATCCCGGACTGCAAATGCAGGATCTCTACAAATTGACGTACCAGTCTGCAATGGGAAACGAGCATTTGATGGGTGATACCGCGCTGGCTCGGAAATATCTCCTCGAAGAACTCGCATCCGTCGATTCCTCCTCAAATGAGCCGTACATTGAATATCTCACCACGGACAGTTCCGTCGCACGCATCAACCTTCGCTCTTTCAAAGCAAAGAGAGGAAATCCGGAATCGCTCTTTCAGGCAATGCTGAAATCCGCATCGCTGATCAAACCCTCAGTCGAGACGCTCCGCCGCTTCTGGAGCGATGTAGAATTCTTAGCGGAAGAAGGAAGAATCCCATTTAAGAAAAAGGATCTGCGCGCCTACTTTCAGATGCTGGAAGAACAGAACTTCCCCGCTGTTCATCATTCTCAACCGGTTAAAGATACATACCACCCTGCATATCGCGTCGTTGCAGGCAAGAAAAATTCCCTTCCATGATCAAAGCGAGTTTATGGCACACCAACTGAACAACGAATTAGACAGCATCGCAGAACCGTATACCAAGCTTGTCCTTGCAGTCGGTCAACACGATGCCGATTATGTCGACGCATACTATGGTCCGGCTGAGTGGCAGGCAGAAGCGAAAGCCGCGCAGAAATCTCTTGAAACCATCTACCGCGAGGCGCTTCCCCTGAAAGAGACGCTCAACGAGATCAAAAGCAGCCGCGATGAGGATATCCTTCAACTCCGCCACCAGTATCTTAAGAAGCAAATTACATCGCTCATCGCTCGTGTCGAAGCATTGCGAGGGAAAAAATTTTCATTCGACGAAGAAGCAAAGGCGTACTACGATGTCGAACCGCCAAAATTTCCAGAAGATCATTTTCAGAAGCTTATTGATGAATTAGGAACCATGGTGCCCGGGAACGGATCGATCCCGGAGCGGGTCGAACAGTACCGGAGGCAATTCATCATCGCACCGGACAAACTGGATCAAGTGTTCAGCGCAGCTATCCACGAATGCCGCCAGCGGACAAAGAAGCATATCATCCTTCCCGAGAATGAAACGTTCCGGCTGGAATATGTCCACAACAAATCGTGGAGCGGCTATAACTGGTATAAAGGGAACAACGTAAGTCTTATCCAGATCAATACCGATCTGCCGATATTTTTGGAACGTGCCGTCGACCTTGCTGCACACGAAGGATATCCCGGGCATCATGTGTACAACTGTCTGCTCGAAACAGCCTTCGCACGGAAATTCGGATGGGTGGAATTCACTATCAATCCTTTGTTCAGCTCGCAGTCGCTGATCGCAGAAGGAACTGCGAACTTCGGCATCGAGGTCGCCTTCCCCGGTAAAGAGCGGATGGAATTTGAACGGGATATGCTGTTTAAGATCGCCGGTCTCGATAAGGATCAGGCGGAGAATTATTCCAAAGTGCAGGCACTTGCGGCAAAACTCAGTTATGCCGGCAACGAAGCCGCCCGCCGGTATCTTAACGGTGAAATAACCCGTGAGCAGGCCGCCCAATGGCTCGTCAAGTACGCGTTGATGTCGCCCGAACGCGCGCAGCAGCGTACGCGGTTCTTCGATCAGTACCGGAGCTACGTGATCAATTATAATCTTGGCCAGGATATGGTCAGGCAGTACATCGAACGCCGTGGCGGTACGGAAGACAAACCCGGGAAGCGGTGGGAAGAGTTCACACGGCTTATTTCCTCTCCGCGTTTGCCATCAGGATTGGTGTAGATGTCGCCGATCAAATCAAAAATCCCCAAAGGAGAACGCCCGTTCCTTGATCGCCTGCTGGACGAGATCCGGTATCAGATGTCCGGAGTGGAGGATATCGATGTTGCCGGACAATCTCTCCCGCGCTATATCGGAGAGTTCTGGACATCGAAACAGCGGCAGGGTTCATCGCTGCATGAAGTGTCGTACCGCGCATGCTTCAAGCCGCAGCTTCCGCGGTTCTTCATCGAACACCTCACAAATGTCGATGATACGGTGTACGATCCCTTCAGCGGTCGGGGCACAACAGTACTGGAAGCAGGATTGCTCGGGCGGCCTATCATCGCCAACGATGCGAATCCCCTCAGTACTCTTTTGAGTAAACCGCGATTCTTTCCTCCCTATCTCGAAGACCTCATGAAGCGGCTGGACAGCATTCCGATGCATGAGCAGGCGGAAGCCGACATCGACCTGACAATGTTCTTTCATCCGAAAACCGAAGCCGAGATTGTCTCGCTGAAGGACTATCTTTCCGAACGCCGTGCGACCGGTATGGAAGACCACATCGACCGATGGATCCGCATGGTCGCTACGAACCGGCTGACGGGACATTCTAAAGGATTTTTCTCCGTCTACACACTTCCTCCTAATCAGGCAGTGAGTGCCGAGAGTCAGCGGAAGATCAATATCAAGATGAAACAGGTACCGGAACATCGTGATACGCGTGTCATCATCTTTAAGAAATCGAAAACGCTCCTGAGCGATATTACTCCGATGGAGAGAGAGCATTTGCAGAAGAGCGGTGAGAGTGCCCGCTTCCTCACATCCGATGCGCGGGAGACGAAAGACATTCCCCCTCATTCCATCCAGTTGACCGTCACTTCTCCTCCATTTCTCGATGTCGTGGATTACGTACAGGATAACTGGCTCCGCTGCTGGTTCAATGACCTGGATGCAAAGGATATTGCAAAGAACATAACCATGTCCCGGACACTGGAGGAGTGGTCAGCGGTGATGTTTGGTGTTTTTCGTGAATTGCACCGTATTACCAAACCCCGCGGTTTTGTGGCATTCGAAGTCGGCGAAGTAAGAAATAACAGCGTACGGCTCGATGAACATATTGTGCCGCTCGGAGTAAAAGCCGGTTTTTCATGCCTTGGTATTGTGATTAATGAACAAAAATTTACCAAAACCTCAAATATCTGGGGGGTCGATAATAACGAAAAAGGGACGAATTCTAACCGAATTGTGCTGTTCCGAAAGAACTAGTCAAAAAGCGGATCCGAAGACCCTTTATCATCCAGGTCGAAAGTCTTTGTAACGCTCACAAATCTTCCAATCCTTTTGTATATTAGTATATGAATAGAAAAGACCTTCAGCATCTTCGTACCATTATTCGCCGTGCTCTGGAAGAAGATATCGGCAGCGGCGATATCACTACACTCAGCACAGTACCGTCTCGATCGACGTTGAGCGGCAGGTTCATTGTAAAAAATTCCGGAGTCATTGCAGGATTGGAAGTCGTACACGAGACATTTAAAATGCGCGATCCCCGGGTTTCCTTTTCTCCCCGGTATGCCGATGGTGACCTGGTATCAAAAGGAAATATCGTCGCAACGGTGCGCGGTAAAGGGCAAGCCCTGCTGACAGCGGAACGGACCGCATTGAATTTTCTTCAGCGAATGTCCGGAATTGCTACGACAACCTTTGCCTATGTCGACGCAGTGAAAAACACGAAAGCTGTCATCGTTGACACGCGCAAAACAGCTCCCGGACTTCGATTCCTCGATAAGTGGGCAGTCCGTCTTGGCAGAGGTCAGAATCACCGGTACGGCCTCTACGATATGGTACTCATCAAAGAAAATCACATCGCCGCGGCCGGAGGAATAACACAGGCAGTCACCCGGGTACGTGCAACGGACAAGAAGAAACGTCCCATCGAGGTTGAAGTACGCAATCTTGACGAATTGCGCGAAGCAGTCGGACTGAATGTCGATCAAATATTATTAGATAATATGAGTCTGGACCGGCTGCACGATGCTGTCTGGTATGCCAGAGGAAGAACCAAGCTGGAAGCCTCCGGGAACATATCGCTGGACAATATTGCCGCCGTCGCTGCAACGGGCGTCGACATTATTTCCGTCGGAAAACTGACGCACTCGGTTCGCGCAATGGATATTAGTTTTTTGATAGATCTCCCGAAGACCAAAAAATAATGACCGTCGAAACGATCTATCATGATCTGCATACAAAACTCCACGACGTTGTACCGGATGTCGAACTGCGGTACAAAGCCGAACTCGCCTTCAAGATCAATACACTGAAACGTGAACGGAATGCGGTCATCCTCGGCCACAATTACATGGAGCCGGCACTCTTCCACTCCATCCCCGATTATGCCGGTGATTCTCTGGAACTCAGCCGTATCGCTTCGAAAACCGAAAGGGACATCATTGTCTTTTGCGGTGTCCGCTTTATGGCAGAGACTGCAAAAATCCTGTCACCGAAAAAAACCGTCCTGATCCCATCAAAAAAGGCGGGTTGTTCACTCGCCGATGGCATTACTGCAGAGGATGTCCGCCAATTGAAGGTGAAATTTCCCGGTGTTCCGGTGGTTACCTATGTCAATACCACAGCGGAAGTGAAAGCTGAATCCGATGTCTGCTGTACATCGAGCAATGCTTCTGCCGTGGTCAGATCGCTGAAGAGCGACACTGTGATTTTTCTTCCGGACGAATATCTTGCCCGCAATGTGGCGCGGGAAACGGGAAGACACATTATTTTTCCATCGCTCACCGGCGGCGATCCGGCAAGCGATTCGCTGCTCGACAAACCGATCATCGGCTGGAAGGCACGGTGCGAGGTTCACGAGAAATTCACCGTGGAAGATATTCAGAATATCCGGAAGCAGTTTCCCGATGTGCATGTGTTGTCGCATCCCGAGTGCAGTCCGGAGGTGGTTGCGGCTTCCGACTATTCCGGCAGTACGACGCAGATGATCCGTCACATCCAGAATACGAAAGCTCCCCGGTATCTTCTCCTGACCGAGTGTGCGATGGGCGACAATATCATGGCCGCTCATCCTGAAAAGAATATGCTTCGTCTCTGCAGCGTCCGGTGTCCGCATATGAACGAGATTACACTCGAAGACACCCTGGAAGCGCTGAAGCAGACAAGATATGTCGTGGAAGTACCGGAAGAGATTCGTGTGCGCGCCTATCGGGCCGTCGAACGGATGTTGCAGATCATTCCCGTAGTATCGGATTGAGTCTCTTTTAACGCGTGTCTCTTCCTTTTCCTTTGAAAGAGAGGAGAGATATAGTTCTGGATCAATGAATACAAGAACCATGCAAGAATGTCTTGAGTGTGATGTCCTCGTTATCGGGTGCGGTGTCGCCGGCAGTATTACCGCACTGCAGCTTGCGGATGCCGGCATTCATGTCATTATTGCGACACGATCGGTCAACCCGGAAGAATCGAGCACGTATTATGCACAGGGCGGAATAATTTTTAAAGGAGAACAGGATTCTCCTGAGCTTCTCGCAGAGGACATTTTCCGCGCCGGCGCGGGATATTGTAAGCCTGAAGCGGTGAGCCTTCTGGCCGAAGAAGGACCGCGGCTTGTTCGATCGATCCTTCTCGAGAAACTCGGTATCCCTTTTGATAAAACACCGGATGGTACTCTCTCTCTTGTCCGTGAAGGCGGACATACGGTTGCCCGCATCCTTCATGCAGCTGATGCTACCGGAAGCCTCATCGAACAACATCTCATCCGCGCTCTGAAAGCACATCCGAACATCACATTACTGACGGGTCAAACGGCTGTCGATTTGCTCACCCCTGCTCACCACTCACAAAACCGGCTTTCGGTCTACGATCCTCTCTCCTGTGTCGGTGCATATCTTCTGGATCAAACAACGGGGCTTGTCCAGCGAGTCCTAGCTCGCGCCACCGTTCTTGCAACGGGCGGTCTCGGACAAATTTTTTTGCGATCGACGAATCCCCCGGGCGCGCGCGGTGACGGTTTGACGATGGCCTATCGCGCCGGTGCACGCGTAGTCAATTGTGAATTTGTGCAGTTCCACCCCACCGCCTTCTATCAGGTCAATGCACCATGTTTTCTTATCACGGAAGCAATTCGCGGTGCCGGAGCCCGTCTGGTGACAGCCGACGGTGAACCGTTCATGCAGAAGTACGACCCTGAGTGGAAGGACCTTGCACCGCGCGACGTCGTTGCTCGGGGAATCCATCAGGAGATGTTGTCTACAGGTTCAACGCATGTCTATCTCGATATCGCATCCTATGTTCCTGAACAAGACATTCGAGAACATTTCCCGTCGATCTATCAGCAGTGTCTTCAGTTCGGTATTGACATCACACAGGAATCCGTTCCCATTGTTCCGGCGGCTCATTATTTCTGCGGCGGCGTCTGGTCGGATACCTGGGGCAGGACAACGCTCAATCACCTCTACGCGGTCGGTGAAGTCGCTTGCACCGGTCTTCATGGCGCCAACCGGCTTGCGAGCACATCGCTCTTAGAAGGAGTGGTCTGGGGGCATCGCGCGACCGAGCATATTATCACCACGTTTCAAGAACATCCAAAACCACATGTGAACGACATACCCCCATGGCTTGAGACCGGTACAGAATACCCGGACTCCGCATTGATCAGTCAGGATATGAGTGTGATCAAAAATATCATGTGGAATTACACGGGTCTTATCCGTACAACCGAACGCCTCCAGCGTGCATCACGCGAACTTCGTCATCTTGAATCGGAGATCGAACGCTTCTACCGGGCAGTCCGTCTTACAGACAGCATCATCGGTTTACGCAACGCCGTTCGTGCCGCTATTATCGTGACGATTGCAGCATGGGAAAATAAGGCAAGCGTCGGCTGTCATTTCAGGCAGTGATCTTTTTTTATAGGGCTGCATTTCAATCGCGCCGTGACTTTTTCCTGACTTCCGGGGTTCTTTTCTCTTCTCCAAAGAAAAAAAATAAAAAGAATCTTCGAATTATTTCCAAAACAACCCTTTTTCCTCTCCCCTCTTTGATGCAAACCCAAAAAACAGTATGTTTGTGTGTAGAACAACCAACCGTACGGGAAATTCCGGTTTATATTCCTGACCGTATACATGTTATTCATCTCATTGATAGGAGGTCGTATGTTATTTCTTCTGAGCATTATTATCGTCATTGGAGCAATCGTCGTTTGGATGAGCGCTCTCAAGAAAGTGCGGGACGAAAGGAATATGTTATTCAAGACCACCGCCTCCGCTGCCAGTCTTACCGCCCTGGCATTTGCCGTCGTTGCATTGTCACAAATGTTCACGGTTGTCCCTGCCGGCAATGTCGGTGTCGTCGATTTCTTTGGCACTGTCTCCGACAACACGTTGAAAGCAGGAATCAACTTTGTCAATCCCTTCGCCCGCGTGATAAAATTTTCCGTCAAGACCCAGGAGATCAAAGAAGTGATGGATGTTCCCTCGAAAGAAGGAATGACCGTTCAGCTGGAGATCAGCGCTCTGTTCCACCTGAATCCTGATAAAGCCGCGGAAGTCTACAAAACGGTAGGAGAAAACTATGTGGAAATTATTCTCGAACCGCAATTTCGCTCTGTTGCCAGAGGTGTCACGGCGGGTTATGAAGCCAAGGCACTCTATACCTCCGAACGTGAAATGCTGGCCCAGATTCTCTTGAAAGATTTAGAAAATCTTGTCGAACCGAGAGGTGTCACGGTGGAGTCAACTCCGCTGCGCCGCATCGGTCTTCCAGCCGGTTTGACAGCCTCAATCGAAGCAAAGCTCCAGGCCGAACAGCAGAGTCAGCAGATGCAATTCGTGTTGACCAAGGAAAAGCAAGAAGCGGATAGAAAGCGGATCGAAGCACAGGGTATTTCTGACTTCCAGAATATTGTCGCGCGTGGTATCAGCGAGCAGCTCCTGCGATGGAAGGGCATTGAAGCAACAGAGAAACTGGCGAGTTCGCCGAACTCAAAAGTCATCGTCATCGGCGCCGGGAGAGACGGTTTGCCGCTGATTTTGGATACGAAGTAAGGCATAGACACGTTATTCATTCCTTTTTCTACATCCTCCCCGGAGTCTGCTGCGGGGAGGATGTTCTCTCAGAGGTGCTCGCATGCATTCCCGACCTTTTTTATCCCCCTTCTTGCTTTCTCTGATCTTTACCTTCGGAGGATGTTCTTCCCAACGTCAGACCATTGTGACACCTCTGCGTCCGGCATTAGATCATGCATTGAGGATGGATCGTGTGATTATCGCCGGACAACCAACTGAGACAGAAATCAGATCGCTGGTCCGGCGGGGCATTTCCCATGTCGTCAATGTTCGTACTCCGGAAGAGATGAAGGATAGTACAGAAATCAATTTCGATGAAGCAAAGCTCCTCCTGGAGGAAAACATCACCTATGAGAATCTCCCGATTGGAGGAGAAAAATATCCTTATCGTCCTGAGGTACTCGAAACCTTTGCAAATATTATGAAGGCGAGTAAAGATTCCGTTCTTCTCCATTGCAAGTTCGGTGGAAGAGCACGATGGCTCTATGCAGCCTATGAGATAAAATATCTTGGAAAATCTCCCGATGAAGTCATACGATCGCTTAACCGATGGGGAGTCTGGCCGCTGCCCCTGGAAAAGCTTACCGGAATTCCTTTGCGGCTGGACAAAAAGGAATGAGACATAATACATGAAACAACATCTTATTTCCGTCATCTTCCATGGCTTCTGAAAAACAAATTCCCTGTAAGAGTTCCTGAGATCTCTCCTATGCCAAATCTCATCATGCCGGTACTGTTCATTGGTCATGGCTCGCCCATGAATATCATTCAAGAAAACGAGTACACCAAAACTCTCCAGAAGTTCCATCTCTCCCCGCCAAGACCGGAGGCGATACTGGTCGTCTCTGCCTATAGGCTTACCCGGAGAACATTCGTCTGCTATGCAAAAACATCAACCCAGAAAGAAAACCGCCATGATTATCAGCAACATACCTTTTGAAGCAACCGATTGGGAAGATGTCCCCTCCGAGCGGCACACCGGTGATACCGGATATGCCGATTGGAAAGTCCGACAATACGGCGATATCCGTGTGCGCGTCGTGGAATATTCCCCCAATTACAAGGCCGATCACTGGTGTTCAAAAGGACACATTCTCTATTGTCTTCAGGGCGAAATGACAACGGAGTTGAAAGACGGCCGTGTGGTAGAGCTTCACAAAGGAATGTCGTATCATGTAGAAGATGAACATTTTCCGCATCGCTCATCGACCAAGAATGGTGCGATCCTGTTTATTGTTGACTAGTGCCGTTTCCATTAAATAACATTGTGTTTTTTTAATTTTGTGATTACAAATGGAAACGAGCACTATTGCTTTTTTGTATAGACTATTGACATAACACACAAGATTTCTTTTTTGTAGTGGTACTAGGATCTCTCTCCATAACCATAGTGCGATCCTTGGCGTCCTTCGCGGTTTTATTCTCACCGCAAAGCACGCAAAGAGACACGAAGAATATATTGATGGGGAATCAATTATCCATGATCTTAAGGACTTCAGAACTCATTCTTTCTCACCACGGTTGATCTCGTATAAAGGACTATTATGAAGAAACGGCAAATCTTTCCGCAATTATTATTACTCTGCGCAGTGCTGATTGTATGGTTCTCTGCATCCCATGGACAGCAGACGATCAAACCGGATCAAATTCTTACGCCCGATCCCCAGGTTCTCATTGGCAAGCTCGAAAACGGTCTGACCTACTATATTCGAGAAAACGGGAAACCTGAAAAGCGGGCGGAACTTCGGATCGTTGTTAAAGCAGGATCCATTCTCGAAGACGACAATCAACAGGGACTGGCACACTTTGTTGAGCATATGGCATTTAACGGGACCAGGAATTTCCCCAAACAAGACCTCATTAATTTTCTGGAAAGGTCCGGAGTCCGTTTTGGACCGGAAATCAACGCCTATACCAGTTTTGATGAGACCGTCTATATGCTGCAGGTGCCGACCGACTCCCCGGCAATTATGAAAAAAGGATTTCAGGTTCTCCATGAATGGGCACAGGACATATCGTTCGATGACAAAGAAATCGATAAAGAACGGGGTGTCGTTATAGAAGAATGGCGTCTGCGAAGAGGAGCAAATTACCGTGTTGCGATGAAACACATCCCCGTTGAACTGTATCAGTCGCGGTATGCGGATCGCATTGTCATCGGAAAAAAAGAAATTCTTGAATCATGTTCGCATGATCTGCTGCGCTCATTCTATCACGACTGGTACCGTCCGGATTTGATGGCAGTCTTTGCGGTTGGAGACTTTCACAAGAAAGAGATTGAAAAACTTATCCGGGAAAATTTTTCGGGACTCAAGAATCCCCCGAACGAACGCGAACGAAAGCAGTATCCCATTCCGGATCATGAGAAGACATTACTCTCCATCGTTACCGATCCCGAGCTCACCCGTGCATCGGTCGAGGTCATGTTCAAGCGGGACATCAACGATACACGCACGGCTATGGACTACCGGAACGACATCATCAGCAATCTCTATGATGCGATGCTCAATGCCCGTTTCCAGGAACTTCTCCAGCAATCGAACCCTCCATTTCTGTATGCCTATGGGGGTGACGGACGATTCGTTTCAGAAAAGCAGGCCTTTACCCTCGGCGCAGGTGTGAAAGAAAATGCCGTTCTCAGCGGACTTGAAGCTGTCGTACGCGAAGCATACCGGGTACTGCAGAACGGGTTTACACCGACGGAACTCGAACGTCAGAAAATCCAAAGCCTGCGAAGAATGGAACAGGCGTATAACGAGCGGAACAAAACCGAGTCCAGCAGGGTGATCGATGAGTACATTCGGAATTTTCTTGAACGCGAAACCATGCCGGGTATCGAGACCGAGTTAGCGCTGTACAAACAATTCCTTCCCGGCATCACTGTCGAAGAAGTTAATAAACTCTCTCCAGAACGGATGACTGCCGGCAATCGTGTCATTACTGTTTCTTTACCTCAAAAGGAAAGCGTCACAGTACCGTCAGAATCTGAGGTCATGGCAGTGATGAACAAGCTCAGCTCGCAAACCCTCGATCCCTATGTCGACAGGATCAACGCGATGCCCTTGATTTCCAAACTGCCTCCCCCCGGAACGATCGTGGAAGAGAAAACAATCGCTTCATTGGATGTCACAGAATGGAAGCTCTCCAACGGTGCACAGGTGGTCCTGAAACCTACTGATTTTAAAAATGATGAGATCCTTTTCTCAGCATTCAGTTACGGGGGGACATCCCTCGTTCCCAATACGGACTATCTCTCCGCTGTCTTTGCGACCTCCATTATCGGTCAATCGGGCGTAGGAGATTTTGATTTCGTCTCCCTTCGTAAGAAACTTTCCGGGAAAATCGTCAATGTCAGTCCGTCGATCAGCCAGCTGGGTGAAAGCCTCGGCGGCAATGGTTCACCGCAGGATCTCGAAACTCTGTTTCAATTGATTTACCTGTACGGCACATCGCCGCGGACCGATACAACAGCATTTTCTTCGCTGATCACACGGTATAAAGCCATGCTGCAGAACCGCAATGTCAGTCCCGACGCTGCATACAGCGATACCATCCAGGTGACGCTGGCCAACTACCATTATCGTGCACGCCCCGTCTCCATTCCGATGATGGACGAGATCAACCTCAAGAAAGCAATCGACATCTACAAAGAACGGTTTGCCGATTTCAGCGATTTCACATTCTTTTTTGTCGGTGCATTCAAGATTGACGCTCTCAAACCGCTGGTGGAACAATATCTTGCAACGCTCCCCTCATTGCACAGAAAGGAAACGTGGAAGGATGTTGGTATCATACCGCCGAAAGGAGTCATCAGTAAACAGGTGTATAAGGGGATCGAACCGAAAAGCACCGTCAATGTCACCTTTACCGGACCATTTGTCTGGTCACAGCAGAACCGGTACGACTTCTATGCGATGATCGAGGCGCTCAACATCAAATTGCGCGAGGATCTCCGCGAGGACAAAGGCGGAACATACGGCGTCAGGGTATCCGGTTCGCCTACGCTCTTTCCGCGACCTGAATACAGCATAACGATTTCCTGGGGCTGCAATCCCAATCGTGTCGATGAACTTGTCAAAGAAGCGTTCCTCCAGATCGACAGTCTGAAACTCAAACCATTCGACACTCTCACTGTTGAAAAGGTACGCGAGACCCAGCGCCGCGCTCATGAAGTACGATTGAAACAAAACAGCTTCTGGATCAACAACCTTGTTGCGTATTATTCAAATTCGGAAGATCCGGAGATGATCCTCAACTATCCATCACTTGTCGAGAACATGAACGCCGGTGCGCTTCAACAAGCCGTCAGGAAATATTTCAACATGGAGAATTATGTGAAAGTGATCCTGTTCCCTGAAAAGAAATAATTCGAGGACCGGATTTCTCAGTCAAACGCGCGGGGATTTCCCGCCCGCAGCATCCACGGCAATAGACACAATGAAGAACTCTCCATGAACCGACGAATCTCCTTTGCGAGCTTCCTTACTGTACTCTTTTGCGTACACATTGGTCTGTACTCCCAATCGCCATATGCGATAACGTACGAGAGAGAAGCATATATCCTCGGCACGGGAGCTGCGGGATCAACGGTTGGCTTTTTTCTCGATCGATCGGTATCAGCACTGACGACAGCAGAAATTGATCACCTCACAAGCGGATCCGTTAATCGGTTTGATCGGAGCGCAGTGGATCATTTTTCAGCATCGGCAGGAACGGTCAGTGATGTTCTCTTCGGTGTTGCTGCTGCTGCGCCCATGGTATTGCTGACAGATAAAAGCATCCACCATGACTGGAGAACGATTGCTGTGATGTACCTGGAGACATGGTCGTTCATTGGAGCAGCGACGACGATCGCGAAAGGATCTGCGCTGCGCATCCGGCCATTCGTCTATAACCCGGACGCTCCGCTGGATCAAAAGCTGACCAGTGACGCGCGCAAATCGTTCTTTTCCGGGCACGCGACGGCGGCTTTTGCGTCAGCAGTCTTTCTTTCCACTGTCTACAGCGATTACAATTCCGACTCACACTGGAGACCGTACGTCTGGGCCGGATCGCTTCTCACGGCGAGTGTTGTGGGATATTTACGCTATGAGGCCGGTGCGCACTTTCCGTCAGATATTCTCGTTGGTACGCTGGTGGGAAGCGCTATCGGATATACTGTCCCCTGGATGCACCGTGTCGGCAGTAAGAACTTGACATTCACTCCGGGCACGGCGAGAACTGACTACGGAATTTCATTGCAGCTGAAGTTCTAATCTGTAGCGTGAGAAGACAACCTGTAAATTCCTCTGCAGAAGTCCTGCCAAGAGCATATTACCTGGAAAGATAGGGAACATATTTCATGTCCGTTGTCAGGACATGTGTCGTCAGCCATGACGAGAGAAATTCCATCAGCTCAAGACCTGAAAAGTCATCGTTACTTTGCACGAGGTTCTGAATCCGCTGCAGTTGATTCTGAAATTCTTCATGCTCCTGAATATGAGCGGGAGCATCCGGATAGTTTTTCTTTCGCATCAATTCCTCTTCCGCCTGAAAATGGTACGATGCATATTCACGCAGTTCAGTAAGAGTCTCAATCACCGCGCGTGGATTATTTCCGCCGCTGATTGCATCATACAGCTTATTGATGACGGAAATAATGTGTTGATGGTGTTCATCCAGCTCTTTGACACCGACACTGAATTCTTTGGTCCACTTGATCATCATAGGTAATTTCCGATCTCTGGATGAAAAGAAATTCTTGATCCGGCTCTTTCGTTTTGAATCCGTTCTTTTTTCTTCCCGCTGTACAGGTACGGATTCGCTCAGCACGGGGGTTCACCACCTGTTGTTCAGCGCACGGTCCCGCTCGATCGGACAATATCTTTCACCGGAACAAACCCGATATAATGATCGACTGTTGTTTTGCCCATGACAAAGGGAGTCTTCTCCGTAATCTGATATCCCATTTTCTGATACCAGAGCACTGCAGATGTATTATCGACCATGACACCGAGCCACACACAATCGAGATTGAATGTCTCAGCGCGCTCCGCTGCGAATGCCATCAACTGCTTGCCAAGACCGAGTCCTTGAAATTGCGGCAGAACATACAGTTGATGGACGTACAATCGTTTCTCTTCTTTGTTGTAAAAGGTCTTTTCATACGCCGCAAGGACACCGTCAACGTCGGCAATAAACCCAACGGTGTCTTCATTCTCCACAAAATTTTTGATGGCGTCAAGGTGATAATGTTTGTCCAGATATCCAAGAATGTCCTCTCGCGGAATAAAGCCGGAGTATGCATCCAGCCATGTATCATGGAGAATTTGATGGATGTGTACTGCATCCTCCTGCGTCCATCGCCTATAAGTAATTCTCACGTTTCTCCTTCTGTCGGGTCGTTATCGAGCCGGTGTGTAGAGAGATTGATTATCTGGTTTTTTCTTTCAGCAACTGTAGATCGTCCTGCTGCCATCCCGGCCGACCAACATACCCCCGATGCATCGATTTATGAAATAATGCATCTTATAGAACGACAGCTGCTCCTTTCAAAAAGAATTCGATAGAGCGATGTTAAAAATATTGGCGATAATTCAATGAAAAGCAATCATCATAAAAGCAGAGATTTCTCCTTACCAATTCAACCGAATTTTACCTATTTTCCAACCATTCGATGCGGTTTGAAACCAATTCCGCTGCTGGTTGGTTTACTCTTATAGTTCATCATTCAGCATATCAAGAAAGGATTTGTATGAAACACGTTTTGAGTTTGTCCATCATCCTGGTCTTCTTCATGGTTAGTATCGGAAATGCGCAGCAAAAGGCTCCCAATTTCTCGCTCAAGACATATGACGGCAAAGTCATCGAACTGTCGACATTGAAAGGGAAAGTTGTCCTGGTCAATTTTTGGGCTACATGGTGCCCTCCCTGCCGCGCAGAGATCCCCGATTTTATTAAAGTCTATACCGCGTACAAATCCAAAGGTCTGGAAATTATCGGTATTGCTCTCGACGAAGAGGGCTGGACAAAAGTGAAACCGTTTATTGAGAGAAACAAAATGAATTATCCGGTTGTCCTTGGTGATGCCAAAGTCGTACGGGATTATGGGAGTCCGGAAGGTATTCCGACCACATTCTTTATCGATAAGAACGGGAACGTCGTCGATCAGCAAGTGGGTATGCTGAGGAAAGAAATGCTGGAACAGCGTATTCACAAACTTTTACAATAAAATAACAGGACGACTCCACATTCAGGAAGGATGCGGAGTCCGATCCTTCCATCCTGCATTCAGGGTAAAATCTCTATGCGATACTTCGGTGCTGCGCTTTTCTTTCTCCTCCTTGTTACTTCGGCTCTCTTTGCTCAGTCTTCATCCAGCGCAAAACAGGTAAGCGTTGAAGCGATACTTTCTGCCGACAAAATCCAATCCGGTCAAACCGCACAGATCGCAATCATGCTCAAGATCAATGAGGGCTGGCACGTCAACTCGCATAAGCCGACATTCGACTATTTGATCGGAACGCGCTTTGAGCTGCAGCAGGTGGAAGGAATCATTGTCACCGACGTTCAATACCCGGACGGCAAACTGGTCCCCCTCTCCTTCGCCGATCAGCCGATTGATGTCTACGAAGGAACGACGATCCTGTTTGCGTCGATCAAACTCTCCGATAAAATGGCCCCCGGCAGCGATACACTGAAAGGAAGTGTAACGGTTCAAGCATGCAACAATCAACTCTGCCTGGCTCCATCGACCATGGAACTCAGTATTCCCGTAGAGATCGTCGCAGCAGGTGCACCGGTCACGCCACAGAATCAAGAGATTTTTGCACAGTACAAAATATCCGCATCAGCTGGCGTCACCAACAATGATCTCGCGGCCATGCTGGAAGAGAAGGGTTCGTTCCTGACGTTCCTCGCGATCTTTCTCATCGGTCTCGCGCTCAATCTCACTCCGTGTGTTTATCCGATGCTGTCCGTTACGGTGTCGCTCTTCGGATCGCAAACGGAAACAAATGTTGTTCGCGTATTTCTCAAAGCGGTTCTCTACGTCCTTGGTATTGCAACGATGTACAGCATTCTCGGAGTCTCGGCGGCACTCGGCGGCGGGTTATTCGGCAGCTGGCTGCAGAGTCCGTGGGTCCTCGGCGGCATCGCGGCATTGCTGTTCGGACTCGCACTGAGTTCGTTCGGTCTGTATCAGATCCAGATACCCTACTGGCTCACCAGCAAACTCGGCGGGACCTCCGGTACCGGATTCATTACCATTTATGTCTCCGGACTCATCGTGGGTGTCTTCGCCGCCCCGTGTGTGGGTCCGCCTGTTATTGCGCTCCTGACGTTGGTTGCCGCAAAGGGAAGCGCTGCCTTCGGGTTCTGGACATTTTTTACACTCTCGCTTGGCCTTGGATTTCCCTATCTGCTTCTCGGAACATTTTCCGGGCTTCTAAAAAAAATTCCGCGTTCAGGGTCATGGCTCGTGTGGGTAGAACACATATTCGGTGTTATCCTCCTTGGCGCAGCGTTCTTCTACCTTGCACTCGCAGTGGCGCCGAAAGAGGCGTTCTATGTTATCCCGGCTGTGCTCGTGATCGGAGGCATATATCTTGGTTTCTTGGACAACTCCGGAAAAGAGAAGCCGGCGCTTAAAAACATCCAATGGATTTTCGGCACTCTGTTCATCCTCATCGGTCTTGTATATGCGAACGGCATGCGCGAAAAAGGAATGTCGTGGGAAATGTACTCGGATATCGATCTGGCGGAAGCAAAGGAGAACGGCATACCGGTCTTACTCGATTTTTCTGCCGACTGGTGCATCCCCTGCATGGAACTCGACCGTAACACATGGACGAATCCGGAAGTGATCGAGGCCGCGAAAGATATTAGACGGATGAAGGTCGATCTTACACAGTTCGATTCTCCGGAATCGGAGGCATTACGGAAAAGGTTCAACATCTCCGGCGTTCCCACCATTGTTTTCATTCGGATGGATGGGACAGAGGCAAACGATACGCGCATTATTGGATTCGTTCCGCCGAAGGAATTCCTGGTCAAGCTCAAGCAGGCCTTTTCAACCGGATATTAATACGTTCACCAAGGAGATCGTTATGAAACATCTATTTATTGTTGCCCTCGCGCTCACTTGACATTACTTATTGCTAAGGGTATATTGGAATGAGTGATGTCGTGTAAGACTGCCACGGAGGTCGTCATGAAGACATTCATCGTTCTCTCTGCACTGCTTCTATTCTTGCCAACAGCCTGCCGCCAGGCGACCGAAACACCCATCCCTTCTCCTCCTCTTGAATTATCGGTCACAGAAAAGCAAATCGTTTCCGCCGACAACTCTTTCGGCTTCAAGCTGTTCACCCGCATCAATTCAGCAGAACAGGGAAAGAATGTTTTTATTTCGCCTCTCAGCGTTTCGATGGCACTGGGGATGACGATGAACGGCGCAAACGGCGCGACGTATGATTCGATGCAGCGGACACTGGAACTCCAGGGGTATACCGTTGAGCAGATTCAAACTTCCTATCAGAATATTATTTCCGTCCTTACGCAGCTTGATCCGAAAGTTATTTTTCAAATTGCCAATTCCATCTGGTATCGGAATACATTTCAGGTAGAGACCGACTTTCTCGATGCCAATAAGAAATACTTCAACGCTGAGATCACTCCTCTCGATTTCAACAGCCCTACAGCTGTCGACATTATCAATGCCTGGGTGAATACAAAAACGAAGGGTAAAATCCCGACCATCATCGATAATCCGATTGAACCGGAAGTGATTATGTATCTCATCAACGCAATTTACTTTAAAGGAACATGGACGTACGAATTCGATGCATCGAAAACAAAAGATACTCTTTTCACAAAGGCTGACGGCAGCAAGATCCCATGCAAGTTGATGATTCAAAAAGCTTCTCTTTCGTACTGTTTTACCGATGGCTGCCAGGTACTCGATTTGTTTTACGGCGACGGAAAATTCAGTATGACCATAATCCTTCCGCCGGCTGGAACCACTATCGATGCCTTCACTGCAAGCCTGACACAGGAGCGCTGGAACACCTTCGTTTCAGGTCTTGCAAAAACCGACATAACAGTGGAACTGCCCAAATTCAAGCTGGAGTATAAGAGATCTCTCAATGATGAGCTCAAGGCGATGGGAATGGCAATTGCATTTTCCGGTCAGGCCGATTTTACCCGGATCAATAAGAACGGCGGTTTGTCAATTTCCAATGTGCTGCACAAGACGTTTGTTGAAGTGGACGAGCAGGGGACAACTGCTGCAGCCGTTACCAGTGTGGAAATATGGAATACCGTCATACAAGAGATACTCATGCGGATTGACCGTCCGTTTATCTTTGCCATTCGCGAACATGAATCCGGAACGGTTCTCTTTATCGGTAAGATCGTCGAGCCGGCATTTTAAGGCCGCGTAAGAACCTGAGAGAGATCCCGGGCACTCATAAGTTAACCTCAATGAGCTGTCGTGTCGACCGTATCTCCCGGGAGGTCGCGGTTCACGGTTTGCTGTACATCAAATGTGAAGACTCTTTCCGGGTGTGTGAGGCGAACGATCTTTACGCTCTTCACTTTCGTAAGGGGACACAACACCACATCGCCAAACCCGTTTGTACTTCCCTGACTTGACCAGTATACCATTCCGAGTTTACTCTCTTTTTTGAACCAGCCGAGGAACACGACAGAGTGTCCGGTTCCGGTAGTCCAGGAAATGTTTGCAAAATCTCCGGGGCGAGCTCGTTCGGGCGGAACTTCCTCCCCCATCCCTGAATACTGCACCAGGGCATACTGGGTTCCCCAGCCGTCATCGTTCCACTTTCCCCAGAATTTGATCTGATCCTCGCGGCGCGATCCATCCGGCTCCTGCATACGGAGCGACTCGAATCGATCGGCGGAGATCTTCGATCCGCCGTCTGAGAATAAAAGATTCATTGTCTCGACAAAGACACCGTATGTTGAGCCGCTGCAGTAGCTTGTGGTGCGGGGAGGATCGAGAAGTGGTTTATCGAAGAGTTTTAATCCGTACCCAATAGGCGATTCTGTGGGCTTCGCCTTGATACCGGTAAAATATCCCCCTCCATCCATCGCGTGCGCCTGGACGATGTCGATCGCCTTCAGAATTTCAAGGTTATACCCATCGGTATATTTTTTGAACATCGATTCATGGTTGAGATGCTGTTTCAATACCGGGATATCTGTACTGTCGAGGAAAAGCCATGTACCGTTATCCGTTGCGGCATGGTTCTTAACATCCTGGGAGAATGATAGAAATGTGCATATGAGTATAAAGAGGGAAAAACCAGATATTCGAACGATCATCTTGTCTCCAGAAGTCTTTTATAAGAATGATGGATGTAATTTGATGTTCCGCGATTTCAATATATCAGTGATTGAACAGATTGTCAAATTGCGCAGGGAATGGATCAAGAAGGCTCATGATACAGGCAGGATTGAATTCTATTCAAAGCATTTGACTTTCCCCTTGCAGAAAGAAGGAATACTGAGTACCATTTTCCGTCGGCAGGGATTTACTATCTAAAATCAAAATTTCCATGACCCCATTTGAGATTCGCACACTGAATAAAAGCGACCAGCCATGGGTGGAGAGCATTTTAACGAAATTCTGGCACTCTGCGAAAATCGTGACACGGGGTAAAATCCATCTTGCCGACCAGTTACCCGGCTTTATCGCCCACCAGGGGGAGAAACGATTGGGATTGATTACCTACCACGTACACAACAATGAGTGCGAAATTGTTACCCTGAACAGTCTTGCTGAACAGATGGGAATTGGTTCTGCTCTCATAGCTGCTGTGAAGCATGCTGCGATCTCCTCTCAATGCAAGCGTCTCTGGCTGATTACCACAAACGACAATACGCCCGCTTTACGGTTCTATCAGAAACGGGGATTTTCGCTGACAGCAATTTATCCCAATGCGCTGGAGCAATCACGCCGGCTCAAACCGGAGATCCCTCTCTTCGGCATAGACGGAATACCTCTGCGGGATGAACTTGAACTTGAGATGCTTCTTTAGAAATGTTGCGAGAACCGGAGGCATACAAATAATATCTCCGCTTCGCGGAGTAACAAACTTACACTCCCGAGCACCTTAGGTCGGGAGTGTGCGCCAAAGGCGCATGCATGTCCGCCGGTTCTTAAGCGGAAGCTTCCAGCTGACAATCCCCTTCCTGCCAAGAACTGGCTAGACTAGCTTCAATTCAAAGCATTCGACATACTACTTGCGAATAGATGGAAAACTGAGTACCATTTTGCCATCGGCAAACATGCATCAGAAGGAGGCACTGACGGATGCATGGGCGGGGAGATTGTCAATATTTTAGATAACTCACTCCAACAGACAAAAACAAAATAAACGACATCCCGCAAAAAGCACGGGACAAGTTATGTCATCTATCCACCTAATTTTGATGGATATACGACATGGTTCAGAATTGCAGTAGTTATGCAAGATGTGCGAGAGGAAGAGAGAATCAGTTGAACAAGAACGTCGTGGTGCTGTGCACCACGGCGAGCGAGCAGACATCAAAAAAAGGGGGAATTGGATAGAGGTTCTTGGATTGAGCAAAGCGTCGGTTGGAAGTGAGTGACCATGCATTTCAATTTATGAGTTTGTGGTCACACACGAACAAGAAGATGCTTTGCTCAACACCAAAAAGTGTCTTTTTGTTCCCGTTTTTTTTGATGCATTCCCGCGAAGACGGCGGGACTGACTCGCACTGACATTCTTGTGTTGTTAGACAGACTATGAGAAGATTGATGGTGACGTTGACTGAATGGAAACTGGTGGATCATTCTCGCCCACCTCGCATAACAGTCGGCAACACGGCGCTCATTCTATGATATGGTAGTAGTATTGTATTCGCTCCATTGTTTTGTTCACTATTGAAAAAAATCATTTATAGTTCACAAAACAACAGCGTGTAGCCGACATACGTTATGCGCAGGCCAGTGGCGAACTAAAATTAACCCCGAGGTGAGTGTGAATCCTCTGTTTCTTTTGAGTGGAATTGGAATGATTGTCGTCGCAATAGCGGCGGTGATGTATTGGAAGAAGTACTCAGGCGTTCTGTGGTCGTTCTTTTTCTGGGGTGCTCTCGCGTGGATAGTCGGAGTGACTCTCAAGGCAGGGGCTTCTATTCCAACACCAACCATAATTAACCAAGTTCGTAATGTTTTGCCTCGCACTTTTGCAGAACCCGTGCTTTGGATATACATAGGTCTGTTGACAGGAATCTTCGAGTGTGGGGCAACACTCGGATTTGCATACATCCAGAAAATCCGAAAGGCGAATTGGAATCAATCAGTTGGATTTGGTGTAGGATTCGGAGCTGTAGAAGCTCTTCTCGTAGGGGTTGGCTCTTTGCTTATGATGGTGGTGGTCATTTATATTCCCGACAAACTTCCGCCAGAGTTTCTGAAGTTCATAACATCAGGCAATTCGTTGTGGTGCATTCCTGTTCCGATTATTGAGAGGGTTATTACTATCCCAATACATGCATTATCATGTGTACTTATCATATACGCAGTACAGAAACAAGAATGGAAATGCTTCTACCTCTCATTTGCTTACAAGACTGTTGTAGATGCAATAGCCGGATTCATCCACATCTCATACGGATTGGAGAACCTCACAACTCTCAGCACATGGGGCATGGAGCTTGTTTTCCTTCCTTTCGGCATTATTGGTGTTCTGGGGTTGTACGCATTTCGCAATAAATGGAAACAGTTAGGCATGGAGACTACTTTTAGTACGCCAAAAGTCAAATTGCTGTTTTGGTGGATGGGGTCAATTTGCCTTCTCCTGATTATCCCCATCAAGGCAATCCGTTGGGAACATTTGAGCGTGGCAACAACCATATTTGTCGGCATCGCTCCAAGCCTCTTAGGTCCCGCGGGTTTGTTGTTCCTCATTTTATCGAGTTCCGGCAAACTTTCACGCCTGACACTGGTTCAAATCACTTTATTCGTAACCGCAATTGCCCTCGGGCTCGAATTTGTTCAGCTTATTCCTCGACCGGGAATTCTGGCGAGGGTGCATTACACTTTTGATTGGCTTGACATTCTCGCAAGCATACTCAGTGTGTGTGCTGGCTACGTCACCGCTTTCATCATGACGAAAAAGAAATTACTGTAGACAAATGCAGCACCAAGGCCACTGGCCTGCGCATAACAAACGGCACCACGACGCTCACACATTTGGATAGGTCGAGAAGGAGCGAGAGTTATGCGTGATGAAAAGTGTTCGCTCCACGCCGTGTGCGAGCCGAGAAATTGGTAATCGTCATTCATAGCTTTTTCAATCGTATCATTCGCAATCGCGCACACGGCGCGGCGTGGTGCCTGAAACGTTAGGCGCAAGCGAAGATTCCTTTGATAGTGCGTTTTGCGGCACCGCTGTTCACTTGGTAGCGGCACTTTTTTCTGCATTCAACGAGGCATCCTTCGGCCACAAGCATGGATACGATTCACCTAAAATGGTTCAGACTTATGCTGCTCGTTGCAGGTTTGTACCTCATCGTTGGCTTTGGATTCGCCGAGCTTGGCAAGAATGCTCCATCAATTCAAATCCAGCGTTTCTGGAGGCTCGCGGCCTGGGCAGTCAGTTTCGTCGCATACTTAGCTCACATCTGGTACGAACACTTTAGGTTTCACAACACGGCTCGTACAACGGCGCTTCATACATCTTTACCAGCAGCAATTGCATCATTTGGACTGGCAGTTGGTGCCAATATTCACGCACAGTTCGTCATCTCGCCTAATCCGACGATGCTTGCACTATCCCTTGTGTTGTGGCCCGCTCTAACAATGGTGCCAGCATTTGGGAGTCGCTTTCATCCTTGCTTCCGGTCTGGCCCAATGGTGGAAGAAGAGTTAGCTCAGATGACGAAGGTTCTGTGCCGCAAACCGCGAAATCAATAGAACTTTGCCTGCGGCTAACAAACGGCAAACCGGCGCCTGTCTGCCGTCAGGCAGGCCTGCCCGCCGGCAGGCGGGCTCGCACACTGGATAGGCGATGTTGAAACAGAGTTTGGCTAGATGTAAAGTGCTTCCGCCAAAAGGTGAAGCACGGCGGACAGGCGCTCCATTGCTCGCCGCCGAAGCAATGAATGATCAGATCGATATCGGCGGCTCGCAACGACGTGTTGCCTAAACGTTAGCTGCCATTCTAACTAAATGGAAACATGGAGGTTCTATGAGATGTAACAAGTGTTCGGTTCGAGCGATACTATCTCTTGCCATTTGGTTTATCGCACTTTCTTCCAACGGGTTCGCTCAGTCAATATCGATACGTGTCGCAGCGGGGATTGTAGACCTCCCACTATCTGATTGGTCAAAGTTCTTCGGATCGCAAGGGAACTCTTCTTATCCACTTTATTCCCAGAATAATCCCAACCCGTACTATGCTTTATCAATTCACTACGACATCAATTCGCACCATTCGGTCTATATTGGTACGGAACTTATTCAGACATCTGCTTCATCGAGCGATTCCGTTGAGATCGTCGATTGGAAATTCCAGGGTATTCCAATAACTGTCGGTTATGAATACAAGTCGTTAAGAATCAACCAATATTTTACTCCAGTTATTGGCGGTGGAGTGTCATACTTCATAAGCCAAGTGGTTGCGAGGGACCATTTCTTCAATCAAACTCTCAAACGTACTGGGAATGGCTATGGAATTCATGCATCCCTTGGATTAATATCACAATTGACTCAATCACTTTGCATGATTACGCAAGCCCGTTATCGCTATTCTAATGGCATGGCTTTCAGCGGAAACAGGGATGACATTAAGGTCGAGTTCTCGGGATTTGATATTAGCATTGGACTGGAATATTCCTTATGATGGAACGGCAGCTAACACGTCGCTCCGTCATTTTAAAAAGATTAAGGTCGTCGCTCATTGGCAGTAGACCACAGATGCAGTTAAGCTATGCCTCCACCCTATGTTAAAACGATCCGCGAAGAGATCCTCTACGAGTATGCCAAGCTCATATCTCGTTCAGCTTATGGAACTCTCCAGCGGGGATTTATTACAGACAGGTTCAAGAAGCTCGCCGCGGGCACCATCACGATCTCCGATACCATTCGGGAATGGGAACGCGAACAGCAACTTCCAAGGGAATGCGTTTTCTGCAAAACCACTGACAATCTCACAACGGACCATTTGATACCTCGCAATAGAGGCGGCGATGACTCTGCCGACAATCTAGTTCTGGCTTGTCAGTCGTGTAACTCTGCTCGTGGTGATAAAGGTATCTTTGAATGGCTGGGCCTTGAAAAGAAGGACGAACTTCACCGTCTCGTTGCTGGTAAGTATCTGAAACAGCTTCTTCGTGTTCACGAGTCGGCAGGCACGATTCACACTTCGAAGGACGAATTGGCCGAGCTTTGCAAGCAATGTCCTCTCCCTGGTGTATGCGAAGAATGGCACTCGGTAGGTAAGCTTACATGTTTTTGTTTGGAGAGCATATTGCCACGGCGGCAGTGATGCATTGCAACTGAGCCTAACACAACCTATATCTAAAGGAAAAAGGTAAATAAAAACCAGAGAAGGTGAAGTGATCAGTACAAAGGAAACCTCCTCCACCAATCCGCCTAAAAACTGGCGGACACCCCGTTAAAAAAACACGGGGTGCATAAAGCGCACAAAAAGTGTGAAAGATGATGGACAAGAAGGTAGAACACGGCAGGCAGGCAACTACGACTTCAATTAGCGCAGGGGAAAAGAATGGCAACACCGAAAATAGGTCCTAATCCATTTACACCTCGTTCCGGACAGGAACCGAAAGTGTTCTTGGGACGAGAGAAAGAACTCGATATTTTTCAAAAGCACCTTGAGAAAGCAAGAACAAAACACTATGATCACTTTGTTGTTGTCGGCGGATGGGGAACCGGAAAAACAACACTTCTCAAGGAGTTCCGAAAAGCTGCACATGCCCGACGTGTCATTACTTCCTTCGTAAGCGTTCACGAATTTAAACCCGACAATCTTCTTGGACCAGTAATCCAATTGCTCACTCACATTCCTCGTAATTTACCGATCAAATTCGATCGCATGAAACGCTTCTCGAAATATCTGCAGGGAGTCGGCGTAACGTTGCCGGTGATTGGAGGAGGTATCGAGATCGGAGAAAAGAAACGTTTCGATGGGGATCCTCAGGAACTGCTGCTTGAAGGTCTCGTTCAACTGTGGCACGAACTCAAGTCAGAGACAGATGCGTTAGTTGTATTTCTCGATGACGTACAGCATTACGATGCCATCCCTGAGGTGCTGGGTGTTCTAAAAAACGTTCTCAGCGATGACGATATTATTAAAGAAACAGGATACCTTTTTGTCCTAGCCGCCACGGAAGAAGGGTGGTCAAACTTCTTGCGTAAGAATCATCCCATTGGCCGATATTTTGTCCCCATTCTGAAAATCTACCCGCTTTCGAAAACGAATTCCTTGCGAATCATCGATGCAACGCTCGATGGCTCAGGCGTAATTTTTACACATGAAGTGCAAGAAGCTGTCTTTGATTATACTGAAGGACATCCGTTCCAGATGCAGATACTATGCTCCTACTTATATGAAAATCAAATAAAGGGAAATGTCGGGCGTGACCAGCTTGACAGTGCACTCTCCCAAACGCTTGATGAGCTCGGACCAATCATTCTCGATCCCCTTTATTCTATGGCGAGTGAGCAAGAGAGAGCAACCCTCCATGTGATGTCCTCAGATTACAAGGTTTACTCATTTGATGACATATTAAAACAGACTCGAAAACTGAAGGTACACATCGGCAAGGGAACACTTGCGGCAGTGGTGGCACGATTGAGTGAAAAGGGCCTCCTTCTAAAAATGGAAAGAGGAAAATATCGTCTCGTAAATAGATTGTTCAATGAATTTGTCGTACGACAATGATCGGAGAGAATTTGCACAGTTTGCAGAATAGAGTCGGATTTGCAAACTCTGCAAACTTCTATGCATAGACAGTGTTTCAGATATTCATCGTACAGGCGCGGTAGCATATAGCGATACTTCTTGCCAAGTGGTTAGTTTGAAAAACATTGGATTCTCAAGAATCTGGACAGGGTGTCCAGATAATAATTCCTTTAAAAACCCTCTGCAGCAATAAACATAGACGCCAATATAGACATCGTGACTATGTCGTGATTCCAGGAAATCATTCTCAGACCGAGAAGGACGTCATGCACTAGTTACTCAAAGAAAAGCAGCCATTATCCTCGCACCCGCAAGTGAATTGATGAAGCGACATGAGCCGGAACAGAACGAATCTCCTAAGGAAGACCGCATTTCTCATCACCACTCCGGGTTGCAACATTGAGCGATTTATGATGAAATGGTATAATATGGAAAAAAGATCAATACTTTCGATGTCACGCAGAATCACGCGTTGATAAATGCAGGAGCGAAGATATTGTAACGACACTATGAAAAGAGTTCGCCAACCTTCTTCGTCTCACATCTCAGAAAGACGAAGGATGAATTTTTCCCTTAGTACGACACTTGTCCTCTGTTTCTCTGTTCTTCTTCTATCCATCGGATGCAGGAAAACCGGCTCGGGTGATGCAAACCGACACCCAACCGTTTTGTCTTTTACATTTCCAGAGCGGCAAACGGCTTCCAACGATTCTCTTGCTCTCTCCCTCGACTCGTTGAGGAATGCCCTCATCAACACTCAGGACTATGGCTCAGTCAGACTCTCCAACGGCGAATACTCCATAGATCCACTGAGACTTTCTATCTCATTCCTGGGCGGCTTTATCAACCTTGACCTGGACGGCGATGGGTACAAAGATGCCATAGGTTCACTCTCCATCAATACCGGCGGCACCGGTTGTTTTAACTCGCTGGATATCTTTCTCAATCGCCGCGGAACTGCTTATCACTCGGATTCCTACGAAATCGGTGACCGCGAACGCATCGATTCCCTGCGGGTCATGGGCGACACGCTCGATATCTTTTTCCTGGTCCACGATCCAGGCGATCCGATGTCCTCCCCGACGATGATCGAAGAGAGGAGATTGCTGCTTGTTGGCGGCAAGATCGTCGAGATCGAATAAGACGAGCAGCACCTCCTCCACTTCGCTGCAACAGGTACGCTCGCTTCACTTCGTTTGCCTCAGAGAACATGAAAAATTATATTGTGGAAAAAGGAACGGCATTGTTTTCACATACGGTAATCAGCATTGTCATGTTTGCAGAGTCAATGCTCTTTGAACTGTTACATATCGGAAAAAAGGAATCAGGCAATATAACCGAAGACCATTCCCACATGAATTGAGGTGATAACTATGGGTGTCATTTCTAAGATGCTGAAGTTTTTTCGTTCTTCTTGGCAGCATGTATCCATGCAGTACGAAACACGTTTTTTCCTCGTCATATGGCTGGCGCTCAGCACTATTGTGGTTGTAGTCAGTTTCGCGACAGGATTCTATGCAGATAAAAATACACTTAGCAATATACTTGGGAATGCTCACATTTCTTTGCTTGACCTTTTTATAGTTGCGATCGTTGCATCTTTCCTGTTGGCAAAGCGCTCCCAACGCGAATGGAAGCCAACGCGAGACATGTTACTTTCCCGCTTATTCACTGAGACTGACAGGTTGCTTCAGGTTGTCCTTCCTCGGTCAATTCACTCTTCAGGAGACAATATCTTCTTCTCCTTTGGTGAGTTTGAATCAACCACATCTGAACACTTTTTAACCCTCCAAGAAAGTGATGTGGACATTCAGATTGGATCCGAGGCATTGGATGACATGAAGGGAGAACGATATCTAGCCGAAGGAAGCTCTGAGGCACATGCAAACGAAGTTCGAATCGCAAGGTTTTTGCGCTTGCAACAATCCATCTTAGATTCTCGTGTCCGAATTCTTCCCTTATTTGATTCCGCTCGCTCTTTGGTTCGGTATTCAGTTTCTTCTGATCTTGTCTCAGCTGTGGCGCGAGTCTACTACGCATTATTGGATCTGGAAGACACACTAAATAGGTCACAACGCTCTGGCTTTAAAGAGAAATGGGTTTGGATTGGAAATGCTCAAGCAACTCTAGCTTTATCAACGTTACAGTTATTCAAGAGACTTGCAATGGAGAGTTCGAGCCGACAATCTTTCAAGGAGCGCTTCAAGAACATAGCTGAAAATTGAAGCAAATATAACGTTATAGAATGATCTAATCATTTATAGGTATGATCGCAAAACAACTTTTGGATAAACACCTGCTTCATTACGTTTGCCTCAGAGAACATGAAAAATTATTCTGTGTCAAATAGAACGGCATTGTTTTCGCATACGGCAGCCGCCATAACTGGCCGAACTTCAACAGGGTAACCATTATGAGGATTGTTGTATGAGACAGTTAGTATTCATTTCACAGACTATCATCCAAATCTTCGTTGCTGTAGGGGCGCTGGTCTGCGGTCTCCTCTTGATCATCGATCCCTCGGATGTACTCCTCCAAATGCATCCTGATATACTGAAGGATTCTCCTTTTCATGATTTTCTTGCTCCAGGAGTCATTCTGTTTCTGGTGAATGGCGTCGGTCAGCTCTTCGCCGGATTACTCAGCATCCGGAGGCACCGTTTTGCAGGCTATGTTGGTGCGGTGTTCGGTATAGGCTTGATGACCTGGATTTTCGTTCAGGTCAATATGATCGGTGGCAGGCACATTCTCCAATACAGCTATTTTCTATTCGGCCTCCTCGAAACTGCTCTTTCTTTCTCGATCCATAATTACCTTACAGCTGCGAGAGAACAAAGAACCGCCAGCAGCAGTGTATAACAAACGCCAAACGCCGCGCAGGAGGGCACCGATCAAATACATTGGGATTATCAAGCCGGTCCCGAATCTACACTTCTGGATAGACGCCGGCTCCATTGAGTTTGCCTTAACGACGGAGGTTCACCATGAGAATAGTCGATCTGAACGAACAGCATCTGCCTCTCTATTTTGTTTGCCTTGAAGATTGGTCAGACGAGATCAAGGAAGCTGGCCGCCACAAGGAAGTCTGGTATCACCGAATGAAAGACAAAGGACTTCGGGTCAAGCTGGCGCTGGACGACCAAGGTACCGTGGGCGGGATGATCCAGTATGTTCCCATCGAATACTCCGTCGTTGAAGGGTCCGGTCTGTTCTTTATCAACTGCATCTGGGTTCATGGCCACAAACAAGGAAGGGGAAACTTCCAGCATCGGGGCATGGGCAAGGCGCTCCTTGAAGCTGCCGAATTTGATGCCCGGGAACTCGGAGCCAAAGGCATCGCCGCCTGGGGTCTTCTCATTCCCGTGTTTATGCGCGCCTCCTGGTTCAAGAAGCACGGTTATCGAAGTGCCGACAGACAGGGTATCCAGGTTCTCCTGTGGAAGCCCTTCACACCTGATGCCGTCCCTCCAGCATGGATTCGACAAAAAGGCAAACCTCCTCTTGAACAGGGCAAGGTAACCGTCACCGCCTTTTGCAGCGGCTGGTGTCCGGCTCAGAACATGGCATTTGAGCGGGCCAAAAGAGCTGCTGCTGAGCCGGAATTTGCAGAGAAGGCCGTGTACCGCGAAGTCGACACATTCGATCGAACGGAGCTGCTGCGGTCCGGAATCTCCGACGCACTGTTCGTCAACCACAAAGAGGTACGGACAGGCCCCCCTCCTTCGTACGAGAAAATAAGAAAACTGATAGGCAAGCAGGCCAAGAAGACCAGATCACTAATATCAGGTAAAGGCGCGTAACAGGCAGCGGCCAGCAACCGGTGATGGATACTTTTCTAGCATATTGCGGTTTGGACTGTGATGGTTGCCCAATTCATCTGGCAACTTTGGAGCCAGACCAAGCGAAACAAAAAGCGATGAGGCTTGAAATCGCTCGCATCTGCAGTCAACAGTACGGTATGGACTTGCTTCCTCAGGATGTTACCGACTGTGATGGCTGCCGTTCGCAAACGAACCGACTCTTCTCCGGTTGTTCAAGATGTGAAATTAGAAAGTGTGCAATCGAAAAGAACCTCACAAGTTGTGCTCTCTGTCTTGATTATGCGTGCCGGAAGCTTCTGAAGCACTTCGAGTCTGACCCTGCTGCTCAAACCCGGCTCGAAGCCATGAGAGCCTCTCACTGAAGTTTGGCACCATTGCCCAAGGTTGATGACGGCCAGAGGCATAGAACAAACACCAAATTCTGCGCAGCGGAGACCCGATCGAAAACGCCGGGATAAATAAGGTTGTTTACCTAAACGGAACGCGGGCATATGTATTCAGATTTGTCAGAGCAAAAAGAAAGGTCAATATGTCGGATACCAGGAAGTGTTGTGTCATCCGTCTGATTGCTGCCCTATCTGTTTTACTGTCAGGGACGCTGCTTTCTCAACCGGATCGTACAGCTGATCTTAAGAAAATGATCGAGGAAAGAGTTACGTGGGATTATCCGAGCTTTGTCCTTGACAAACTCCGGTCACACCGTATTGTTATGCTTGCCGATGCCGGCCATGGGATTGGTCTGTACCAACAGACTGTTATCGAAGTGTTGAATAGCTGGGCAACCGCTTGCGAGGCTGCGCATCAAGGAGATACTTCATCTATGCTCCCCCGCACGCTCTTCCTTGTTCTCGAGATGGATTCTCTCCGTGCAGACGCTTTGAAAAGGTACTTCAAATCCGGAGACATCGCAGAAGCGCTCGAACCTGAATCCCTTATGGGCTATCAAACCACTGCTGCATCGATCGAATTCCTGTCGGACCTCCGCGATTTCTGGCTCCGGGTAGACACGCTGAACCGCACTCTCCTCAAAGATCACCCCGTCAGTTTCGATCTCATCGGTCCTGAAAATAAAATCAATACGCTCGATTGGTCGAATGAGAGAAAGGATCGATATTTCTTCAGCGAGCGCGATGAATATTCATCATCCCAGATCATACATCTCCTGGACAGCCGGCCTGAGGCAAAAGCGCTCCTGTTTTACGGCTCCGCCCATTATCTGGTTGGTGAGCAGCAAAAGCGGGGAGAAAAATCTGTCGGTAAGGGATATTATCTTGCACATTATCTCACCGAACATTTTCGGGAGCGGGGTGGGATTTATACCTTCGAACAGGTTTCTATTCCCCTTGCGGATCAGCTGGACGATGTATTTCGGAAGATTGGAAAATCGTTCGCCGCGGATAATTCTTCCTGGACTAATATTCCGGTTGGTGCAAATTCGTTCCTCCCGCATTTTGACGGTACGATCTTTTTCAATACCAGGACGATACAAGTACCGCATATTTCGAGAATCTTCACAGAGAATCTGGTTAATGCGATCCTGAAGAAGATCGATGCGTACTGTAATACGTCGAATGAATACAGCCGGTATTACTTGAAGCTCTGGTTCGTGTATTTATCCAACTTCACGGATAAAAATTACACACAGATTAATCCGGGTGATTCCCTGGCCGTTGCCGCAGCCTTGAGCGAACTCAAATCCTGGCGTGCATCAACGAAACTGGATGTGGTACACGACATCGAAACTCTTGCCATCTGGAAGCGCTCCATAGAGAGGATCCGCAGTTCCTCGGACCCGCAATCGATGCAGTACGAGCGTCTCCTGGCCGGCTCTATCGGATTCAAGGTCTGGTTTCAAAACGGCGCTTCGCCCGCAGTACGGGCCGATGCAGTATGGGAGTATATCAAGAGGTACAAGAAGGCGATTATCATCGACAACCTCGCCGCGTTGCTATGGATCGGTACAGCCGCGGAAAAAGAAAAGGCTCTCTCAATTCTTGAACGTGAAACAGGGCAGAAGTTTCGGAGAGCGAAAGAGTGGACGCGATGGCTGGAACAATCGAAACTTTGATCTCTCTCTTCGTTTTCCGTACCGATGGAACAGCCTGATAACAAACGGATTTACCAGTCAAATATAAGGGAGCGAAACCATTGCAGTTGATCGTCTCGGCAGTTTTAATCACACTCGCATTGATCTTTTACTCGGTCGGAGTATGGTCCGAAAGAATCGCCCGGTATCTGAAACCATGGCATGTGGCCGCATTTTGGACCGGTTTTTTGTTCGATGCGTCCGGAACTTGGGCCATGCACCGAATGGCCGAAGGGCCTTTTGACCTCCGGCAGCCGCACACTCTCACCGGGCAGATTGCTCTCTGGCTTATGCTCGTCCATGCAACGTGGGCGACAAGTGTGACCCGGACAGGGAGTGAAGAATCTAAAAAAAGATTCCACAGATACAGCCTCTTCGTATGGCTGATGTGGCTGATTCCATACTTTGGCGGTATGTTTCTGGCCATGCGAAAGTAATAACGCCGACACCGGATATTCTCGCCAACCCTTTGTCAATCCTCTGTTTTGAAATTCTCCGAACAAGCTTGGAACATCTGCAACGTTTCCATATCTTACTGTTGCTATGCCAGACAATATACTTCTCATGGTTTTCGGAATTCTTTCCACCATCGGCCTCCTTGTGGGCGGCCTTGCAGTCTATTTTGCTATGAAGAGCGCCAAAAAAACCGACGGTGAATTGATGATGGCTTTCTGGTCTGTCATTGCACTGGCTGGACTCACTCTCGCCGGAATGTGCTGGGCATACTTCCTTATCCCGATTCTCATGAATCGATTGTTCTGATCTTTCCTCATCCATAAAACAATGTGGTCGCGGTAAAAGCTCATGTCGGTCTCACCATGACAATTCTTTGTGACATCCCTTCGTGCTTCTTCGTGACATCCCTTTGTGTTCCTTCGTGGCACCCCTTCGTGTATCTTCGTGATCCTCTTTCGTGTTCCTTCGTGATCCTCCTTCGCGTATCTTCGTGATCCTCCTTCGTGATAAATCATTTGCCTTTCTCTCAAGTGTGCGTTACTTTTACTCCATCATTTCACCATCATCAATTCAGAGACGAATGAATACACAGCCTTTTGCTCAACTCTTCGCGACATTCACCATACCGAAAAAGATCCAGGAATTTCTTGATGGCCTGGAGTACAGCGACGAAGAACGATACCGATGTCCGCTGAATGTCCTGAAAGACCGGAAAGCACATTGTTTTGACGGCGCTATGTTTGGAGCGGCGGCATTGCGGAATCTCGGATATCCTCCGCTTCTGGTAGAGATCGTTCCTAATGAACACGATGACGACCACATCCTGGCGGTCTTCCGGCAGAAGAAGTATTGGGGAGCGGTCGCAAAATCAAATTTTGTAGGTCTGCGGTACCGTGAACCGGTGTACAAAACTTTGCGGGAGTTGATCATGTCCTACTTCGAATCGTACTTTAATGTCGAAGGAGAAAGAACCATGGTCGGCTACTCTGCACCATTGAATTTACAACGGTTCGACAAGCTGAATTGGCTTGCCATTGACGAGGTCATGGATACCATCGGCGATGCACTGGAAACCGGAAGGAAGTATCGTATCGTACCAACCTCCATTCTGCGGAACTTTTCCAAATTAGATGCTCGTTCTGTAGAAGCGGGTCTTATGGGTGCAAAAGCATCCGGCCTCTATAAGCCGTGAGAAATCCAAACAGACTTGTAAAATAATTGCATCAATGTTATTCCGAGTATATCATATCCAAACCTATGAGCGATAGAGAGAAAGAGATGGTCAAAACACTCTTTGCCGAACTCCGCACGGCGGAACAACAGCAAACATGTGGAGATCAAGCGGCCCAGCGGTATCAGAAAATCCATAGGAATCGGTTTCATAAGACATTTGAAATCTGCCAACGGCTCGTACAAAATCCTCAAGCACAGGTGCTTGATGTAGGTCCATCATACTTAACGGAGCTTTTAGCGCAAAAGTATGAAAATGTTTCAACACTTGGCCTTGATATCCAGAGTGATGACGGAGGTCAACGAGAGACTTCCACGATAACTAACGAACGTCCGCATATTACGTTTGATTTAAACCATTCTCCTTTCCCGAATCGCTGGCCGAAGGTTCATCAAAGTTTTGACCTCATCGTCTATGCAGAAACTATTGAACATCTTCCTATCGCACCGGAGTATTCGTTGGCATTTCTCGGTACTCTTCTTGCAGAAAACGGCATTCTTCTCATCACAACCCCAAATGCAGCAATGATCATGAAGAGACTTCTTCTTCTCATCAAAGGCAAAAATCCGTATGAACGCTTTCGATTGTTCACAGAAAATCCAGGCCACTATCGGGAATACACGATGAACGAATTGCGCAATTATGGCGCACGCTGCAATTTTGAAATCATCCATGCTGAATATATTAATTTCTATCATTCTACGAACATCTTTTATGCATTCATGAAGAACTTGAGACCTTCATTTAAAGATAGTCTTGTAGTCGCTTTTCGGAGACAGAAAACGTGATAACTATTGATGATTAAGAAAGGGTACATTTTATGTCAGAACATGATGTGTTCATCGAACAAATCGAACAGCTTCCAGTATTGCTTGAAAAAGCAGTACACAATTTATCAAACGAACAACTTGACATGCCCACAGGTCCGGGGAAATGGAGCATTCGCCAGCTTGTGCATCACATTGCAGATGCCAACATGAATGCCTTCACCCGTATGAAACTGATCGCGTCCGAAGAGAAGCCGATCCTGAAGCCGTACGACCAGGATCTCTGGATGGCACAGGCAGACGGGAAAACCGGGCGGGTCGATTCTTCTCTCTCCATCATACGAGGAGTGAATGAGCGCTGGGTCCTCTTCCTGCGCTCACTTCCGGAAAATGCCTGGAGCCGGGCCGGCATTCATCTGGAGAACGGCAAAGTCACGATCGATGATCTTTTAAGACTCTATTCGAAGCATGGCGAAACGCACACACAGCAGATTGTAACCTTCCGGGAATCGATGAAATGGTAGTTCGTTTTCCCGGGACACTCTTTGGAATCCTCTCTCTGTCATTGGTTCTCCTCTTCTCTTCGTGCACTCAGACATCAATGCTGAGCAAGAGTGAATGGACAAGCGCATCGATTGCAGCGCTGCCGGCGGAAAAAGAGTATCCCGACGCCGCAGCCATTGTGCTGGAGAATTCTGGGACTATGGAAGTATTCACACAGAGCGATCTGCCGGTCAGTACATTCGAGCATCACAGAACCATCCGCATCCTCACGACGAGAGGTGAACAATATGCGAACATTGTTATACCGTATTCGGGCAGAAGCGAAGTCAGCCTGATTGAAGCCCGGACGATTTCGCCGGACGGCCATGTCACTCCGCTTGATGCATCCGTCATCTACGATGTGACATTGTATCCCAATTTTATCTTTTATTCCGATCAGAGGGCAAAAATATTCACCATGCCGGCGGTCGAGAAAGGATGCATCGTCGAATATCGCTATCAGCTCACGATTCATGACCAGACTCTCTGGCACGCATGGAATTTTCAGGAAGCCATCCCTACGCTTTCTTCTCGTTTCAGCCTTGTCCGCCCTTCCGAATGGTCGGTTATTTCGAAGAGTTATGGACCTGTCAGCGCACCGGAGATCACGAACGTTCCCGCAGGATTCCGATCGACACACGTCTGGGAAATGAAGAACATCCCGGCTCTGAAGACCGAGTTCTTTATGCCAAACCGAAAAGAACTCCTCACCCGCATTGCATTCTCCCCTGTTGGATTTACGTCGTGGCAGGATGTCGCACGATGGTTTCACGGCCTGTGGACGGATCGCATGAAACCCGGTCGGCAGATCAATGCGCTTGCCGGCGTGATCACTTCAGGTGCATCCAGCGATGAAGAAAAACTCCGACGGATCTTTGAGTGGGTGCAGGCCAATATCCGCTATATGGCCGTCGAGATTGGAATTGGAGGACATCAGCCGCATGATGCAGAAGAAATCTTTGTGAATCGGTACGGGGATTGTAAAGACATGACGACACTCCTTTGCGCTTTTGCAAAAGCAGTCGGCATCGAACTCTACCCCGCCTTCATCAGTTCATGGTTCAATGGAAAACCTGACACCTCCCTGCCTTCTCCTTTCCACTTCGATCACGTTATTGCGTTCGCCCCGTCGTCCGGTAATGCCGCACTCTGGATGGATGCAACAGAGAAGAGCTGTCCCTTTGGCCAGCTGCCGTGGTACGATCAGGGACTGCCCGTTCTCGTTGTCGGCAAAGAAGGAGCACCTGAGATTCATATGACACCCCGCATGAATTCTGAGAGCAACATGACCGCCATCGAATGGTCCATGGTCATCGACACGTCTGGAATGGCGATCGTTTCGGGGAGTTCCACGTTATGGGGTGATCCTGCCGCCGAGTTACAGAACGATCTCATGCGCACATCACTCCATGATCAAAGGAAATGGCTTGAGATCTTACTTGCGAAGCAATGTTCGGGTGCAGCTCTCGACTCTTTTAGCATATCGGGCGTCTCCCCGCTTCAACGGCCTTTGAAATTATCCTATTCCTTCAAAGCCCCATCCTTCGCCCGTTTCGACGAAAACCAGATACGGATACAGCCGGGAACAATTGCGCCTTTAAATTTGGCCGAGTATTTCCGCTCTCCCAGCCGCACCTATCCTATCCGATTTCAATTTGGCGAACGGATCTGTGTCACTCTTTCGATTAAGGTTCCCGATGGTTATGCACCGACTTCATTTCGTCGCGATTCTGTTGTATCTTCTTTTGGAAAGACATATTGGAGCGTTGCCGATCAGGGCACTTTCGTCGTCGCAACAAAGGAATACCATCTTCAAGGGGAAGAGATTCCGCCGGATCTGTATCTGGAATTCCAAAAATTCCTTGACAACATTCAAAAGAACGATGCAGCAGACATTTTACTGCAACGAAAGCGCTAATTCCCTTTTTCATAATCGTACTAACGGGACTCAGAGGATTGATCAGGAGACATTACTTCTGCAACGAAATTCAAAGGAATGAATATTGAAACACGAATGGGTGACGTCATTCCCTGCCGCCATAACGGTCTGCGATAAGAACGGTATCATTCTTGAGATGAACGGTAAGGCGATCGACAGTTTCAAGAATGACGGCGGCGAAAAACTCCTCGGCACAAATCTGCTTGATTGCCACCCGGAACCAGCCCGTTCACAGGTGGAGGAAATGCTTCGGACACAAAAGGCAAATTCCTATACCATAGAAAAACGCGGGATGAAGAAGCTCATTTATCAATCCCCCTGGTATGCCAACGGTCGGCTTGCAGGATTTGTCGAACTCAGTTTGCCCATTCCGTTCGAGATGCCCCATTTCGTCCGGAAGGGATAGGAAGGATTTTCATGAAAAGACATTTCTAGGACTCGCAGAGGAATTGGAGCACAACAAGCCATATCTCCAGAAGCACATCCTGTCGTTTCTCCACGAGTGGTATCTCAGCCATGTCCTTGGCAACGACCGAGATTATATGGCCAATCTTCAAGAAAAAGGTTTTATATAAAGAGAAACTTTTTATTCATGTATCGTTATTGTGAAAGGCAATCCCATGCCGACAGCATTAGAAGAATTCCGCGAATACCGCACAAGGATGAATGACCGTATTAACCAGATCGATCACATGGGTATTAAGCGTTTTTTCAATCTTGATACGATGGCGTATAAAGACGGCGCTCTGGATATGAAGACAAAAGAATTACTCGGCCTCGTAGCGTCTGCCGTCCTTCGCTGTAATGACTGCATCGATTACCATCTCATTCAATGTATCGATGCCGGATGGAAGGACGAGGAACTCTTCGATGCCTTGAATGTGGCACTTATCGTCGGCGGAAGTATTTTCATTCCCCATCTGCGCCATGCCGTCGAAACCATTGACACGCTCCGGAAAGAGCGTAAACCGTTGGAAGCTTAAACTTTGTCCATGAAATCATTCTCTTTCTTTAGATTAAATCTCAGGAGGTTCCCATGTCAAAATTTGGTCGATGTCTCACTCTTCTTCTGGCTGCATTTTTCCTGACACTGAGTATAGGAACGCATATGAACGCCCAGGTTGCACCGCTTACATGGATGAAAGATTCGCAAATCAAGCTGGAAAAAGAACTCGTAGAAAAGTACGGTGAATCTCAGCGGGCACGCCTTCAGCAAGGGTTAAAACAAACAGCCGATTGCTGGCGCGCTGATGACGGTGACGCAGCCGTATTCGAGGATTTTATCAGAACAAATTTTGCCGGCGATCAACAGACGATCGACATCATGTTCAATCGATACGAAAGTCTCCTGGAACAGCTCAACGGCCATATGAATGAGATCGGGCTTGCCTTCCGTCAGCAATCGGAGCTCGATCTTGGATCCATATATCCATTTGATGAAATCTTCGCGGCATATTCACCCGGTGCGCATATCACGGACGATTTTTTCCGGAACAAACTTGCGTTTATTGTTCTCCTCAACTTCCCCTTGACGACGTTGGAAGAACGATTAACGAAGGGTGAACAATGGTCGCGTCGGCAATGGGCGGAAGTTCGGCTGGCGCAGCGTTTCGCTAAGCGTATCCCGGCGGAGGTTAACCAGGCTGTCGCAGAAGCTGTGTCCATAACCGATCAATATATTTCCGATTACAATATCTACATGCATCATCTCATTGACGCAAAGGGAAACCGCCTGTTCCCGCCGAAAATGCGTCTCCTCTCTCACTGGAATCTGCGCGATGAATTGAAGGCAGATTACAACGATACCGAAAAGGGTATGGCGAAGCAGAAGATGATCCAGCAGGTGATGAACCGGATCGTGACACAGACCATTCCTGAGGTGGTTGTGAATAATCCGAATGTAGACTGGAATCCTTTTACTAACGAGGTGCAGCCTGCTGCAGTGAAGGATTCTGAAGCACCGGCAAAGAACAGCCTTAAGTTGACAAATGCGGCAGAACCGGATACACGCTATGCTACATTATTGAAGGCATTCCTCGCTTCAAAGAAAGTCGATCCCTATTCACCTACCGCCCCGACCTTGATCGCCCGTCAGTTTGACGAAAATCGCGAGATCCCGGAAGTGCGTGTGAAGGCAATGCTGGAATCGGTACTGAAGTCTCCATTGGTTCCGAAAGTAGCGAAGCTGATCGAACAGCGCCTTGGACGCCCGCTGGAACCGTACGACGTCTGGTATAATGGTTTTCGAGCCAGAGGAAAATATTCAGAGGAACAGCTCGATGAGATCGTCAAGAAAAAATATCCAACGGCAGATGCCTATGCTGCCGATATGCCGAATATGCTGATAAAACTTGGTTTCAGCAAAGCGCGTGCCGCGTATCTTGCCGAAAATATTCTCGTCGATCCGGCCCGCGGCTCAGGTCACGCAGCTGGGGCTGGAATGAAATCCGCCAAAGCACACTTACGTACGCGTGTCGGTAAAGAGGGAATGGATTACAAAGGGTTCAATATCGCTGTTCATGAAATGGGTCACAATGTCGAACAAACCCTCTCCCTGAATGACATCGATCATTATTTTCTTAGCGGTGTTCCGAACACGGCATTCACCGAAGCGATCGCCTACGTGTTCCAAACGCGCGATCTTGAAATTCTCGGGCTGGCCTCCCCTGATGCAAAGAACGAAGCACTAGATGCACTCAATGTCTTCTGGCAGACATTTGAGATCTCTGGAGTCTCGCTGGTTGATATGGGCATTTGGCACTGGATGTACGATCATCCCGCTGCGACTCCTGCAGAACTGAAAGCGGCAGTGCTGCAGATTGCAAAAGATGTCTGGAATACATACTATGCGCCGGTCTTCAAGAAAAAAGATGTCGTACTGCTGGCTGTCTATTCACATATCATTCACTCCTTCCTGTATCTTCCGGATTACGCAATCGGACACTTGATCTCTCACCAGATCGAAGAATATCTGAAAGGAAAACCGAATGTGGGGGTCGAAGTCGAGCGGATGGTAAAATCAGGCAGCATTGCACCGGACCTCTGGATGAAAAATGCCACCGGTTCTCCTGTTGGAGCTGAGGCCATGCTCAACGCAACAGAACGAGCATTGAAAGAATACAAGAAGTAAGGGAGAGAAAACCTTGTCAAAGTTGCCTCTGATTCATCCGAAAGAACTTTGACAAGGTCACAACGGGCAGATTACTTTCCCAGCCAATAGGTGAGTTTCAGCATGAAGATATTGTCCGGCTGTGCAACCGAAAGCCGGTTGAGCGAACGGCTCAAACCGAAATCTCCTGCCCCGTCATAATCGGAACGGCTCTGCGTCCATACAAGATACAATGTTGAACCCGGCATATACTCCCACCGCAGAACAGCATTCGCTCGAAGTTCGACCTTACTGAAGTTCGGATCTTCTATTTCTATTGTATTCGCAGGACCGCTGCCATCAGGATCGGCATAGTAATAATGACTTCCATCGCTCATCGAATCGGATAACGCCGATCCATCCATTCCAAAGGTGTGAAAATCGTACGACCGCGGACGGGTTAATTCTTTAAGATTTCGGTAGTTCCCTGTGGAAAACAACGGCTGGAGAAACATTTGAAAACTTAAGGTCGGACTCAGAGTCCAATTCAAACGGATCTGAGCAGAAAGTTCCTTGTACTGTAACTCGGCAAAGACATAGCGTTTTCCAAATGTCGCGGCGGCGTAGGGATCATCATAGATCCCGACCCATTGCGCCGGATTATCTGCCCATGAATAACCGGGGCCAAGCGTAACAGAAAGACTGGAGAGAGGACGCATCGTAAAAGCTAAATTCAAATTGTAAGAGTATTCGTCCTTACTGTTGTAGACATAACAATACACCTCGCCGATGTAATCATTGCGGCCGTCGGTATAGTAACTTATACTCCATTCCTGACATGGCAGGTTGAGTGTCAGCGGGCCGCCTCTCGTTCTGCGATTATTCACGCTTTCAAATCCATAATCGTACGATAGACCAATAGTATGATAGTTCGGTAGCTGGGTTTGCATACTTCCCCATATCCCGCGCCAGAGGGTATTTCCTCCAAAATCGAGTGTGGAAAAATAAGAAGCATAGATATTGATAGAACGATAATAGGGCGTAGGATCATTCCACTTGTATCCGGTAGCAATATGATAATTGACGATATCGGTGCGTGAAAGAAATCCTAGGTCTCCCGGTTCGAAACCAGGACTGATAAATCCAATGGCCGCGTTCAGCATCAGTCTTCCTTTTTGTTTATTGAACGTAAAGCGCCCTGCAAAACCATTGAACGAAGTTGCAGAGCTGTCCACAGAAATGTGGCTTGCATCAGGACGTTCAAAATAGTGGGGCCATCCTTGCTGAAGATCAAGTATCCGATCGGTGGTTCCTGTGACATGTGAAAATGCACTCCACCCCGAGACCATGTATTCCTTTTCTGCATCGAACGCAGTCCACCCGTCGAGCGCGCCTAGAAAGGCATCTTCATTCATTGCTGATCGCATGCCGTCATCCTTGAAAAATCGGTGTGCTGCTGTCGTCAGGAGACCGATCCCTTGACGTCCATCATGAAAATCACGCTGAATGCGTCCGACCGTGTAGGATGTCAACGGCTCGACTTCCCAATCCCGATGAACACCGGATAAATCGATAGTGGCATACTCCCTGTTGGTCACCGCTTCAATTGCTCCCACGTTCCAGCCGTCAAACATTTTCCCGGAGAGTTTTGCGGCGCCTAAAATACGTGTACCCGATGGCACATCGGCGAAGTCATTACTCGGAAGTCCCCGCTGCGGAGAACGGCCGATGCGCCGGCTGTAGAAAAGAGTGGGATTGGACCAGTTGAAATTCCAGAAGCTGTTCACTCCTCCCTGTCCAAATGAAAAGATATTCATCCCCTCGATAAAGAACGGACGCTTCTCATCGTAGTATGTTTCATTATCACTAAGGTTTACGACTGCCGGATCAACTTCAACTTGCCCGAAATCCGGATTGATTGCACCGTCAAGCGTGAGATTGGTACCAATACCGAGCTTGAAATCCCCCCCCATATCAGGTGTGAACTTAGAACCGGAATTGAATGGATCTCCCTGTTCATGCCTGATCAAAGCTTCTTTTGAAGTAATGTACGGCCTCAGCTCGAATCGTGCCGGCGGTTGAATGTGATCAATACCAACCAAGTCGGAGAACCGCGAAACGAATCCGCTCTCATTACGAGGAGTATAGACAAGGAATGATTGTTCTTTTTCCCTTCCAATACTTCGTTCAAAGTTGACTCCCCACACATACTGATCTTTTGTTTCAAATCGCAATTGGGAAAATGGAATTCTCATTTCCACAGACCAGCCGTCTGCAAGGATCTGCCGCTTCGCTTCCCACACGCCATCCCAAGTTCCATCATCCCAATCATCATTATAGAGAATTCCATCCATCAGCGTTCCTGCTGCTGAAATGATAAAATAATAGCCATTTCGATGATCGTGGTAGGAGTCTATCCCCACGGCAAACCTATCCGCACCCACATCATTATCGCGGCGGGAGAGACGTGCAAGGATGGAATCCGGATGCGAATCTTTCATACGAGCACCGATATACAAAGCTTCATCATCGTAGGAAACCCACACTTCGGTCGGTTCAGAAACCGGCTCACCCTGGTTCGGATCACGCTGATAGAAGGCAGTCACACCAGGGCGCTGGTAAACAGGTTCTGAAAGAAATCCATCGAGCCGAATCGGATCTTGCATGCGAATAGCGTGAATTTGTTTGATGAACTCCGGTGAGTTCCCGTAGACAGTCGCGCACTCCATAGCAAAAAAGAATACGAACAAACCCAGGAAACGCATATACTTTTCTCTCTCTTCAGCTCGTTGAATACTTATCAGACTCCGAGATGCGCAAAAAGGTTGGGGAGGAATCTGACACTTATAATGAATAAATAAGTATAGGAACAAATCAGGAAGGTGGTTGCAATTCCAGGAATCCATTGACATAACACCTTCTCTGGTTTTCGGTGGCCTCTCTGCGAGAAAGGGAAAACGGTTGAAACTTCAGAGCGATGTTCGTATATTCATCATGCAATCTGAATTGCACGGATGGCGATATTGCCTGTCCGCCGTCTTTTTGGCGGAGCAGACGAGCTTCTCATCATAGAGTTCTTTAAATCATTTTTTAATTGCCCGGATGGCGAAATTGGCAGACCTGCCCGCTTCGCGAGGCGAGCCGGCAGGCAGGCGCGCTAGCAAAAATTGTAGCTATGAACTGGTTTGTATATGCAATACAAAGCGTTCAGTATAATTATATATATGTTGGATTGACTTCGAACGTAGAAAAGAGAATATCCCAGCATAATAGTGGAAAAGAACGAACGACAAAGCCATACCGTCCATTTGTTTTAGTACATAGAGAGATTTTCAAGACTCGTCTGGAAGCTAGGAAAAAGAGAAGTATATTTAAAGTCAGGTTGCGGAAAGGAATTTATCAAAAATCTTCACAACGTGTTAAAGGAAGAGAAAACTATCGAGATATAAGCAATAAATTGCCCGGATGGCGAAATTGGCAGACGCGCTAGCTTCAGGAGCTAGTGGCCGCAAGGCCTTGGGGGTTCAAGTCCCCCTTCGGGCACATCTCAATAAAACCTCCTCACAAAGGTGGTTTTTCGCTTTTATGCAGCTCCCCCTCCAGCGTTGCTGGCACGACTTTATCGTCCGCATGAGTAAAGTGATTCACCATTGCAGGAACAATATCTAGTGCCGATCCAAATAATTAATCTTGTACTTTTTACAATGGTTTAAGATATTAGAGGAGTCACTGATGAAAATGAAAGGACTCCTCGATGGCATTATTTGTTCGTTCTTTGACAATCGCTGA
>Ga0268280_1000041_pt1 | contig 125762 bp, 104 predicted proteins | sample saktaG_9_FD_190139 | JGI IMG/M metagenome (GOLD analysis project Ga0268280, IMG submission 190139) | Saline water microbial communities from Sakinaw Lake, British Columbia, Canada - sak_2011_5_24_40m | ecosystem: Environmental > Aquatic > Non-marine Saline and Alkaline > Saline ...
GAACATGGGTGATGGAACAACTCTCTCTCATAGGGGAAGTAGTGTTACCCATACGTATTCCATAGCCGGCAATTATTCAATAAGAGCATATGATTGGAATGGCAATACCACCACAACACCGGTAACAAAGACCCTGAACGTCTTGGCAGATAACCGTCTGATCGATGCCGACCCGGCACATCCAATTGCAGGCCAAACAATCACTTTCATGGCAAGAAATTTTAATACTCCATCCGACATTACCTGGAACATGGGTGATGGAACAACTCTCTCTCATAGGGGAAGTAGTGTTACCCATACGTATTCCATAGCCGGCAATTATTCAATAAGAGCATATGATTGGAATGGCAATACCACCACAACACCGGTAACACTAACCCTGAACATTTTGGCAGATAACCGTCTGATCGTTGCCAACCTGACAAATCCATATGCCGGCCAAACAATCACTTTCACGGCCACAAATTTTAAAACTCCATCCAACATTACCTGGGACATGGGCGATGGGACAACATATCTCCATAAGGGCAGCGTGATCACCCATTCATATTCCACAGCCGGCAATTATGCAACAAAGGCCTTTGATTGGAACGGTGATACGACCACTGCCCCGGTAATACTTACCCTGACGGTCGCCACACCGCCCCGCGGCATAACTTATTCCCCCGAACTGCCGCGAGTGGATCAATCGGTCAATATCCAAGCCCATGGTTTCAAATCGGGCTCCATTGATTGGAACTTCGGCGACGGGAGTCCCGCCCAGACCTATTCGACCTTGGTCAGTCATCGTTTCCAGAAACCCGGAACATTTACCATAACGGCCAAGGAGCATGGCATGGATTCCGCGCCGGAAAGTAGAGCGATTACCATACTTCCTGAAAACCGTTCCCTTGTCCTATCCGCATCTGAAGCAAGGAAAGATGAACCCCTGACCATCACCGCGCTCAATTTCCGCGGGCAGTTGATACTATGGAATTTTGGCGACGGAACCGTTGTTTCAGGACCGGCCACGATGACCCACATTTATAAGCTCCCCGGGAATTACCTCATTATTGCCCGCGACGAAAACGGGGCCAGCGAGAAAAAGATCCAGGCCAGTGTAAAAGTCCTGGGAATCAGTGATCAGGTAAACCTGGAGATCGCCGAAATAACCCTTGATAACGGCAAATATTACAAAGTGGTCCCGAAAAATTCCAAAAACATCAGGGCCATACTAAAAATGAAAATGCGGGGAACCGGGATCGTTTCCGGCTACTGGATCATAAACAACCAGCCTTTTGAATTTTTCAATGAGACCGTGTACCAGGGCCAGATCAAGACGATCTTCACCAAGGAGATCCCCGGACTTCCCGTGTTCGATCCCGGCATGCACACCATAACTGTTAAGTTGACCCGCCCCGAATCTGAAACGGTCGTGTTCCCGACCCTCAGATATTTCGTTCTTCCCTATGAGAATGAGATCACGACCTTGACCCCCCGTGATGGTGCCATCATCAAAGAGGACGAGATGGCGAATTTTTCCTGGCAAAATGTTCTCGGCGGTTCTTATTATCAGATCGCCTTTGCCAACAGCCTGTTTCCTCTCCTCAGAGATGACCCAAGTGTAAAATGGTTGAATTGCCCCGACAGCTTGAATTTCACCCCCGATGCGGAGACCTGGAACGCGATCCAACGCAATCAATGGACCTATTGGAAAGTCAGGGCCATGGACAGCAATAAAAGTGTTTTGGCGGCAAGCTCCGTTCAGGAAATGAAAATCATCATCCCCGGAGCCGCGGTCGGCATCCAGAAAATATCAGATATGGACGGCAACACTATTGAGTTTGTAAACGGCATCACGACGACCAAGGTAGATCCGTTACTGGTTCACGGTTACCTGACCTATCCCGCTGAAGCCGAGTATCTGATATTGCAGGTTTATGCCAATGAAAACAAGATCGATCAACTCCTTTTCCGCGATGTCAAGAAGGAGGAAAAAAGGTTCTTTGAAACATCTGTTCCCAATTCAGAAAAAGAGAGCCGGATTCTGTTTCAGGTACTGAAATCATCATCTCCTTCGCTGATAATCGGGGTCCTGGAATTGCAATTGAAAAAGGATTAAAATTTCAGTTCGTTTTTTTTAATTGGGCAAACAAAAGAAAAAGAAAAAAAGGCGCGCCCAATAGTGACGTGACGATCCCCACCGGAATATCAACCGGAGCAATCAAAATTCGCGCCACCAAATCGGCCAGGACAAGTAGTCCGCCGCCAAGAAATATTGAAAATAAAACCGTTTTGCTGTATTGGCTCGAACCCAAAAGCCTTGACAAATGGGGAACGATCAAAGCAACAAATCCGATCGGACCGCATGTTGAAACCACGGCTCCGACAACAATAGCCAGGCCCAGAAAAGAAAGAATCCTGAAATTTGAAATGTTCAATCCTTTGCTTTGGGCAAAATCATCTCCGGCGGAAATCAGTAAAAATTCCCTTCTAAATAAAAAAATCGCAAGTAAAAAAAGCAACAACAGGACGGATAAAATTATTACCTCTTTGTAGCCAGCCACAGAAATCCCACCCATTAACCAGCGAACAAGAGAGAATGTATCGGAAAAATCAAAAATGTATTGAAAAAAAACAATAATTGATGAGAAAAATAAACTAATCGCCACTCCTGACATTAATAATGTATAAAGCGATGAGTTTTTAATCATTCTGGCTATAAAAAAAACAAATAAAACAGCCAAAAGCGCCCCTAAATATGAGAATATGTATATACTTCCCATTCCAAAAAATGAAAAATGCATTTTGAATTTGATTGAAATCACGGCGCCGGCCGCCGCACCCGAAGAAATTCCGAGAATATCAGGGGTCGCCAGGTTGTTTTTAAAAAGATTTTGACATATCAAACCGGACAGGGCCAGAATCGAACCTGCTACAAATCCCAAAAGGACCCGGGGAACACGCAAATGCCAAAAAATAAAGCTGTTTGAATCATTAGCAAAAATTGTTTGCCAATTCAAACGAATTGTGCCCCAGAAGGGGCTGAAGATCAGTAAAATGAGAACAACAACCCCCAGCATCCAGATTTTTTTATTCATTGACAAAAATTATTTCCCTGTTTTCAGTAAAAACTCTCTTATAATCAACCTGATAAATCGCTTTAAAAAGTTCGGGGCAGAATTTTTTTTCGCCAAAATAATATTTTTTACCATTTTTTAAAGCCAACAACTTCGTGGCATACGGGAAAAAATACTCGATCAAATGTGAAACCAATACAATCGTCTTGCCCAGGCGCTGCAAGCCCTGCAACATTTTTATCATTTGAAAAATACTTCCCGGATCCAGAAAATTCATCGGTTCATCAAACAGTATGATCGGAACATCTTGAATAAATGCGGTGGCCAATATTACTTTCTGTCTTTCACCGCCACTCAAAGTGAGAATGTTGCGATAGACCAAATCTGCCAATGAAAAATATTCAACCGCTTCTTGGAACAGTGCATGATCACGATGCGAAAATTTTTGAAATAGTGCACCATAGGGATAGCGTCCGGATAACAAAACATCTTTTACCATTATTGGCAAAACGAACTCATCGGATTGGGGAAGATACGCGAGCATAGTGGCCAATTCTTTTCTTGAATAATCATGAATGTTCCTGCCTGCGATTGAAACAAAGCCCTTTTGTGCTGAAACAATTCCGGCTAAAACTTTCAACAGTGATGATTTTCCAGCGCCATTCTGACCAAAAATCAACACAAAATCGTTTTTCTGGATGGAAAAATCTATGTCTTGTAAAATTGGTTTTTTGCCGATGAAATAGGAGAGATTGGCTGCCTTGATCACGATATCTCTAATTTTCAGCTGCTTGCCCAGCTTGAAAAAAACCAACCAATTCAGCGGCAATCAATCCCACTCGTGGCCCGGGTCTCAACCAAAAAGAATTTTTAATTAATTTTATTTGTTTCTTGGCAACAGCCTGAATCATGTCATACGGTTTCCATAAAGCGAATATTTTATCAGCAGAAATCCCTTGGTAATGGGCAGAAATTTCAAAAATAAATTCCGGATTTAAAAAAATGACCGATTCAATCGAAATGCTCGGGTAATTGATACCCCCCTCATAAGCATTGGTGCCTCCGGAGATTTCCAAAAGATCATTGATAAAATCATTTTTTCCAATAATATACATATTTTTCAATTCAGCAATATTCCTTCCGGCTATAAAAATGGTTCGTTTTTTTCTCATGCCCTTCACCTGATCGGAAACGCTTTGCAATTTGTTTCGAATGGAAGAAACCAATTTCTCAGCCTCGACTTCCGCATTTAGGGCACGGCCGATATCGATAATGGATTGCAACAAATCTGCCAAACGGCTGTGCCGAACCACCACCAGCCGCGCTTGCTTCTTTAATGGCCCCATTTTATCGTAATGCTCGGGATACATCAAAATTGTATCAGGATCCAGAGAAATCAGGGCCTCTATATTAATATCCAGAAAACCACCGATTTTTTTTATATTTGCGGCGGCCGGAGGGTAGTCGCAAAACTTCGTAACCCCAACCAGAGCATCTTCCTTACCCAGGGCAAAAACAATCTCCGTCAATCCCGGGGCCAAGGAAACGACCCTTTGAGGAAAAGCCAATTCAGCGGCAATCAAAAAGAATATAAAGAGACAAACTTTATCGATCCAGCCAAAAGAACATTTGCTGCAAATCAATTCTTCACCTGATATTTAACTCCAAATAAAACTCTGCGCAGCGGGGCGGGATAACCCAAAACTTCTTCAAAATGAGAATTCAGGGCATTGTTTACCCTGAAAAAAACCGAAATCTTTTTAAAAAGGGGGATGGTCACGGAAAAATTGAAATGACTGAATGCGGTATTTTCAGACACGGTCCAAAACAACTCATCATAATCCAACCGCTTGCCCACATATACCATCTCTGCTGAAAGTGTAAATCTGGAAGTATGGTGATGAAGGGCGGCAGAGAAAGAATGGCGCGGCCGTCGCAAAAGCGCTCTTTTATACTGGATATCTTGGCTATGTAAATATGTATAAGCTGTCAGCCAATTCAGCCCTTTGACAATTTTCCAATTGCAATTGATTTCTACCCCTGCAATTTTTGCTTTGTTTATATTTGCGAATCTGGCAGTCAGGGGGCTGAAGCCAATGAGGTTGCTGTATTCGGAATTGAAAAAAGACAAACCCATGTTTATTCTGCTAAAAAACAAATCACAGCCAATTTCAAATGATTTTCCGGTTTCGGGCAACAAATTGGCATTACCCCAATAAGGATTCAGCATTTCCGGAATGGTTGGCGCCCGAAAACTTTGTGAAAATGAGGATCTAAGTTTTAAAAATGAGTTAACATTAAATGAAATACCGATTTGCGGAGAAAAAACACCGGATAAACCATTATATTTGTCATATCGTACAGAACCAGCAACAAGTAATTTACTAAAATCAATATTCATATCCAAATAGAGAGAATTTACTTCTGTTTTCAAACCAGAGATTATTTTTTCATTATTATCAAAATTGTCAATTTTTTGCCTGGAAAAATCCCAACCGGCAGAAAGATTGAATTTTGCCAGGAATTGTGTGGAAAATTTAGTCTGTAACTCTGTAACAAAAGAGCTGTTTGAGAATAGATAATTCCATAGATCGTCAGGATCGGAAAATTCATAATTGTTCCAGTGCAATGAACCTTTTATATCAAAATAACTTTCATTAGTGATATTGAACTTGACGGGTAAAGTAAAAAGGAGATTGCTTTGTGAATACTTTCGATCCGGAGTCGGCGCTCCCAAATATTCCGGGATGCCGGCATTAACAATATTGCCAAAAAGCGAAATACCCAGTAAAAATCTGTCCTTTTCATACCCGGAATTAAAAGAAAAACCTTTACGCTCAAAATGATCATTTTTCAAACTATCATCATAGTTCAGGAAATTACTGTTTAAAAAAACAAAAAAATCGGAAAAGCGCTCACCAAACTGAATACTGCTTTCCAGAGTTCCGTGACTGCCTCCGGCCAAAGTAAAGATCAATCCCTCCTTTTTCCGGGTAATGACGTTCACCACCCCACCCATGGCGCTTGATCCATACAGGTTGCTTAAGGGACCGCGAACGATCTCAACCTTTTCGATCAATTGCGGTGATAAAAATGAAAAATTCCCGGCCAATGAGGATGACGGATCATGCAATTTGACCCCGTCGACCAAATACAGCATTTGATTGACCGAAGCTCCCCGGGCAAAACTGTAAGAAAATTGAGCCGGATTCCCGGCATTGAGCACCAACATTCCTGGACTTTGATTTAGAAGTCCCTTCAGTTCATCCGGACTGAAATTCTTTAAATGTTCTTCATCAAAAACGGAAATACTCTGCAGGGCGCGATATAGCGGAACCTTGCCGATCACCTCTATTTTCTCCTCAATGAGCGGATTATCCTTCTTTTCCTTAGATAAAAGTGATGAAAAACTCAAAAAAACCAATAACAATGAAGCAATCAAGCGTTGCATGGCATTTTCTCCAAAATAAATTGAGGGTTTACTCATTCATCATTATCCGCCCTCCGCAGATAATTGGAATCTGGCTGATACCTGATAGGTCTTCCGACTTCCGGAATCTTTAAAAAGCCTTCCCACCCCATAGGGGGGCAGTGGCTGAGACTTTCAAAGATGCTTCCTGTTTCCAGGTCCGGTCACGGCAGCGGGGGCTGTGGGGTTATCCCTCTTCCCTTGAATCAAGCCTCAAACCAAAGATTACCAAACGTCAAAAACTTTGTCAACAACATAAATGCCAGTTCAAAAAAACTGTTGAAAAAGACCAGCAACTGTGCTAATCTCAAGCAAATGAAAAAAATACTCACGGGTGCGTTGTTTCTTTTTTTACTGAGCCAAACGATTCCTGCCAATGAAATCAAAGCCTTTTTGGGAATGAATTCAAGCAAATACCTGTTTTCAAATGAAATCAATTTGCTGAAGTGTCAGCAAAAAACAGGGTTGGTCACCGGTTTGGGCTGGGCGTTGAATTTTAATAAAAACATTAAATTTGAAATTGATCTTTTATATAGCCAAAAAGGAACGAAAGTTTCCCTTCCTTATGCCACAGACAAAAGTATTGCTGCTATTTATGAAAATGCCTCTATCGGTTTTCCAATCTTTTTTAAATACCAATTCAAAGAAAAGGCAACCCCTTACGCCGCTTTGGGGCCCGAATTCGTTTTTCTCCTTTCACACCATTTAAAAATCACAGAAAGTGGAGATGATTTCGATTTGCTCGATAATACAAAGAAATTTCTCCTGGCCTTTAACGTTTTGTTGGGCTACGAGTTGCCCATCGGCCAGTGGGGTCTATTCGCCGAGATCAGGTACAACCGCTGGCTAAGCAATTTTTTTGATCATTCCGAAGCCAAGGTGAAAAGTGAATCATTCGTTTTTTTGCTCGGGGGCGTGTATTATCTGTGAAAATCATTAATCAGATAGTAGACAGGCGTTCCATCCGAGAATACAGCGAAAAACCAATTGAAAAAGAGAAATTAGCCAGGATTTTTGAGGCCGGGCGCCTGGCGCCGACCGCGCACAACGCGCAGGACTGGCAAATCATTATCGTCACCGCCCCCCAAGTGAAAAACCGACTGATCGATGAGGCGTCTCCCAGGCAGGCATTCCTGAAACAGGCGCCGATCATTCTGGTGGCCTGTGCTTTGAATCCGGATTATATCTTGCGTTGCGGACATCCCGCCTATCTAATCGATTTGGCAATCGTACTTGAACATATCGCCCTGCAGGCGGTGCATGAAGGTTTGGGAACATGCTGGATCGGTTCATTCGATGAGAGCAAAGCAAAAAGTGTTCTGAAAATTCCTGAAAATATCAGAATCGTGGAATTGATGAGCCTGGGATATTTCGATCGTCTTCCCGATGCCAGGGAACGTAAGCCGATCCAAGCTTTGTTCAAATGGGAGTCTTGGTGAAAAGGAATCCTATTTCAATTTTACGGGCAAATGTGTATGCCCTTCATGATCCAATGTTTCCGCTTTATGTGATCCGCGGCGAACAAAATCTATTGATCGACTGCAGCATTTTGGCAAAAGCCAATGCAATCGAGGAAAAACTGCAAGAATTACTGGGAAAGGAGAAAATCGATCTGGTGCTGCTTACCCATTCACATTACGATCATACCGGGGCATGCTCCCATCTCCAAAAAAAATACGGTTTTGAGATCATTGCTTCAAAAAGAACCAAAGAAATCCTGGAAAATGACAATGCCATTGAATTTATTGACAATTTGAACCAAAAATTCAAAGCGATTTTAAATGACCACTCCAATAGCACTTTTACCAAACCTGCTCAGGTTCGAGGGATAGGCGAAAATGAAACAATTAAAATATCCGACAGCCAGTTGATCGAAGTGTTTGAGACACCCGGCCATACCCGCTGTTCGCTTTCATTTTTACTGAAGCCTGAAAATATCCTTTTCCCGGGCGATGCGGCCGGGGTAATTGAAAAATCCGGGAAAATCAAGCCATTGTTTTTATCCAGTTACAGTCTTTACGAACAATCATTGAAAAAACTCATTGCCATAAAAGCCGAAATGCTGGCTTTGCCTCATAACACTGCAATAAAAGGGGAGAGGAAAGTTCAAGAATTCCTACAGAGTGCTCTCCGGGAAGCTCAAAAACTTAAAGAAGAAATTCTAGCCGCATTGCAAAACACGACAGATTTCGCTTTGATCGCCGAAAATATTTTAATCCGGGAATTCACGTCCCCCACCATCATGGGGCCCAGGGAAGCGCTTTTAATCAATATTACCGCCATGGTGAAAAGCATATTTCGTGAATTCGTAAAAACTCAATAAAGAAAATAGTCGAAATTGAAATTTATGCGTTGCTTTTTGTTGTTTTCGCAATTTTAATAAAAGAAACAAATAATGGATGGGGTTGCAAGGGACGAGATTTGAATTCCGGATGAAATTGGCATCCTAAAAACCATGGATGTCCCGACAATTCGACGATCTCCACAAGATTTCTCTCCGGGTTCTTGCCGCTAATTCGCATCCCCTTGTTCTCAAGCATATATTCAAACTCAGGATTGAATTCATAGCGATGGCGGTGCCTTTCCGATATTTTTTCCTGTTGGTATATTTTATAAGCCAAGGAGTTTTTCCTCAAAATACAGGAATAGGCCCCGAGTCTCATATTGTGGCCCATATTTTCGATATTTTTCAATTCTTTCAATTTTAGAAATATTTTGTGGCTCGTCAACGGATCGAATTCAGCAGAATGGGCGCCTTTTAAGCCCAGGACATTTCTGGAGAATTCAATCGTGGCTACCTGCATGCCAAGGCATATGCCCAAATAGGGAATACCGTTGATACGGGCATATTCGACCGCCCGGATCATGCCCTCGATCCCTCTGATCCCGAATCCGCCCGGAACCAAAATTCCCTGAATATTTTTTAGTAGCGCTTCGGGGTCGCCAGCCAGCAAATCGTCAGAATCGATCAAATCCAGTTTCACCTTAACGTTGTTCGCCACTCCTGCATGGAATAATGCCTCGAATAAACTTTTATAGGCATCGGAGTGCACGATATATTTGCCCACGATACCGATCGTTGTCTCCCTGGATAAACCTTTTACCCGTTTGATCCATTTTCCCCACTCAATTGAATCATCCTGACGGCTCTTAAGCTTTAATTTTTTTAAAATGATCGCGCCCAAGCCCTCTTTTTTGTATATCAAGGGGATCTCATAAATTGTTTCGACATCCACGGCACTGACGACCGCTTCTTCCTTCAAGTTTGCGAATAAAGCGATTTTTTTCTTGATGTCGGGGGGCAAGGGGGTTTCGGCGCGACACAACAATATATCGGGTTGGATCCCGATTTCTTGAAGGGCTTTTACACTATGCTGAGTGGGCTTGGTTTTCAATTCACCTGCAGTTTTTATGAAAGGTACAAGGGTCAGGTGAACAAAAAGAGTCTGAGCCTCGTCGAGTTCAAGCCCGATTTGGCGAATGGCTTCAAGAAAAGGCAGGCTTTCGATGTCACCTACCGTGCCACCTATTTCAACCAATATGATATCCACGCCTTTGCCATTTGCAAAAATTGCCGCCTTGATTTCATCGGTCACATGCGGGATCACCTGAACGGTTTTTCCTAAAAAATCTCCGCGCCGTTCTTTTTGAATTATTTTTTCATATATCCGACCCGCCGTCCAATTGCTCTTTTGAGATGTAAGCGTGGTGGTAAAACGCTCGTAATGCCCAAGATCCAGATCTGTTTCTGCCCCATCATCGGTCACAAAAACTTCTCCGTGTTGGAATGGGCTCATGGTCCCAGGGTCCACGTTCAAATAGGGATCCAGTTTCAGAATGCTGATTTTATAGCCATATGACTCCAAAATATTTCCGATGGAAGCGGCGGCGATGCCCTTTCCCAAAGATGACAAAACGCCGCCGGTAACAAAAATAAACCGTGTTTTAGACATGTTGATCCTGCAATAATTTTTCAATTTTTCCAATATCATCGGGAACATCCACGCCATGAGAAATATAATCGGTTTCAATGATATGAATTTTCTCTCCCAGAAATAAAAATCTTAATTGCTCCAAGTTTTCGCTCTCTTCCAAATGAGACATTCCGGCCCTGATAAAAATTTCAAGCACCTTCCTGGTATAACCATAGATTCCGATGTGCTGAAAAAAACCCTTGAACAAATTTTTTTCACAGAAAGGAATGGGGGCCCGAGAAAAATACAAGGCCTGCGAGTTGATATCACAAACCACTTTAACTATATTTTCTGAGATAAAATCCCGGTAGGAATCATTACGCCGGGCCGCACTGACAATATTTCTCTTCCCTAAAACTTGATAGATTTCACGAATCAACTTTTCAGAAATGAGCGGCTCATCACCCTGAATATTGATGACCGCCTCACAATCTTTTTTCTCAATAACAGACCACACTCTTTCTGTTCCTGATTTTATTGTCATATCGGTCATTTCGGCTTTTCCACCGAAGCCAACCACTTCATTAAAAATGCGTTCGTCATCGGTCGCCACAAAAATATCGGCAAAACACCCGGCTTTTGCGACTTGTCGATACACCCTTTCTATCATGGTTTTACCGGCGATCTTTGCCAGCGGTTTCCCCGGGAACCTATTGGATTGATAACGAGAGGGAATAACGGCTGCGATATTCATTTCACTGACTTCACTTCCGTTTCGCGAGTTTTACTTTCCAGAGATTTCATTTCCATTTGACATGAACCTTGAAAAAATGCGCCATCTTCAATAATCAATTTCGGCGTTGCCACGGAACCGATAACCCGGCCCTTGGAAAATATTTCAATTTTTTCCTTGGCTTTAATGGAGCCCTTTACCCTGCCATTTATAGCGATGCTGATCACCTCGATATCGGCGTCCACTTCACCGGTTTCCCCAACAATCAGTCCGCCACCGGTAAGGATCTTACCTTTAAAAACGCCGTCAATTCTAAAATTTTCTTTGAATTTAATATCACCGTTGATTTCGGTTTCTTTATCAATAAAACCACTGATCTTCATTCCCGTTTCGATCTTGTTCATTTTTTCTCCTTGCTTAAAATGGAAAAAAGTCTTTCGAATTCAGCCAGAGAGTTAAAAAAAATCTCCATTGTCCCTTTCCCGGATTTTGAATAATTCAGTTTCACCTTGGTTGCCAGGCATTGAGTCAATTTGTTTTCAATTTTTAAAACATTCGGATCAATGCCGACTTTCTCCTTGCTGGGACCAGAATAAAACTTTTTTACCAGCATTTCCGCTTGCCGCACCGAAAGTTTTTTCCTGATTATCTGTATGGCGGCATCGAGCATATCCTGGTCATTTTTTAAAGCCAACAAAGCACGGGCATGGCCTTGGTCCAATTTTTCCTGCACAATGTCATCTTTAATCTGGGCAGGCAATTTCAACAACCTTAAAAAATTGGCCATCGTGGCCCGATTCATGCCAATTCTTGCCGCGGTTTCCTGCTGACCCTCGCCACTTTGAGCAATGAGCACCTCGATGGCTTCAGCAATTTCTATGGCATTCAAATCTTCTCTTTGAATGTTTTCGATCAATGCTTCCGCCATGATGTCATTTTCAGAAAATTCTTTGACCATAGCGGGTATCTTTTCCCATTTCAACAATTGCGCGGCTCGCCAGCGCCTTTCCCCGACAACCAGAAAATACTTGTCGTCTTTTTTGTAAACCGATACGGGCTGAATGATCCCCACTTCCTTCATCGATTCGGCCAATTGCAGCAACGCATCTTTTTGGAATATTTTGCGCGGTTGATGGGGATTGGGATGAATACTGTCCACATCGATATCGATCAGTTTGTTTTTCCCGATCGGCTCGTTGGCTATGATCGCCGCAATCCCTTTTCCAAGAACTTTTCGTTTCATTTTTTCATCATCTCCATGGCCAAAGACATATAAGCCCGGGCTCCCGCCGATTTGATGTCATAGATTTGAATCGGCTTGCCAAAGCTGGGAGCTTCCGACAGGCGAACATTACGGGGAATCACGGTATCATACACTTTGGATTTGAAATAATTTCTAAGTTCATCTTCGATCTGTTTGGAAAGATTGGTCCTCTCGTCATGCATGGTAATTAAAACTCCTTTTATATCGAGAATGGGGTTGAAGTTTTCCTTGATACGATTAATGGTATTCATTAGGTCCGACAAACCCTCCAAAGCATAGTATTCGGCTTGAATGGGAATCAAAACATTGTGTGCCGCGGTTAAGGCGTTTATGGTCAGCAAACCCAAAGAAGGCGGCAAGTCCATCATGATATAAGCATACTCGTTACCCAATTCGAGAAGGACATTTTTTAAATACAAATGGTTGTTGTCTTCGGAAACCGTTTCCATTTCAAATCTGGCGAGATTGCGCATGGACGGGACCACGTCTAAAAATTTCAGTTCTGTGTGCACAATCGCTTCGCGAATATTGATTTCACCGGCCAGGGCCGAATAAATATCCTTTTTGTTCGATTTTTTATCGATGCCCATGCCGGTTGTGGCGTTGGCCTGCGGGTCAAGATCGATCAACAATATCTTTTTTTCAGCAATGGCCAGGGCCGAAGACAAATTGATAGCGGTCGTGGTTTTGCCCACGCCCCCTTTTTGATTGGCAACAGCTATGATTTCACCCATTTTTTTTATGTTTCACGTGAAACATTCTCCAGTTTGAAAATTATCAGGTTGTTCCTTGAGGGGATATTATATAGGTTTTGGCGAATATTTGCCACTGTATTTTGAATTTTTTTGATTTTGTCGACCGAAGAAATCAATAAAAGCTCTTTCACTTTCTTTTCATACACATAATTGGCCAGTATTTCAATTTTAGGAAATCCTCTGGCAATTATGGTGCTCTCATAAAAGTCATGGCTGTGCATGAACTCTTGGATTGGGCCCTCAAACATCTTTGCATTGCCGAGTCCCAACAACAATATGGCCTCTTTTAAAAAATTTGCTTTTTTGTGGATAGTTTCGCTTAAAATAATTTTTTTTTCCGGAAAAGAAATCGCCAGGGGAATTCCAAGCAGGCCACCACCACTTCCAGCATCAATGATAAGGGGGGTGGAAACAAATTTCTTTAACAAAAGGGTTTCGGCCACCAAGAGGTCCAGTGTTTCCCGAGTTGACTGCCGGGAAACCAAATTGACTTTTTTGTTATATGCCAATAAAAAATCAATAAATAAATCCATGGTCATTCTGATTTCTCCTGAAAGAAAATTAAATTATTGGCAACGGGCCGGCGGCAATAAAATCATCCGTGAGAGTTTCACGTGAAACATTAATAAAAAACCCTTTTTCATTGCCTGCTTTTAATAAAAACAAAATATACCGCAGACAATAGCCAAATTGTCAGCACCAGGGGGATAAATTTTTGGAAACTGATCAACAGCAGCAAAGGAGAAAATAGTATCAGGAATATCGCAACGATTGCTGAAATTTTTTTTACAAGTTTTTTAAACAATATTAAAAATTGAAATAAATTTCAAATTCTTTCGGATGAGGTATCCGGGAAATATCTTCGATCTCCGCTCTTTTTATCATTAGCCATTGTTGAATAAGCGCATCATCAAAGGCATTGTTATATTTTAAATACTCGTTGTCTTTTTCCAGGCAATCCAAGGCTTCGGATAAATTTTCCGGCAACAGCTTGATCTTGTTTTTAAACACCTTGGTGTCGGGGATGCCGCCGTCAAAAGGTCCGAAATTAAATTTTTCCGGAGACAGGTTTTTAAATATACCGTCAATTCCAGACAGCAACATGGCCGACAAAAATAAATATGGATTTGAGGAGGCGTCTCCAGGTCGATATTCAAGCCTGGTTTCGTTTTCGTCTACATAGGCAGGAATGCGTATGGCCGCATTTCGGTTCGAAGTGGCGAAAATTGCCGATACCGGAGCTTCAAATCCCCTGACCAGTCTTTTATACGAATTGGTTGAGGGATTGGAAAACGCGCTTAATGATCCCGAATGAAACAAGAGTCCGGATAAATAATGCAGGCCTGTATCGGAAAAATTGGCATAATTGCCTTTTTTAAGAAAAACATTGGTGCTTTTATGCAAAATGTATTGGTGAACATGCCAGCCATTGCCGGCTTTTCCAAAAAATGGCTTGGGCATAAACGTCACAAAGAGACCGTTTTTTTTGGCCAAGTTGAAAAGCACGTATTTGATTATCACAGCTTGATCGGCCGTTTTGAGCAAAGTATTGAATTTTGTCTCTATTTCGTGTTGATTGACAGCCACCTCGTGATGGTGATATTTGATTTCAATTCCAAGCTGCTGCAATATAGCAACCGCTTCATTTTTAAAATCAACGAACTCATCTTCGGGCGAGCCGGATTGATAAAAATTGTATTTTGCCTCGCTGTCTTTTTTCAAGAAATAATAGTTCCCATCTTCAAAAACGCCATATTCAGCTTCCTTAAAAATAAAAAATTCAAATTCGGGCCCAAATAAAGCGCTGGATCCCACCTTGGATTTAAGCAGTGCCGCTTCTGCCTTGGAAGCCACAAAGCGCGGATCCTCGGAAAACCGGGTGCGCGCATTATCGGTAAGGTGAATATTGGCCATGAAAATCGCGGTTTTCCTTTCCCTGAAAGGATCGATCATCATGGTTTCCAGGTCGGGAATCATAACCATGTCGCTTTTTTCTGGCTTGGCGAAACCATATGAAGAAGCATCGAAACCGATACCACCGCTTAGCAATTTTTCATCCAGCATGCTGCTGGGAAGGATGAGGGAATGCAGTTTTCCTTTCAAGTCAAGTATTTTTAAATCTATGAATTCGATCTGCATTTCCTTGATTTTCTTTTGCGTGCCGTTCAATACGGTTTTTTCTTTCATTATTGTCATATAAACAATAAAATTATTTTTGTCAATACTTGACACCGGCCGCTTTTTCTTCTAATATTAAACAGTAATATTGAACAGTTGAGATAGAAATGGTGTTTTTTTCCACATTTGTTAAAATATTTGTGGAAAAGGGTGGGGGCAATGGACAATCTGGAAAAATTGAAAAACTATTTAAAGGGCGTTTTGGATGAGCCGTCAATAAAAAAATGGATCGATCCACTGAAATATATCGGTTCCCTGGACAATACACTTTTCCTGGGAGCTCCCGAACAAAAAAATTTGATCTGGATCAAGCAAAATCTGCTGGAAGACATCAACAAATATACAAAAAAAAATTTTAACTTCATTACCAAAATCGTTCCCCTGGGCGAAGAAGAAGTTATTCAGGATATGCAGGATATTCCCAGAAAGAATCTCGGCCATGATTCACGTTTGCAAAAAAAATATACTTTTGATTCTCTGGTGCAAAGCGATTCCAACCGAATCGCTTACTCTTTTTCTTACAGCGTATCGGAGTTTCCCGGAAAATCCTATAATCCCCTGTATATTTACAGTGATGTCGGCCTGGGCAAAACCCATTTGATGCAAGCAATAGGAAACCGGATCATCCAAAATAACCATAGAATAAATGTGATCTATTTAACTACCAGCGACTTCATGAATGAATATGTGGAATATACTCGTTTGAACAAACGTTCTGATTTTATAAAAAAATATACATCGGTCGATGTTTTATTGATCGATGATATTCAATATATCACAAAATGGGGCGGAACCAGCGAACAGTTTTATTATATATTCAACAATCTGATCCAACAGGATAAGCAGATCGTCATTTGTTCGGACAAACATCCTGACAACATGCCCGATTTGGAAAAGAGAATTAAATCAAGATTCGAAATGGGTGCCATTGTTGATATTTTTCCTTATGACCTGGAAGCACGGATCGCCATTCTGCAAAAAAAAATCGCCGAAAGAAAAAATCTTTTTCACAATGATTTTTCCATTCCCAACGAAGTGATTGAATTTTTGGCCAACGCCATTAAAGATAATATTAGAAAACTGGAAGGCGCACTAAACCGGCTCTTAGGATACGCGGACCTAAAGCACTCTGATCTGCAATCCACAACCATTACTCTGCCTTTTGCCAAGGAGGCGTTGAGGCCGTATATGAATATTGAAAAAAAAATCATCACTATAGATACCATCCAAGAATTTATTTCTGATAAATTTGATATCAAAATAGATGAACTGAAAGCTAAAAACAACTCTCCCAAAATCGCTTTGCCAAGACAAGTTGCCATGTATCTGATAAAAAAATTAACCCGCAATCCCTTGGCAGAGATCGGGATGGCGTTCGGAGGCAAGCACCATACAACCGTGCTGCATTCCATCCATAAAATTGAAAAAATGCTCCAGGCGGATAATGATTTTTCCAGAAAAGTTAATTCTTATATTGAATTTTTCAGCGATTGATGTTTTCAACAAAAATCACAATTTTTAAACAATACAAAAGCGGGGAAAATACAAGCTCCAGTATGAATCGGCGGATTTATCCACTTTTTCATATTGCTTGTTTATTATATTTTTATTATGATATTATTTTATAAATAAAAGAGGCAGGTCGAATATGAAAATTTTTGTGGAAAAAACAAAACTTGAAAGTGAGCTGCGTTTATTTCAGGGCATTTTTGAAAAAAAAGCCATTATGGAAATTTTACAGAATATCAAACTCACCGCTATGGATGGTGGGATTTTGGAAATGGTGGCTACTGATTTGGAAATCGGTTTAACGGCAAACATTCAGGTAGATTTAAAAAATTCTGGTTCCTTTACCGTAAACGGAAAGGATCTTTATGATTTGATATCCAAAATGCCGGAAGGCAACATTGAAATTTCCGAGGACAATGATCTGCAAATATTGATCACCAATGAAAAAAAGACATGCAAGTACAAAATGCTTGGTTTGCAATCATCAGATTATCCCGAACTGCCGGTAAACGATCTTTCCAATTCCATTAAACTTTCACTGGTGGATCTTCAAGTCATGATAAACAATTGCTATTATGTCATCTCTCCTGAATTGAAATTCAATCTTGGCGGAGCCCTGATGAGTATTTCAAAAAACAAATTGGAAATGGCTGCTACAGATGGCCACCGCCTGTCTTATTCTTTCTTCGATGCCGATAGCACGGTTTCTGATCCCATGGAATATATCCTATCCAGAAAAACGTTGCTCGAAGTTTTAAAAATCGGAAACGTTGGTGAAGTTGAATTTGCTTTCGATAATAACAATCTTTTTTTCAAGCACAAAAACAGGATCCTGTGTTCCCGGATTGTGGATCAGAAATTTCCCAACTACAAAACCGTCATTCCTGAAAAAACTGAACAAACAGCTGTAATTCGTACCGATGAGCTGCTGCAAACCCTGCGCAGGATACTGATTTTTAAAACCAGGAACAATGGGGTAGTTTTTAAATTTTCCAAAAACAAATTGGTTTTGGAAAGGACGACACCTGAAAAGGGCGAGGGCTACGATGAGATCGCCATTGAATATGGAGGAAAGGCGGTTGCTGTCGGTTTCAATGGGAACTTTATCCTTGATTTTTTAACTCACATAAACTCTGAAAAAATCGGTATTAGCTTGAACGACAGTGAAAGTTCTTTTTTATTTAAACCTTTGGATGAGAGCGGCGCCAATTTTATTTACATTGTCATGCCATTGAATATTTGATTTTTACTTGGAAGTTAAAAAGTTAGAAATTAACGGTTTTCGAAATTTAAACAATTTTTCAATCAGCTTTGGCGACAAAAAAAATTTGATTTTTGGTGTCAACGGCAGCGGAAAAACCTCGATCATCGAAGCATTGTTTTTACTTGGTTTCGGCAAATCTTTTTTGACGGTAAACAAAAAGGATTTGGTGAATTTCAACGCTTCCGGATTTTTTGTTCAAGCCGAAGTCCGCAATAAATCAGGAGAAAACACTTTGACCGCCCGCCTGGGAAAAAGCTTTTACATGCAAGCAAACAGCGAAAAGGCGGTTTTTTCCCAAACAAGCCACTATTTGTATCCGCTTTTTTTCTCTTCCTCAAATTACAATTATTATATCGACTATATGGCCTATTTCAGAAAACTGATGGATCGCTTCATCCATGGAGTGCATTCCCTTTACTTACATGATGTTTTGCGCTATAATAACATTTTAAAACAAAAGAATTATTTGTTAAAAAATTTGGGAAAATCAATTAATCATTCAGAGTTGAACAGCTGGAATACAGTTTTGGCTGAATCGGGATGTAAGATAGTAAAAAAAAGAATGGCTTTCATAAATCAATTGAACGATATGATTGGAGAAATATTTTGCTTTGATCTTAAAATAAATTATTTTCCCGCCCTGCTTACAACAGCTTCTCTTTCGGAAAACTCAATTTTCAACGATCTGTGCCTGCTAAAAAATTCGGAAATAAACAGCAAGCGTTCCCTGCTTGGCCCCCAGCGGGACCGTTTTGATATCATGGTTTCCGGAAAAAAACTGCAATTGTTTTCTTCAGGTGAGAAAAAAAAGTATTTGATGATGATCTTTGCAGCGTATATCGAGTTGTTCCGCCAGGAGCGAAACGATCACCCGGTTTTTCTAATTGACGATTACGACGCGGCTTTGGATGAAAAGAACCTGAATTTTTTAATGGATCATTTTTCCAAAATTCAGATCATTGCCACATCGGTAGCAAAAAACGAAAAATTCGGGCATTTGTTTGAGTTAAAAAAGGAGAATTAATTGTGGATAAAACCAATGCCAATTTTGAGGACAAAACATATACAGCAGATAACATAAAGGTTCTTGAGGGATTGGAGGCAGTCCGGGTCAGGCCGGCCATGTACATTGGCAGCACCGGCTCGTCGGGGCTGCACCATTTGGTTTATGAGGTTGTGGACAATTCAATCGATGAAGCCATGGGCGGTTTTTGCGACAAAATTGAGGTGACGGTCCATTTTGATAATTCGGTAACGGTGAACGACAACGGCCGCGGCATTCCGGTCGATATGCACAAGGAAGAAGGAAAAACGGCGGCGGAGGTGGTCATGACCACACTGCACGCGGGCGGAAAGTTTGACAAAGATAGCTATAAGATGTCCGGCGGATTGCATGGTGTCGGCGTATCGGTCGTGAATGCCCTTGCCTCTAAACTTGAATTGGAAATCAAGAGGGGCGGGAAAATTTATTTTCAGAAATACGCATTCGGCAAGCCGACATCCGAATTAAAGCAGATCGGCAAGTCCAACAAGCGGGGGACCAAAGTTACTTTCTGGCCCGACGAGGAAATTTTTGAAATCGTTGAATTCAATTACAGCATTTTGTCGAGAAGATTGAAGGAACTGGCATTTTTAAATCAAGGGTTGACCATCGTCCTGAACGATGAGCGCGTTGATAAAAAGGAAGTTTTCTATTATAAGGGCGGAATCGTTGAATATGTAAAATACCTGGTGGGATCAAAAGAAAGGATCCACAATTCTCCAATATTCATTTCCAGCAAAAAAGACGATATTGAAATCGAAATCGCCTTTCAATATCTAGAATCGTACAATGAGACCCTTTATTCTTTTGTCAACAACATCAATACAATTGAAGGGGGAACCCATCTTTCCGGCTTTAAATCGGGCATCACACGCACGATCAACAATTTTGCCCAGGCCAACGGTCTTTTTAAGGACTATAAAGAAGTTTTTTCCGGTGATGATGTTCGCGAAGGTCTCACCGCGGTGATCTCCATCCGTATCAAGGAGCCCCAATTCGAAGGCCAGACCAAGGCCAAATTGGGAAACTCTGATGTCAAGGGAATCGTGGAGTCATTTGTCAACAAAAAACTCGGAGAATATTTCGATGAAAACCTGAATGTCGCCAGAGCCATAATAGGCAAAGTTTTGTTGGCGGCAAGAGCCAGGGAGGCCTCAAAAAAAGCCAAAGACCTGGTCCGAAAATCGAGTTTATTGGAGAATACCACCCTACCTGGGAAATTGGCCGATTGTCAGTCCAAAAACCCTGAAGACAGCGAATTGTATATCGTGGAGGGTGATTCAGCGGGGGGATCGGCCAAACAGGGGCGGGATCGACGCTTTCAGGCCATTCTCCCCTTGAAGGGAAAGATTCTAAATGTGGAAAAAGCTTCAACGTCAAAAATGCTCGAGAATGAAGAAATAAAAAAGATGATCGCCGCTCTGGGTGTGGGCATCGGCAAGGAAAATTATGATGTTGAAAAATTACGCTATCACAAAATTGTGATCATGACCGATGCCGATGTCGACGGTTCGCACATTCGCACCCTGATTATGACTTTTTTTTTCCGGCAAATGCAATCGCTGATCGAGAAAGGTCATCTTTTCCTGGCCCAGCCCCCTTTGTTCCTGATCAAAAAAGGGCAGAGCAAGGTGTATTTAAAAAATGAAAAGGAGCTCGAAAATTACTTGTTCGCCAAAATTGGCGACGAGGTGATTTTATATAATAAAGGCTATGATAAAGAACTTTTGAAAGGTCAAAAACTGGTCAAATTCATAAGGTTGGTACACAAGAAAAATTTATTGATGAGTAATCTCGATAAGAGAGGCATGCCGCGACCTTTGACCAAAAAACTTATCGAACTTGTCCAAAGCGAGAGCGATTTCAAAGACAAAAATAAAGTCAAAATCATGGCCCAACAATTGCAAAAAAACTCTTTGTGCAATAACGTGGATATAAAATTTGACGAAGAATATGCCATCTATACACCGGAAATAGAGTATGAATATAATGGCGTAAAGACCCTGAAAGTCATTAACCATACTTTTTTAACCGGGCCCGAGTTTTCTGATATACACGATATATATGGGAAACTCGCAGAATTTCCGCCCGCGCCTTACTATTTTTTGATAGGCAAGGAAAATTTTGTTGTGGAAAACCGCAAGGAATTGGTGGCATTTTTATTTGAAAGGTTAAAAAAAGGCATATCCATCCAACGCTACAAAGGTCTTGGCGAAATGAATCCTGAGCAATTATGGGAGACCACCATGGACCCTGAAAATCGGACCCTGCTCAAAGTTAACATAAATGATCTTCACGAATGCGAGGAAATTTTTGATACCCTGATGGGCAACGATTCATCAAAGCGTAAGGATTTCATCCTGCAAAACGCTTTGAATGTGAGAAATCTCGATATTTAAGGGAAAAAGATATGGAAGAAAAAGACAAGGGAAAAGAGTATAAACCGGCGATTGAAGAAGTAACCATTGAAAACGAGATGCAGACATCATATCTCGATTATTCAATGAGTGTTATTATTGGCCGCGCCATCCCCGATATCCGTGATGGCTTGAAACCCGTTCATCGCCGCGCCCTCTTTTCCATGCATCAGACCGGCTCCCATTACAATCAGGCATATAAAAAATCAGCGCGTATTGTCGGTGATGTGATCGGAAAATATCACCCGCATGGCGATGCCGCGGTTTACGACACGGTGGTCCGCCTGGCCCAGGATTTTTCATTGCGCTACCCACTGGTCGACGGCCAGGGTAATTTCGGTTCCATAGATGGTGATCCCCCGGCGGCCATGCGTTATACCGAGATCAGGCTGCAGAAGATCGCCAACGAAATGCTCAACGACTTGGACAAAGGTACCGTGGATTTCGTGCCCAACTATGACGGTTCGCTGACCGAGCCGGTCATTTTCCCGGCTTTGCTGCCGATGCTGCTTTTAAACGGCACATCAGGCATTGCCGTGGGCATGGCCACCTCCATCCCGCCACACAACCTGGGGGAATTGATCGAAGCCTTTACGTATTATATAGACAACCGTAATGCTACTGTCACGGATCTAATGAAGATCATGCCCGGTCCTGATTTTCCCACCGGTGGATTTATTTTCGGACAAAACATGATCCGCACTGCTTACGAGACAGGCAAGGGAAGTTTTGTCGTGCGCGCCAAGGCTGTGGTCGAAACCGACAACAAGGGGCGGCAAAAGATCGTGGTCACCGAGATCCCCTATCAAACCAACAAAGCAAAAATAATCGAGAACATCGCCGAATTGGTCAAGGGCAAACGCATCGAGGGGATTTCTGACTTGCGCGACGAATCCGATCGAGATGGATTGCGCATTGTCATTGAAATAAAAAAGGATGAGATCCCGGAAGTCATTTTAAATTCACTTTTCAAACATACTCAGCTGCAGAGCAGTTATTCCATCATATTGCTGGCCATCGCCAACCAGCAACCCAAACAGTTCACCCTGATCGATTATTTCAATTATTTTTTGGGCCATCGCAAGGAAATAATTCGCCGCCGTTCGATTTTTGAATTGGATAAAGCCGAAAAAAGGGCCCATATCATTGAAGGGCTTAAGATTGCCCTGAGCAAGTTGGACCTGGTCATTAAAATCATCCGCACTTCAAAAAATCGCCTGGAGGCCAGGAACAATCTCACTGAAAAAATATCGCTGACCCAATTGCAGGCCGATGCCATTCTGGATATGCAGTTGTACCGCTTGACCGGGCTGGAGATCGAAAAACTTGAAAACGAATATATCGACCTGATCAAATTGATAAACTATCTTAAAGAACTTTTGGCCAGCGAGCGTATGCTGTTGAGTTTGATCAAAGAAGAATTGCGGAAAGTCAAAGAACAGTTTGCCGACAAGCGCCGCACCGAGATCGTTGAAAAACAATTGTCTGAATTCAAAATCGAAGACATGATCAAAGATGAGGACTTTGTCATTTCCTATACCCGCAACGGCTATATTAAAAGAACGACCCTCAGTTCATACCGCAGCATGAATCGGGGCACCATGGGCCGAAAAGGGATCGGGCTCAAAGAGGAAGATGCCATTTCCAGGGTTTTTGTTGCTTCCGCTCATGCTTATATCCTGGCGTTTACCGAAAAAGGCCGCATGTTCTGGATAAAGGTTTACGATATTCCCGAAGGTGACAGCGCCGGTCGGGGAAAACCCATTAACCGTCTGATAGGCATCAGTCCCGAGGAAAAAGTATGCTCGGTCATCAATGTAAAGGAATTTTCTGAAGACAAATACGTGATGTTGTTTTCCAAACGAGGATACGTGAAAAAGACTTCCCTGGCTGCTTTTTCGCGGCCGCGCATCAACGGCATTCTTGCCGCCGAAGTTCCCGATGACGATTTGCTTCTGGAAGCCCAGATCACCAATGGCAACAATGACATCATTCTGGGCACTTACCTGGGAAAAGCTCTTAAATTCAATGAAGAGCAGGTGCGACCCATGGGCCGCGGGGCGCGGGGCGTCATTGCCATCAAACTGGGAAAAGATGATTTTGTGGTTGGCGCCGACATGATCACTGAAAACGACAAATACATTTTGACCGTCACCGAAAATGGTGTTGGTAAAAAATCCGACCTGTCGCTCTATCGCCTGCAGAACCGCGGCGGCAAAGGATTGATCAATATCAAAATAACTGCAAAGTTGGGCAAGGTCATCGGCCTGGTTACCCTGAATGATAATGAGGGAGAAATCATCCTCAGTTCGGAAAAAGGGATCCTGAACAAACAGGACACGGCCCAGGTCCGTTCCAAGGGCCGGGCTACTCAAGGCGTTAAGTTGATCAACCTGAAACCCGGAGACCGCCTGGTTGCCATCGAAAAAGTGAAAAAAGAAGCCGAATAATTCATTTGCGCAGGCGTTGAAAATTTTTGTTGATTTCGCTGTTTATAGCGCTAATACCGGTTTTTTTTATTTCGGAGATCTTTTTGACTACATGCATGGCGGCCAGGGGGGTATTACTCTTACCGCGGTCGGGTTCGGGCGCCAAATAAGGAGAATCGGTCTCATAGAACATTTGCCGCAAAGGGGTTATTTCCACGATTTCCCTGAGTTCGTTCGCATTCTTAAAAGTAATTATCCCTGAAAACGAAATGAAATAGCCCCGCTGCAATATTTCGGCCGCGTCGAGCTTGTTCCCCGTATAGCAATGAAACACAACCGGATTGGGAAATTTTTCCGAGGCCAGGATTTTCAATACTGTTTCCTCCGCCTTCCTTGAATGGATAACCAGCGGCAGGGACCATTCACGGGCAATGGCGAGCTGTCTTTTGAAAACATTGATCTGGTTGTCATTCGTTGAAAAATTGTAGTGATAATCAAGCCCCACTTCGCCGACGGCAAATATTTTAAATTGCTGATAAAAAGCAACCATGCTCTTTTCGATTTCAGTTGAATAGCTGTCCGCCTGATGGGGATGAGCACCGATCAACGCATGGATATCGGGATGATAAGCAAGCATTTCCGCCGTTTTTTCAATTGATTGCCCGCTGAAAGGATCGGCAACCGTGACCAGTTTTGTAAAACCAAGCGAAAAACATTGGTCGATCAATTGCAAACGATTTTTCTCGAAACACGGATCGTCCAAATGGCAGTGAAAATCAAGATAACCGGTTTTGCTCATGATCTTATTGTAGCGCAAAGGGTTTTGGCTTGGCAACCAAACCCACTTCTTGCGTCTTTTTAAGCCGCGGATATTGACGACACCGGGAGGGAATCGTATAATGTTTGCCAAACGATCATGATAAGCGGTTTAAATAAAAACAAAGTTGCGGCAATTTTAGAAATCACCCAAGACCTTAATCAGATCAAAGATATCGACTCGCTTTTAGACAGGGTTTTGCTGGCAGCACGGCGTTTCTCAAGATCCGATGCCGGGTCTATATATTTGCTTGAGAACCAGAAACTGCGCATCAATTACGTGCAAAACGAAACACTGATCCAAAAAGAAAGCGGCAAAAAATATCTCTATCAAAATCACGCAATTGACATTAATGACAAGTCCATGGCCGGCTATGTGGCCATGACCAAAAAACCGCTGATCATCGCCGATGCTTATCAGCTTGATGAATCCGTGCCCTATGGATTCAACCGCTCATTTGATCAACATGCCTCTTATCATACCCGCTCCGTTTTAACAGTTCCACTGATCGCCAGTCAGAACCGCTTGATCGGGGTGATGCAGATCATCAATTCTCTGAATGACCAAAAAGAAGCGGTTCCCTTCCGCAGTGAAGACGAATTGGTGGTTGCCTATTTTGCCAATCATGCGGCCGGCTGCATTGAAAAAGCCAAGATGACCAGGGAAATTATTTTGCGCATGATCAGCATCGCTGAAATGCGTGATCCCGAAGAGACCGGCAACCACGTCAACCGGGTCGGAGCGTATTCGATCGAAATCTATTCCAAGTGGGCGTTTAACCATAATGTGAACGAGGCCGAAATAAAAAAAATCAGGGATATTTTGCGCATCGCCGCCATGCTGCATGACGTCGGTAAGGTGGCGATTTCTGATACATTGTTGAAAAAAAGCGGTCCGTTGAGCAACGAAGAGTATTTTCAAATGCAGCGGCACGTCATTCTGGGCGCCAGGCTTTTTAAAAATTCCACTTCGGACTGGGATGACATGGCGTCCGAAATCGCTTTGAATCATCATGAAAAATGGGATGGCAGCGGGTATCCGGGAAAGGTTGATGATATTTTTTGCGAAACCCGGGCTCCCGGCCTGGGGAAAAAGGGGTGTGAAATCCCTTTGTTCGCCAGGATTGTGGCCCTTGCGGACGTATACGACGCCTTGACTTCGCAAAGAATTTACAAGGACTGCTGGCCCGAAGAAAAGGTCATACGATATTTGCAAGAACAAAAAGGCAAACATTTCGATCCTGAATTGGTTGAGGTGTTTTTTTCAATTTATGAAGTGATCCTGGCCATTCAGAACAAATATGGTGACAATTGAATCCGCGGTCTTTCTACAGAGCATGGATTGCGTCGTTCGCTGATCCGCATCCATTCTGAAAGGAGGAAATTTTGACGAATTCTGTTTGCGATCGGCTTGGCGGCACGTCTGATTTTTCAATTTCCAATGAATTTCCAATTGATAATATAAACAAACTTATGCCCTATAAAGTTAAAAAATTATTGTTAGTGGCCAGTCTTTATGATTATTTCATGCTGGAAGAAGATGGCCGACTGCATGAGTTGCTCTCAAAAACCTACCAGCAATGGAATTTGGGCTATATTCCGCATTTTGTCAGGGTAAGCGGGGGAGAAAACGCCCTCAAATTGATAAAAACTGAAAAATTCGACCTGATTGTCGCAGTTATGCGGCTTGGTGATATGGATCCTTTTACATTTGGCCGTCAGGTAAAAGAGATCGAACCCGAACTCCCCGTGATCGGTCTGGCCTATAATACCCCGGAACTGAAACGTCTTTTGGAAATGGATGACGGTACTGTACTGGAACGGATATTTGTGTGGCAGGGAGACGGGCATATAATATTGGGCATTATCCAATTCATTGAAGACCGAAAAAATGCCGCCAACGATACCCAGGTTGTCGGGGTGCAAAACATTTTGCTTATCGAAGATTCCATTGATTTTTATTCTTCCTATATGCCGCTTATCTTTTCGGTTTTGCGTAATTTGACCGAGAATCTACTTAAAGAAGACCTGACTTTTTCTCAAAAACTTCTGCGTCAAAACGCCCGACCCAGGGTACATTTGGCCACAACCTACGAAGAAGCGGAAATGGTTTTCGAGAAATTTAAAACCAACCTGCTGGGAATTATCACCGACGCCAGTTTTCCCCGGAACAAGGTTGTGAATCCAAAAGCCGGGATCCATTTTGTGAAAAAAGTCCTTGCCGATAAGCCCCACCTCCCCATTTTGCTGCAATCCAGCGATGCTGGAGCGGAATTGATGGCTGCCAAGGCCGGGATAAAGTTCATATCAAAGAATTCATTTACATTGCTGCGTGATCTGAGTAATTTTTTATCGATTTCATTCGGTTTTGGCGACCTGGTGTTGAGCGATGCGCGGACTGCGGATGAGACGCGAATCGCCGATATCAATCAGTTATTCAAGGCGCTTACCTATCTGCCGGAGGATGTTCTGGCTGTGGCCCTAGCCCGGGGCGATCTTGACCGCTGGCTGCGGGCCAGGACGGAATTTGCCCTGGCCGATGCGGTGCAAAGCTATTTGCTTCAGGATCCCCAACCCGGAGCCGTTCTGGGCAGCGATTTAAAAAAGATCATTTCTGATTTCCGCAGCGCCAGCCGCCGTGGTTCGATCGTGACCTATTCCCGTTTTTTTCATGAAGACTATTCTCAATTCAGCGTGATCGGCAGCGGGTCCATTGGCGGCAAAGCCCGCGGCCTGGCTTTCATGGACCGGATACTGGTGAAATATTTTGATCCGGGGAAATATCCCGGCGTGACTGTTTCCATACCCCGCACCGTTGTGCTGGGGACCGATGTGTTCGATGATTTTATTAAAGAGAACGATTTGCTGCCTGCTGCGGTTGCCGACCATTCCGATAGTCATATGGCCAACCTTTTCATCAAAGCCAGTTTACCCGGCAAAATAGTCGGCGATCTGCGCGATTTCATAAAAAATGTCAAAGTCCCCCTGGCTGTGCGTTCTTCAAGTTTACTGGAAGATTCCCTGTATCAACCTTTTGCCGGCATCTATGCCACAAAAATGCTTCCCAACGACCAGGCTGGCGACGATATCCGTTTCCTCAACCTGATTAACGCCATTAAGTTTGTTTTTGCCTCGACTTTTTTCCGCCAGGCCAAATCCTATATCAACAGCACGCCGCACCGCATTGAAGATGAAAAAATGGCGGTTGTGATACAGCCGGTAGTGGGCAAACTGCATCGGGACAGTTTTTATCCCGAATTTTCCGGGGTGGCCCGTTCCTATAATTATTATCCGGTCGGCCAGGCCAAGCCCGAAGACGGTGTGGTCAATGTTGCCCTGGGACTCGGAAAAACCGTCGTTGACGGCGGGATTTCCCTGCGCTTCACACCGGCCTTCGCCGGCATACTGCCGCAGTTCACTTCGGTCAAGGACATGTTCAATTTTTCCCAGCGTGATTTTTATGCCATCGCCATGCATCATGTGGCTTCGATCGCCTTTTTGGAAGAAGACCAGTATCTGGTCAAACTTGGGTTGGACAAGGCTGAAGCGGATGGTGTTTTGCAATTTCTGGCCTCAACTTATTCACGGGAAAACGACGCCGTTTATGATGGCATCAGCTTTTCGGGGCCAAGGATCGTCAATTTTGCCCACATTCTGAAAAATGATGTTTTCCCCCTGGCCAAGATATTGATCGATCTGCTGAAATTGAGCAGTGAAGCAATGAATTGCGCGGTCGAGATGGAATTTGCGGTGATCCTTGATACCCAAAATGGACTTCCCGGTCAGTTCAGCATCCTGCAGGTCAGGCCGCTGGTCGTTCAGGATGAACTTGTGAAAGTGGAATTGGATGACCAGCAGAAAGAATTGGCTTTCTGTTTTAGCGACCGGGTTTTAGGGAACGGTATTTTACAAACCATTCGCGATATCGTGTTTGTGAAGCCCGATGGGTTCGACGCTGCTAAAAATCCACAAATCGCTGTAGATGTCGGAAAACTCAATTCCCGCCTGCAGGAAGCAGGCACCCCATACTTGCTGATCGGCCCCGGGCGTTGGGGGAGCACCGACCCCTGGCTGGGTATTCCGGTAAAGTGGAGCCAGATCAGTGGCGTAAAGGTCATGGTTGAGGCGAGCTTGCCCAACATGAACGTGGATCCCTCTCAAGGATCGCATTTTTTTCAAAACATGACCTCTTTGCGTATCGGTTATTTTACGGTTCCCTTGGATCGCGCCCATGGGTTCATTGATTGGACCTGGCTGGAAACGCTGCCCGTAACCGCTGAAACCACATTCTTGAAGCATGTCTGTTTGCCGCAGCCAATTACGGTTAGGATTGATGGTCGTAAAAGCCAGGGTGTGATTTTAAAGTCCATGGTCCCAGCGCCTTGAGCACATGAGCGGTCATCCATTTGTGTTTGTCAGTGATCTGCACGGTCGGATTGATTGCTACCACAAACTTTTTTCGCTGATCAGACAGGAAAATCCCAGGGCGATTTTTTTGGGTGGAGATCTTTTGCCTTCCGGTTCTCTGCTGCTCGGGAGTAAGCGCTTTGGCCAAGATGACTTTGTGAATGATTTTCTTATGCCTGAGCTTCGTAGTTTGCGAGGGCTTCTTAAAAAAATATATCCGCGCTTTTTTTTGATCCTGGGTAATGATGATGCCCGCAGCCAGGAAGCAGCGCTTTGTTTAAATAAAAACGAAAATCTCTGGGATTACATGCATTTCCGGAAAACCAATCTTGATATATATTCCATTTATGGCTATTCATGCGTCCCCCCTACCCCTTTCACCTTAAAAGATTGGGAGCGATACGATGTTTCCCGTTTTGTGGATCCGGGTTCCATCCCACCCGAAGAGGGACGGTTCAGTGTCGATTTGCCGGAAAATGAATCTGCTTTCCCGACCATTCAGGAGGATCTGGAAAAGCTTGCCGGGCAGGACGTATTGACCCAGGCGATTTTTCTTTTTCATTCTCCCCCCTATCAAACGCATCTGGACCGCGCCGCCCTGGATGGCTGTATGGTTGATAACGCCCCGCTGGACGTACACGTGGGCAGCATTGCCATCAGGCGCTTCATCGAAGCCCGTCAACCCCTGGTCACCCTGCACGGCCATGTGCACGAATCGGCCCGTTTGACCGGATTCTGGCAGGAAAAGATAGGCCGGACATTCTGCTTTTCAGCTGCGCATGACGGTCCGGAATTGGCAGTCGTTTTTTTTGATCCCCAGGATCCCAGCCAAGCGATCCGCAGGCTGCTCTGATATTATTCGTTTATTGTGCTTTAAGGGTCAAGGGCCGGGCCGCATCGGTGACCGCCCCGATTTTTACAGCGTAGCTGGTTTTTTTGGCAATATCCTCATCGGTCAACAGGTGGTAATCAAGCAAACCGTCAGATTTGTAACCGGTCCTGGAAAAATTGATTTCGGCAAGACACAGGCTCCAGCCTTCCAGCCATAGAACCAGCTGCTGCCTTTGTTTTTCAGTACCATGAAAATGGATCAGGAGATCGATGTCGCTCCCGGGGCCCGCGGTGGCGTTCTTGGTGCTGCCGAACACGTACATGGCCTTGACGCCAAAACGAATCCCATCCACTTGATCGGCCATTCTTTCGGCCATGCGCAGGCGCCAGTGCCAATGATCGTCGCTGGCGGTCTCCATAGGCCCCTTTTTGTCTTGGGCAAGGTCGGAAACCGAGTCCGGTGTAGCCAGAAAACCAAGGGCTTCGCCAAGGTCAGCGTTCATTAATATCCGCAAAACCTTCCCGCCCGTGATCTGGGGAACGTCGATCACATGGATCGTATCGGCAAGGGCGGCAAATTCAGGCAAGATATCGGGCAAATAATTTTGTGAATCAAGGAGAAATTTTTCATTGAATTCTATGCCCGGATCATCGGGATACAATGGGATGTAGCGTATTGATGATTCAACCAGATCTTGGAAAAAATGGGTGCCGAATGACAATTCCGGCACGTAGTTGCCTTTTTTCCGGGCGATTTCAATTAAAGCGGCGGTATTGTTGAAATCCGAATAGGTGACCGGAACTCCCAGTTTGATATCGCCGCGGCTGCCCCAGCGACCCGGTCCCATCAGAACGAACTGCCGCTTGGGAAGCAAACTGTTGAGTTTTCCAATTGCCCGCCCGATCTCCATCATCTCTTCGTTTTTTTCCAGTTGGCTGTACTTGTCGGGATCGACATAAACAATATGGGTGATATCGGGCAATTTGCCGTTGGAAACGTAGCGGTTGGCCGAAAAAACAATGCGCTCCGGGGCGATATCCCTGGGTATGGGGCTGGCCACGTTCCCGGCCGTTGAACTTTGCGGCCGGCATTGGAGTAGATACAGGTTTTCTCCATCCGCAGCGAACTCGATGTCCACCGGGGTACCCATTTTTTCCTGCAATGTTGTAAGCATGGTTTGCAGTTGTTTGACAAATGGGGTGCGGGAGATCAGGCCTTCGAAAGTAACGAACAGATTTTGCTTGTTGAAATCGAGGTTGATGGCTGAAGGGGGATAAATATGGTCATCTTCGTAAATAGAGATGATTTTATTTATAATGGGGTATTCGCTGCCGCATTCTTTTAAAAGGGCCGGGATTCCCTTGGTTTCAAAAGTGCAGGTTTTCAGGTTGATGACATCGATGCGCTTGGGAGAATAGCGCATGGTATCTTCGGCGGTAACGTTGACGCGCAGGTTGGGAATTCCCGGAGATATCAATACAGGGTAATCGTCGCTTACCCGGTCCACGGCTCGGGTGCCCAGGCCGGGGACGATCCGGGCCAGGCCGTCTTCCCTCTTGATCCGCGGCGACCAGCGGAATTCATTGTTGCTGAAGGCGACCCCGGCATAAGCAGGGAAAAAGTAATCGCCGACCTTTTCTCCCACTACTTCCTGGATCATGATGCCCATTTCTTCATGGAAATCCAGGAGACCCCTTTCCACGCGGTATTCGATCGGATCGGGACTGAATATAGATGCATAAACCTCAGCGATGGCGTCGGTCAAAGCCTCCATCTTTTCACTTTTGCTTCCCTTATTAGCCAGGAAAAGGCTTTTATATTTTCCGGAAAAAGCAGTACCCATACGATCTTCAAGGAGACTTGAACTGCGTACGATCAAGGGCTTGTCGCCCAGGTCATCCAGCGCGACCGACAATCCCTTTATAATTTCTGGCGGGAAATGAGAGTTCTTTAAAAGTTGGATCACATTTTGATATTCGAGGCGGATTTGATCGATCTCCTTGTATTTTTGTTCCACCACCTCTTCCAGATTGTTGTAATCAAGAAAATGTTGGGTGGTATCGGTGGAAATATACCAGGTTTTGGGAAATTTCAGATTGGCCAGAGCCTCTGAATGTTCGCCTGGTTTGGTCAATATTTGTTGGGCCAGAAACAAGCCGGCGCTTTTTCCGCCCAATCGTCCATAGCCGTTGAGCGGGTAAATGATCCTTTGAATCAAATCGTAAAAGTGACGTACCTCGATATGGTTTTTGGCGACGGTGATGAATTCCAATTGATCCGAAAAAAAACGGCGAATCAGCGATACGCGCAGCCCTTTTTCCGTTGGTTCCGACAGGTCGTAATTGCCCCCGGTAATATAGTGGAACTGGGTAATGACGTTGATGATTTCCGCCAAAGGCATGTCTATGTTGTTGATGGTTCGTATCAGAAAACTGGCCTTTTCCTCCTGGATCCATTTTTGCAAGCGGGTCAGTATTTCCTGGTCAGTGAGATATTTGGCGGCGATTTTAAAAGTTTCGTCCCCCAGGGCCAGCGTTTCCAAATGTGATTTCTTTTGACTGGGCCGGTTAACATCGTCGCTCATTTCGGTCTGGCTGGCGGCCTGGTCCCTGCTCAGTGATTTCAGCAGCTCTTTGGCTTCCTTCACCCCGTTCCAAAAGAGATAATAAATCATTTTCCGGCCCAAGTGGAAATACAGATTCTGGTCGGTACTGCGCAGCAGATCAATGATCACCATCCAGTCTTTCTTGTTTTTTTCACTAAGGTCTTTTTTTGCCGTTTGCCATTCCTTGGAAACCTGTTCCAGTTTCAAATGCAAGATGGTGCGGCCGATGCGTTCAGCGATGGTGTTGAGCAGTTTGTGTTCTTCCTTGAGGAAGTAGCTGTTTTCCGTTTGCGGGACATCTTTAGTGTAGGAAACCTCAACACTGCCGGCGACACTGTCTTCCACTTTGATGGGGATATTTTGGGTTCGAATGGAAGGCTGGAAATTTGGAGTTTGGTAAGTAATGCCATCGTATATGATTTTAACTTGACAAATATCTGGAAATTGGTATCCGGAAGGGACAGTTTGGATGATCTGCTTGAAAATTTCGGCCAGGGGCAAGTGGGTCTTGGTCAGAAGTTCTTCGATCTGGTAAAGACAATTCAATTCCTTGGCCCTTTCCCGCATATCGTTGAGTAATTTGTCGATCGAATTTTGCTGATCCGCCATTTTAATTGCCTCCCTTGCCCCTAAAAAAGCAGGGGGTGCTTTTGCGACACCCCCTGCTTAACCTAACAATTAATTATACCCAGCCTCTCAGCTTGCATGCTTCGGCGACGCGGGAAACGGCGATCATGTAGGCAGCGTCGCGCATGAAAACTTTTTTCTTTACGGCCAAGCCGTACACCGCGTGGAAAGCCGAGGTCATGATGTTGTCCAGCTTGCTCAGGACCTCTTCTTTGGTCCAGAAGTAGTTCATGTTGCACTGGACCTGTTCAAAGTAGCTGCAGGTGACCCCGCCGGCATTGGCCAGGAAATCGGGGATGACAAAAATGTTTCTTTTCTCTAACACCTGGTCAGCTTCCGGAGTGGTCGGGCCGTTGGCCCCTTCGACGATTATTTTCACTCTGGCGGAGATTCTTTCGACGGTTTCGGCATTGATCTGGTTCTCAAGGGCCGATGGGATCAGAATGTCGACTTCCTGCTTAATCCAGGCCTCGGCGTCGGCCACTTCGTAGCCCAGCTCCTTGGCTTTGCCTTTGTCGATGCCGCCGAACTTGTCGGTGATGCTGAGCAGCTGCTCAAGATCGATGCCGCTTTTTTTTATAAATGAAAAGGACTTGTTTTCTTTCTGGTCCCAGCAGGAAACGCAAACCGCTTTGCCGCCGTATTCCTGGTATAGCTTGACGGCGTATTGTGAAACATTGCCGAATCCCTGGAAAGAGGCGCTGGTGGCCTTGATGTCTATGCCCAATTCATTCAGGGCTTCGCGCAGGGTGTAAACGACACCAAATCCGGTGGCTTCGGTGCGGCCCAGGGAGCCCCCCATGCCGACCGGCTTGCCGGTGATGAAGCCGGGATATTTGGCTCCGGTCAGTTTTTCATATTCGTCCATCATCCAGATCATATGTTGGGCATTGGTCATGACGTCAGGAGCCGGGACATCCTGCAACGGGCCGACATTACGGGAGATTTGCCGGACCCAGCCGCGGCAGATCTGCTCCTGCTCACGCATGGACAGGTTATGGGGATCGCAAATTACCCCGCCCTTACCACCGCCGAGCGGAATGTCGACCACGGCGCACTTCCAGGTCATCCAGGTGGCCAGTGCCTTGACCGTATCAATGGTCTCCTGGGGGTGGAAGCGGATGCCGCCCTTGCAGGGGCCGCGGGAATCGTTGTGCTGCACGCGAAAGCCCTGAAAGATCTTGACCGTCCCGTCGTCCATTTTGACCGGGATGGAAAAGTGATATTCTCTTAGCGGGGTTCTCAACAGGTCTCTGGTTGACTGATCCAGGTCCAGTTTCTCGGCAACATTATCGAATTGTTGCTGGGCCATTGTGAAAGCGTTGAATGATTTATCAGCCATAGCGCATACCTCCTTTTTGTAGTTACTTTGGCTAAACCGTATTTTATCATGTTTGGCTGTTTCTTGTAAATAGTTTACTTTATAACAATTAAAATTTAACGGCGCCCAGCGTCACCTTTGGCCGCCCTCAGTTGAACTCGAATTGCTCTTTTTTAAATTCGATATGCACGGTGGAATTGGGCAGCAGGCGGCCTTCCAGGATCATGATGGAAAGCTTGTCCTGGATTTCCTGCTGGATGACGCGGCGCAGGGGCCTGGCGCCCAGCGAGGGGTGAAATCCGGTCTCGGCCAGCCGGGCTAGGGCCGGCTGGGAAATGGTCATTTCAATCTTTTGCGCGGCCAGCAGCCGGCGCAGGTGTTCGATCTGCAGTTTGGCGATCTCCTGGATGTTCTCGGGCGTCAGGGGCTTGAAGGTGATGATCTCGTCGATGCGGTTCAAAAATTCCGGTTTGAAATACTGGAAAAGCAATTCGTTCAATTTGCTCTTCATTTCCTGGTAATCTCTATGCTCCTGGATGATCTCCGATCCCAGGTTGGAGGTCATGATGATGATGGTGTTGGTGAAATTGACGGTTTTGCCCTTGCCGTCGGTCAACCGGCCGTCTTCAAGTATCTGCAGCAGGATATTGAACACATCGCTGTGCGCTTTTTCGATCTCGTCGAGCAGGATCAGAGAATAAGGCCTTCTTTTGATCGTCTCGGTTAATTGCCCGCCTTCATCATAGCCGACGTATCCGGGCGGGGCGCCGATCAGCTTGGCCACAGAATGTTTTTCCATGTATTCGGACATGTCGATGCGCACCAAGGCCTTTTCGCTGTTGAAAATAAAGTCGCTCAACGTTTTGGCCAGTTCGGTCTTGCCCACTCCAGTCGGTCCCAGGAAAATAAATGAACCAAGGGGGCGGTGCGGGTCCTGCAGCCCGGCCCGGGAGCGGCGCAATATGCGTGAAACCGCTTCCACGGCTTCATCCTGGCCGACCACCCGCTTTTTCAATATGGTTTCCATTTCAAGCAGTTTCTGTTTCTCGCCGCCCAACAGCTTGCTGACCGGAATGCCCGTCCACTTTGAGACGACTTCGGCTATATCCTCTTCGGTGATCTCCTCGGTCAAGATCTTTTTTTCCTTTTGCAGCAGTGAAAGTTTTTTCTGAACCGTCTCGCTCTCTTTGCCGTTTTCGGGCAGTTTGCCGTACTGAATCTGCGAAGCAAGCTCGTAATCGTTGCGCCTTTCGGCGTCCTGCTGCTGGAGACGAAGCTTGTCGGCTTCTTCTTTCAGGTCGCGCAACCGGTGCAGCAGGTCTTTTTCTTTTTGCCAATGGCCGCGTATCTTGTCGCGATTGATCTTCAGCGAGTCGAGGTCGTCCAGCAACGCCTTCAATTTCTCTTTTGCGTCCCGGCTGCCCTCTTTTTTCAGGGCCTGGCGCTCGATTTCCAGTTGGGTTATCCGGCGTTCCAATTCATCCAATTCCTCGGGAAGCGAATCCATTTCGATGCGCAGTTTTGCCGAGGATTCATCGATAAGGTCAATGGCTTTGTCGGGGAGGAAACGGTCGGTAATATAGCGATGGGACAGGGTGGCCGCGGCGATCAGGGCTGCGTCGGTGATCTTGATGCCGTGGTGAATTTCGTACTTTTCCTTCAACCCCCTGAGTATGGAAATGGTTTCCTCCACCGTGGGTTCCTTGATTAACACGGGCTGGAAGCGCCTTTCCAGGGCCGGGTCCTTTTCAATGTATTTTTTGTATTCGTTCAAGGTGGTGGCGCCGATCGCCCGTAACTGGCCGCGGGCCAGGGCAGGTTTGAGCATATTGGAAGCGTCTACAGACCCTTCCGCCGCTCCGGCACCGACAATAGTATGCAGTTCATCTATAAAAAGGATGATTTGCCCATCCGACTCAGTTACTTCTTTAATCACGGCTTTCAACCGCTCTTCGAATTCGCCGCGGTACTTGGCCCCGGCCAGAAGCGAACCGATTTCCAAAGTGATTATTTTTTTATCTTTAAGCATTTCCGGAACGTCACCCTGAACAATCCGTAAAGCTAATCCTTCGGCAATGGCTGTTTTGCCCACGCCAGCTTCACCGATTAAAAGCGGATTGTTTTTGGTGCGGCGTACCAGCACCTGCATCACGCGGCGGATCTCCTCATCACGTCCGATGACAGGATCCAACTTCCCTTCCTGCGCCAACTGCACCAGATCGCGGCCGTAACGCTTCAAGGCCTGGAACTTCTCTTCCGGACTGGGATCGGTTATGGTCTGGGTGCCGCGGATTTCCATCAGGGCGTTTAAAAATACATCTTTGTTAATCCCGAAACGGTTCAGGATCCTGGCGGCGGCCTCGTTAAGCTCCATGATCGCCAGAATCAGGTGTTCGGTCGATACGTATTCGTCACGAAATTGGCCGGCTATGGGAGCGGCCTGGGCCATGACCTTTTTCATGGCTTTGTTCAGATAAGATTCGGCGCCTTGGACTTTGGGCAGGGAATTCAATTCCAAGTTGATGGCGGCAGTGAGCTTGGCAATGTCAACACCGATTTTTTTTATGGTTTCGCTGACCATGTTTTCAGGAACGGCCAGAATGCTTTGGGTCAGGTGCAGCGGGGTGATTTCCTGGTTGCCGAGCTCCGTGGCCAACTGGACGCTGTCTTGGATGGCTTGATTGGCTTTTAAAGTGAACCGCTCATTGTTCATGCGCGCCTCCTATTTACCAATATTATAATACATCTCGCCGCAAACAAAAAAACAAGCTATTCAGCAGATCGGAAAAAAAAGTGGTTTTGGAGAATGTCCGGCCGACTAAGATCGGCGGCGCTGAAGCAAATAGAAAAATCGGCTGCAAGCAAAGAAGCAGCGTCGAAGAGCATTGATTTTCCCATTGGGCAAATGTGTTCTTCAGCCCTATTTACTGTTTCACGTAAAGGATCTTGGGAAATGTTTGCACTTGGATATGTCCCCGGCTGCATTGGGATTGAGGATCGCTAAAACCTGAAATAGATGAAGGGATTATAGGTTCCCGTGATCATAAACAAAATTGAGATCAGCAGGATCGTGATTAAATAGAGATTGCCAAAGATGATCAGCCCGGAATTCACAAAAATACGCGTTGACTTATTTTCGCCGTTTTGCAAATGCTTGACCCGCTTTTCAATCCATTTCTTGATGGCGGGAATTATCGGGAATGAAAAGGCGATCCCGATAATTAAAAAAAATACAAGCTCGCTGTCAAGAAAAAGGGCTGGATAGATGAGATCCCCGTTTCCGCCACCGAAGCCAAACATAGCTTTCAAATAAGAGAGGGCATAATAAGGAGTATCGGAACGAAAAAAAACCCAGGCAATGGCAACCAACAGCTGGGTATAGATCAGCCTGATAAAGGGAGCTCTTTTTTTCATGAGCTTTCCCAGGCCGGCATGCTCGATGATTAAAAGAGCGCCATAGAAAAGCCCCCAAATAATGAACGTCCAGTTTGCCCCGTGCCAGATACCGCATAGCAGAAAGGTGAAAAATGCTCCGACATAATATGACCAATCCTCGGCCTTGATGAGCAGCAGGTGGTCCTTTTTGATCTTTCGCAGCATTGCGTAGGCGATCGGAAGAAAAAGATAGATGCGCAGCCATTGGGCCAAGGAGATATGCCAGCGTGTCCAGAATTCCTTGATGCTTTTCGCAAAATAAGGGTAGTTGAAATTTTCCGGCAATCTAAAACCACAGATACGCCCGATACCTATGGCCATGTCGGAATAACCGGAAAAATCAAAGTATATCTGTATCGAATAGCCGATGATTCCCAACCATGCCAGGGCGGCGGTTTGTTGTCCAACTGGCAGTGTAAAGACCTGGTTGGCTATTCTTGCAGCACTGTCGGCGATCAGGATCTTCTTGCCCAGGCCTATGATAAAGCGTTGTATCCCGCAACTCAGATCGTTTTTTCTTAATTTAGGGGCGGATATCTGTTTGACGAGGACATGATATGGAGTGATCGGTCCGGTGGCGAGCTTTGGAAAGAAAGCCATATAGAGCGCGAAGTGGAAGAGGCCGCCTTCATTTGGAACGGTTTTGCGGTAGATGTCGATCAGGTATGATAGTGCTTGGAAAGTAAAAAATGATATCCCGAGTGGCGAATGGATCGCTTGCGCAGAGCCTGGAATAGCAAGATTCTGCAAAATGAAGGCGGAGTATTTAAAAAAAGAGAGCAAACCCAAATTGAAAACAACGGCCGCAATAAAGAGGGCCTTTTTAAGGGTGGGCGCTTCACTTTTGTTGATCAGGGAACCGAAGACCTGGTTGACGATTATCGAAATCAGCAACACCATGATGTAGTAGCCTTCCCCCCAGGCGTAGAAGATGAGGCTGGCAATCAGAAGGAAAAGATTAGGTGCTGCTTTTCTTGTTAAATAGAAGAGCGTGAGAAAAATCGGTAGAAAAAGAAATAAAAAAACAGGTGAGCTAAATTCCATTTTTACTTATTGTGTCATTGGCCAGTTTCAGATTGTATAAAAAATGTTCGGCGATCTCATCCAGGACAATGATTGGCCGTTCCTTTTTGATAACCTCTGTATTAAAACGAAATCCCCAATCCCGGATATATACGATCCTGGAAAAATATTCTGACAGAAAGGGCTTCAATTTGCGGCCAAAAGAATCATGAAAGAACACGGTGCTGGCAAACGGAGCGGATTGATTCCGTGAAGCTTCCGTTGCTACCGTGCTTGAAAAACGGACAGGCGGCAGTTCTGTTTTCACAGCCCGGAACGGAACGTTCGGGGATATCTTTATCCTTTCCTCCCTGAAAAGGGAGTTCTCCAGCGCCAACATCATCGCTAAATTACCGCCGGAACGTTTCCTGCCCATTTTCATCCTGAAATCGGCAAGCGTAAAGCGTTTGGCGTTCGCGAAACGCTCTGAGAAATATTTGTGAATCTCGCCGGAGACAATGCAGGCCCCCAATTCATTCCAGTGCGAATCTGTCTTGGCATAGACCGGAAACCTTGTTTTTGCCTCAAGTAAAGCAGGCCTGACATCAAGAATCGGGATAACGGTGTTTGTTTTCAGGAATTTAATAAGCTGATCCAGTCTTGATCGCCTGTAAAAAGCACGAAGATTTTCAGGCAAATATTCAGGATAGATAGAACTCTTATCTGGTACCGGGATAAAGAGATATTCGCTTCCTTTGCTTTTTAACCAGTGCTGCCGTTCTTGAAGGGATTTTCTCCACTGCTCAAGTTCTTCCGGGGAAAAAGGCCTGATAGATGGGAAATATCCGGCCGTTCCGGGGTCTTCATTCACCCGCGCTTGAAATAACCATCCTTGCCTACCGATAATAACTTTTGCAACGCCCGAAACGCCGAAAATCCGGTATTTAAGGGAATTATTGATGCGGATCAACGTCCTGTGGAAAAAAAAGTCCTCTTCGAAATTGCGGCCAAGCTTTCGAAAAAACGAAGACAGGGAATCAGTTACATGCTTTTCCGCCCGCACTGTTTTTCGTTCCCCTGGCCGGGATGATCCAGGTCTGATATGCAGGATGTTGTTTGCCAGAGGAACGGCGATGATAAAAATGAAGGCAATCACAGTCGGAAGCTTGGAAAAACGAGCTTCGGATTTCATATTGGCTCTATTATACTATTTTTCAGTTTTGAAATGCTCCCCCATGTTTCTTCGGCGTAGTTTTTTTGCAAGCCAGGCAAGTTTCCCCGGGATGCTGCTTGCCTACAGGTTCCCATCAGATGAAATCAACCAGGGCACAGCGGTATGAGTAAAAAATGGTGGAAACTGGGAAAGGGCGATTCATGTGCAAGTGAAAGAAAGGGCCGCACTTTTTGACAATATTGTTTTTAAATATTATGATGGAATGCTTTCATTTGAGGAGGAAAAAAATGACGCGACATGCTTTGCTCGGATTGTTCCTTGTTTTTTTATTTGTCACGCCCGTTGTAGCCGGCACCCTGGCCGGGGTCACACTTCCCGATACCTTGGATGTAAATGGCCAGCAATTGGTCCTCAACGGATTGGCTTTGCGTAAAAAATTCATATTCAAAGTTTACGTAGCCGGGCTTTATCTGCCGGCCAAAGAAAGCAGCAGTGAAAAGATCCTGGCGGCCGATGGACCGCGCTGCACGGTCATGCATTTTGTGCGCAGCGTGGATGCCGGCAAAATCAATGAAGCCTGGTTTGAGGGTTTGCAAGCGAATACGCCTGACCATTCGCCGGAATTGAAAAAACAGTTCGACACGCTGGCCACTTTGATGGAAGACATGAAAGATGGCGAAAAGCTGGTTTTTACCTACCAGCCCGGGGTGGGGACCGAAGTCAAAATCAAGGGGAAAATAAAAGGGACATTGGGTGACAAGGCCTTTGCCGACGCCCTTTTTTCCTGCTGGATCGGCAAGAAGCCGGGACCCGGAGAGAAATTCAAAAAAGGACTTTTGGGGTTGTAATCCGGGCTGCTTGCGGTTCGTGATTTGTGAAAACCGCTAGCCCTGACAAGGGATCGCTTTACCAGGAAAAAAAACCTCGGCCAGCCCGATTCCCTGGAGCTTTTATCATATTACTGCTTATTTTGTTGCTACTCATCCATTTTTTGAATTTGTTTTTGCAATGGACGGTGATCAAGAAGGAACTGGCTGCTGGGCCTGCTTTTCAAACTCCGGAATACACCTTTATCGGTTTTTCCCCTTTCAATCAAAAAAAAATCGCGGCCGTGCAACTTTTGCGAAATTCTGCTCCTTCCGGGAGGATTTTTGCTTTTTTTAATTGCTTGCATTCGGCGATTTTTATGATTTGGAACAACAAGCAGAAGGAAGATTTTATCGACTTGGGTCCGGTGGTAATGGCAGTGCCGCCCGGGGCCAGCCGCGTCACTTTTTTCCCCGGGTCGGTGTTTTTGCTGCGGCAAGGCCGGAAAACTGCGGTCAAGTATTTCGGCGATGCCATCGTCGGCCAAGCATGGCATGGTTTTTTGGCTAAAAAAATCAGGGAGCGCGGAGGGAATGCCGCGCCGCTAACCGGCTCTTTCGTGGTCAAAGCGCCGGAAGCATCGCGCTATCTGAAAACACCTTATTTGATCTACTTTTTTCTGCCGCTTTTGCTGATCGCTGCCACCATTATCCGCTTCGGACCGGTCATGCTTGCCGGATGTATTTATTATGTCGAAATGTTTTTCCTTTTCGATTATCAAAATCTGTTCGTGAACGTTCCTTTCGGCTGGATTTTCAAGCTTGTGAATTTTGAAAATTCCGAAGCCGCCACCCGCTTTTTCGCCGCGGCACTGGCCATTGTTTTTTTGGCCGCCACGATTCTTGGATTTTGGCATTGGCAGAAGCGGCAAGTTTCTCCTTGGCAAAAAAGAATTATTTTGTTTTTTATTTTGTTGCCGTTTTTTTTGTTTTTTTGAAAGTTGCTTACACTTTAAATTCTTAATAAATCCAAGTAGCAAATGCAATGGCTACTATGCAAGAATATTACGACTAACTCTCTGGCGCGCTTTCGTCCCTCTTGTCTTTATCCTCAATTTTCATCTTTTTGCATGACAAGACTTTTACAATCGTGACAAGACAACTACAACGCCTGGTTCGGTGCCTTTTATCTATATTACTTCGAAAATCAGCTGAGTTTTTACCAGTCCAAGTAATCGAGAGTGCCCTTTCCAGTCCAATAAAGGCCAGCGATGGTGCCGCTCCCGGGAATTATAATGAGAAAGGAAAAACATTTGATAAATCCGCCAAAAGTATTAATTTCGTACTTGGACATCCAGTTCCACCCTTTTAGACCGGCAAAACCTAGAAGATAGCAGGGAACCACTGCCAGCAATAAAAGGAATTTTATCTTGATAAGAAAGATTAGAAAAACAAATAAAGCCCCAAGTGCATATGATAGGATTCCCACTCCCGTCACAATGAGCCGTTTCTTGATATCCAGATCAGATATCCAATCCCCAAAGGAATTGCTCGAAGAACTTTTACTTTTCGATTTTTTCGAGGGGACTGCGACATTCAAAAGCTGTTGGATTAAGGAGCGGTCTGCTTTTTCCGGTGTGCGAATGATCGCTATTAACTTATTGGCATATTCCCGATCTTCTTCCCCCTGCTGAGTGGCGATGGTCAATGCTTTTTCAATTGTTTTCTTTGATTTTTACCGAAGGGTGGCATCGTTTTTTTCATCGGACATTACACGAAATGCCAGGGCCTGGAAGATATAGAACATCCCCAGTGCTCCCTCGAATCCCTCTTTGATTTCCTTACTCCCTACTTCAACGATAGCGATATACTTATTGGCTTCTTTGACCACATCGTATAAATCGTCTCCGGAAAGTTTCTTCATCACATTACCAATCATTGCCTGGGCCATAGCATCGGCTGTAGTTTGTTTGGCCATAAATCCTCCTGTAATTACACGAAATATGCTTTATCTCACAGCACCACAATTATTGATTGGCATATTTGCCTTAAGCAGTAAAGATTACTTAGCTAAAAATAAAAGCATTTCGCAAGCTGGTGGCGAAGGTGGAGAAAGAATTAAGAAAAATGGCATTGCTGGGAAAAGGGTTTAGATGATTTCTGGAAACTGGAGACTCCGGGAGCGTCTTTTATTTGCAACAAACATCCTTGCAAATTGAAAGATAATGCTTTAAAATACAATGATGATTAAACGAACTCTGCAAAACAAGATTGTCACTTCTTTGGCCAAATTCCCGGTTGTGGGCATTCTCGGTTCGCGCCAGACGGGAAAGACCACGCTGGCCAAACTGATCCAAAAGAAAAACGTGAATGCGGTCTATCTTGATCTCGAACTTCCCTCCGATCAGAACAAACTGAGGGAGCCGGAACTGTTTTTCGGCCAGCATGGCAATACGCTGGTCATCATCGACGAAATCCAAAGACAACCCGACCTGTTTCCTGTCATTCGCGCTATGGTCGACCAAAACAGGGTTCCGGGCAGGTTTCTTATTCTGGGCTCGGCTTCGCTCGATCTGCTGAAAAAATCATCGGAGAACCTGGCCGGAAGAGTGGTGTACCACGAACTCTCACCGTTCCATCTGGCCGAAATCGGTAGCAAGGAGACCCAACTCAATTCGCTCTGGCTCAGGGGCGGCTACCCGGAGAGTTTTCTGGCTGCGGATATGGAGTCCAGCCTGAACTGGCGCGAGGCCTTCATCAGCACCTACCTGGAAAGAGATGTCCCCCAGTTGGGCATACGCGTTCCGGCCGGGCAACTGCGGAATTTCTGGAGCATGATCGCCCATCACCACGGACAGCTGTGGAATGCCAGCCAGATTGCCAACAGCCTAGGCGTTTCCGCGCCGACGGTTCGTCACTATCTCGCCATTCTGGAGGAAACATTCCTGGTGCGCCAGCTGCGGCCTTTTTTTACTAATTTGAAAAAAAGGCTGGTCAAAGCCCCGAAGGTATACATCCGCGATTCCGGCTTGCTGCATTCGCTCCTGGGCGTCGCTTCTCTGGACGAGCTCCAGGGCCGTCCAATGATTGGACATTCGTGGGAAGGGTTCGCCATTGAGCAGATCGTCGCTCTGCTGCCGCCGCGCTGGGAAGCATATTATTTCCGGACTGCAGCCGGGGCCGAGATCGACCTTTTACTCTGTTGTTCCGGGCACAAGCCAATCGCCGTGGAGATCAAATTCTCAGCCGCGCCGGCGCCGAGCAAGGGTTTTCATGTCGCCTTTCAGGACCTGCAATGCCGTCAGGGCTATGTCGTTTACCCTGGGCGTGATACCTATCCCCTTGGTAACAATGTCACGGCTCTGCCCCTGCTGCAGATCCTGCGGATTTTCCCCGAGAACAAAGATCGATGATGGAATCATTTTTAAAGCTGCTGGCGAGAGCGGAGAAAGAATTTTTAAAATGGCTTTGCTGGAATGAAGGATGATGATTTATGGAACCTGACCTCTATAGCTTGTTGAAAGTTGCCTACACTTTGAATTATTTTTTGTCCTTTTTAAGAATTTGGATAACCTGCTTGACCTGCTGCAAATGGCTGAGCGGCGCGATCAAAATGCCATTTTCGGTATTGATCACCGCTATTTTATCAAGGCCGATAACCGCCATGGGCTTGTCAATAGTGGAAAAAATCAGTGAATTGCGGGTGTCAATGGCCAGAGTGCGGCCGCGGCAAACATTTTTTTGCCTGTTTTTTTCATTCATTTCATAGACCGACGACCACGAACCGACATCGTTCCAGGCAAAAGCGGCTTTGAACATGACCGCTTCCTTCAGCTTTTCCATTAACACGTAGTCAATGGATTCTGGTGTAATGGATTTATAGGTTTTGGCGAAGAGTTTCGCATTTCCGGCGGCTTTTTCTAGTTTTTCATATTGATTGCGGTAATATGGCGCATAAATTTTTAAAAATTCCTTAAAAAAAGTCAATTTGTACACAAACATGCCGGAATTCCAATAATAATTGCCCTTTTTTAAGTATTTTACCGCGGTCGCATTATCCGGTTTCTCTTTGAATTGTACAATCGGGTAGAAATTAAGGTTGTTTTTATTGGAGGATTTTTTTTCTGAAAACTGTATGTAGCCGTAACCGGTATGGGGTTCACTGGGTTTGATGCCGGCGGTGATGACGTAGCGGTTTTTCGCGTATTCCAAAGCGGCGGTCAATTGTTTGGCGAACATGTTTTCTTTGGCAATGAAATGATCGGCGGGGACCACCAGCAAATTGGCTTGGGGATTGATTTTTGACAGAAAAATGTTGGCCTGCATCAGGGCCGGGGCGGTATTGCGCGGCGCCGGTTCGGCGATGAAATTGGACTTGGGGAATTTAGGCAGGCACTCGCACACCGCCGGCAGGTATTTGCCGTCGGCAATCACAAAGACATTCTTTTGAGAGATGAATTTCAGCAGACGTCTGTATGTCTGGGTGATCAATGGCGCCTCACCCACTACGGTCAAAAATTGCTTGGGTTTTTCAGAAGTGCTCCAGGGCCAGAAGCGGGTTCCCTGTCCGCCGGCCATGATCAGGGCGAAGTGGTTGTTTTTCATGCTGTTAAACTACCACAACCCAACCGCGAAAACAATTTCCGCTGGCTTTTCCGTGGTGGCAGCGCTTGCATTGACAACGCTTCCCATGGTAATGATGAACGTTCTATCGTGCGGGCTATTTGCCAAGGGAGGCAGGATGATAACCAAGATCGCCGGGCCAACGATTATCGAAGCGGCCGGGAACAAGAAAAAAATCATCGAGGAATATTTCGGACTGGTGAATTCTCAGGATTCCCGGGTCAGCGTAGCCGTGATGCACAGCCCGGCTGGCTGGATCGAGCCCGGGCAAACTCCCGATTTTGATGAATACACGATTGTTTTAAAAGGCATGCTGCAGGTGAAAACCCGGGATGGGCTTTATGATGTCCGGGCCGGGGAAGCTGTCAAGGTTTCCCGCCATGAATGGGTGCAATACGGGTCTCCGGGGCCCGAAGGGGCCGAGTATGTCGCAATTTGCCTGCCCGCCTTTTCCCCTGACATAGTTCACCGGGATACCTGATTCACAGCGGCGCAAATCCTGGCATTGCGACAGCTTTTGTCGCTATTAACTGAGCAGGCGATACGAAGGCACTGCCCAAATTCCTGCGTCGATTTCATAGATGCGATCACCGCGATAGATAACCATACCCCCCAGCCAACGGTTTTTTAAATTTTTCGCCAGTGTTTTCATTGCAGTTATATCCGGGGCATGAATCGTATCACGCGCCTTGATTTCAATGCCGATCAATCCCTTCTCCATTTCAATCAGCAAATCGATTTCAAGTCCCGAGCGGGTACGATAGAAATATATTTTGTTTGAATTTTTTGATGAACTGATATATTTCATGATTTCACTAACGATATAGTTTTCAAATAAGGGACCCTGGACTTGTGATTTTATCCCCGTCAGTTGTCTGAGAATACCCATGTCCGTCCAATAAATTTTTGGCGTTTTGATTAATGTACTGGAGATATTTGTATGATATGGCGGCAGCAGGAATACCTGATAGGACATTTTTAGATATTCAATGTAGCGCCGGACAGTTTCCACGCTTATTGCGGCATCCCGGGCAATTTCTGAAAAAGACAGGAGTCCTGTATAGCGCTGGGCAGCGAGGTGTTGAAATGTTTTAAAAGGTTTTAAATCGCTGATCCGGGCAAGATCGGCCAAATCTCTTTCCAAGTATGTGGCTTCAAATGATTTCAACCATTCCCATTTACGATCATCCTGCAATGGCAAGAGTCCAGGCATCCCTCCCCATTGCAGCAGATACGCTTCCCAATTTTTGATCGGGTTTACTTTCTTTAGATCCGCGATTTCAGGTAGTTTGTTGCATGCGGCAGCGATAGACTGTTTTGCAATGATATGATCGAGTAATGGCAAGGTGATTTGCTGTGGAGAATCGCTGATCAATTCACATAAACAAAGCGGCCATAACTCGTATATCAATACTCTCCCAGCCAATGTTTCACGCACCTTTTTTAAAAGTAGTATCTGCGAGCTGCCTAACAGAACCGAGAAATCTATTTTTTTTGCATCAAAGGCAAATTTGATCTTGTCGAACAGAGCTGGTTCTTTTTGAATTTCGTCCAGTATGGCATTCCCGACACTACTTCCCCAATTGAATGACGAGACTTGGGAGAGCTGATCGCGGTATTCCCAGGCATCGAGATTGAAATAATTTAATTTTGGATAAAAGTGTTTGGCCGATGTCGTTTTGCCCGTTTGCCGTGAACCGGTTAATAAAACGATGATTTTTTCGTTGGGTTGTGGCAAGTGTTGATAGACCAATCTGTTTTTCTGCATTATTTCACACCTCGTGTGAAATATTACAGGCAAATTTCACATATGTCAAGAATATTCATACATTTATTCTGGTTGAAATTTCGCTTTTTCTTAACTTATTTAAAATGGGAACTGATTATTTTTAAGATTTTTGGATATAGAGTTTTATTGGCCGCGATGACCGAGCTGGTTTGCACCGTCAATTCCCTGCCGGCGAAGTCACCGGACAGGCCTCCGGCCTCGGAGATCAGCAACTTGCCTGCCATGAAGTCCCAGGGCAGCAGGTGGGCTTCCCAAAAAAAATCATAGCGTCCGCAGGCCGTGTAGGCCAAATCAAGCGCCGCTGACCCGCAGCGGCGCAAATCCTGGCATTGCGACATCATGACTTTAAAAACGCTGGCATACTGTTCCAAAAACTGGGGGGCTTTAAAGGGGAATCCGGTAGCTCCCAGTGCTGAACTCATTTTGTCGGTAAGGCTGACGGCAATCCGCGTGTTGTTTAAAAAGGCGCCCTGGTTCGCATGGGCGTGAAAACACTCCCGGGAAAGGGGATCATATATTAAGCCAAAGATAACCGTGTCATTTCTCAGTAAGGCCATCGATATGGCGAAGTGCGGAATACCCTGGATGAAGTTGGTCGTGCCGTCCAGGGGATCGATGACCCAGAGATATTCGCTTGCTTTGGCCGAATAGCCGCTTTCTTCCGCCAGTATGCGATGATCGGGGAAATTTTGCTTTATAGTACTTTTGATGATCGCCTCGGCCTCCCTGTCAATGCGAGTGACGAAATCGTTCTTTCCCTTGGCCTGGATGTCGGATGCAGGAAGGTTTTGGAAATTGCGACAGATCAGGCCCCCCGCCACGCGCGCAGCCCGCCAAGCGGTTTTCAGCAAAAGATCGGGCATTTTTTTATCCTGGATAACAACTTATCAGATCGGCGGATCGATTTCAAATCCAAATTCCGCCCTGCTGTTGAAATGCGCCCCGGATATAATATAATGGCCCCATGTTCAGAAAAATTGCCGTTGTGGTGCAGCGCTATGGGTTGGAGATCAATGGCGGCGCCGAATACCACGCCCGTCTGATCGCGGAAAAGTTAAGCAAATATTTTACGGTCGAGGTGTTCACCACTACGGCTAGCGATTATGTCACCTGGGACCATCATTACCGCGGCGGACAGGAATTATTGAATGGGATCAAAGTTAATCGTTTTCGGGTGAAGAAACCAAGGGATCCGCAGACCTTCGGCAGAATCCAGCGCCACATTTTTGAGGAGGAGCATGTTCCGGAAGATGAATTGAACTGGCTCGAGGAGGAAGGGCCGTTGGTTCCGGAATTACTCCAAGTGCTTGAAAGCAGGGAAAAGGAGTTCGCTTATTTCATATTTTTTTCCTACCGCTATTACCATTCCTATTATGGGGTAAGCAAATTCAGCCGTAAAGCCATTCTGGTTCCTACGGCCGAGCACGATCAGGTGGTCTACCTCAGTTTGTTCAAGGATTTTTTCAACCTGCCGGCGGCGATCGTTTACAATTCCCCGGAGGAAAAGGAGTTGATCAATCGCATCTCCGGGAATGCGGCGCTATGCGGGGACGTGGTCGGCGTCGGCTCCGAGATCCCCGATCGCTTTGATCCGCGCGGGACGTGGGCGCGACTTGGCATCCGGGACAAATATTTTGTTTATATCGGCCGCCTGGATGAAAACAAGGGCGTTCCCGAACTGTTCGATTTTTATCTGCGGCTGCTGGCCGAGGGAAAACCCGCCTTGAAATTGCTGTTGATCGGCAAAACCTATATTCCCATCCCGGAGCATGAAAATATCGTCCACATCGGTTTCCAGGAAAACAAGGAAAAATTCGACCTGTTGCAGGGCGCGGATTTCTTGATCATGCCCTCGCAGTTCGAATCGCTTTCCATGGTTGTCCTGGAGGCCTGGGCGCTCGGAAAACCGGTTCTGGCCAACGGCAGGACCGAAGTGCTGCGCGGACAATGTCAGCGCAGCCAGGGCGGATTGTGGTACTGCAATTACGATGAATTCAGGGAGGCTTTTCTCACTCTGCAGGCCGATGCCCTTTTGCGGGAGCGCTTGGGCGAAAACGGCAGAAGGTTTTTTCTGGAAAACTATTCCTGGGAAATCATTGAGAAAAAATATTTGAAAATCATTGCCGCTCTGGATCAAAGGCGGTGAATCGGGGAAACCAAGCCAAAGGTTTTTAAGGCTGCAGCAAGTACTTTTTAATTTTTGCCAATAGGGTGATCCGGGATATCCCCAGTATCTTGGCGGCCTGGGTCTTGTTTCCCTTGGTATGTTGAAGCACGTTTTTGATCTGATCTTTTTCGATCTCGCTTAAAGCCTTCAAGGGCAAACCTGTGGCCGCATCTTCCTTGAAATTTGAATTTTCCATAAAATAGTGGGGCAGGGATTTTCTATGCAATTCGTTTCCGCTTTCAATGATGATGGCACTGTTGATGATATTCATCAGTTCGCGGACGTTGCCTGGATAATCATACTGGTTCAACAGCCGCACGGCCGCTTCTGAAATTTTCTGGATATTTTTCTGATTCTGTTCATTGAACTTTTTTAAAAAGTGCTGGCACAAAAGCGGAATATCGCCCTTTCTTTCCCGCAGGGGGATCAGGTAAACCGAACTCATGTTCAGGCGGTAAAAAAGATCTTTGCGGAAATTTCCCTTTTTCATCTCGCTCAACAAATCCTTATTGGTGGCGGCAAGGATACGGACATCGACTTTTTGATTCTTGGTCGAACCCAGCCTGAAAAATTCACCTTCCTGAAGGACCCTCAGCAACTTTACCTGGATCGGCAGCGCCAATTCGCCGATTTCGTCGAGAAAAAGCGTGCCCTTGTCGGCTTCTTCCAGGAATCCCTTTTTGGCCGAACTGGCCCCGGTGAACGCGCCTTTGTTGTGGCCGAAGAATTCAGATGAAAAAAGTTCGTTGGCAAAAGTTCCGGCATTCACGGCGACAAAGTTTTCATTGCGGCGTTTGCTTATTTGATGTATGGCCTTGGCGATCAGCTCCTTGCCGCTGCCGCTTTCACCCCAGATCAGGATGCTGTTGTCTGGCTGCGCCATTTTTTCAACCATTTGGAAAATCCTGATCATTTCTTCATTCTGGGTAATGATATCCTTGAAAGCGTCCTTGAATTGCAAGTGTTCCCTGGAAACCGCGATTTCCGCTTCCATGGCGCTATTGTCCCTGCGGTTTTCCAGGACAGTTTTTATGATCTTCAGCAATTGGTCATTGTCAACCGGTTTGGTCAGATAGTCGAAAGCACCGAGTTTCATTGCCGAAACTGCCAGCTCTACATCTTCCACCCCGGTCAAGACGATGGTTTCGATATCAATGTTTTTTTCCTTGATATGCTTCAAAATGTCCAATCCGCTCACGTCGGGCATGTCCATATCCAAAAGCAGCAGATCGTAGTTGTTGCTTTTCAATTCATGAAAAGCTTTGGAGCTGTTAACGAGCGTTGAAACCTCGTATGCCCCGGTTTGCAACAGCATGATGTTCAGGTAGTTTAAAACCGCCTGATCGTCGTCTATGGCCAGGATTTTCTTCATGGATTTTCCTTTTGCGAGACCGGTATGTATATTGAAAAAGTGGTGCCCGAGTCCAATTTGCTTTCCACTTCGATCCGGCCCTTGTGTTCTTTGATTATCCCATAGGCGATGGACAGACCGAGTCCGGTCCCGCCTTGGTTTCTTTTGGTTGTAAAAAAGGGATCGAAGATCTGCTTCAGGGTTTTTCCGTCAATGCCTTTGCCGTTATCGCTGATTTGTAATAGATTTTCGTTTTCCTTTTCCAGATGAACTGTCTTGATCAAGATTGAGCCAATTTTCTTTTCGATGGCTTGCGAGGCATTGATCAGGATATTGACGACCACCTGCTCCAGGCGTTGGGAATTGCCTTTAACTTTCGGGATATTTCCGTTCAGCTCCAGATTGACTTTGGCCTTTCTGCCGATCTGATTGGCAACAAGACGCAGGCAGATTTGAATGATTTCATTGAGGTCCACCTCATCGTTCAATACCCCGTCATCCCTTTTGGCAAACTTGCGCAACCCTTCCACGATCGTCTTGATGCGATCGGTCCCCTGGGCCATATCATCCAATAAAATAAGTATGTTGCTTTTAAAAACGTCATAATTCAAACGGGCGATCTGCAGGTTTTTTTCATTCCGGGAATATTCATCTAAAATCGGCAAAATGTCTTTCATCGCTTCCTGGATGATCGACACATTGCCGCGAATAAAGGTGTTGGGATTGTTTATTTCATGGGCGATACCCGAGACAAGCTGCCCGAGCGAGGCCAGTTTGTCGGTTTGCATCAGTTGTATTTCCATGTTTTTCTGCTTGGTGATCAGGCGGGAGAACTCCAGAACGCCCTCGACCTCACCATGGTCATCAAAAATCGGGTAAGCTTGCAGCAGGTAATATTCTTCTCCGTATTTTTGCTCCAGAGTGATCGACTTTTTCTGTTGAAAAACCATTGCGCCCGGGCATCTGTCGCAGGGCCGCGACAAGTTAAAGATTTTTTTGTGGCATTTGCCGCTGTGGGTCCCCTCCTTGCGGTTGGCCATCTTGATATTGAAGTCCCGGTCTATCATGACGACCTGGTCGGTTATGGCGTCAAAGAGCGTCTGTAGCTTGTTCCGGCTTTCCTTCAGCTTATCGGTCAGCGAAACCAATTCCTTGTTTTTATTGACCAGAAGGTCCTTCTGCTTTTCCAGGTCGGCCGTCCTGGTCTGGACGATCTTTTCAAGGTTTTCGTTTTGCCGGATTAACTCCTGTTCCAATTCCTTGCGCAGGCGGATGTCCTTGTAGACCTCCTCGATGCAGCGTCGCCCGTCAAACTCGACGAAGATGAACGAGCCGATGACCGGGCACTGCTTACCCCTGGAGTCAATCAGGCTCATCTCCATCCCTTCCAAGAATCCTTTTTCTTTAAGTTTTTTGAAAATGAACGGCCGAATGCGGGGAATATTGGCATACAGTTTGTCCCGGACAAAGTTGAGTTGGACCGACCCGTCCTCGGGATAATGCAGCATGCGATAAAAGGCGCGGTTGGCCTTCAGGATGTCCCCGTTCAGCTGGGAAATGACGATGCCGTCGGGGGCGTTTTCGAAAAGGTCCTCGAAACGCTTCTTGGATTTCTCCAACTCCTTGGTCTTGGCTTTGACTAGATTTTTCAGGTTGCCTACGTACTTTTGCAGTTCCAGCTGCAGTTCATGCTTTTCAACGGCTTTGGAAATCATGTGGCCGATTTCCTTGATGAGTTTTTTTTCTTCTTCGAGAAAATCGCCTTCCTTCAAATAACCGATCTTGACGCAACCCCGGGTCTTGCCGTTGACCACGATATCGGACTGGAGCGAAGCTTTGATATTTTCGCAGGATAGGGTCCCGGGAGTATATTGGCTTTGGTCCAGGATGATGGTCGCGCAAGCCATCTCGGGATATTGAAACCCCTTGACCAGATTTGCCGCCGAATTTTCCAATATTTGTCCCAGGCTTTTCCCGGAATCAATCTGGGAGCTGATTATATACAGGCATTCGAGTTCCTTGATCCTTTCTTTTAGATCGTATTCCAGTTTTCTGGCGCACTCAATGCATTCTTTTGGCTGGGTTGTTTTTTTCACCTTGCAACCTTTTTAACGCAACGGGGGCATTATAGCACCAGTTTGTTTTTAATTTTAGTTTGGATATAGTTTTCACTGGCGAGTAACGGTTGTTTCTCCTGGTTGCAGGTGACGATCTCGATGGTCAAAGGTAGGAATTTCCCCTTGCTATTGGCTGTGTGGAAACTTTCTCGGAACAGGTTTTTTCCCCAGAATCCGCCCATTTCCACATTTTGGTAAAATGGGTTGGCTTGCCGGATCTCTTTAAAAATGTCATCTGTGCTTTTAAATTGCATGGATTGTGTTGTTTTTTCGGCCAAGCGGCAAATGATCTCCCAGTTGGCCATGCCGCTTTGGGGCGGGAAGATCGCCTGGCTGAGCTGCACCCGGCGGTCGCAGGCGGTAAACGTCCCCGAACTTTCCAGCGGAGTTGATGCCGGTAATACCACGTTTGCTTCGGAGGCGCTGGCGCTCATGAAAAAATCCACTACCATGGTGAATTCAACAGCGGCCAGCAATTTGCCTGCCGCAGTCGAGGCCAGAGGGTTTTCACCAAATATTAGCAGGGCCTTGATTTTGTCTTTGCTGAATCTTTCCCCAAAATCAACCGGTTTAAAGATCTGATCCGGGCCAATGTTCCACAGTTTCTGAAAACGGCCGCTAGCCGGATCGCCGCTACGGACGCCTCCAGGCAGGTAGCGGGGATCAACGCCCATGTCCAGCAGCCCTTGGGAATTTGCGAATTCTCTGATCAGGATCAGGCCGTTGCCGGGCTGGCCGGTTTTGCCCTGCTGCAACATCAGATTCCCCAGCGCTTTCAAGTCGTCCCGTGATTTTTCCAGGCATTGGTCTATGCCATACACAACGATAAAATTGGGCGCGCCAGAGAGCAGGGCTACGATTTGATCGAATTTTTCCGGATGAACGCCGGTGGCTTCAACGGTCTCCTTTCTGTCCAGCTTGGCAATGGAGGCTTGATACCGGGGAAAATTTTCCGTGCGGCGGCTGATGAAGTCGCGGTCGATCATTTCTTTTTTGATCAGTGCATTGGCGATGCCAGCCAGCAGGGCCGTGTTGGTCCCGCGCTTGGGATCGAGCCAGAGATCGGCTATTTTACTGAGGGAATTCTCCGATGAACTGACGACCACCAGGCGGGCGCCTTTTTTCATGGCCTCCTTGATTTTTAATTCGGCGACCAGGTTGTTTTCGGTCAATTCGGCGTTCATGACCATGATGACATCAGCGTTTTTGAATTCATCCATGGTGGTCGTGGAAGCGGTTAAGCCAAACATCTCATCCAGTGCGTCCAAATCACGGTCGTTGAACATATTGTTGAAGCTGCCGATCATGTTGGTCTTGAATCCGGCGCGCACCCATTTTTGCAGCAGATACAGTTCTTCGTTGGCCAGCCGCGGTGAGGCGAAAACGGCCACGGCTTCAGGACCATATTTTTTGCTTATGGCATTTATTTTTTTTGCGGCATGAGCCAGCGCTTTTTCCCAGGAAGTTTCCTGCAAACCGCTTTTGCCTTTCAGCATTGGTTTGAGCAGGCGTTGATCGTCAAGCATGTAGCGATAAGCGAAACGACCCTTGTGGCACAAATATCCCTTGTTGTGGGAATCGCCGCTGAATCCTTCCGCGGAAAACGCGTCCTGATCGAAGACCTTGTATTGCAAAACGCAACCGACCGAACAAAAATGGCAGATGGAGATATGCTTTTTGCCGGCCCATGGCCCCGGTTTGGCGAAGGGCAGATGCTCGGCAATGGCTCCGGTGGGACAGGCGGCGATGCAGTTGCCGCAGGATATGCAGTTGGTTTCCAGAAGCTTTTTTTCCATGGAGGGACGGACCACCGACTTGAAGCCACGGTAGACAAAGCCGAGGGCAGAGACCTTCAGGATCTCCGAGCAGGTGCGCACGCAGCGACCGCAGGCAATGCACTTGTTGGGGTCCAGGGTAATAAAAGGATGGGCTTTGTCCACTGCGTACTTGCGCACTTCGCCGATGAATTTTTTCAGGTCGATCTTAAAATCTACGGCGTGCTTGCGCAAAGCACACTCAAAATAAGCGGAACATCCGCATTCCAGACAGCGGCGGGTTTCGTTTTGTGCCTGCTGGTCGCTAAAACCCAGTTCGACTTCGGCGAAGGTTTTCGCTCTTTTCCGGGCGGGCAGTTCGGGCATTTTTTCTTTAGCGATCTTGGCGAATTGGGAGAAATCGCTATCGGGAATATCCCCGAAGATCTCCTTGCGGCTGATGAATTCTTTTTCTTCGCCCGCGGCTTGCCCGGAGCGGACATGGTGGTCAATGGCGTTAGCGGCGATCTTGCCATGGGCAATGGCGTCAATGGCCACGGCCGGTCCGCTGGCCATATCCCCGCCTGTAAAAACGCCCGGGAGTGAAGTTTCAAACGTGTCTTCGTTGAATATCAGTGTATTGTACTTGGTGGATTGCAGCTGCTGATTTTTTTGCAGGCCGCACAGGTCTACGTCCTGGCCTATGGCCGATATGACGAAATCACAGGGCAGCTGGTATTCCGAGCCGGGCACTGGCACCGGGCTGCGCCTGCCGCTGGCATCGGCTTCGCCCAGTTCCATGCGGATGCAGGTCAGGGCCTTCAGCCGGCCGTTTTCCTGAACCAGTTCAGTGGGAGCGGCAAGCAGGATCAATTCAACATTTTCATCGAGCGCCGCATCGATCTCCATGTGGTGGGCCGGCATTTCCTTGCGGGTACGCCGGTACAACAGGGTTACTTTGTCAGCTCCCAGCCTCTTGGCGGAGCGGGCGGCGTCGATGGCGGTGTTGCCGCCGCCTACGACCACTACATTGCCGTATATCTCCGGTTTCTTTTCATTCTGGAGTTGCCAGAGAAAATCGATGCCCGGGATCACGCCGGCGATCTGGTCTTCACCGGGCAGGCGCATGTTTTTCGCTTTTTGGGCGCCGAAAGCCAGGTAGATGGCGTCAAATCCCCGTTCTTTCAGGTCTTCAATGGTGAAATCCGTACCCAGGGCTGAATTGGTTTTCACGGTTACGCCCAGGTTGGTGATCCAATTGATCTCCTTGTCCAGCAATTTTTTAGGCAAGCGGTATTCGGGGATGCCATAACGCAGCATGCCGCCGAGTTCCGGAGCCTTGTCGAACAGGGTGATCGCATAGCCTTTCAGAAGCAAATAATAGGCGCAGGTCAAACCGGCTGGTCCGCCGCCTACCACCGCCACTTTTTTGCCGTTTAGCGGCGCGGGCTGGGGTGTCCAGGGGTCTTCGATGTCGATGTCTGAGGCGAAGCGTTTCAAATAGTCGATGCCCACGGTTTCATCCACCCGGTTGCGGCGGCAGGCCACTTCGCATTCGCGCACGCAGACCCGGCCGCAAACCAGCGGCAGAGGATTGGTTTCCTTGATCAGGCGTATGGCCTCCATGGGTTTGCCCATGGCGATCAGCGCGATGTAACCCTGGACATCCACGCCGGCCGGGCAGGTCTGCTGGCAGGGAGCCAAACAGTCGGCGTAGTGGTTAGACAGCAACAGTTCCAGGGCGGTTTTTCTGGCCTCGTGGATACGCGGGTTGTCGGTATGGATGACCATCTTGTCAGCCACCGGGCTGGAACACGAGGGGATCAGTTTGCTGACCCCTTCGACCTCCACCACGCAAAGATAACATGATCCGTAAGGCGGGAGTTTGGGGTCGTGGCACAAAGTGGGTATCTCGGCGAGTTGATTTTCCTGAATCACTTCCAAAATTGTTTGGTTGGGCCGGGCGTTGACCTCTTTTCCATCGATGGTGATTTTTACATTGTCCATGGCTGGGTTCCCCTTAGTCCTTGCTGATGGCTTTAAAATTACAGGCTTCGAAACATTTTCCGCACTTGATGCAGAGGGCTTGGTCGATCTTATGAATCATCTTTTTTTCGCCGCTGATGGCCGCAGCCGGACAAACCCTGGCGCACAGGGTACAGCCGGTGCAGTTGTCTTCCAGAATGGAAAAAGTCAAGAGTGGGGCGCAACTGTGGGCCGGGCATTTTTTATCGCGGATATGAACCTCATATTCCTCACGGAAATATTTCAATGTGGTCAGAACGGGATTGGGTGCGGTCTGGCCCAGGCCGCAAATTGTGTTGCCTTTGATTTTGGCAGCCAAATCCTCGAGCAATTCGATATCACCGGTCTGGCCCCGGCCGTCAGTGATGCGTTCCAGAATTTCCAGCATGCGTTTGGTGCCGATACGGCAGAAGGTGCATTTGCCACAACTTTCATCCTGGGTGAAACTCAGGAAGAACTTGGCCATTTCGACCATGCAGGTTGTTTCATCCAGGACCACCATGCCTCCGGAGCCCATGATCGCCCCGGTTTTATTGATCTGCTGGTAGTCGATCTGCAGGTTGCCCATGGTCGCCGGGATGCAGCCCCCGGAAGGTCCGCCCATTTGCACGGCCTTGAATTTCTTGCCGTCGCGGATGCCGCCGCCGATATCGTAAATGATCTCATCGATGGTCAGGCCCATGGGGACTTCCACCAGTCCGCCGCGGGCGATTTTCCCGGCCAGGGCGAAAACCTTTGTCCCTTTGCTGTTTTCGGTGCCCATGGCCGCGAAAGCATCGGCGCCCTTAACGATGATCCAGGGGATATTAGCGAGGGTCTCCACATTGTTGATGTTGGTCGGTTTGCCCCACAAGCCCTTTTGGGCGGGAAAGGGCGGCCGGAAACGGGGCATGCCGCGCTTGCCTTCGATCGAGGCGATAAGAGCGGTTTCCTCGCCGCAGACAAAAGCACCGGCCCCCTCCTTGATCTTGATTTTCAGGTTCATTTTGGACCCGAAGATGTTTTTCCCCACAAAGCCTTTTTCCATGGCTTTTTGAATGGAATGGTGCAAGCGTTTGACCGCCATGGGATATTCGGCGCGGACGTATATGTATGCTTCGTCGGCACCACATGCATAGGCGCAGACCATCATTCCCTCCAGCACCTGGTGCGGGTCGCTTTCCAGGGTGCTGCGGTCCATGAAAGCGCCGGGGTCGCCTTCATCGGCATTGCAGATGATGTATTTTTTGTCAGCCTCGGCCTGGCGGCAGAAGCGCCATTTCATGCCGGTCAGGAATCCGGCCCCGCCGCGGCCGCGCAATCCAGACTTCAAAACAATGTCAATGACCTGCTCGGGGGTGTATTCTTTTAATACTTTTTGAATGGCCTGATAGCCGCCGCTGGCAATGTATTCTTCGATGGAATTGGGGTCGATGATGCCGCAATTACGCAATACGATGCGTTTTTGCTTGGCGAAAAAAGTGTCTTCGTCATCGGTTTTCAATCCTTTGACGATCCATTCTTCGATGGGTTTGTCCTGGAGGATCTGTTCGTCCAGGATCCTTTTGACTTTTTCCGGCGTGACGTTGCCGTAAAAAAAATCATTGCCCTTTTCGTCGCTGATCTCCAGAAGGACTTCCTGGTAACAGTTACCCATGCAGCCCGTTTCCAGCAAATTCACCGGAATTTTTTCCTTGGCGATCTCGCTTTTCAGGGCGGCATAGACCTTTTCCCCACCAGCCGAAACACCGCACGTGCCAAGCCCGACTTTGATGGTCTTCATTGGAGCTTCTCCTTTTCGATTCAGGCAGTCTGTGGATTTTGGTCTTTTGCTTTGTATTCTTTCAGCAGCAGCTGGACTTTTTTGGGAGTCAAGCGGCCGTAGGTTTCATCGTTGATCATGATGACGGGCGAGAGAGAGCAGCAGCCGATGCAGGCTACTTTTTGCAGGGTAAACAATCCGTCCGGCGTGGTGTCGTTGCCCGTGATCTGCAGCTCGTCCTCGATGATTCCGGCGATTCGCTCCGAACCGTTGACGTGGCAGGCGGTACCGTCGCAGATCTTGATCAGATATTTGCCCAGGGGTTTGAGGCGGAACTGGGAGTAAAAAGTGATGACCCCATAAATTTCAGCGGCCGGGATGCCGACGATTTCGCTGATCTGGTCGATGGCTGCAAGCGGGATGTAACCATAGGAGTCCTGGGCGGCCTGCAAAAGGGGGATCAGGGCTCCCTTTTCCCCCTCATAGTTCCACAGGTCGACCTTGAAGCCGGTCAGGCCGTTTTTTGTCTGTTGCGCATTCAGTTTGTCTTGGGCTTTCATGCCCCCATTATCTTATATTTTGGCTTACATTTCAAATAGTTTGATTATCGGTGATTCCTTGATCCTCAGCACGCCGTCCAGGGGCTTGATTTTATTTTGGATGTTGCGGTCGATCTCGGCAAAGCTGGCGCCCTGCATGAGCAAAATAATATCGTACTTCCCCTTGGTGAAGTCGCAGGAAACAACCTGTTCATTTACATACAGGGTGGGAAAGATGTTTTCCAGTTTTTCTTTTTCGATCTCCAGGAACACGTAGGAGGAAGCGCTTTTCCAGAAATTAGCGTTGTTGGCGGTTTCGGGATTTCCTTTTTCCCGGCCCAGGGCCTTGTCCACCGTGCCGATGATGTTGTTGACGCTTTCTGGTAAAAGCGGAGATTCCACGGGCATGAAGCAGATATCCTTTACTCCGGGCAGTTTTTTGATTTTGTCTTCGACCAGGTCATGCAGTTCGCTTAATTTTTCCGCCTGCAGCAGCACGGCCATGTCGAAATCACCCTTGATGGCATCGCAGTACAAAACATGATCCATGAAATACATTTCCTGATACACATCTGATAAATTGGCGGTATCGGAAAAATTCATCAGAACGTAGGCGCTGACTGCTTTGCCCTCACTGGCCTCGGCGATTTCTTTTTCCGCAACGTCGCTAGATGAAGCCTTTTCGGGAATTTCCGCGAAAATTTTTGTCAATTCGTCAATGGTGAACGGCTTTTCCAGGTAGGCGTCGGCTTTTTCCGATCTGGCGTCCGCGGCGGTGCTTTCACTGCCGTAGCCGGTAATGACGACCACGGGCAATTCAGGATAATTGAATTTGATCACCTTGAGTAGTTTGATACCGTCGATATCGGGAAGGCGGACATCTAACACTACATAATGCAGGGGCGTTTGTTTTTTCTTGAACGCTTCCAGGGCCTTCAGGCCGTTCATCCCATTTTCGCAGGATTCTGTTTGATACCCCTTTTGCAATAAACCCATGGTCAGGCTCCGCTGCAATGAAACCTCGTCATCGATCAGTAACACTTTCTTTTCATTCATTTTATTCTCCTTTTTTATATTTCGCAGGTGTTTGTTTCACCCAACAGTTAATAAGCAATATTTATGCCAAATAGAAAAGCCTGCCTGGACAAGGGTTTTGATAAGGCGTTCACTTTTTTCCTTGAAACGGACTGTATGATTTATTTACAGTTGAGCCCTGAAAGGGCCTGCCAGACGGGCTTGGCTGATTGTGATAAAAATATTGACACTTAACGATATTGCATATAGCATCAATAGTAAATGATTTTTCGCTGTCAAAATTCTATATGTATAATAATGTTACGTTTTATATTACAATCAATCCTTATTTTAGGAGATTTCTTCAGTGATAGAGAAAGATGCAGTGACCGGACGTAATAAATTGCATTTTGAAACGTAGTTTGTTACTGTAAGGCGAACTTGGGAGGATGACCCAATGAATAAAATTGTTGCCAAAGAAATGTTGTCAGAAAATGTGGTGAAACTGGTAGTTGAAGCTCCGCAGATTTCCCAAAAACAAAGCCCTGGCCAATTTGTCATCATCCGCACCGATGACAGGGGGGAACGCATCCCATTGACCATTGCCGATGCCGACAAGGAAAAAATGACCATCACCCTGATCATTCAAATTGTCGGAACTTCCTCCCATAAAATTGCCAACCTGAATCCAGGTGATTCCCTGCTGGACATTTCCGGCCCCCTGGGCAAACGTACGCACATTGAAAAAGTCGGGACCGTTATTGCCTGCGGCGGCGGTGTGGGCATTGCCCCTCTTTATCCCATTGCCAGGGCTTTCAAGGAGATCGGCAACAAACTGATCACTGTTCTCGGCGCCCGCAACCGGGAGCTGCTGATCCTGGAAAAGGAAATGGCCGTGTTTGCCGATGAAATGATTGTCATGACCGATGACGGTTCATATGGGGAAAAAGGATTGATCACTGCCGGGATTGAAAAAGTGTTGCTGCGCGAAGCGGTTCATCTGGCAGTGACCATCGGTCCCGCGGTAATGATGAAATTCGTCGCGTTGCTGACCAAAAAATACGATGTTGCCACTATCGCCAGCTTGAATACCATCATGGTAGATGGGACCGGGATGTGCGGGGCCTGCCGGGTCACGGTAGGCGGCAAAACCAAATTTGTCTGCGTGGACGGGCCGGAATTCGATGCCCACGAAATAGACTACGATGAGATGCTCAAACGGTTGAATACTTATAAGAAAGAAGAACAGGTTTCTTATGACGGGTATTTGAAATCATTGACTTGAAGGAGAAGCAGCATGCCGGTTAATTTCCAGGAATTGAGCGCCGCCAGAAATCAGGAATGGCGAAATGAAATGAGAAACAGGCTCAGTGCCAAGGAAAGAAGCAACTTGCCCCGGGTAAAAATGCCTGAAATGGAGCCCAGGGACAGGATCCTGGGTTTCAAGGAAGTCAATGTGGGCTTAACTGAAGATGCGGCCGTGCTGGAATCACAGCGTTGCCTGGATTGTTCCACCCCATCTTGTATTTCAGGCTGTCCGGTGAACATTGATATTCCGGGGTTCATCAAATTGATCGAAAAAAAGGATTTTTTGGCGGCGGCCAGAAAATTAAAAGAAACCAACGCCCTGCCCGCCGTATGCGGCCGGGTCTGTCCCCAGGAGATTCAGTGTGAGGCCCAATGCATCTATCACAAAATGAAAAAGGCGCCGGTGGCCATAGGCTACTTGGAACGGTTCGCCTCGGATTGTGAACGTTTGGCCGGAAACATTTCCATCCCGCCTATTCAAACCGGGAACCAGATCAAGGTGGCGGCCATCGGTTCCGGGCCGGCCAGTTTGACTTTTGCCGGTGAAATGGCGAAAAGCGGCTACCTGGTGACCGTCTTTGAGGCCCTGCATGAGCTTGCCGGTGTTTTGAGTTACGGCATACCAGAGTTTCGCTTGCCCAAAAGCATTGTCAGATCGGAAATCGCCTATCTGGAAAAGCTGGGAGTGGTGTTTGAAAAAAATGTGATTGTCGGGAAAACCCTGACCATCGAGGACATGAAAAAACAGGGATTTCAGGGATTTTTTATCGGCAGCGGGGCTGGACTGCCCAAATTTATGCACATTCCCGGTGAAAACGCTATTGGTGTATATTCATCCAATGAATACCTCACCCGGGTCAATCTCATGAAAGCATATCAATTCCCCCATTATGATACCCCTATCATGCTGGGGAAAAGAGTGGCTGTGATCGGCGGCGGCAACACGGCAATGGATTCGGTTAGGGTTGCTGTCCGCTTGGGTGCCGAAAAGGCCATGATCGTATACCGTCGTTCTGAACAGGAAATGCCGGCCCGAATTGAGGAAATTCACCATGCCAAGGAAGAGGGTGTCGAATTTTTGAACTTGACAAATCCCGTTGAATATATCACCGATACCGAAGGACGGGTCAAGCAGATGAAAGTTCAAAAAATGGCTTTGGGGGCCGCGGACGATTCAGGACGCAAACGTCCGGTCGTGATCCCCGGTTCCGAATACACGATTGATGTGGATACTGTTGTGGTCGGGGTGGGCACGGACCCCAATCCCCTGATTCCCCGGACGATCCAGGGACTTGAAGTGACCAAGTGGGGCACCATCGTGGTCAATGAGGAGACCATGCAAACCGCGCTGCCAGAAATTTTTGCAGGCGGCGATATCGTCCGGGGCGGGGCGACCGTCATTCTGGCCATGGGCGACGGCAAAAAAGCAGCTGAGTCCCTTCATGCCTATCTTAAAACCAAATTGAGCGAGCAGTGATGTTTTGCCCGGATAGGCGCAGCCTCATTCCGGGGCGTCTTGGGGTTGTTGAAGCTGGTATTCGACTTTAACCAGGGTCAGGCCTTTGGCCGGGGCGGTCTGTCCGGCCCGGCGGCGGTCTTTGGCCGCGAATATGGCCGGAATTTCTTCAGCCTTGATCTTGCCCTTGCCTACATCGATGAGCGTTCCGACCATGTTGCGCACCATGTAGCGCAAAAAACTTTTGCCGCGTACGCTGAAGGTGATCTCCTCGTTCTTAACCTGCATTTTGAACATGTCCACTTCGCGCTCTCTCTTTTTCCCTGGTTCATCCGATGTGAATGAAGAGAAATCCTTGGCGCCGACAAAATATCTGGCAGCTTTGCGCATGGCCTTCACATCCAAGGGGAAGGGGATGTGTAGGGCGAAACGCTGGCTGAACGGCGATTGCACCGGGCCGGTGAATATCCGGTAAACATAGGTTTTGCTGTGGGCGCCAAAGCGGGCATTGAACGATTTGTCCATGAGCTGGCATTCCATAATGCGGATATCCTTGGGCAGCAGTGAATTCAACGCCCGCCGCAAGGATTCTGCTTCGATGGTGATGGGCAGGTGAAAGTTGGCGGTCAGTCCGCTGGAGTGAACCCCGGCGTCGGTCCTGGAGCTGCCAGTGACCAGGACCTGTTTCTTGGCGATTATTTTCAGGACCCGGATCAATTCGGCCTGGATGGTCGGGTATTCAGGACGCTGGAATTGCCAGCCGTAATATTCCGTACCGTCGAAATGGACAACCACGCGGTAGTTGTTGGTCATATAGCAGTTTATCCTTTATTTCAGCTGCTGAAAATAGGCAATGATTTGCTGCATGGCCGCCTGCGGAGACTCCACGGCGATCACGCCGGGAATATCCCAGGTTTCGATGCCAAAAACCTTCTTGCCATATACCTGGGTGTAGGCGATCTCGGACAGGGTGCCGTAGGCGCCGTTAATTGCCACCAGGACATCGGAATTCAACACCACCAGGGCATTGCGCAGGTAGCCCAATCCGGTGGGAATGGCAATGTCGGTGAAGCGGTTGGTTTCCTGCGTCGATTTTCCCGGCAAAATGCCGATGACCCATCCCCCATGGGCCTTGGCTCCCCTGGCCGAAGCTTCCATGACCCCTTTTAAACCACCATTAACCAGTAAAAAGTCGTTTTCAGCTATCAACCGTCCCATGGTTTCGGCGATTTGCAGATGCCTGACAGCCGGAGAACTGCCACCGATAAGGCCGATTCTTTTTTTTAAAGCAAACTCGCTGCCAGTTTGCGTTTTCAAACTGATTGAATGCGTTAAACGGCTTTTTTAATTTTACCGGAACGGATGCAGGCGGTGCAAACCCGCAGGGATTTGTTTGCCCCGTCAACCACGACTTTGATTTTTTGCAGGTTGGGTTCCCAGCGGCGATTGGTCATTTTATGAGAATGGCTGACATTGTGGCCGTATACCGGCTTTTTTCCGCATATTTCACACACTTTTGCCATGGCAGAGTCCTCCTTTCGATTGTGCTCATATTTTACACTTTTTCGCCGGCAAAAGCAATTGTTGAATCTTAATCATGCCCGTGCTATCATCGGCTCCTGAGGTAGATATGAAAAAAACCGGAATTTTTCTACTGTTGCTGCTTTGTGCCTGGCTGGCTTTTGGCGAACATGTATCTTTTGTCGATGCCAGGCAGGTAGCCGTCAATTGGATCAAAACACTCAATTCCGCTTTCAAGGATCAGGTGGCTTTGACCACAGGGGAGATCCTGCGCCGCGATGGTATCGCTGTGGGTTACGTATTCCATTTTTCTCCTACCGGGTACATGCTGGTCGCGGCCGAGGATTACCTGCCGCCCGTAAAACTATATTCCCTGAAAAACGATTTTGCTTGTGAAGGCCGTGATTTTGAAGACCAGGTTATCGGGACCCTCAGTTCACTTATTCGCAAAGTTAACGCCAAAACTCTGGATCCGGAAAAGTATTTTCTTAAAAGCAATCGGGATAATTTCTCTCTTTTAAAAATGGAACGGCAGCAGGCCCAGATGCAGACGGAGCCAAATCCAGTGCAGGACGCGGTGCCGTTCTTGCGGACCGCCTGGAACCAGGGAGATCCTTACAATTTGAAATGTCCGACGATCAATGGCCGCAGGCCTCCCTGCGGCTGCGTGGCCACTGCTTTCGCCCAGATCTTCTATCATTATCGGTATCCGGCGGCGGGCCAGGGTTCGCACAGTTACATTTGGAATGAAAAAACCCTGACGGCCCATTTCAACCATGCCTACAAATGGGACCAGATGCTTCTCAATTACCAGGCAACAACGGCAAGCACGGAACAGAAGGAGGCCGTTGCGCAATTGATGTACGATGTGGGCGTGGCTTTTGAAATGGACTACGGCTTGAGGGGCAGCGGCGCCTATGCGACCGAGGCCTTGACCGCCCTGCCCTTGTTCTTCAAATACTCTGATGATATAAAGGCGATCGATCGCAGCCAAGTGAGCACGGACAACCAGTGGTTCGACATTGCCCAACAGCAGGTGGACAAGGGTTTGCCCGTGGCTTTTTCCATCTACAACGATGATTCCGGCCATGAAGTGGTCATTGACGGCTACCGTATTTCCCAAGGCGCGACCACTTTTCACATAAACATGGGCTGGGGCGGATCTTACGATGGTTACTATTCCCTGAATAATATCGACGGCTTCGAAGTAGACGAATGGCAGATTTTTATTTATGATATTTATCCACCCGGCTACCTGGACGTACAGCCGCCTAAAAACACAACTGGTGAGGCTCATTTGAACGAAAGCCTGTTTTTTTCCCAGTATGTCTGCCGCGTTTCCTGGGAAGCAAGCCCCAGCGGGGACACCAATCTGAGCAAGTATATCGTTTTGCAAAAGGACAGCCAGGGCAATGTGGCGGCATTGAGCGAGGTCTTGCCTCAGGTCAAAGAATATATTTTCCGCAGCGCTGATTATAGCGCCTGCAGTTACGCGGTGGTGGCTGTTGATCAAAATGGCCGGCAATCCACGGCCAAGTTTTTTTCACTGGTTTTGCGTTAAAAAAACTTATTTGAAAAACAAGTAACGGATACCCTGCAGAACGGCCAGGGCATAAAATCCGGCCAGTACATCATCGGTCATAATACCGATACCGCGGGGCAGCGCTTCGCTTTTGTTGACCGGGAATGGTTTAATAATGTCGAAAATCCGAAAGAGAAAAAAAGCGGCGATATAAAAACCCGCTTGCCGGGGCAGAAACCAGAGGCTGACCAGTTGGCCAGCCACTTCATCGATGACGCATTGGCGCGGATCCTGTTTTTGATAATGCTTTTCACAAATACCGGCAGCCGGGATGCCGATGGCATATACAAATGCCGTGATCAGGGCCAGGAACACAAAGGGCAGCGTCGAAAGCGGGGTAAAAAAGACAATCAGGGCGGTCAGCAGAGATGCCCATGTCCCCGGGGCCACGGGCAAGTAGCCGGTTCCGAAAAAGGTGGCAATCATGATTCCGATTTTCTTCATGATTTTTCTCCATGCAGCATTTCGTTCTGAAAACTGCTGATCTTTATGGAAAGCATGGGGCTGCCTTCAATAAATTTCGCTTGCATCTGGCAATGCCCATCGACTTCGGGCGCTTGGGCCCAGATGCGGCCGATGGTGCTGTCGTGGGTCCAGGGGGCCAGCGGCAAAAACTCCAGGGTTTTCCCGACCAGGCCCTGGTTGAATTTTTTCATATTCCGGTCCGAAACATCCAGGAGTAAATTTTTTCGGTCTTCAATAGTCTGCGGGTTTTTGTGGTTGGGCAGCTTGAATCCGGCCGTGTTCTCTTCGGGTGAAAAGGCGAAAGCCCCGATCCGCTCCAATTTGGCTTCGCCGGCAAAATCGAGAAGTTGCTTGAAGTCATCTTCGCTTTCACCCGGGAAGCCGACGATGAAGGTGCTGCGCAGGACGGCATCAGGGAACTTTTTTCTGATCTCCCGTAGCAAACGCAGGTTTTTCTCGTAGCTGCCGCCGCGATTCATTTTTTTCAATATGCGGGCTGAAACGTGTTGAAAAGGGAGGTCGAAATAGGGCAGGACCGACGGCCGGGCAAAGCCATCAAGAATTTCAGGAGTTACTTCTTCGGGCATCAGGTAAAGTACCCGCAGCCAGCGAAAACCCAACAAGGATATTTCCTTGAGCAGGGCCGGCAGTTGCGAACCCTGGCCCCTGTCCTTGCCAAAATAGGTGGAGTTCTGGGAAATGAGGTTCAATTCCTCCACGCCCTTTTTCTTCAATGCTTCGGCTTCTTTCAATATGGAAGGGATGGTTCTGGAGCGGAAGGGCCCGCGGATCTGCGGGATGGAACAGAAACTGCAGGTCATGTTGCAGCCTTCGGAAATTTTGATGAAACTGGAATTGGAGGTGGTGAATAGCGATCGCTGGTTTTTGTCGGAATAAAGAAAAAGTTTTCGATCGGGATACTCCGTAGGTTGCCCGCTGGCGATGGCATCGGCCAATTCCTCGATATCGTTGACGCCCCAGAGGATGTCAGCTGTAGCAAAGGTGGTCTGCAATTCCTTATAATAACGCTGGATCAGGCAGCCGAAAACGGCCAACTTGTTAATCCCGCCTTTTTCTTTTTTTTCAAGTGCGCTCAGGATCTCCTCGATGCTCTCTTCCTTGGCGTCGCGGATGAAACCGCAGGTGTTGATGACCAGCCATTCCGGATCTTCGTATTCTGAGACGATCGCCATTCCTCTTTGCTTCAGCATCCCGGCCAGCACTTCGCTGTCCACCGTGTTCTTGAAGCAACCCAGGCTGACGAAGGCTACGCCTTGGCTGGCAGGTTTTTGGTTGTGTTTCATAGGTTGGTTCATGCCCTGGGCTAAGCCCCATTGTAGCAAAACGGGCGCTCTATTGCAATTTGGCTGAAACTTTCCTAAAATCCCATTATGGGGAAATCCGCCGTTCCCTTGAGCAAAAGGTGTGCCGATATTGCCGGCTAGGTGTCAGACCAAGCGTTTTTTTTCGGCGGTTCTTCAAGAGAGGCATGACGATGTCAATGAAAAGTAGAGCCTTGGGTAAAACCACGGTACCCGGGAAGGTCGCCAGGTGAAGCCAGTTCTTCGGCCCCTAGCCTTGCTATTGCTGCACTGCCTTGCGGTCGGCTGCCGCCGGGAACCGCTTGTGCCCGCCCTGAACGGCCTGCCGGTGATCCTTTGTGCCGGGGACAGCATTACCGCAGCGAGCTATCCCAAACATCTCAAGAAACTTATGCTCCGGGACGGTTTCCCGGTCCAGGTGATCAATGCCGGTGTCAAGGGAGACAGCACCGCCGAATACATCCGCTTTCTCGAGAGATCACGGATCATCGAGAGGACCGATCCCAACTGGGTCCTCCTCCAGCTGGGCACGAACGATCTGCGCATCGACAGCCACGCGACGACAACCGAGCAATTCCGTAAAAACCTCGAAGCGATCCTGGACCGCATCGGGCGCCATCGCAATAAAAACGGTTCTTTTCCCCGGATCATCCTGGCCACGATCCCGCCGATCCCGATAGAGGTCCGTTGGCACTTCAATTCCGGCTCGCGGCGCCGCGTTGAGGCGGAGATTAACCCCGCGATCCGCGATATCGCCCGCCGGCGCGGGCTTATCCTGGCCGAAATTCACGCCCTTTTCGCCGGCAGGCCAGATCTGCTTCCGGAGATACATCCCAGTGAGGAAGGCTACCGGGTACTCGCCGCGGCTTGGCATCGCATCCTCGTACCGCTGGTTTCGTCTGCCGTCGCGGCCAAGGCGGAAGTGCGTTGAACTCCTTTAGCGGGCAGAGAACTGGCGGAAAAAAGCGCAGTCGTACCATCGCCGCCCTGGTTCTGCCTGCCGCCGTCTCGGTCCTCATCGTGTGGCTGCTTATGCGCGGCCTTTCCTGGCAGCGTCTGGTTGACAGCGTTCTTTCCGCTTCCCCGGGAAGGTTGGCCTTATACGCAGTGATCAGCCTCGCGGGACTCTGGCTCAGGGCGATCCGCTTCCGCATCCTTCTCCCTGAGCCCAAGCCGGCCGCAGGCCCCGTTTTCCTGGCAACCGCCATCCAGAACGCTCTTGGCGACCTGGTCCCGGCCCGACTGGCGTCCCTCGGTTCCTATGTCTGGTTCATGAAACGGCGCCTGGCCGTGACGGTAGAGGCGGCCGCTTCGACGTTCATCGTGTCGTTTGTCCTCGATCTGGTCACCCTAGGGCCCCTGCTGCTCATCGCGGTCGCGGTGCGTTTTGGTGGCGCGGCGCAGGCGGGAGAATCGTTGCTTTCCATGAAATGGATCGCGGCTTTCGGGGCGGTCTTTTTTGTGGTTTCGGCTGCGGCGGCCTGGTGGCTTGGCCCCTTGACAAAAGTGTTCGGGCGGCTGACCCGAGCCCTGGCCCGCGGACGGGAAGAAAGCTTCTGGGCACGAGCTGCCGCGTTCCTGGATCGGATAGCGGCTTCCCTGGAGATCATCCGCCGCAGCGGCACGCTGGTTCGTCTCCTTGTCGTTTCCCTGGCCATTCGCCTGGCCAAGTATGCCTCCCTGTTTGCGCTGACAGAGAGCCTGCTGGCCAGGACAGGGTTTGCCACGCTGCACCCTGACCCATGGGACCTGGTCATCGGGGTCTCGGCCACCGAGCTTTTCGCCAGTCTCCCGATACCGGCCATCGGTCAATTCGGAGTGTGGGAAGGAGGAATGGTCGGTGTTCTCTTGCTGATGGGCTTTTCCCGGGAGCCGGCCACACTTGTGGCGTTCGGCCTCCACGGCATCACCACGGCCTATGAGTATCTTCTGGCCTTGCTGGCTTTGGGAGGCCTTCTCCTCCTATCGAGGAAACGAAGTGGAACACCATGAAAAACCATTGAAGGAAAGCGTCAGACATTCGGCTTTTCCAAATAGTGCTTGGGTATTTCCTGGGCTAGACGTATGGCGTCGGCCAGCACTTTGCTGTCCACCGTGTTCTTGACGCAGTCCCGGCTGACAAAGCCCGCATTGCTACGCCCAGGTTCTTGGTTTTTTTTCATTAAAGTGGTCCTTATCCTGTTTTAACAGTCATTTCTGCACAACCCGTTCTACCTTGAAACAGGAAATTTACTGAAAAATGGTGATGTTATCTTATTCGTCTATGCACCTGTTTTGGGCAGTGAAAATGTTCCTCGATATGCTCGTGAACTATTTTCAGATGCGGCCCGTCGCTTCATCGTGTTCTTTCCCAATTGTCGGCGCAGAATCCATCGGCGAGTAGGGGACCGAAAGTGGCGCGGCGCCGCCCGGGGTCAAGATTACATAGTTGTATTGAATTTCGGTTTGAACTCCGCCCACATAGAAGAGCAGGCCTAAATAAGTGGGATTGTAAGTCCCATCTGTGAACGTATAGACGAGACTGTTGTTGATGTAGAAGGCGTAAATGCTGCCGGTCTTGATCACTTTCATGACGTTCCACTGGTTCAGGCCTTGAACGACCGCTGAAGTATTGGTATATGTTTTGATGGTGGTGAGCGAGCCGGAACCACCGGAAATATAATTGTAATTCGCAGCGCGAAAAACGGAGTATCGGCCATCGCTGTGGTATTGGATGAGATAGCCGCTGGTATTGGTCATGCTGGAGCTGGTTCCCAGGAAAATCGAATTGGAGGCCCAGATTGAGCCCTTTTTCCGGTTCATATGCACACTTACGGTGTAATTGCCGCTGAAAGAATGGTAATAACTGTTCGTATCCCACTTGGATGCCGTTCCGATGTATCGATATAACTCCAGTAGCGAGGTCCAATTGGCAGGGTTGTAGGGGTGCCAGCAGGAAGAGGCCGGGATAAGGAATTCTTCCCAGATCCCGGGAACCAGGTTCTTATTGACGGTCTTTTTCTGGCCCAAAGCCACGCTGACAATCTGGCGATATTCCTTGTAACCGCATGAGTATCGCAGGTGCACGGCTTTGTTGGTCACGGCCGTGCTGAAGTTGAAGGTATAGGGGGTATTGTGGCCGGAGTCCACGTTATCCAGGTAGATCCGCGCCCCGGCCGGAGTCGAGTTGACCTCGAGGTTGGCACCTTTCAAGGTCGCCGTCAGGGTATGATTGTTGTCCATGGCCACGGTCCCTGAATTGGCCACCAGGACATTGTCGAGCTTGACCTCCAGGTTGGAGTAACCGCTCGCGGGTGAATAGCTATAGGCTACATTGCTGCCGCGAGCATGGGTATAGGTACCGCTGACCGGGGATCCGGTTACGTGCTCGCCCCTGGTAACCGTCAGGATAAAAGTTTTTGTAGCTTTGGCCTCCAGGGTATGGTTGGCGTTCATGGTCACGGTGCCGCTGGCTGCGACCGGGGCCCCGTCCAGGGTCACGGCCAAGTCGTTATAACCGCTTTGCAGGGAATAATTGTAATTGATTACCGTCCCTTTTTCATTGGTCGTTGCTCCGGCAGCGGGGGTCCCGGTGACGCCCTCGCCGACGGTTACCGTCAGGGTGTATTTCTTTTTTTTCAGCACCAGGAAGTAGACCGCCGCTCCCCCGGCCACGACGACCAGAGCTACGATCAGCCATGGGAATTTCTTCCCCTTCTTGATGGCGGGCGCGGAATGCTCCTGTTCAATGAACCCGGTGTCTTCACCCTTGCTGTTTTCCAGCGCTGCGGATGCACTCTTTTCGGGTGCCGAATTTGTCGGCGCCGCGGGTGTCTGCTGGGCCCAGAAGCACAGCATGATCGAGAAGGCGATGATCACGAACATGGAAATCGGTTTGTGGTGAAAATTCACATATTTCATTTCTCCTCCCTTTGGAAAGAATATGATTCCTTTCCTCTTTTATTTACTTTTAATTATAACTATAAATAAAAAAAAAAAGGAAATAATCTCATTTAAATAAAATATTTTTTCACCGATGCTGAAGCAATAGAAATTCATTTCTTAAAACCTGAATTTCGGGAAATCTGGAGACCGATTCAATTGCTAAGGGAGCATTTATTTTGATTGACGAGGGTATTTTTCTATGATATAAAAATTATGCATTACTGTCCAAAAAAGGAGGCATATATGAGCGTTTCTGGTCAAAAATCAACCGGGAAAAAATACAAGATCGCCTGGATTCCCGGCGACGGCATCGGCAGGGAAGTGATGGAAGCGGCCAGGATAGTCCTCGACAAGTTGCAGTTCAACGCCGAGTACATCCACGGTGATATCGGCTGGGAGTTCTGGTGCAGGGAGGGCGAATCATTCCCGCAGCGCACCATCAACCTGTTGAAGAGCGTCGACGCCGCCATGTTCGGCGCCATAACCTCCAAGCCGGTCAAGGCGGCTGAAGCCGAGCTGGTGCCCGAGTTGAAGGGCAAGGGGCTGGTCTACCGTTCGCCGATCGTGCGTATGCGCCAATTGTTCGACCTCTGGACCTGCCTGCGTCCCTGCAAGGCCTACCCGGGCAATCCCATAAACTACAAGGAGGGAATCGACCTGGTGATCTTCCGCGAAAACACCGAGGACCTCTACTCGGGCGTGGAATTCAACCCCGTTCCGCAGGAGGTCAAGGATGTGCTGCTGAAGAACGCCAAGGGTTTCGCCGCCTTCAAGGATGTCCCTCTGGATCAGTATGCCATCACCTGCAAGATCAACACTCGCAAGGGTTCAGAACGCATCATTCGCGCCGCTTTCGAGTACGCCAGGAAGCACGGCTACCCCAAGGTCACCGTGATCCACAAGGCCAATGTCGTGCGCGCTACCGAAGGGCTTTTCCTCGAGATCGGCAAGGAAGTGGCCAAGGACTTCCCTGACATACAAATGGACAACGCCAACATCGACGCCATCTGCATGTGGCTGCTGAAAAATCCCAAGAACTACTCGGTGCTGGTGGCCACCAACATGTTCGGCGACATCGTCTCCGACCTCTGCGCCCAGATGGTTGGCGGCCTGGGCTTCGGCTGCTCTGGCAACATCGGCGACAAGCTGGCCGTTTTCGAGCCCACCCATGGCTCGGCGCCCAAGTACGCCGGCCAGTACAAGACCAACCCCATCGCCACCATCCTGGCGGCCAGGATGATGCTGGACTGGCTGGGCGAAAAAGAGATGGGCGCCAGGGTCGAGAAGGCCGTGGCCGAGATTATCGCCGAGGGCAAGGTACGAACGTACGACATGGGTGGGGCCAGCAAGACCCTGGAAATGGCCGAAGCCATCGCCGCGAAGCTGTAGCCCGAGACAGACCTTCGAATATCGGCTGCGACACACGCATAGGGAGATCGCCGAATGAGTGAAATAAAAATACATGAAGTGGGTTTGCGGGACGGCCTGCAGATCGAAAAGCAGACCGTGCCCCTGGAAAAAAAGATCGAATGGGTGAATGGCCTACTTGCTTCCGGTATCGATATGATCCAATTGGGATCGTTCGTCAATCCCGAAAAGGTCCCGCAAATGGCCGATACGGACAAGCTGTTCGGGCATTTTGCCCAGGAACACAACAAGCCGGCCGGGACGGTTTTTTCGGGCTTGGTCTTGAACGAAAGAGGGTTGGAGCGGGGCATGGCCTGCGGAGTGGAACTGTTCTGCATGGGGGTTTCGGCCAGCGATACCCACAGCCGCAAGAACACCGGCAGAAGCACCGAGGAAGCCACTGGCCAGATCCTCGCCATGGCCCAGGCGGCCATGAAGGCACAAAAACGGATACAGGTTTCCATACAATCGGCGTTTGGCTGCGGCTTTGAAGGGAAGATTCCCCAGGAGCGGGTACTTTCCATCGTGGACAAGTACCTGGCCGCCGGCATCCGCAATATCAGCCTGGCCGACACGGCTGGCCATGCGCATCCGCAGCAGGTCGAATCTCTTTACGCTGAAGTACTGAAACGCGACGGCCAGGTCGAACTGGCTTGTCATTTCCACAACACCTACGGCTTGGGGCTGGCCAATTGTTTTGCCGCCCTGAATGCCGGCGTGAAATTTTTTGAAACGGCACTTGGTGGCCTGGGCGGCTGTCCCTTCACCAAGGTGGCGGCCGGAAATGTCTGCACCGAGGATCTCGTGCATTCGCTGCAGCGCCAGGACTTGGTCTTGGACATCAACCTGGGCAAACTTATGGAAACCGCCCGCGACGTCGGCAGTTTTTTCAACCGCGATCTGCCCGGCTCAATCCTGAAAGCTGGTTCGCTGATCAATTATAAAAAGGCATAGACAAGGAGGGTGAAAATGAAATTACTGGAAAAAGTCAGGGTCCTTGACCTGACCAATGTCCTTTCAGGCCCTTTTGCCACCATGCACCTGGCTCTGTTGGGTGCCGAAGTGATCAAAGTGGAAAATCCTAAAGGAGGTGACCTGGCCCGCAAACTGGGCAACGTTTCCAGCTTGAATAAACAGCTGATGGGGACCAGCTTCCTGGCCCAGAATGCCAATAAAAAGTCGCTGACATTGAATCTGAAAGTCGACGAAGCCAAGGAGATTTTCCGAAAACTGGTCAAGACGGCCGATGTGCTGGTGGAAAATTTCAGGCCCGGGGTCATGGAGCGTTTGGGTTTTTCCTACCAGAAGCTGACCGAGATCAATCCGAAGCTGATCTACTGCGCCATTTCCGGATTCGGCCAGACCGGCCCCGACGCCTTTAAACCCGCCTATGACCAGATCATCCAGGGCTTGAGCGGCGTCATGGCCATTAACGGCGATGAACGGTTGAATCCGCTGCGCTGCGGTTTCCCTGTCTGCGACACGGTCGGCGGTCTGAACGCAGCTTTTGCCGTCATGGCCGCCCTGTACCACCGTGAAGTCAGCGGCCAGGGACAGTTCATCGACGTGTCCCTGCTCGACTCCATCATGCCCTTGATGGGTTGGGTGGCGGCCAACCTGCTCATCGGCGGTCAGCAGCCGGTGCTGCTGGGCAACGACAATTTCACTGCCGCCCCTTCCGGGACCTTCGTCACCAAGGACGGCTACATCAATATCGCCGCCAACCAGCAGAAACAATGGGAAGACCTGGCCGACGCCCTGGGCCTGCCGGAGCTGAAGACCGACCCTCGCTTCCAGGAGCGGGATGCGCGGAAATCCAACCGCAGACCGCTTACACCATTGCTGGAAGCAAAGTTGAAAGAGAACACCACGGTTTATTGGGTCGACCTGCTCAATGACAAGGGCATCCCTTCCGGCGATATTGTCAGCCTGGAAGCGGCCTTGATTTCGGAGCAGGCCCGGCACCGGCACGTTATCGAAGAGATCAAGGAAGAGGGCATCGGTTCCATCAAGGTTTTCAATATGACTGCCAAGTTTTCCAAGACGCCGGCTAAGATCGACGCGCCGCCGCCGCGGCTTTCGGCCCATAGCGAAGATATCCTGAAAGGGCTGGGTTATGGTCAGAAAGATATAGAAGCCTTAAAAGAAAAAGGCGCAATTTAAGTTTTAAATAAAAAAAGGAGGTTAAAACATGGGAATGACAATGGTTGAAAAGATTCTGGCCAAGGCCACCAACCAGGCCGCGGTCAAGGCGGGAGATGTGCTGGAACCAAGGGTCGACATGGCCATGTCGCATGAAAACGGGGCCCTGGTCATCAACCAGTTCTCTGAAATTTACAAAGATACGGGATTGGATGCCAAGGTTTGGGATCCTGACAAGATCGCCATTATTTTCGATCACCGCGTGCCGGCCGAAAGTTCAAAAACAGCCGGCAACCAAAAGAAAATCAGGGATTTCGTGGCCAAGCAGGGAATCGCAAAATTTCACGACATTCGCGGCGACAGCGGCGGCATCTGCCACCAGATCCTCCCCGAATTCGGCTATGTTCGGCCGGGGAAGGTCGTGGTCGGCACCGACAGCCATACTACGAGCCATGGCGCCCTGGGCGCTTTTTCCTTCGGCATCGGTGCTACCGAGATGGCCGCGGTCTGGGCCCTGGGCCGGGTGCTGAATGTCGAGGTCCCGGGCACCATCAAGGTGGTCTGCGAAGGCAAGTTCAAGCGCCATGTCGCGCCCAAGGACCTGATCCTGCACTTGATCGGCAAGCTGACCGCCGAAGGCGCTAATTTCAAGGTCATCGAATTCCACGGTCCGGTCATTGAGCAGATGTCGACATCGGGCCGGCTGGTCATATGCAACATGACGGTCGAAGCTGGCGCCACTTCGGGAATCGTCCCCCCCGACGCAGAAACGCAGCGCTATTTGCAGGAAGAAGCCGGGGTTAAAGATCAACTCGACATCATCGCTCCGGACCCCGACGCGGCATACGACCAGGTGATCACGATCAATGTGTCTAAGCTGGAACCGCAGATCGCCTGCCCCCATACCGTGGACAACGTCAAGCCCATCAAGGAGGTCGCTGGCATAAAGATCAACCAGATCGTCATCGGTTCCTGCACCAACGGCCGACTCGACGATCTGGCCATCGCCGCCAAGATACTAAAGGGCAAGAAAGTGGCCCGCCAGACGCGCATGCTCATTTTTCCGGCTTCGACCAGGATTTACCTCCAGGCCTTGAAGAAGGGCTATGTCGCCACCTTCATGGAAGCCGGAGCCGTGGTGATGAATTCCGGTTGTGGCCCCTGTTTGGGTATTCACCAGGGCGCCCTGGCCGATGGTGATGTGGCCCTGGCCACCACCAACCGGAATTTCAAGGGGCGCATGGGTAACCCCAATGCCGAAGTGTACCTGTGTTCGCCTGCCGTGGCTGCCGCCAGCGCCATAACCGGCGTCATCACTGATCCCAGAAAAGGAGGAAAATAAGATGGCTAAAGTTGTCTTTAAAGTGGGAGACGATGTTTCCACCGATATCATTTATCCGGGTAGATTCATGGCCACGGTCCTGCCGACCGAAACCCCGCAATTCGCCTTTATCGATTATCCCGAATTCAATGCCAAGGTCAAAAATAAGGAATTCCCGCCGCAGAGCATCATTGTGGGCGGCAAGAATTTCGGCTGCGGCTCCTCGCGCGAGCAGGCCGCGTCGTGCCTCAAGGGCCCCGATTTCGTGGTGATCGCCCCGAATTTCTCGCGCATCTTCCTGCAGAATGCCATCAACCTGGGTTTGAAAATGGTGATCTGCCCGACCATCGCGGCCAACAAGGGCGACGAGCTGGAGATCACGGCCGACCAGGTGGTCAACAGGACCTCGGGCAAGAGCTTCCCGCTCATCGCCCTGCCAAAGGCCCGGCAGGCCATCATCGACGCTGGCGGGCTGATCCCCTTTACCCGTCAGCACTTACTCGACATCAAAAGCAGGCCTGGAATTTGATCATTCATTTCCCTCTCCTTGCCCTTGCAGATGTGACCGCTGGAGAACAATGAGGCGCCCATGAATAGCAATTTCAGAGAAGCCCTGGTTAAGCTCTCCCGGGCTTTGCCCGCAGTCCTTTTCAGGGCCGGGATATTCATTGCCGGCGGTTTCTTGGCCATCATATTTTTCGGTATGCTGCTTATCGCCTTACGCCTGGCAGGCGGCGTCAGCCAGTCAGTAGTCATTGCGGTTCTCGTACTGGCCGTGCTGGGCGGCTGGGGGTGCGGCCGGGTTCTGCAGCGGTTTTTCCTTTTCCGGCACCGGGCCGCCCTTCTCTTGCTTTTTTCCGAACGTCCCACCATGGCTCCCGGCCTGTCCATAGCCATCCATGAGGTCGAACGCTTTTTCCCCGATCATTCCAGCTGGGCGCTCATGAACCGCGACCTGCGCCGGGCCTTATCCGCTTTTTATCATGAGGACAGGGATTTTCCTTCAGACTCAGCCGCGACTTCGGGAGGGCCCTTTTCGGGGGTCCTAGACCGGTTGACGAACGTGACACTTGCCCAGGCTATTCTGGCATTGGCATTTTCCCGAGGCAATATCGAACTGGAGCGATCGGTTCGGGAAGGACTGGCCCTGTATTTCCGGCATGGCGTGGAAAGCCGGCGCCTGGCGCTCCGCTGGCTGTGGTTTTCGTCTAGCGGACTGGCTTTCCTGTTCCTTTGCCTGGCCATTCCCAACTGGTTCTTTTTCACAAGCACCGGAACCCCGGTCGAGATCGGGATCGTCCTGGCCGCGGCCATCGCCTGGCTGCTGCACCAGGCTTTTATACAGCCCCTTGTTCTGGCCGGGGTGAGCGGTGCCCTTTTGGCCGAAACCAGGGGGCACACGCCCGACCCGGAATCTTGCGAAAAATTGACGATCTTTTTCCCGGATGCAGCCTTGGCTGCCGATCGTTGAAGGGTCGGCCTTTTTCCTCGGCTACTCGCTCACCTCGACGGTTTTCATCTCGTTTCTGCCGAAATACTGCGGGTGGTACATGCCCTGGGCGGTTGCCGGCATCCAGGTGAAGCGGCCGCTGTACATGGCCTTGATGAAATAGACGATGCGCAGGTTGCCCTGCATGGAATAGGTATAGAAGACCAGGCGGTCGGCGGCGTTCTCCTGACGGGCCCATGGTGTCCGGTATTTAACCTGGTTCGCCGTGTTGAATTCTTTCATTGAACGGGTGGAGCCGAAGTCCTGGCGCAGGAGTTCGAAGCCGGCGGCCAGGGGCTCGTCTATGACTCCGTAGGGGACCTCCTTGTCGGTCTGGATGAGCAATTCAACCTGATATACCTCTCCGCGCTTGAAGCGATCCACGGCCTGTCCCTTTTCATTATAGACCCGGCGCTGAACCTCGATGCCGCGGCTTTTCTTCCCGGCCCGGGCCAATTGATAGGTCAATTCGCTGGTGACATACACCGGCTGGTCGGCCGTGATCGTGGCTTCTACCGGCTCCTTGCGGTTCTCGAGTTTTTTGCTGAGCAGGAGCGTGTCCCTGCTGTTGGCGAACTCCCTGGTGGCCTTTTCGCCCAATAAAACGATCTCCGCCTTGCGGGCCGTGGTTTTTTCAACTTGCTCCAAATATTCGTCCATGGCGCTCAGGACCCAGAAGTTGGTCTGGGTCGTGTTCCAGCAGTAGGGTTCGGCCTCGAGGAGCCAACGGATGATGCGTTCGGCCAGGACATGGCCGGCTTCCACTTCCAGGACGGCCTGAAGAAGCAGGGCGGTGGCGAAGCGCGAGGAGTAGAAAGGGAAGTCGCGGTGGTAAGCGAATTCGCCGGCGTCAAAGTAAGCGAAGTCAGCCTCGACCTGCAGACTGCTGTTGAACTCGGCCAGCATGGCTGCCAGGAGGTCGGCTGGTTTCCCCTGATTGTTCAGGGCCCGGTACAGGAAAACCCGGGCCGGCAGGGGCAGGGTGTCCCTTTCAGCAGCCAGCTTTTTCAGCTTTTTGCTGTCGGCCCCCTTGTTCAGGCTCAGAACAAATTGATAAAAGCTTTCGCAGGTCTTGTCCAGGCTGGCCCGCTGCAGGTATGCCGACAGCTTCTGCACCAGTTGCGGGTCCACCATGTAATCACGCTCCCGGGCCAGGTGCAGGCTCCACAGGACATAGGCGGTCAGGTAGTCCGAGCTGTACTGGCCGCCGCGATAATATGAAAGGGCTCCTTGCGAATTCATGAATTCGGGGATGATCTTCAGGTAGCCGTTCACGGCCTCGCGTACCTGCCCCTGGTCCAGGCCCAACTCCAGGCGCTCTGCCAACTGCGGGCTGAATGCCAGGAAGGGCATCACCTTGGAAGCCCGCTGCTCCAGGCACTCATATGGATAGAAAACAAGTTTTTTGGCGATGTTGACAGCCGGCCGCAGCAGGGAGGGGGCGGCTTTGATGGTGATGACCTGGTTTTCGGCTTCAGCCTGGGGCTCGATCATTTTTTTCAGGAACTTGCCGCTGGCGAAATCGATCAGGGTCTCCGTGACCAGGCGGTCGGTCACGGGGAATTTTTTCTGGAGCCCGTCCTTGTCCGTCTGGGAGACGGCGTAAAAAACGATCTTGGCCGCGCCGATGCGGTCGGCCAGGAAGGGGAATTGGAACAGGCTGTTGCCGCGTGCATCCAGGGCGCGGGCAATCTGGGGGTTGCCGTTGATGCTTATCCCTTCTGGCTTGGCCAGCAGGGTAACCGGGAGTTTCTGCATGGTGCGGTTGCTGAGTTGAACTCCGGCAAGGAACTCGTCGCCCTGGCGGGCAAACTCGGGCATGGCCTCGGAAATCAGCAGATCCTTGCTGACCATGATCTTCTTTTCCGCTGACCCAAAACTGTCCTCGCTGTAGGCCACTGCCATGATGCGAAAGGTGGAGAGCTGGTCCGAGCTTTCAAATTCGATTTCAGCATTTCCCCCGGCATCGGTTTCTATGTTTTTAAAAAACAAGACCTCGCGGAAATCGCTGCGCACGCGGATGCCGGCGATATCGACATTGGCCCCGTCAACATAATAAACCCCGCCGAGGGCGCCGTCCGCCGCCTCTCCCTCCTCTTTCTGGCGGGTCATGCTTTTCATCTCTGCGGTCATGGGCGCGGGCATGGCCCTGCCTGCGACCGCACCCTCTACGCCGAACTCATCAGTGGAGTTCCAATATTTGTCGGCCGAGACCGGGATCAGCGTCAGGTCGCAGGCACGGTGACGGCCGCCGTCAAAGTAGATATCGGACTGGAGGAAAGGATGAAAACCCTTGGCTTCGGCCTTGACCGCGTAGCGGCCTCCGGGCAGGCCTGGGAAGCTGTAATACCCTTGCATGCTGGTCGTGGTCGTTTTCAGCTTGCTGTGCTTTTCATCTTCCAGGGTGACCGTCGCGCCGGCAAGGGGTGTTGAGTCGGGACTGAAAATGCAGCCGAAAATGGCCGGTGCCGGCAGGGTGATGTCCATCATTGGACGCTCAAAGTTCCAGTGGGTGAAGTTCTTCGAATAATAGGTCTTGATAATGTTCCTTCCCAGGGGGTTGGAGTAATAGAAAAACCGGTGCGGGTCCGGGGTCAGGTATCTTTGCAGCGAGAGGTTGCCTTCGTCTACGGCGTAGACAAAAATTTTTGCCTTCGCCCCCTTTTTTTGGCTATCACTTACCCTTATTTTCAATTTGGTCTTACTGGCCGGCTTGATCTCGCCCGGGCTTTCCAAGTCCACGCGCAGGATCTTGCCCTTGCCCTCCACTCTAAACTCCTTGGAGGCTTCTTCGGAGATGTTATTGCCGTACATGGCGACGACGCTGACGCGGATAGACGGGAAATACTCTTTCTTGACCGGGATATCCAAAGGCGTCATCTTATCCAGAGTGATGACCCGGGAATCGAGTATCTTCCCCCTTTCAACGGTCACCAGCGCCTGGCCCTCCCGGGGTGAACGGATGAAACATTTCAGCGTTTCCCCGGTATGCAGGCTCAATTGATCGGTTTCGATCCTCAGCCTATTGTCCTGGTCGGAATAACCGCTGTCCCAGGCAAAGAAACCGCCCGAGGTCGAGACCACGCGGCCGTTTGCGTCCGGTGTGTCACAGCGAAGGATATAATAACCGGCTTGTTGCACGCGGAAATGGTGGGCCTTGGTCTTGTCGATATAAACATCCTCGGGCCCGGCCACCTTACTCAATCGATACTGGTGTTTTTCGTAATATCTCTGATAAAGTGTCACGCGGATCTCGCCCGAAGCAGGCTTTCCCTGGAAGTCGACCAGGGCCAGCTCGGCGTTGACCTCGTTTTTCAGGTTCTGGTAGTAGCTGACATGGATGCCGGTCAGGAGTTTTCCTGGGAAAAACAACGATTGCGCCCGGGTGGTGAATTCCTTGCCCTCGGCCGATTTCCCGGTTGTAGAAAAGTTGAGATTGGCCAGGTAATTGGTCTTTTTAAATGTATTCATGGGGATGCTGGGCGTGAATTGGCCGCTGGCATCGAGTCTGTCGTCTCCTTGCTTGGGCGGATTGTCCTGGGCCAGTTCCGGGTCGAGACCGAAAGCGAATCGCTCCAATCCTCCGGAAGTGAAAACCCTGCCCTCGGATCGGGTCGGCGCCAGCGAATAAGTCACCTTGTCCCCGGCCATGGGATTGCCGGCCAGATACGAGCCGTTGATCTCAGGATGGAAGATGTCGGTGAACAGGTAGTGCTTCGCCACGCCGGAAATCGTCAGTTCGAAGGTGTTCGGCTGGTAGTAATCGATGGTCACGGCGTGCTGGCCCTGCCAGGTTTGCGTGTCCGCGACCTTGACCACGATCTGGTAGTGCCCTTTCTTGCCGGACTTGTCCGATTGGAATTCGTATTGAAAGCCGCCCCAATGGTCGAGCTGCAGCGTGCCGCTCTTTACTTTTTGCCAATCCGGCCCCATGATCTCAATCGAAGCCGATGTGGCCTTCGGTGAAGATACCCTTCCTGATTCGTAATCCTTGACAATGCCCCCGATATGGACCGTGTCACCGGGCTTGTAAAAGTCGCGCTCGCTGAACACGGTGATCCTGAGCTCGCGGTCGGATGGGGGCCGGCGGTCTATTCTCGCCAGCGCTGTGTCTCCGTCCTCAGAATTATTAGCCATGATCAGGTCGGATTCCTGGACCTCCCTGTCGCTGAGTAGCACGCCATTGCCTGCCGATTCTCCCAGCGGCAAAGTTTCCTTGCCAGATCCCTTGAGGAAGAACGGGATTTTTTCCAAGCCTTTGCCGTTGCGGTTGTCATACAGCCAATACAAGGTCTGTCCCTGGCCGGCCTTGACCACCATGTCCATGTTGCGACGGTGAAAGACTTGCAATTCGGGCGAACGCGACATGGGCAGGCGCATCAGGGCGATGTCGCGGCAGGCGTTGTAAGGCTCATAGCGCTGGACAAGGAATCCGAAGAAGCCCAGGGGCGAGCCCAGTTCATTATCCTTCAGTGCGGGGTTGTTCGATTTTTCCGGCAGGTCGATCAGCTTTTGCAGTATCTCTTTCTCGACGAATTCAGCCTTGAAATCCCTGCGCTGCAGTATGCCGAAATCCCGGTTCGTTAACTGGGTATAGAACTCGGGCTTGAGCTTGAGCAGGCGAACATAGGCCTGTTTCATGCTCTTGGCGGTCATGGCCAGTTTGTTATCCCGCAGGGAAAAGTCGAGGCGCGGGGAGCGGCTGGAGCAGACTTCGGCTTCGAGTTCCAGGCCCGCGGGCAGCCGTTCATTGTAGATGTTGGTCAAGTTCCGGTCGATGCGGATGCTCAGGCGGTCGCCCGAGGCCAGCTCGTCGTCAACGTGGATGAACAGGGCCTGGTTCTTGTAGTGACGGAACTCGAGGCGGAACATCAATGGGATTCTATCCTGGCCCACTAATTTAAATATCTTGATGAGTGCGGGGTCCGCTTCGGCCAGGGCATTGGAAAAAAGCAGCTGGCAATAGCGCGAGTCGGGATAAAGGACCAAAGGGCGATCTCCCTTATAGCGGAAAGGCGGGACGGTGTCGAAGCTGAAGGAGAAATCCTTGGCCGTGCCGGTGCTCCCTTCGCTGCCGGAAAAGCCTTTTTTAACGATGAAGTGATAAAGCATTCCCCGTTCCAGGTCCTTGGCGTAGCTTATCTTGAGCTCCGCTTCGGTATTTTGGGAAACCTGGATCGTGACCGGCTTGCCGCCCTTGGCCTCTTTCAGGATGAAGAACTCCCTGGCGTTGGCCGCTGCCACCGACTGATTGAAGCGCAGGGTGAAGGCGTCTTTCACCCAAACCTGAAAATTCAATTTTTCTCCTGCGTGCAAATCTGAAAAATAAGTTTGGGCCGCGGGCTTGATCTCAACAGGAAACGCTTGCGGTGTGCTCCACTGCCAGCGCAAGGTCCGCGGCAGGGCTTTTCCAGCCAGCGATCGGGTCCCGGCAGGAATGGTTGCAGTATAGGTGGTGGAATAACGGAAGCGGATTTCGGGCTTAAGGGCCAGGGTGCGGTTGCCGCGCCAGGTAAATTCGCCCTTGACTGCCGGCGTGATCTGCACTATGGCGCTGCCATCTCTTTTTCCGCCCAAAGGCAGCATGTCGTCGGAGAAGGTGACGACCAGTTCCTTGTTATCAAGGCTTTGCAGGTTTCCCGACAGGTTGTATATTACTTTTAATTCATCCTTATTCGGGTTCCCGGCCAGCGTTGTGGCCAAAAACACGGTCATGGTGATCGTCAGTATCGCAAGTATGATTTTCATGTTCGCCTCCTTTGCTTGCCGTCAAACCGGATTAGACGGCTCTTGGGCGGTAATTGGCGCGGATCTCTTTGCCGGCCTGTTCCCAGGCCGGATTATGAGGGAGGCGGTTTTTTTTTACAACCCTTGCAGCTGGTCTAAAAAGATGTTTCAGCCGATGTCGGCGTACTGATAAAAATTGGAAGCGATTACTTTTTCGTGGTAGTTGGTGTTGTTATACTTGTAGCCGTTGTTATACAGGATCAGGGCTTTGATCATGTCCCCCTTTGTTTCCTGCAGGTAGCCTTTGAGGATGGTGAGCCCGAGCTCGATGTTGTAGTCGATTTGGGTGAGCTTTTTGCGGTCAATGTTCAGCTCGTTCTTCCAGACCGGGTAATTCACCTGCATCAAGCCGTAGGCGCCCGCTCTGGATACGGCATGACGGTTGAAGCTGCTTTCCACGAAGATAATTGCCATGACCAGGTAGGGATCGAAACCGTGTTTCCGGCTCAGGGTAAAAACCGCATTGGTGATTTTTGCAAGTCCGGGTTTTTGCAGGCGGAAAATATTTTCCTGGAAGCGGTAGAAATCGGTGTTGGCCATGGCATCACGGTGGACGTTGAGCTTATCATTGAGTTTATCGACAGTTGTTTGCAGTGTCAGGATGGTTTTCTGGTTTTCGGCCTGCCTGGCCGTTTGAACCACAGCGTATTTCAGGGAAAGCCCTGATAAAACCATAAAAAACAATAAAATTCCATGTTTTTTTAAAAGGGGGTTCATTTTTTTCCTCGGATTCTATTGAATTGAAAAAATTATAGCACTTTTCATGGAAACTGTCAAGAGTTCTATGTCACTGGCCGTTGCTTACGGTTTAAAAAAGGCCGAAAGTTATTCTTGTTCTGAATTGTTGCGTTTGATCTTTATATCGCTCAAGCCTCTGAATTGCAGGGAAAGGGGGCAGGAGCCGGTAAAGGCGCTGAGCAGGGTGATGATGCCCAGCAGGCCGATCCAGTTTTTATAGTAGATCCCGGCGCCGATGACGCCGAGCGAAACCATGACGCGGATCCACTTGGCCGTCTGGTTGGTGTTGCATTTGGGGGCTTTGTTCATGCGCCTATTATAGCGCACACCGGCCCCATTGGCAACCCCGGCCTTTCAGCTCCGGGAGCGGCGCTTCAGGGCGAGGGCCTTCAGATACTTCATCGCTGTTCCCCAAGATGAAACCGTGGCGATGACCAGTCCCGGGAAACCGTCTAAAAATCCCAGCCGCCAGACATAATGCCTGAAGAAAGTCAGCGGCGGCAGAATGAGCAGGCGCGGCAGCAGGAATTTCTTATTTTGACGGACGATCTCCTCAGCCAAAAAAGTGGAATAGCGGTCCAGGCGGCGTATATGGTCACCGATATCGCGGTAGGTGAAATGCAGAATGTCTCCAGGCAGGGATGCGATGAGGCCAGTGACCTGCAGCTTCTCGTGGATCCGCCCCCGCCAGGTCGCGGAGGCTTTTTTAAAAAGCCGGATCTTGCGGTCAGGGTACCACCCCGAATGACGGATCCAGCGCCCCAGGTAAAAGGTTTTTCTCTTGATGGCAAAAGCGGCCACCGTTGCGGGCATGTTGTTTTCCTTTAGCTTGCTGATGGCGCGCTTCAGTTCCGGGGAGACCCTCTCGTCAGCGTCAAGGTTAAGGATCCATTCGTGGCCGGCTTTTTCCATTGCAAAATTCTTTTGCTTGCCGTAGTCTTCGAAACGGTTCTGCCATATCCGGGCTTGTGCAGCCTTGGCGATTGCCAAGGTGCTGTCGGTTGAATAAGAATCGACCACGATTATCTCATCGACTACGTCCTGCAAACTAGCCAGAGCGTCGGGCAGACGATCTTCTTCGTTATAGGTAATGATGACCGCTGAGATCTTTATGGCGCCTGGTTCCATGAGAGAAAATTACCTGAATTCGGGCCGGTTGTCAATGAAAGCCGGGCCGTTTCCGCTGTGATTAAGTTGGCGGGCTGCCTCTCAATGCCGGAAATGGCGGATGCCGGTGAAAAGCAGAGTTAGGCCAAGTTTCTGAGCGGCTTGAATCACGTCGGGATCCTTGATCGATCCGCCGGGCTCGACCAGGATGGCGATATTGTGTTTGGCGGCCAGTTCGACCGAATCGGGAAAAGGGAAAAACGCATCGGAAAGGAGCACCGCTCCAGCCGGAGAGGATTGGCATTTGCGGATGGCCAGTTCCACCGCATCGATGCGGCTGGCCTGGCCGGCACCCACGCCGATCAAGGTGAGATTCTTGACAATGATTATGCCGTTTGATTTGACGTACTTGATGATTTTCCAGCCGAACCCTACGTCATTCTTCTCGGTTTTGCTTAAAGGCTTTCCGGATTGCAAGGCAAAGGATTTCGCGTCAACTGCCTGGTTGTCTCGGTCTTGATAGACGAAACCTCCGGGGATGGTCTTGAAATCCGCATTTTCCATGTAGCCGGCCGGCATGCGGATCAGGCGCAGGTTTTTTTTCTTGTGCAGGATCTTCAATGCTTCATCAGCAAAGTCAGGAGCGATTATGACCTCAAAAAAAATCTCACTCATGGCCGCGGCGGTTTTGGCTTCGAGGCGGTGATTGAAACCAACGATGCCGCCGAAAGCAGAACGCGGATCGCCGTGAAAAGCGTTTTGAAATGCGGGCAGCTGGCTAGCGGCCATGGCGGCACCGCAAGGATTCTGATGTTTGACGATGGCTGCGAAATGCTTTTTTTCCTGGAATTCGTTCAGCAGCTCATACATCATGGCCAGATCCAGGATATTGTTAAAAGACAGCGCTTTGCCCTGCAGCTGGTTGATGGCGCCAAAGGGCGAACGGCGGTCACGGATGGCCATGAAAGCCGCTTGGTGGGGATTCTCACCGTAACGCAGTGTCTGCGTCCTGCGGCCGCCGATGTTTAAAAAATCGGGGGGGGCGATCTCGCCGGAATGCAGGTAGGTCGCGATCAATGAGTCATAAAACGAGGTATAGGCGAAGGCTTTTTGCGCCAATTTTTTTCGCGATTCCATTGAGATATCATTGTTGCCCTCAATCGCGGCGATGACCGGTTCGTAATCCTTTTCATCGATGAGCACGATGGTATCACGAAAATTTTTGGCGGCAGCGCGGACCAGGGCCGGACCGCCAATATCAATGTTTTCCAGCATGGCATCCAAATCGGCGGCTTTTTTATCGAGGGCATCCTCAAAGGGGTAAAAGTTGATGATCACCAGGTCGATCTTGGCCGTGCGGAATTCCTCTAACTGCCGCAAATGATCATTTGTTTTTTTGGCCAGGACCGGACCGAATATCAGCGGATGCAGGGTCTTTACGCGGCCGTCAAGAATTTCCGGGAAATTGGTGATCTGGGAAACCTCGGTCACCGGGATGTTCCATTTCTTAAGGTAAGCGGCGGTTCCGCCGGTGGAAATTATTTCCCATCCAGCTTTATCCAAAGCCGCGGCGATTGTATCGATATTTTCCTTATGGTAAACGCTGATCAATGCCCGTTTCATGGTGCACCCCCGGAGTGTTTCATTATATCTATAATAACTGCCGAAAGTAAAGTTCCACGACAGCGAGATATCAATTGGGGGACCGTGTCCCCTTTGGATGGATTTCACAAACTCCCGTTTTTGTGTTACAATAAGCCTCTCAGGTTCCGGGGTGTAGCGCAGCCTGGCTAGCGCGTTCCGTTCGGGTCGGAAAGGCCGGAGGTTCAAATCCTCTCACCCCGATATTTCCCCTCTGTCAACAAGCTTGCTTGAACCGACACTGACTTTGTTGTATAATTTGTTTTCAATAGTGACCTTATGGGGATGAAATGGAAAATCTAAACGCAGTTATTGTGGTGCTTTATTTTGTGGTACTTTCGATCCTGGCTGTTTTCGGCTCGCATCGCTATTATATGGTTTATTTGTATTATAAATATAAAAAAGCCGTTCCCAAGCCAGAAAGCGAGTTCGACGAATTGCCGCGGGTGACCATTCAGCTGCCCATGTATAATGAAATGTATGTAGTGGAGCGCTTGATCGACGCGGTAGTAAAAATGGACTATCCCCGGGAATTGCTGGAGATACAGGTCTTGGATGATTCCACTGACGAAACCGTGGCCATTGCCCAGCGACGGGTGAATTTTTACAAAAAACAGGGCATAGATATTTCCTACCTGCAACGAAAAAATCGCAAGGGATTCAAGGCCGGGGCGCTGGAAGAAGGCATGAAGGTGGCCAAGGGCGAATTCATTGCCGTTTTTGATGCCGACTTCATTCCCCACAAGCATTTCCTGATGAACACCATCCACTATTTCACTTCTGATAAAGTGGCCATGGTGCAGATGCGTTGGAGCCACTTGAATCGCAATTTTTCGCTGATGACCAATTTGCAGTCGATCTTCCTGGATGGCCACTTCGTGATTGAACACACGGCGCGCAACCGTTCCGGACGATTTTTCAATTTTAACGGCACGGCTGGGATCTGGCGTAAAATCGCCATTATTGACAGTGGCGGCTGGCAGCACGATACTCTGACCGAGGACCTCGACTTGAGTTACAGGGCCCAGATGAAAGGCTGGCAGTTCATCTATCTCCCTGATCATTCTGTCCCTGCCGAATTGCCCGTGGATATTGTTGCCTTTAAAACCCAACAGCATCGCTGGGCCAAGGGCTCCATTCAAACAGCAAAAAAACTACTGCCCAGAATATTCAGAGCGTCATTGCCCCTGAAGGTGAAAGTCGAAGCGTTTTTTCACCTGGCGGCCAATACGGCCTACCTCCTGATGGTGCCGCTGTCAATTTCCATCCTGCCGGTGGTGATTTTAAGACGAAATTTGGTTTGGGGCCAGATGTTTATTTATGATGTGCCCCTATTCCTGCTGGCTACGGCCTCGGTTTCCACTTTTTATATTGTTTCACAAAAAGAACTCTATTCCAATTGGACCAATACCTTCAAGTATCTTCCTCTGCTTATGGGGCTGGGGATCGGGTTGTCTGTTAACAATTCCGCCGCGGTTTTGGAAGCCCTATTCAACAAGGAATCTGAATTCGTGCGTACTCCCAAATTCGGGATCGAGAAAAGGGATGACAACTGGGCCTCTAAAAAATACAAAGGGAACAAGAATATTTTAATTCCGGTGCTTGAGCTCGCTCTCGGCCTTTATTTTACTTTTGCCGTGATCATTTGCGCCATTGAAGGCATTTGGCTGACCCTGCCCTTTCTCATGCTTTTTCAATACGGGTATCTGTATATTGCTTACCTTTCATTTTCTACAATTTTTAAAAACAAGTTTTTATTGAAAAAAGCCAGCGTCAGCATTGTCAGCTGATTCCTGCCGGAGAAGAAGTTTCCCAATGCAGCCAATGATTCGCGGACAATATTGAAACAATATGAGATTCAGCGCCTATTTTATCAAATTTTCCCATTCCCAGGCGAATTTCACAGGCAATGTCCAGATCGCTGGCAAAAGCGTAGCAGCTAATTTCAGTAAAATAAGCGATGATCTGTTCGCGGCTCATTTTAAAAACCAGGTTGAATTCAGTTTCCGGCAGGAAATAGATTTTAAAAACGCCAAGGGTCGTTTTACAGTGCTTTTGCCAGTTCTATCACAGTACAATCAGAGAAAACTGAAAAAGATGACGGAAATCCTGCGTTCTATCCAGGATAAAGCTTTCAGGGAGATCATCTTGGCTCTGTTGACCGTGGAAAATTTTCTGGAAGTGCAAGGCCTGCTTTATTTTTTTTCCCTGGAAAGAAGCGCGGCGGCAAAGGTTTTGATCGAATTGGAACTTGCCAGGCAACTGAAAGTCATCAATCTTAATTATTTGTTCGTCACATCCTGGGAGCATTTTCTGCAAAACCTGGCCGCTATGGAAAGCGGTTTGCGGCAGGGGTATGAAAGCCGGGAAAGAACCTTGAAATTCACTCAATTGGAAAAGACGGTCAAAATCCCCCAGGAAACCATTTTTTTCAAATACTTGTTAAAAAAATGTAGCCAGGAGTTTGCTTGTAAAGTGCTGCCCAATGTGCTGATTTTTTCCAAGCTGCCTTTGATGGGCGAAGAAAAAACGCGCATGGCCGATATAGAAAAAACCTTGAAAGCCAACAAACTTCTGATATTTACCATTGAAAATGTTCAGAAAAACACGGATTACTCTCTCAAGCAGATTAATGACTCACTTTGGTACATGCTCGACGAGGAAAAATTCCTGCAGTTGGATGAGAGGCATTTTATCTTTAATGATGAATACAACAAGATCATCAACCGTTTAAAAAAATTCAAGCGCAACCAGGGCGATATTTTAACTTTTGATGATCTGCGCGCCGTCACTTCCTACAGCAGAAAATATCTCATCGTTTTGTTTGAATATTGGGATGGACACAATATTACCCGGCGGGTGGGGAATAAAAGACAGATTTTGCTTGGAGCCTGATCAGGGAAGCGTAATACCCAGGCGGGTTTTTGCTGCGCCCACAACATCATTGAAAACTTTTTCCTGCTCTGCCAGTGGCTGTCCTTTGGTTTTTACGAAAAAAATGAGATGTTGCAGCAATTTCAATGCTTCTTCGGAATATTTTTCGTCGTTCAGCAGGTGGGCTTCGGCCAGATAGTCCAAGGCATTGTCCAAATTATCGTTTTGGTTAAGTAAAACCCCCAGATCGTATGCCACCTTGGCATTTCTTTTCATTTGGTATGAGGTTTTCAGGTTCTCAATGGCCTTATCCTGGTCTTTCAAGCGTGCGTACCAGAGCCCCAGCATTTTATAGTAATCCGCATGGGGTTTGTTCTGGTTTATGGCTTCGACGCCGCGGATCGCTTCTCTCAAGTTGTCGTTCTTGAGCATGCGTTCGCTTAAAGCCAAAACGAAATTGGCGGATTTGTCCGATTTATCCAATTGGTATGCCTCGAGCGCCTTGTTTAAAGCGTTCACGGCGTTTTGCGGGTCGTTGGGTTTGGCTGCCAGTAATTGCACCTGAATGCGCAGGGCCGGGGCAACGTAATTGTTGTCGATGAGTGAGTTGTTCTGGGTAGCGCTGTTAAGTTTTCTGGCAAGTATAATGACCTTATCGGCGTAGCTATAGGCCATGTCCAGGTCTTTTTTGGTCAGGTTATAGGCATTGGCCAGGAAAAGATAAAGGCGCAGTTTGTAGCTGGATTCGATCTCTTCGTAGGTCAGCGCTTTTTCACCGAATTCGATGGTTCTTTCATATTGCTGCAGCTGGTATGTGGTTTCGGCTAGATGGAGGTACATATATATGGAATTTCGGTCTTCTTTGCCGCCGTATTTATTGTAATAGTCATCGAGTTTTTGCATTTTGACTTTCAGGTCTTTTTCGCCAACCAGGGCGATCCAGGAATCGGTCTGTTCTTTGTCCAGGGCGAGCACTCCTGTCAAAGCTATGGTTATAAGAATTAAAATAAGAAAGGCAAGTTTCTTCATTGCTGAAATCCTCCAATTGGCTTTGAATTTAGTATTAATTATAATTAAAATAGTTCGCCAATGTCAAGTCAAATTCTGCCAAGCCGTAAAAAAAGAGCATTTGACTAAAATTATGTTCCCCGGTAAAATAAAAAAGTGATAAAGGCATGGATCTTTTGTTGGTGTTTAGTTATTACAATCGTTCCCATCAGCGCGCAATCGGTCACGGTTAGTTCCTTTGAATTGCCCAATGGCCTGAAAGTAATCCTTTCTCCCAGCAATGATATGCAGGCCGCTGCGGTCTGCGTTTATCACATGCATGGCGCCCGCAATGACCCTGCCGACACCCGCGGGATATCCTACCTGTATCAGTATCTGATGTTCGATGGCAACGAAAACCTTGAGCCGTACGACCATGTCCTTTTTGTCAATAAAATGGGCGGAATCGTCAGCGGGCGGGTGAATTATGACAATGCCGTTTTTTATGAGACGCTTCCGGCCCAGGAGATTAATGTGGCCCTTTGGCTGGAAAGCGAACGCTTGAAAAGCCTGCGCCTGCAGGATGCAAACATTGACTATCACAAGAACCAGATATTCAACCGCATAAATCGTCTCTGGGAATCGAGCCAGAATTTCAAGGCTCAGACTTGGGTCAGTTCCAAGGTTTTTGAAGGTTCGGCGTATGAATACCCGCTGTACGGAGATCTGAACAAGATCCGTTTTTTAAGCAACGATAGGATCAGGGAGAACTATCGCAATTTTCAGAACCTTGCCAATATCCTTCTGATTATTGCCGGGAAATTCGATATCAACGAATTGCGGGCCGGGATCAACAAATTTTTCCAAGATATTCCCCCTGGCCGGAAGCCCTCTAACCCGGTTTTCAGCGCTCACAACCAGCGGAAATCCTTTTTGCTTAAAAATTGGATGATAGAGGGTTTGAAAAGAAATTTTGTCGTGTATGGCATCAAGGCTCCGGCCAAGATCGGCTATAATTTCATGTATTTCGATTTCTTACGCTATTACCTGACCGATTCGCGTTTTTCCCGTCTGGACCATATTCTCAACATTGTAAACAAATTGGATGTCGAGATCGAGAGCAGTTTTACCGATTATATGGAGGCCAATTGCCTTACCATCCAGATCTCAGCCTTAAAGCGCATCAATCTTGAAAAAGCCAAATATGTTCTGGAAAAAGAATTCCAGGCCCTGAGCAGCAATCCCATAAGCAACAGTGACGTGAGAGCCGTCCGCTCCCTGATGGAAATTGATTTTTTGAAAAGCATGGTCTCTTTGGAGGAAAGATGCTTACGCATCGGCGAATTCTTTCATATGTTCGGCGAACTGAATTTTTTTGACGTTCAGCTCAAGCGCCTGCGCAAGATTACTTCCTATGATATCATGGAAAGCGCGAAAAAATACCTGGTGAAGGAAAACCAGGTTGTCCTGAATGTTTATGATAAATAGAATTTCGCAACTCCGTTGCATTTTGTGTTTTCTGGGTGGGGTGGTGTTTTTTCTGGGATGCAGTCGGGAGCTGGCCTCAGAAACGCGGCTTTTTTCTTTCACGACATCCAAAGGGTTGGTCGTCAAGGTTTTGCAGGACAACGATATGCCTTTCATCCACGCCCAATTGCTCATTTACCTGGACGGCAGCTCGCAGAATTACACATCCCTGGCCATCTCGCAATTGATGGCCATGAATATGTTTGAGCGGGAATTGAATTCACCGTCTTCCAATCTTATGGATATGCTGCAGCGGCAGGGGAACGACTACCAGGTCGAACAAAACCCGGAATATGTGAAGATCACCATGAATTTCTTGCCTGACCGTCTGGCGGCTTTCCCGAAACTTCTAAAGGAAATTTTTTACTACCAATCATTTCATTTAAAGAAATTCAACCAAAGCAAGAAAAAATTCTGGTCATTGTTCGCCAAAAACAGGGATTGGAAAAAGGAAATGGCTTTTTTACTGGCTTACCAGCAAATGATCGGAAATTTTTATTTTTCCCAGGGTTTACTACTCCAGGATATTTTAAACAGGATCAATCTGGCTCAATTGCGTTCGTTCCTTTTAAAAACCTTCCGGCCGGATAACGCCCTACTGATCTTGAAGGGGAAAATCAATCCTTACTTTATCCTGGGCATGATCGAAAAGGATCTGCCGCAGCCGTCCCTGCAGCCGTCCAAAACTAAAAAAGAAGGAATCTCCATCAATGCCAACCGCAAGATCTTTGTCCTGAATGTCGATTCCGCTGAACAGCCGGCGGTCTATTGGTTCGATGCGGCCCCGGCTGTGACCGATGTCAGTTATCTACCCTATTTGATCGGAAATTTTGCCCTATTCGGTTTTCCAGGCGGGCGGATTTACCAATCCGAAAAAAATCAGTTTTCGATGGCCGGCTATAAGGTCAATACCGAAACCTATTTCTTAAAAAAATTCACTGTTTTCTGCAATTATCTACGCTTGAAATACAATGATCTGGAAAATTTCCTTTTGCTGGTGGATCAGGAAAGGAGAAAATTCGTCGTTCGTCCCATTGAAAGGAAGGAATACCTTGACGCCTTGAATTATTACATCGGCCGGGCTCAGGTGGAGACGAGCCGATTCGATTATGACCTGCAGGCAGAGATCGACCGATTTCATAGCCAGGGGATGGGATCGCTCGCACTGCCGATCGGACCCCAAATTTTTCAGGAAGTGAGTCTCAACCGCGTGATGCAGGTCATGGACGAACAGATGGGATCCAGGCACCGAAGCAGCGGCCGGGAAAAAGGGATCGTGGTTTTGATCGGCAATGCCAATCTGATTTTTAACAGCTTGAAAATATTAAAAACGGAAGCGCTTGAAATCTCGGTGGATTGAAACAAGGCGGCGACCGGATTTGAACCGATGAATAGCGCTTTTGCAGAGCGCTGCCTTACCACTTGGCTACGCCGCCAATGGAGCGGGAAACGGGATTTGAACCCGCAACATCAACCTTGGCAAGGTTGCGCTCTACCATTGAGCTATTCCCGCTTTGGTATTAAGAATAATCGAAATTGCCTTTTTTGTCAAGAGTCGTCGCTTTGAATTCGACTTGACATTGCCGGCCGCCAGCCTGCTAATATTTCAGTTTCGCTTCAGCTTTTCCGGGAGCTTCAAGCAGGGCTATTAATTCCGGCGGTAAAAAAGGGCGGCCTTTCTCATTCAGCGCCGTACCGGTGGTACGGGCTGAAAGAGCAAGCCTTTGGTCCGGATAATGGAAGATGTCCTGCAAAAAAACAAAGCGTATGGGCGAAACGCGCTTCAGGTTCAATCCGATCCAGAAAACGTCGCCGCCGCGCAGCGGGGTTTTGTAATCAAGCTCCGCCCGCACCACCACCAAAAAAATCTTTTCCTGCGTGAGCCGGTTGAAATCGATGCCCACCGAAAGCAGGAATTCATGGCGGCAGTGCTCGAGGTAGTTCTGGTAGATCGCGTTGTTGACAATACCCTGCATATCGCATTCGTAATCGCGCACTTTAAGGTCAAGTTTGAAAATGTAGTCAGTCATTTCACTACCTTTGATATATGACCGCGAAGTTCATTGTTTTATGATTTTTTGCCGGTACCATATATGTGCTCGACCGAATGCAGCATCAAATCGGCAAAAGCTCGAGCGTCTTCCAGGTCGGAGAGGTCGGGATGGCCGTGGGCGCCTTGGGCTTCCATGGCCCAGGCACGCTCCTGCGGCTTTTCCATCCAAACATCAAGCAGTTCGAATTTAACTTGACCGCGGCAGCCGAAGGTGCCCAATATGGTCTGGCCGCCTGTCAGGCTGAGGGCCGCGTAAAAGGCGGAAATGGCTTTTTCACCGCCACGTAGAGATCCATGGGTGGCGAAAAAAGCCAGTTTTTTTCCTTGCGGTATGCTTTTCAGAAAATGGGTCACTTTGGCCGGAACGCTGTGGTGATGGACCGGGAAACCGCAAAAGATGAGGTCATACTTGCCGGGATCATTGACCTGTTCGATGGGCAGAATTTTTTTTTGCGTTTGCCGAATTCCGGACAATATCGCCTCGGCGACTTTGAGTGTATTGCCGGTTTCGGAATAATAAGCGACCAGGATGTTCATGCCTCCTCCTTTGCAGGTGGAATTGTAGCGGATCGCTGGGCCAATGTCCAGAGTGGGCCTGAAAAACGTTGGCAGGTTATTCGAGCGGTCTTTGCGGTTGAGTTTTTTCGATTTTACCATGGTTCTGGCGCAATGCCAGAAGGATACCGACCAGAATAAGAACAACCGCCGCCATTTTCAACAAAGTCGGGTTTTCTCCCAAAAAGAGGAAGGCAAGGATCGCGGCACCGATTGGTTCGCCCAGAGTAGCGATGGCGACATAAGCGGCTGGGAGATGGGCCAGCGACCAATTGAAAGTTGAGTGACCCAGCAATTGCGGAACCAGGGCCAAAAGCAGGAACCAGCCGTAGGTTGTTGGCCGAAAACCGGCCAAAGGCTGGCGAAAAAGCAGTGCAGTGATCAGCAGGGTTAATGCCGCGAAGCCATATACCATGGTCACGTATGGGATCAGGGACATGTGGCGGCGCAGATGCCGCCCGATCAGCCAATAGCCGCTAACGGCCAGGGCTCCGGCCAGGGCCAGGGCGTTGCCCAGCAACGGCTGTGCATAAAAGCCGGAACTGGACTCGGCAAAGCTGATGACAATACTTCCGCCCATGGCCAGCGATAGCCCGGCCAACAAGGCCGGCGGCAAGGGCTCATCCAGAAAAACCCGGGCCGCCAGCGCCACCCACAGCGGCGATGTCGAGACCAGAACCACTGAACTGGCCACGGAAGTATATTCGAGCGAAGTGATCCAGGTGCCAAAATGGATGGCCAGGAAAAAGCCCGAAGCCAGCGCCCAACCCCAATCTGAGGCCTTGAGTTCCAACAGCTCTCTGCGGCAGCGCAACCAGGCCGCTGGCAGCAAGATCAGCGCAGCCAGTCCCAGGCGGAAAGCTGCGATGGTCAGGGAAGGGGCATCTTCCTGGGCGATGCGGACGAAGATCGATCCCGAGGATACGGCCAGGATGCCTATGGCCAGGGCCAGGCGGGGGGGAAAGCTCGGTTTTTCCCGGATTGTGTTTTCCAATGCGTTTTACCTCGGTTTGATCAGTAATGTCCTGGTTATTATAAACCTGCGTTTGGAAGAAAGAAAGTTTGATTTCCGCATTCCTTGAAATGGCAAATTATTCGTATGCCTTACTTTACTTCAGAGTTTTCATGCTCAACAGGTGCAGGGTAACCCCGATCCCGACCGCCAGCAGCAGGATCCTGCCCCAAAGGACTTCGAGCACCACCAGCCCAGAAAAAGCGAGAGTGCCCCACAGCAGTACGAGAGTCGCAACCTTGGTTTGCCGGGAGATGGCCCTGTGTTCCCGGTATTGGCGGATATAGCGGCCGAACCACCTGTGGGTAATAAGCCAATTGTATAAGCGGTCCGAACTGCGAAAAAAGCAGGCGGCAGCCAGGAGAAGAAAGGGAGTGGTAGGCAGGAGCGGCAGGAAGATGCCGGCGGCACCCAGTCCGACCGCAATCATTCCACATAACGCCAGCATCAGCCTCTTGCCTTTGCCGTTGTTCCTTTCCCTTTCTAAATCGTGACGGATCATTTCCTATAAGTGAAGCCGCGGGATAAAATGCCAAAACCGACCAAGGCGATCGCGAAAATGCTTCCGCTTAAGATTGGAGAGATCACCTTGGCGACAAGCAGCATCGCCAAAACCAGGCAAACACCGAGAAAGCTCAAAATCGCTGTTTTTCTATTCATGGTCCACCGCGCCTGCTTCATCACCGCAGCAACATTCCAGCCCATCTGCTTTCGCGAATGCTTCCTTTCCTTCGCTGACCGAGAAATAAATCAGGCCAAGCGCACCCAGACTGTCGGCAAAACCGAATCCCGTTACCTGGTAGACAAAACTGGATACCAGGAGCACCAGTGACATGTAGATGCAGGCCATGGTGCAATTGGCGTCGGCCAGGATGGGCGATGAGTGGAGCGCGCGCCCGACTTTGCGTTTGGCCAGGACCAAGGCCCACATGATCGCGATAGAAATGATTGAAATGATCAGGCCGGGAACTGTTGTTTCCGGCCTGTGGGCATTGAACAGAGCGTATAAAGCGCTGGCGGCAAGCCCGGCAGCTAGCAGATAAAAGGATGTGCCGATTATGCGCAGGGCGGTACGTTCGAAGCGGGAACGCTGTCCCTCCGCAGCCTGGCGGATGCGCAACACCATGGTCAAAATGCCAACCCCGGACATAACCTCAATGAATGAGTCGATACCGAAACCGAAAAGGGTCAGTGCTTCGTCCTGGGCGCCGAAATAGACCGAGATAAGCCCTTCGGCCAGATTGTACAGGATCGTGAACAGGGCGAGCCACAAAGCGGTTCGCCATTGCTTGTTTGCGGCGTTAGGAAGATCAGCCTTCATTCTCATCGGTTTATTTGATAATGAACGAGGTCATGGCGATCGAGCCGGCCAGGAGCTTGTCATTGAAATATGTGATCTTCTCCCCTTTTTGTTTCAAGGCCAGAGCATAGAGCAACGGCAGGAAATGCTCGGGGCTGGGAACAGCCATCTGCGCGGCAGGCCCCAATGAGCGGAAATCAGCCAGTTCTTCGCTGCGGTCCTCGTTGATCAGTTTCTTGAATAGGTCGTTCGCTTCGATAGCCCAATCGAACCCGAAGGGACGGTTGAAATCGCGGCGGCCGTCATGACTGACCTCGATCCGCTCGAGATTGTGCACCATGTTGCCGCTTGCCAATATGAGGATGCCCCTGTCCCGCAGGTTCGCCATCTCCCGGCCCATGTTATAGTGCTCGATCGCTGATTTGGTATAGTCCAGGCTGAGCTGGACAACCGGCAGATCGGCGGCGGCAAACATCCGTTTCAGCACACTCCAGCAGCCGTGGTCCAGGCCCCGGTCCAGGTCGAAACCCACTTTGCTGCCGGTGATGGAGTTGCGGATCTCCCCTGCTAGCCAGGAGCTGCCCGGGGCTGGATACTGAGCCTGGTAGAGCTCGGGCGGGAAACCGCCAAAATCGTGGATGGTGCGCGGGCTTTCCATGGCCGTGACCAAGGCACCCCAGGTCTGCCAGTGGGCCGAGACGCACAGGATGGCCTTGGGCCGGGGCAGCGATTCCCCGATCTGCTGCCAATGGCGCGTGAAATCATTGTCCTCGATGGCGTTCATCGGACTGCCGTGGCCGATGAACAAGGCCGGCAGCCGATGTTTTTTAGCCGATAAATTTTTAGGTGATTTACTGATTCTTGGCTTCATGGATAACTCCACTCTGAGTCTAAACTAATCGCCAGCAGTATAATATTAATAAAGAAAAAAATCGAGTTTCTCTTCTTGAAAACGGTTTTTATTCTTTGGCTTGCTGGTTAATTGGCAAGGAACACCAAAGATCAAACGAATTCGCCTTTGGCGACGATCACGGTTTTGCCGCCAACATTGATGTTGATTTTGTCATATTCCTCTGCCGCCTTCAAGAGCAGCAGCGATGGCCTGCCGATCTCGTAGCCCTGCTCGCTGCGGATGTCGATGCGGTCCTTGCCGAAATAGCGGTGCTTGATCAGGTAGCCGGCCAGGCAGCCGTTGCCGCTGCCCGTGGCCGGATCTTCGGAAATGCCGAAACAATCGACAAAGACCCGCACGCTGATGTTGTTCGCTGCTTCGTGGGCTTGCGGGCAGAAGATCAGTATCCCCTTGGCCCATGAGTCTTTTATAAATGCGAAATAGTTATCCCGATCTACTTTCGCACTTTTTAGGGCGGTTATGGTCTTCAGAGGTACGATGAAAAAAGGCAATCCCGTGGAAACTTCCTGGATCGGATAGCGATCATCGATGGCTGATACGGGCAAACCGAGTATTGCGGCCATGGACGCAGGCGGGTGCTGCTTCCCGAATTCCGGCTCGACCTGCTTCATCCAGCCGTAGCCGTCCCGGCCGAAAGTGACCGGGATCCTGCCCACCTTCAAATTCAAGGATACCGAATCGCTCTTTCCCTTCAGGATCTCGTTGCAAACAATGAAAGCGGTCCCCAAAGTCGGATGACCGGCGAAAGGGACCTCTTCCCCTGGCGTGAAGATGCGCACGTCGTAGCCGCCCTCATTTGGCTCATCCTGCAGAATGAAAGTGGTCTCGGAAAAATTGGTTTCGCGGGCGATCTGCTGCATTTCGTCGCTGCTGAGCTCTTTGGCTTCACGGAAGACGGCCAGTTGGTTGCCGGCGTATTTCTTTTCGGCGAAAACATCCACGATATAAAAAGTGAGTTTTTTCATATGTGTCCTCCGAATCTTATTAATTCATAGTGGCTGCGGGCTGTCATTTCTTCCCGGAAATATACTGGCAGTAGCCGAAGGCGATCGGCCCTTCTCTGGTGGTTTCGCAGGGGAATTCAGGGCAGGCGAAACACATGGTGATGCCCTTTTCAAAGGCGCAGGTCGCGATCTTGCAGAATTTGTTCTTTTTGGGCACGCACCCATGGGGATAATTCGGGCACTTTTCTTGTATCATCAGTGGGCATTTTTCGCAGGCGATGCCGCAGACTCCGATTTTCATTTTGGCTGCCCCCTCATTTCCCGGTCTTGCCCGGCCGGTTCACCTTGTAGACCAGCCACAATCGGCCTTTGCCCAGGGACTTGCTTTTTTTCAGGCTCAATTCTACATCAGCCCTGACATCATCAAACAGGGGGAATGGTTTTTTGCCGACGATCAGGGGATGCACCAGCAAGCTGATCTCGTCCACCAGGCCGCTGTTGAGCAGGATGCCGTTCAGGGTTTTCCCCGTGTCGGTCAGGACGGTCCTTGCTCCGTACTCCTTGGCTAGCAGCTCGAGCACGTGGGAATAATAGAACGGCCGGTTGCCCATGTAATGCCAGTCGTAGTTGCGCTCGGTCAGGTAGCGCAGGTATCCCTTGGGGGTCGAATTGCCCGTAAGAATGACGATGTCGCGGCAAAGGTCGAAGCGCCGCAGGGCGTGAAGCTTTCCTTTCAGCTTGCCGGCCGTGTCGGGTATGACCCACAACGGCAGTTTCCTGTCCCTTTTGGGCTTGATGAAGTCCTTGTCTTGTTCTTTCGGTATCCGCACCGAGAACAATTTCAGACCCTCGATCGCCGTGTTCGAGCCGATAAGATGAATATCGGCCTTGTAGCTCCCGACGATGCGGTAGTGCGCGGCCATGTTGACCTCGAAACCGAGCAGGGAGCCGTCCAGGCTGATGGAACTATGCACGATAACTTTCATCTGTTTCCTCCCATACTTCCGATTGCGTGGTTCTGATGAGCATTGGAATTTCCAATCTGACGTTTTAGAGAAACCGGATTGACAGGGCGGCCAGGGTGAGAAGCAGCGCGGCGTTGATCGGAATAACATATTGGAAGTACATTGGCCCAACCTTGCCGGTCTCCTGGATGGTCACCTCCTTGTAGCGGCCCATATTTCTGAAAATGTAGAATCCCCAGAACGGAAAGGGTGTCTTGAGCCCCCTTTTATCCAAGAAGTCCGCGATGCGGATGGCGGTCACCACTGCCCAGATCACACAGGCCAGTGCCAAGCAAGCGAGAACGTAAAAAGCAGCCATGGTTCACCTCAGTCGACGCCGATGTTTCATATTGAGAACGCACCCCCGCCATTTTATCAGTTTTTCCAATATTTTTCCTGATGGCTCTGTTAATTTTTTGTGATAGTAGGAAGAGAGGAAAAATGAAAAAGAGAAAGGCAATAGTCAGCCGAGGTCGACCTTTTGAATCCCTTTAAATATGTCTAGTCCTGCTTTTTATGCATCAGGAAACGGTCGTAGAGGGCCAGGCCCACCATGGAGACCACTCCCATGCCAGCCACGATCAGCCAAATAGCGATGGGATTGGCCGGTTGGCCCTTGGCGACCGGGTTGGCGATGAAGATCTCGAACAGGCGGCCGCCCAGGGGTGCGCCCACGATCGAGCCCAGGGCCACGGGCAGGTTGGCGTAGCCCAAGTAGAGCCCTTCCTGCCCTTTGGGGGCGATGGCGCCGATGTACTCGTAGATGCGCGGCGAGGCAAACATCTCGCCCAGGGCCATGGAAGCGATGGAAACGAGCAGGAAAATCCCGGCCAGCGGCAGCAGGACATGGAAACTTCCGAAGCGGAGCAGGGAGACTTTCAGCGAAATATCGGCGAACAGCATGGGCGCCAGTATGTTGACCAGCATGCCGGCGGTGGTGACCAGAACGCCAAAAATGATCGAGCGCACCGGGGTCCATTTTTTCGCAAAGCGGGTAATGAGCAGCTGCAGGGAAACGATCATGATCGGGTTGACCAGGGTGTAGAGCTCGACCGGGGCCTGGGGATCGATCCAGCGCAGGAAAAGCGGGATCAGGTTGTAGAGCTGGACATAAAGGATCCAGAACATGCCGATAACCACCAGGAAAAAGACGAACTTCCAGTTGCGCAAAACGGTGACAATACCCAGCAACGCCTGGCTCAGTGTCTTTTTGGCAGCGACCTGGCCGTCCTTCTTGCCGTCCGAAACGTATTCGGGTTCGCGGTAGATGAAGAATACGATCAGCAGGCCGACGATGGTGAAAGCGAAGGCCACCGGAAAAAAGATGGCCGGGATGCCCAGCTGGCTGCGCACGAAATAGGAGACGCCACGGCCGCTGATCGAGCCGATGTTGATGACCATGTAAAAAATGCCGAAACCCAGGGTGGCGCGTAATCCGGATGTCTTCTGCACGGTGCCGGCGATACAGGGCTTGACGATCGAGCCGCCCAGGCCGATGAGGACAATGCCCAGCAGGACGGGGATGGTGTAATTGCTCCCGGCCGGCCAGAAACTCTGTACATTGCCCATGACCAGGTAGCCCAGGGAAAGCATGATGAAGGCGGTGACCAGAGAGCGCTTGAAGCCGTACTTGTCGGCCAGGGTGCCGCTGACGATGGGCAGGAAGTAGATCAGCCCCCAGAGTAGCGAGCCGTTGAGAAAAGTGGCGAAGGTAGGACTCATGCCCAGGTTTTCCGTCAGGTAGATGACCACGAACGAGGCCATGGCGTAATAGGCGCCCCTTTCGAACAGCTCGATGGTGTTGGCCGTCCAGAAAGTGGCGGGGAAGCGTGCGGGTTTGCTCTCAGGCGAATTCATGAAAGACCTCCGGGTTATTTTTTTATGGCGATGCCCAACTCGTCGAGTTGGCGCTGGGAAACGGTTGAAGGCGAACCGGTCAAGAGGCACAGCGATGACGTGGTCTTGGGAAAGGCGATGATCTCGCGGATGGAGTCTTCGCCGGTCAGCAGCATCAGCAGGCGGTCGAAGCCCAGGGCGATGCCCAGGTGTGGCGGTGCGCCGAATTTTAGGGCGTTGAGAAAGAAGCCGAACTTGTCCTCGATCTCCTTGTCTTCCAGATTGAGCAATTGGAAGACCTTGCGCTGCAGGGCGATGTCGTGGATCCTTTTACTGCCGCCGCCGATCTCCGTGCCGTTGAGCACCAGGTCGTAGGAGATAGCTTTGACCGCCAGGGGCTGGCTTTCGAGCAGGGGGATATCTTCGGGGCTTGGGGCGGTGAAGGGGTGGTGGTTGGAGTCGAGGCGCTTTTCATCCTCGTTGTAGAAGAAGAGGGGGAAATCGGTCACCCAAAGGAACTCGAGCCTGTCTTTGTCCTGGAACTTTTTCCCCAGGTGTTCGCGCAGCTTGCCGGCCAGGAACAGAGCCCGGGCTTCGGGGTCGGCGACCAGCAGGACCAGGGCGCCGGGATCGATGCGGCCCTTTTCATAAAAAGCGGCGATGGTTTCGGCGGCGATCTTCAGCGAGGCCTTGAAGCCGTCATCGCCCTTTTTCATCCAGATCACACCCTTGCCGCCAAGCTGCTTCCCTGTTTCATTGATCTCATCGAGCTGCTTGCGTGAAAAACCGCCGGCATCGGGAATGACCAGGCCCTTGACTTTTGCCCCTTCAGCCAGGGCGGCGTTGAGCAGGTCGCTGTTCCACGACCTGGCCGCGGCGGTGAAATCCTGGATCTGGTATGGGATGCGCAGGTCGGGTTTGTCCGAACCATATTTTTCCATGGCTTCCCGGTACGGCAGGCGCGGGAAGGGCAGGGCAACATCGCGGCTGCGCAGGGCGAAGATCTCCCGCATCAGGCGTTCGACAATGGCGAACAGTTCGTCAGGTTCGGCGAAGCTCATCTCAATGTCGATCTGGGTAAATTCGGGCTGACGGTCGGCGCGCAGGTCCTCGTCGCGGAAGCAGCGGGTGATCTGGAAATAACGCTCGAAACCGGCCACCATCAGCAGCTGCTTGAACTGCTGGGGCGACTGCGGCAGGGCGAACATTTTGCCCTTGTATATACGCGAAGGAACCAGGTAGTCGCGGGCCCCCTCGGGGGTGGCGTTGGTAAGCATCGGCGTCTCGATGTCCAGGAAGCCCTCTTTGTCCAGGAAATTACGGGACAGCAGGTTGACCTTGGAGCGCAGCTTGAAATTCTGCTGCATGGCAAGATTGCGCAGGTCGATATAGCGGTGCTTGAAGCGCAGTTCTTCCGAGACGTTGGCGCGGTTCTCCGGGATAAAGGGCGGGACTTCGGAAGCGGCCAGGATCTCGATGTCGCTGGCGATGAGTTCGATCCTGCCGCTCGGCAGATCGGAATTGGCTTTGGCGCGCTTCACTACCAGGCCGCTCACGGCCAGGACCGTTTCCTTGCCAATGCTCTTGAGGATTTCGGGCGAACTGAACGTTTCGTTGACCACGATCTGCAGCAGCCCTTCACGGTCGCGCAGGTCAAAGAAGGTCAATCCTCCCAGTTCGCGCATATTGTTCACCCAGCCGTAGACGGTGACGGTTCGGCCGGCGGCCTCCTCGCGGACAGCGCCGCAGTAGGTTTCCCGCTTCAATAGTTTTTTTTCAGCCATTCGTTCAGTTCCTTGAGAGAAATTTTGATCTGTTCCTGGTTGGCCATGTTCTTGATGGAAACCGAGCCGCTCTGGATCTCGTTCTCAGCCAGGATCAGGGTGAAGGCGGCCGCGACGCGGTCGGCCTTCTTGAACTGTTTTTTCAGGTTTTTGCCCTGGTAATCGAGGTAGACCGGGTAGCCCTCTTCGCGCAAAACTTGGGCCATCTGTACGGCATGGGCCAGCCACTGCCGGTCCTCATAGGCCACAAAAAGGGTTTTGGGCCGCGCAGGTTCCAGCTGCTCCAGGTGCAGGATTATGCGCTCCATGCCGGCGGCAAAACCGATGGCTGCCATGTCGGGTCCGCCCAATTCCTGGATCAGGTTGTTGTAGCGGCCGCCGCCCAGCAGAGCATTTTGGGCTCCCAGCTGACCCGAGGTGATTTCAAAGGCGGTCTTGGTGTAGTAGTCCAGGCCGCGTACCAAACGCGGGTTCAACTGGAAGGAAACGTTCATCCAGCTCAGGGTCTCGCGCACCGCGGCGAAATGGTCCCGGCATTCGCCGCAAAGGTGATCGCTGATTAGAGGCAGGCTGGCGGCGACTTCAGCGCAGGCTGGCAGTTTGCAGTCAAAGATGCGCAGCGGGTTGCCGTCGATCTTGCGCCGGCAGTCGGAGCACAACCGGCTCTCTTGGGCGCGCGCCGCCTTGCGCAATGCTTGCAGGTAGTCGGGGCGGCATTGCTGACAGCCCACCGAATTCAATTCCAATTGGATGGCTTCAATCCCGATTTTTTTAAGGAAATCCACGGCCGAAAACATGACCTCGGCGTCTACTTGAGGCGAATCGTCAGCGAAAACCTCGATTCCGAATTGTTGAAACTGGCGGTAGCGTCCCTTCTGCGGCTTGTCGTAGCGAAACATGGATCCAATGTAGTAAAAGCGCAACGGGGACAGGGTCTCGAAGAGGTTGTTTTCGATGGCCGCCCGCACCACCGAGGCCGTGTTCTCGGGCCTTAAGGTCAGGCTGCGGTCCGACTTGTCGGAGAAGGTATACATTTCTTTTTGGACGATTTCAGTTTCGCTGCCGATGCCGCGGCTGAACAATTCACTGTGTTCGAAAATCGGAGTGCGGATCTCCTGATAGAGGAAATTTTTATAATAGGCGTGGATGGCATTTTCCAGATTATGCCATTTTTGGATCTCGGGAGCGAAAATGTCGCGTGTGCCTTTCGGCGCTTTGATTTCGTTCATAGGTACCCCAGTGATTTTGATGTGTCCATGGTATCCAAGGTGATCAGGAAGATGTGTTCCGGTGCCGAGTCACTAAAAAAAAACAAAAAAAAAGCCAGGAACATAAGGGGCGGCACCAGCCAGAGCAGTTTTATTTTCATTTTGAGAAAGCGTAACGTATGGTGCTGAACACCTTTTTCAGGTCGTAAGAAAGCAGCCTGGTGTCACCGACAACGGCCATGAAATTGGCGTCCCCTTGCCAGCGGGGCACGATATGCTGGTGAAAATGGTCCTTGACCCCGGCCCCGGCCGCAGTGCCGATGTTCATGCCGATGTTGAAACCGTCGGGATGGAAGCTTGCTTTTAAAATGGTCAGGGAACGGTTGGTCAGCTGCCACATCTCCATAAGATCGGCGGCGGTCATTTCCTCGGGGGCGGCGATATGGGCATTGGGGGTGATTAGCAAATGGCCGGTGCTGTAGGGATATTTGTTCAGGATGATGAAAAATTTATTGCCGCGATAGCAGATCAGGGAATCGTGATCTTCTTTGGCCAGTGCCTGGCAGAACACGCAGCCGTTATTCTTTTTAAAGTTGGAAATGAATTCCCAGCGCCAGGGGGCTGATAAATATTTCATTACTTGTTACCTGCCCCTGACCCAACCGGCCGTCATTTTTTTTTGTCCAGTTCGTTCTGCAGCAGATCGCCGATGGTCGTGACCTGGTCATCGCTCCCTTTCATGTATTTCTGGATCTCTTCCCGCTCACGGACCTTGTTCAGTGCCCTTAGGCTGAGATAGACCTTTTTGCGGTCGAGTTCAGTCCGCGATATCATGGCTTCGAGCTTGTCGCCAGGCTTGTATTTCTGTTCCAGATCCTGCAGGGTGATCTTCTCTTCGTCAATGTCGCCGATGCGGATAAAACCTTCGATGTTGCGGGTGATTTCCACGGATATGCCGCCGTCGGTGATCTTGCGGACCGTTACCTCAATTGTATTGCCGGGTTTATGCTTGGAGATAAAAGTTTTCCATTCACTTTCCGATAAATGCTTGATCCCCAGTTGAACCTTATAGTTGCGGTCCAATTCGTTGCTGATGATCATGGTGTCGATCTCTTCGCCTTCCTTCATGTATTCTTCCGGAGATTCGATATGGTAATAGCTGATATCGGATATCTTCACAACGCCTTCGACTCCTTGTTCAAGCCCCAGGAAAACCCGCGATTTGAGGATCTTTTTCACTTTGGCCCTAACGATCTCCCCGCGCGAATGTTTTTCCAGGTATTTTTCTTCCGGGCGCATTTCCAGCTGCTTTAAGCCTAGCTTGATCTTGCGGTCTTCCTTGCTGAACTCAATCACCTGCACCCACAACTTGTCGCCTACGGCCACGTATTCCTCCACCGAGGTCGGGCGCCCTTCCCAAGTCAGGTCCGAGATGTGCAGAAGCCCCTCGACTCCTTCTTCAAGTTCGATAAAGGCGCCGAAGCTGACGATCTTGACGACCTTGGCGATCAACCTTTTGCCGATGGGATATCTGATCTCGATGTCAATCCAGGGATCGGTAAATTTTTGCTTGATACCCAAGGAGATCTTACCTCTATCCTTGTCTATCTCCAGCACCTTGACTTCGATCTCATCGCCTTTGCGCAGTTTTTCTTTGGGGTGATTAATGCGGCCGTAGGAGATGTTGTCTTTGTGCACCAGGCCTTCCAGGCCGCCCAGATCGACAAATGCCCCGTAGTCAACGATCGAGGTCACCATACCCTTGACCACTTGTCCGACTGCGAGTGATCCCAGCAGGTTTTTCAATTTTTCCTGCTTTTCATCTTCGAGCAGGATGCGGCGTGAGATGGTGCCACTCTTTTCCTTTTTATTCAGTTTAACCACCTTGAACCAGAAGTCCTTGCCTAGCATTTTATTTGGTGCTTTGACCTTCTGGATATCCACCTGGCTCATAGGCAGAAACATCTCCACTCCCATGTCGACTAAAAAGCCTTTTTCGTCGGGGGTCAATTTGGTGATCTTGCCCAGCAGGGGAATGTTCCTTTTATAGGCGTGGAAAACATTTTCCCAGCCTTCCTGTTCGTCGAGCTGTTTTTTTGAAACGATGATGTAGCCTTCCTTAAAATTGACGTTTTTGGAAAGCACCGAGATCGCGTCACCGATCTTATATTTCATGTTCCCGTCCCAGTCCAGCAGTTCCTGACGGTCCAGAATGCCTTCGGTTTTTTGACCGATGTCGATCACCACGCGGTTCTCAACAATATCCACGATGCGGCCTTCAATGGCAGCATTGGAAGCGAGATTTTTCAGGTCGTATTCCTTCACCAGTTCGGAAAAATCCTCGGAATTGTTCTCGATGGTGTCATTTGTGTCTGACATGTCGTGTCTCCTTAACGTTTACAGTTTCTGCAGGAAATTTTTTACGTTATTCAATTCCTGCGGTGAGGTAGAAGCTCCGGCGCTAATACCTATGGAATTGAATTTCTTTAACTTGGCCAGGGTGGCTTTGTTCTGCAGATCGGCGCAGGTTTCGATCTGCAGGGAATTTTTGTTTTTCCCCCTGGCGATATTATAAATTTTTTTAGTGTTGGATGAAATCTTGCTGCCGACCACGATGATTGCGTCGACAGTGGGTGCCAGTTTTTTTACGGCTTCCTGACGGTCCCGGGTGGCCTGGCAGATGGTGTTGAAAACATGCAGTTTTTCGGTTTTATCCAGAAGTATGGCGACAACCTCTTTGAAAAATTCGGTATTAAGAGTGGTCTGGGCCACTATGCTGATCTCGCGACAGCGGGACAGGGCCCGGGCCGCGGCCAGGGAGTTGATGATCCGCACTTTTTTGGCATAGCTTCTGGCCGCGATGATCTCGGGATGGTGCTTGTCGCCAACGATCAGGATCCTGCTATTGGCCTTGTCGAGCGCTTCAATAATCTTTTGTCCTTTTTTTACCAGTGGGCAGGTGGCGTCCAGGGTAGCAATGCCTTTCCGGCGCAGGCGCTGTTCAATATCGCGGGGAATGCCGTGGGTGCGGATGCACAGTGTCTTGTTTTTGGAAATTTTGTCAACCGCAGAGATATGTTCGATGCCTTTTGCCGCCAAATCGTTTAAAACCGGGATATTGTGGATCAGGGGGCCGTAAGTCTGAATTTTTTTTCCTTGGCGATGGTATTCATTGATCAGTTTCAAGGCTCTTTTTACTCCAAAACAAAATCCCGCCTCTTCGGCGACTAATATTTTCATGAATCAGACCACAATCATACAATATTATGGCTGTTTTGTCAACCAAAAATTGCAATCCTTCCAACGTGGCCGCGGCTTGACAACTTGCTGGCGATGGCTTATAAATTTTCCGGAGGTAGCCCCCCATGACTCAGAATCGAAAAGAACCCCGGCGCCTGTCTTTGCCTGAGCAATTGCCGGTTAAAAAAGATTTTATTTCCGGTATCCGCCGGGCTCCGGATCGGGGATTTTCCCTGACTCCCGCCCAGACCAAAGTGGCCCTGAAAAATGCATTGCGCTATATCCCCACTCCGCTCCACCAAGAGATCGTGCCCGAGTTCATGGATGAGTTGCTCAACCACGGGCGCATATATGGCTACCGTTACCGACCGGAGGGCAGCCTGAAAGCCCGTCCGGTGGATGAATATCCGGGGAAAATCCTCGAGGCCAAGGCCTTTCAGGTGATGATCGACAACAACCTGGATTTCGAAGTGGCCCTTTATCCCTATGAACTGGTGACCTATGGCGAGAGCGGCCAGGTCTTCCAGAACTGGATGCAATACAATTTGGTCAAGCTGTACCTGCAGGAAATGACCGACCGCCAAACGCTGGTGGTTTATTCCGGCCATCCGCTCGGCCTTTTTGAATCCCCTACCGATGCGCCGCGGGTCATTGCCACCAACGGCATGCTGGTGGGCATGTACGACAATATGGCTGGTTTTGCCCAGGCTGCGGCCATGGGGGTTTCCAATTACGGACAGATGACGGCCGGGGGCTGGATGTATATCGGCCCGCAGGGCATCGTTCACGGCACCTACCTGACCCTGCTCAATGCCGGACGCATGTATCTCGGAATTCCCCCTCAAAAGGACCTGGCAGGAGTGGTTTATCTGAGTTCCGGGCTTGGCGGCATGAGCGGCGCCCAGGCCAAGGCCGTGGAGATAGCTGGAGGTATCGGGGTGTTGGCCGAAGTCGACTATTCGCGCATCGTAACCAGGCACAAGCAGGGCTGGGTAGCGAAAATTTCTTCCGACCTCGATGAGATCGCCCGCTGGTTGGTCGAATACCGCAAAAGCAAAAAACCCATATCGATCGCCTATCACGGTAATGTCGTGGATCTCTGGGAATATGTGTTGAGCCAAGATATCCCCATTGAGCTGGCCTCGGATCAAACTTCGTGCCACGATGTTTATGGCGGTGGCTACACGCCGGCCGGCGTCACTTTCGAGGAAGGGCGGCGCCTGCTGCGTGAGCAGCCCGCCGAGTTCCGCAGGCGGGTCGACGAGTCGCTGATCAGGCAATTCCGCCTGATTCAAAAAATGGCAGCCAGGGGCGCCCGTTTCTGGGATTACGGCAATTCTTTTTTAAAGGCAGTATTTGACGCCGGCGCCACCGACATTGTGGCCAACGGGCTCGATGCCAGCGACGGCTTTATCTTCCCCAGCTATGTCGAACATATTATGGGGCCGCTGTGTTTTGACTATGGTTACGGTCCTTTTCGCTGGGTATGCTTGAGCGGCAAGGCCGAAGATCTGGCAAAGACCGATCAGGCCGCCATGTCGTGTCTTGATCCCGACCGCCGGGCCATGGACCGCGATAACTTCGAGTGGATCAGGAATGCCGGCAAGAACAAATTGGTGGTCGGCACCCAGGCGCGTATCCTCTATGCCGATGCCGAGGGCCGGGTGAAAATCGCCCTGAAATTCAATGAGTTGGTGCGTCAAGGCGTCATCGGTCCGGTGATGCTGGGACGCGATCATCATGATGTTTCCGGCACAGATTCCCCCTTCCGGGAAACAGCCAACATCCGTGACGGCAGCAACCTGACCGCCGACATGGCTGTGCACAACTTCGCCGGTGACGCCGCCCGCGGCATGTCCATGGTCGTGCTCTCCAACGGCGGCGGCGTGGGCATCGGCAAGGCATTCAACGGCGGTTTCGGCCTGGTTTTGGACGGCAGTGAGCGCCGCGACCGCATCATCGCTTCGGCCATGGAATGGGATGTGCTCAACGGCATCGCCCGCCGCGCCTGGGCCCGCAATGAAAACGCCATGGAAACCGCCGCTGCCTGGAACGACCAGCACCCGGAACGCGGCCACATCACCCTGCCCAATTTGGCCGACGACAAACTGGTCAACGACCTGGTCGAACGGAACTTTCCAGAAAAAAAATAGCCCTGGGACAAGCGAATTCGGGAGGGGCGTATAAACATACGCCCAAAAACAGGAATGATTGATCGAAGAAGGGCGAATATTTATTCGCCCCGATTTTTTATGTGAATTCCTATGAAATTCCAAGAAAAAACGATTGAATCAAGGGCGGTTTTCGCTTATAATGGAATTTGTTCGTACGCAGAAGCAAGGAGAAAATACCCATGGGTCTGGTAAAAAAAGGGAAAGAATCATGGTTCTTTGAGAATCTTTATACCGACACCACCTACGGCTTCAAAGTGTCAAAGGTGATCGTGCCGGAAACCGACAGCGGTTTTCAAAAATTGATGATCCTGGAAACCGACCGCTTCGGCCGGGTGCTGGTGTTGGACGGCATTGTACAGCTGACCGAAGAGGACGAGGGCATTTATCACGAATGGATCGCCCACTGGCCGATCTTTGCCCTGAACCGGCCGGCCAGACACGTGCTGATCATCGGCGGCGGCGACTGCGGCGTGGCCCGCGAAGTGCTCCGCCATAAATCGGTGCAAAAGGTGACCATGGTGGAGATCGATAAGCTGGTCTGCGACCTGTGCCGCGAGCATATGCCGTCGATATGCGAGGGGGTGTACGATGACCCCCGCTTCAAGCTGATCATTGGCGACGGCGCCGAAGTGATCCGGCAGATGAAGGGCAAGTGCGATGTGATAGTCATCGATTCCACCGATCCGATCGGACCGGCCAAGAGCCTGTTCAACACCGACTTTTACCAGAGCGTTTATGACGCCCTGGTCGAAGGCGGTATTACCATCCACCAGACCGGGGCGTTGATCCTGCAGCCGTTCGAATGCCCGGGCAGCTGGCGGCAGATCGAGCGCAGCTTCGATGATGTCCGGGTGGTGCAATTCGCCAATGTGAGTTATATGGGCGGCCCCTTCAGCCTGACCGCCGGTTCCAAAGGCGGTAACGTATTCAAAAACTCCGAACGCAATGCCCAGAAGGCCTACAAAAAAGCGGGTTTCAAGACCAGCTGGTATTCGCCGCAGATCCCGGCCATTCCCTATCCTGAATTTCAGAAAAGGCTGGAAACCGACAAGTACGGTGAAGAGATCGTTATGGATATTGAACTTCCTGCTAAAAGCTTGCCTGGAGCCAAACAGGTGGCCAAGTGGGCCTTGCGCACCTGCGAGGCTATCAAAATGATCGCATTCGGTGAGCCGATCTATGCCGATCCCAGGCTGGGCGACGGCAGCACGTTGGTGCAGTACGTGGAAACCAGTGCCATCAATTACCGGCGCCAGGGGCGGGTGGCTGCGCTCAATTGTTTCACCTGCGCCTACTTGCCGGTAAATGACGCTATCAGAACTTCAATCGATTATTTCAAAGCCGGCAAAGCGCTTTGCTGGCACCTGCCACGCGGTTCTTTTGCGGACATAAAAAAAATAAGAAAAAACACCAGGATCTTTGAATACAGGTTGAGTGCTGACAAATTTTCCCAGGTTTTTCAACCGCGCCTGATCGCAAGCGCAGAGGCATTTGCTCCTGGTTTTCTTTTTTTCCGAGACCAGGGAACGGCGGCGTTTGAATTGGTCATGGACCTATATGACTGCAATTACGCAAAAATTTCAAACCCGGCCGTAGTGGCACGCTGGGCGGGAAACGAATTCCCGAAAACAACCGGGCTGAAAACGATAGGCAAGGTCGATGCGCCCGATTTCGGCCACGCCAAGAAAAAAACGGCCGGGCCTTCGGTAGTGCAGCTATTCCAAGGCGGTTCCAATATCAGCCACTATTCGGTCAACTGGCTCATGATCGTGGTTAATGTCGTGGCCAAACAGGAGTTCTCCCTTGAGAAGGCCATTCGCCAGACCATGAAATATTTCAAGGGCAAATATGCGGTTTGCTGGCTCCTGCCCCGGGGAAATGCTGGGCAATCTCTTAAAAAGCTCGCCGACAACACCTTTATTTTTGAGGTCAAGGGCAAGTAGTTTCGAATAACTGTTTTCTGATCAAAATTATCCATGGGTGGACTTATGGTACGGTAGCAACGTTAATTATAAGTTGACAATAACACACTCAACTAATATTTATATTTCAGTTATTAAGTTGTTGACAAATCGGAAAAATTGGCATATATTTAAGTACAAGAAAAAAAAAGGAGTTAAATATGGGCAAAATAATCGGTATTGATTTGGGAACAACCAATTCGGTTGTGGCGATAATGGAAAAGGGTGATATTAAGATTATCACCAATTCTGAAGGTGGCCGGACCACCCCATCGGTGGTCGGTTTTACCAAGGATGGCGGCCGGCTTATTGGGCAGGTGGCCAAACGCCAGTCGATCACCAATCCGGAGAACACTGTCTATTCCATCAAACGCTTTATGGGACGCAGAATCTCTGAAGTCAGCGATGAAATCAAAATGGTCCCCTTTAAAGTGGTGGGCGGGCCCAACGATGATGCCCGCGTCAGCATTGAAGGCAAACAGTATTCACCTCCAGAAATCTCGGCCCTGATTTTGCAGAAACTTAAGGAAGCGGCGGAGGACTACCTCGGGGAAAAGGTCACCGAGGCGGTCATCACTGTCCCGGCCTATTTCAACGATGCCCAGCGCCAGGCTACCAAAGATGCAGGAAAAATAGCCGGTCTGGACGTTAAGCGCATCATCAACGAGCCTACGGCCGCAGCCCTGGCTTACGGCATGGACAAGAAAAAAGATGAGTTGATTGCCGTCTACGATTTTGGCGGCGGCACATTCGATATTTCCATCCTGGAGATCGGCGAAAATATCGTTGAGGTTAAATCGACCAATGGAGACACCCATCTGGGTGGCGACAACATCGACCAGAAGTTGATCGACTGGATCGCCGAGGAATTCAAAAAAGATCAGGGCATCGATCTGACCAAGGACAAGATGGCCTTACAACGCTTGAAGGAAGCAGCTGAAAAAGCCAAGATCGAACTCTCAACGACCCAGGAAACCGAGATCAACCTTCCTTTTGTCACGGCCGACGCTTCGGGACCCAAACACCTGATCCTCAAATTGAGCCGAGCCAAGTTGGATCAGTTGGTCGGAGACATCCTTGAACGGTCCATAGCTCCCTGCCGGCAGGCTATTAAGGACGCCGGAGTGAATACTGCCGATATCAAGGAGATAATCCTGGTCGGCGGCATGACCCGTATGCCCTACATCCAGGAATTGGTCAAGAAGTTTTTCGGAAAAGAAGGCAATAAAAGCGTGAATCCTGATGAAGTGGTCGCAGCCGGCGCTGCGGTTCAGGGCGGGGTCCTGGGTGGTGAAGCCAAGGATATCCTTCTACTGGATGTCACGCCGTTGTCGTTGGGCATTGAAACCCTGGGCGGCATTTCACACAAATTGATCGAGCGCAACACCACGATCCCGACCAAGAAAACCGACATTTTCACCACCGCTGAAGACAATCAGTCCACCGTGGAAATCCATGTCCTTCAGGGAGAAAGGGAGATGGCTCGCGATAACCGCACCCTGGGTAAGTTTCACCTGCCCGGCCTGCCGCCTGCGCCGCGCGGGGTTCCTCAGGTTGAAGTAACTTTTGATATCGATGCCAACGGCATTTTGAATGTGTCGGCCAAGGATCTGGCCACCTCCAAGCAGCAGGCCATCACCATCACCTCATCGAGCGGCCTCAATGATAAAGAGATCGACAAAATGGTCAAGGACGCAGAAAAATTCCGCGAAGATGACCATCAAAAGAAAGAAGCTATTGAAAATCGCAACAAGCTCGATCAATTGTCGTACGCCCTGGAGAAACTGGTAAAAGAGAACAAGGAAAAGATCCCCACGGACATGGTCAGTGAAGTCGAAGCTGCAGTTAAGCGCGCCAGGGAAGCGGTGGAAAAAGAGGACAATCTGAAGATCATCGAAGAGATAGAAAATATCAACAAATTGTCCGGAAAATTATCTACTGAAATGTACAAGACGGCCGGCGCCCAAAAAGAGCCCCAACCCGGACCCGATACCGATAAAGCACCGGAAGCCGAGACCGCAGCCAGCGAAGGCGAGGTCATCGATGCCGAATTCGAGGACATCGGCAAGGACAAAAAGTAATTTTTCTGTTTTTTTTTAACTCTCCCCGGGCAAGGGACAGCGGTAAAAACTGTCCCTTGCTTTTTGCGTTCACTCCATTTCTATTTGCTTTATCTGCCAGTATATGTTAAATTTTAATCTACACTACAGGAGGCACAATGAAAATAAAAATTATTGCTATGATTCTTTCAATCATGCTTTTAACTGTTTTTTGCAGTGAGAAAATTGATCGCAAAGGTGTGGATCTGAAACTTACGCTCGCTCCTGAAACCATAACTGACTCCCTGTATTTGAAAATGGATTATGAATTCACGACTTCGAGTGATTTTAAAAAATTAAGTAATGATTATTCTATTTTTGTCCATTTCTGGCGGGTAAACAGCAAGGAAATGTTGCTGCAGGATGATCATCCGCCTCTGAAAAAAGTCAGTGAGTGGGTTGCCAATGACAATATCAAGTATTCGCGGGTATTGTTCATCCCGCAATTTTTAAACGAGTTCGACGTTGATTTTGAAGGATACGAGGCACTGAAGTTGACGGTGGGCTTGTACAATCCGAATATTCAGGACAAATCGATTGTCCTTTTTGAAAAGAAAATCAATATCCAGCCTGCTTCGATCAATGCTCCGGAGATCGTTTATGATGAAGGGTGGAACGAGATTGAAACCGACATCAATGCCGTTGAGCAGTTCAGCAAGAGTTGGCGTTGGACCACGGCCAAATCGGTTTGCATTATTGAAAATCCCCAAAAAGAATCCACGCTGATCATCAAGGGCGGTGTAAACAAAATCGTGTTTCAGGACCAGAAAGTTACATTCAGGATCAATGATATATTGTTGGATGAATTCATTCCCGCTGAAGCGAATTTTTCAAAAGAATACACGGTGAGCCCGCAAATGATGGGCAACACCGATGAATTTTCCCTGAAATTTGAAACTGACAAGGTTTTTGTGCCGGCCAAAGTGTTTCCTGACAGCAAAGACAACCGGGAACTCGGAGCCCAGATTTTCTTCATCTATTTCCGGGAAAAGCTGCAATAAAAAAACACCCGCTGCTGGGGCGGGAGTGACGTTTCTGACTGGTGAGGTGGCAGTATGCTCGAAAGAGATTTGAAAGAACTACTTGCGGTCGAAGGCAGTCTGGAAGCCGAAATCATCAAGTCCAAACTGGAGAGTTTCGCTATCCCGGTATTGCTGCAATACGAAGCCGTAGGGCGTATTTTTGGTATTACCATGAATGGCCTGGGCAAAGTAAAGATCTTGGTGCCGGAATCTTTTTTGGAAGAAGCGCGAAAAGTTTTAGCCGAATAAGGGTAATAAATATTCTTGGTTTTACTCCATGCCAAAAAAAGACCTGCTTGACAATTGGCTGTTAACCAGTGGAAAGCTAGCTCGCAATTCTCATAGATATTGTCGCGAAAATGCCCATATCCGCAATTGTAGCAAATATTTGTGAGAAATGCGGGCTAAAGTTTGAATTCTTTAAAAGTTTCTGTCAACCGATCAAGGTCTGCCGGAGAATTCAAATCGTATTTGATGATACTCAGGGAAACATAGCTGTTTTGGACGGCCCAGACATCGGTGCCCTGGCGGTCGGCATAAGCGGGAGTTCCGGTTCCAATCCAATAATATTTGCGACCTCTCGGATCGGTCCTTTCAATAATATCGGGAGTATACTTCTTGTTTCCCAGCTTAGTGACGGCGATTTCCCCGCGGTTGGGGAAGGGGATATTAAGATTGTAAATAACGCCGTTGTGAGAACGGCAGATCAATTTGTCCAAGACCTTAGCGGTAATGTGCGCACCGGCGGCAAAGTCGAATTCCTGCCCTTGGTACTGGCCCAGACCGGCAAGCAAAGAGACGGCCAGTGAGGGAATTCCGTACAGGTAGCCGGAAAAGGCTCCGCCCACGGTTCCGGAAAAAAAAATATCTTCAGAGAGGTTTTCACCCAAATTCATTCCTGAAACAATGAAGTCGGGTTGAACGGGAAGTATTTTCTGCAGTGCGATATTGACGCAATCGGCCGTTGTGCCGTTGACGGCAAAGACCTTCTCCTCGACCTGGTTGATGCGCAGTGGGTGGTTCAATGTCAGCGCCATGCTGATGGCACTTTTTTCCCGGTCTGGAGCAACGACCCAGACATGGCATTTTTTTTCTAGTTCATTTTTTAAGGCAGTGAGCCCCTTTGAATAGAAACCATCATCGTTGGTTATTAATATTGTTTTCATTTGGTTGGGAGTTTTTTCAAGTCGGGGCGAGTGGATTCGAACCACCGACCACACGCACCCCAAGCGTGTACGCTAACCAGACTGCGCTACGCCCCGGCTCACTCAGTTTTTATCATCTTTGGCTAGTAAAGTCAATATTTCGCTGAGGCCGCGGCGGATACTTTTCAGTTTTTCCGGATCGACAGGCTCTTGATTTGAACCCGGCTGGGTATTGGCCAGGTCGCCGAAATTCTGCAACAACAGGTTCCTGATCTTGCCCTTATCGCCTTTTTCATTAATCAGCCATTGCTTAATGGCTATGATGATCTCGACATCGCGGCGGCTATAAAATTTATCGCCGCTTTGGTTGACCACGGAAGCAAAAGCCGCGAACTCCTTTTCCCAGTAATCCAGCACCCGGCCGTCAAGCTTGACCATTTGCATGACTTCCTTGCGGCGGAAAGTCAGTTTATCGGGAATATTATTTTCAGCCATTTATCCGTTTCCACTCCTGATCAAATTATAACGAAATTCGCATGTGAATGAAACAAGCCATAAAATATTTTTTAGTTTTTCTAGAAGTTGATCGCAACGCTGCCGCCGAAATAAAAGCCGTTCTTGAATCCGGCCTCGGCCCTGAGCAGGAATTTATCCATGATATTGCCGATGACGCCCACCGGTAGATGGCCCACGGGTACAATGAGTTTTTTCTGGTATGAATCGCGGATGGTCGTGCCCAGCTCATCCTGGTATGACCCTTCGGCGAAGATGCTCATGTGGCCGATGCCAATGCCCGCGCCGATATACGGGTGAATTGCTGAGGCAGAAAAAATGTGCATGAGGATCGTGGCGGTGATGTTCAGCTGTGTGATTTCGCCTGAGCCGAAAAAACGGCTTTTGTATTGTTCCACCCTGAAATAGCCTTCTCCGGAAATGCGGCTGTATTCAAGGCTGTACACTCCGCTGAATACCGAGCGCGGTCCATTGTCACCATAAGAATAGGTTTCGAAACATATGGCGGTTCCCTTCAATTGCGGGTGTTCGTAGAGAGCCAAGTCCAAAAGGGCGTTGGGGATGCCGAAGGAACTGATCCTGATTCCTGCGCCGTAGCGAAACACTTTGCTGTCGGCGGCGGGCAAGATAATAGAAAGGAAAATTATAATAAAAAGAAGTGTTTTTACTTTCATGATAGTCTTCAGTCCATTCGGTAATTTGGAGATTCTTCGGTGATTATCACGTCGTGGACGTGGCTTTCTTTTAGGCTGGCGTTACTGATGCGGATAAAGCGGGATTTATCGCGCAGTTCGTTCATAGTGCGGCAGCCGGTCAGACCCATACCGGCCCTGACGCCGCCAATAAGCAGCGGAATAAGGTTCATAACAGAGCCGCGATATGGAACCCGCCCCTCGATACCCTCGGGAACCAGCTTGGATTCAGCATATTCATCGTCCTGGAAATAGCGGTCGCGGCTTCCGGCCTTCATGGCAGCTATTGAACCCATGCCGCGATATTTTTTATATGATCGGCCCTGGTAAATAACCATTTCTCCCGGACTTTCGTCGGTTCCGGCCAGAATGGATCCGATCATGACCGAATTGGCTCCGGCGGCAAGGGCTTTGGTGATATCCCCGGAAAACTTGATGCCGCCATCGGCAATAATCGGCACGCGGCCGGCGACTTCGGCTGCTACAGCCATGATAGCCGATATTTGCGGGACCCCGGCTCCGGTCACTACGCGAGTGGTGCAGATCGATCCGGGGCCGATGCCGACTTTTAGACCGTCCACTCCTAGAGCCAGCAATTCCCTGGCTGCGCTGGCTGTGGCGATATTGCCCACGATCAGATCCACCCCGCTTGCGGCAGCTCGAACATTTTCTATGGTTTGCATTACTTTACGAGAGTGGGCATGCGAGGTGTCGATGACCAGAGCGTCCACTTTGGCTGCGATCAGGGCGCTTACCCTTTCCATGGTGTCAGCGCCCGTACCCACGGCGGCACCTACCTGCAGACGGCCCATTTTATCCTTGGAAGCGGTGGGGAATTTTTCAGTTTTAACTATGTCCTTGAATGTGATCAGCCCCTTCAGAAAATTGTTTTTATCGACCACGGGAAGTTTTTCAATGCGGTTAATGTGTAAAAGCTGTTTGGCTTCGGCCATTTTGATGTTCTCGCCAGCGGTGATTAAATTGACAGCCTTCATGATGGTAGAAATTTTATCACTGAAATTGCCGGCGAAACGCAGATCACGATTGGTCAAGATGCCGACCAGTTTCCCCTGCTTATCGACGATGGGCAAACCCGAAATACCTTTTTCCCTGACAAGTTGCAAGGCCTCTTGGATGGTATTGTCCGGATGCAAGGTTATGGGGTTGACGATCATGCCTGATTCCGAGCGCTTGACTTTGAGCACTTCGCTGGCCTGCTCGGCGATGGTCAAATTCTTATGGATGATGGCCATACCGCCAAGCTGGGCCATGGCAATTGCCATTCGCGATTCAGAAACGGTATCCATGGCCGCCGAAACCAGGGGGATGCGCAGTTGAATGCGGCGGGAGAACATAGTCGCCGTATCTGTCTGGCTGGGCAGCACTTCAGAATATGCGGGAACCAGCAGCACGTCGTCGAAGGTCAGGCCCTGATCGGCAATTATTTTTTTATCTGTGTTCATCGTCTCTTTTTGTGTTTGCCTCCGGGCATCTTGAATGCCGGAGCGGACATTTTTGGTTTCTTCTTTTTGCGCCAATCCTCGATTTCCTCGTCGCTTACCGGCCTGAACAGGAACAGGAAGCGCAGGACCTCTTCATCGATCCGGTTCAGCAATGCTTCATACATCTGGTAACTTTCTTTCTTGTATTCGATGAGTGGGTCCTTCTGGGCGTAGCCGCGCAAGCCTATGCCTTCTTTCAGATGATCGATGTTGAGCAAATGGTCTTTCCATTGCGAATCGATCACTTGGAGCAGGATCATCCTTTCCAACTCGCGCATCTGGGTGGCGCCGACAAGCGCTTCCTTTTCCTGGTAGAGGGCCTTGATTTGCTTAAGAACGTTTTCCTTCAGGAGCAGGGGCGGGGAATCGCGGAAATCACCCTGGGGGACTTGCCTGAGATCCAAACCGAATTGCAGGAGGATTTCCTTTTGGAATGCCTCCACGTCCCATTGATCGGATTCCTTGTTTTCATCGATGTAAAAGGAAAATATATCGTCATAAAGATCTTGTAGAAGCTCCTGAATATAGTCTATAAAATCCTTGCCGAAAAGAATGTCCCGACGCAAGGAGTAAATGTGCTGGCGCTGCTTGTTCATTACGTCATCGTACTCGAGCAAGTGTTTGCGGATGGAAAAATTCTGCCCCTCGATCTGCTTTTGCGCATTTTCAATTGCCCGGGAAACCAGTCGGTTCTCCAGAGGAACGCCGTTGCTCATGCCGGCGCGAACCAGCATGCTGCGGATGCGATCCGAACCGAGTATTTTCATCAGGTCGTCTTCCAGGGAAATATAGAAACGCGAGGAGCCTGGGTCGCCCTGGCGTCCCGAACGCCCGCGCAACTGGTTGTCGATGCGGCGGGCTTCGTGGCGTTCGGTGCCCAGGATGTGCAGGCCGCCGTTTTTGATCACCGCCTGGCGTTCAAGGTTCACCTGCTCGTTAATCTCGGCTTGCGCTTTTTCTTTGACCACAGGAGGCGCAGTTTCCAGGCTGAAGCCCTTTTTCTTTAATTCTTCCCGAAGCAGGGATTCCGGGTTTCCACCCAGGAGAATATCGGTGCCGCGGCCGGCCATATTGGTGGCCAGGGTCACCGAATTGAGCCGCCCGGCCTGGGCAACGATCTCCGCTTCCGATTCGTGGTATTTGGCGTTGAGCACCACGTGGCGGACTTTTTCCCGCTGCAGTCTGCGGCTGAGCAGTTCAGAATTCTCAATGGATATCGTCCCGACCAGCACCGGCTGGCCTTTTTCGTTAAGAGCTTTGATTTCACTGGCCACCGCTTGCCATTTTTCCTCCTTGCTGCCATAGATCATGTCGGAGAACTCGGTGCGAATCAAGACTCTGTTGGTTGGGACCTCGGTGACGTCGAGGTGGTAAATGTGTGAGAATTCAGCTGCTTCGGTTATGGCGGTTCCGGTCATGCCGGAAAGCCTTTTATACATGCGGAAATAATTTTGGAAGGTGATGGTGGCCAGGGTTTGGTACTCCTGCTCGACCTTGACGTTTTCCTTGGCTTCCAGGGCCTGGTGCAGGCCGTCAGAATAACGGCGACCAGGCATGATGCGACCGGTGAATTCATCGACAATCAGCACCTGGTCGTCCTTGACCAGGTAGTCCACGTCGCGGTTGAAGATCAGATGGGCTTTGAGCGATTGATATATCTGATGAAGGAGGTCCATGTTTGGCAGGTCGTAGAGATTGTCGATATGGAAAAATTTTTCGGCTTCGTTAATGCCGGTTTCAGTCAGGACCACGGTTTTCGTTTTCTCGTCATGGTCGTATAATTCCTTGCTGCGCTTGATCCTGGTTACGAATTCATTGACCCGGTAAAAAAAGGAGGTGGACTGCTCGGTGGGGCCGGAAATGATAAGGGGCGTCCGGGCCTCGTCTATTAGAATGGAGTCCACTTCGTCGACAATGGCGAAGTTAAATTCCCGCTGACTCAAACTTTGCACATCGAATTTCATGTTGTCGCGCAGATAATCGAAACCGAATTCATTGTTGGTGCCGTAGGTGACGTCGCAGGCATAGGCTTGCTTGCGCTGCTGATCATTCATATCGTGTTGGATGACTCCGACCGACAGACCTAAGAATTCATATATTTTGCCCATCCATTCCGAGTCCCTTTTGGCAAGGTAATCGTTGACGGTGACGATGTGTACGCCTTTGCCGGTTAGTGAATTCAGATAAGCCGGCAGGGTGGCGACCAGGGTTTTTCCTTCACCGGTTTTCATTTCAGCGATTTTGCCTTGATGAAGGATCATGCCGCCCATCAGCTGCACGTCGAAATGCCTCATGTTCAGGGTGCGGCGGGCCGCTTCACGCACGACCGCAAAAGTTTCCGGTAAAAGCGTATCCAGATCTTCGCCGGCCAGTGCTCTTTTCTTGAAATCATCGGTCTTGGCGCGCAACTGCTCGTCACTTAGGGGCAGCAATGCTGACTCGTATGTGTTGATGCGGGCCACCAGCGGCTGTAGGCGTTTCAAGTCTCTTTCGTTCTGGGTGCCGAAAATTTTGCGCAGGATGAATTTAAGCATGATCTGTGCATTATAACAGAGATGGCTGTTTTTAATCAAATGGTGCGTGGAGTTACGGCCTGAGGCTAGATCGACTTTCCGCCTGCGTAGGCATATCAGCAACGAAGTCATGCGCTTGATTTACGCCCAAGCGGGATTGAAAAAAGGAAATATTACCTACTGAAAGATTCACCCGGCAACAGGCACAGCTATATTATTTTTTGAGTATAGCGGAATCCAGTAACGCGGCCATGGTGCCGCTGCCAGTTTTCAGGTCCTGGTCCTGTCTTTCTTTCAGCCGTGCGAGTTCGCTGCTGAAATCTTCCTCTGGTTCCTCCATGGTCAAGGACAGGGTTTTGCGCTCGGCATCGAACGCCAGAATGCGTACGTTGACCGTAGCGCCGATCTCCAGGATCTCCTTGGGATGATTGAGGCGGCGGTCTGCGCCCAGGCGGGATATGTGCAGCAGGCCGGTCACTCCGGGAAAAAGTTCAATGAAGGCGCCAAAGGGTTTCATGTGGACGACCTGGCCGGCAAATTCGGCTCCCACTTCCAACTTGTCGCCGGCAGCGGTCCAGGGATCGGCCAACAGGGCTTTTAGGCTCAAGGAGATCTTGTTGGCTTCCTGGTCCAGCTTGAGAATGGCCACTTTCAGTTTCTGTCCGGGCTGAAGCGCTTCCTGGGCACTCTGGATTTTCTGATGGGAAATTTCCGAAATGTGCAACAGCCCTTCTATGCCGCCAATATCAACGAAAGCACCGTAATCATGTACTGAGGTCACGATGCCTTCGCGCACTTGTTTCAATTCGAGTCCCTGCCACAACTGCCGTGCTTTTTCCTTGTCTTCGGCCTGCAGTAGCTCTTTGCGTCCGATCACGATATTGCGGCCGTCTTCTTCGTACTGGCTGATTAAAAAAGAATAAGTCTGCTCCAAGTGTATATCCGGATTCTGGCAAAATCTTTTTTCAATTTGAGATATAGGGCAAAAAGCCTTCTGGCCCATGACTTGGACTTCGAATCCACCTTTGTTTACGGCCTTAACCCGGCCCTCAACGGGAATATGCGCCGCAAAGGCCTCGCGCAGCATGGCCAGGGATGGCGAGTCCTTAACCTGACGCCAGTCACTCCGGCCGGAATGACGCAGCTTTGCCGTGCAAAGGAAGATCCCGTCACGGAAAGAGGTCACCAGGACTTGGAGCGTATCACCCGGCTTGACGGTCAATTGTCCCTGGCGCTCGCATTCTTCGCGGTCGATCATGCCTTCGGCGCGTGTGCCCAGGTCGAGAAAGATGTTGTCCTTGGCGATGGAAATAACCTTACCCTCGGTAACTTCGCCCACTTTTATGAGCGCGGCAGTGCGGAAAGAGGCGTTCAGCAGATCGGCGAAGTTCTCTTCGTTATTTTTGGCGGGCGCAGCTGTTTCATTTTTGTTCTCGGTCATGGGATTTCCTTGTTTATTCTCGGATTGATTTTTAATTACCAAGATTCTGCTATTAGTTTAATCTGTATCGACCTAAATGTCAAGGACAATTTCGCAGGTTATTTGTGTTAACAGGGCAAGGAAATTGAGAAACCGCGGTCAGTGACCCTGATTCTTGCCGGCATGTTATTGCCGGTCTGGCCGCCGATCTGATTACTATTTGTTTCCGGATTGCACAGCTTTTCTCTTTTCAATGAAATAGGCCGGAGCGAGGGGATTGCCTTTTTTGCTTTTCACTTCCCCATCTAAAAAAGCGCCTTCGGCAATGGCGATCTGCTGGCAGACGATTTTTCCCTGTACATGGCCGCCGGCCCTGATCTCGATCTTGTCCAATGCCTTGATCCGGCCTTCCACCCGGCCTTCGACGATGATATGGTCGGCTTCGACCCGGCCCGAAAAATTGCAATCCTTGCCGATGATCAACAATCCCCTCAGTGTGAGCACACCGTTCATCTGGTTATCCAGACGCAATTCCCCCTTACCGCTGATTTCGCCGGTGATGGAAGTGGCCTTGGTAATGGATGATTTCTGTTCGCTGGCGGCAGCGTTGTCGGCGATTCTCTGGTTTTGCATGGTTGCTCCTGTCTGATTAATTTCTTCGTTCATGGGCATTTTAAATGAAAAATGACCGGCTCTCCGACATGGTAAAAAATTGCCGGAAAACAGCCAGGGTTTCAGCCAAAATGGCTTTTTGCAAAGAATCGTCAGGGTGAAAAAAAAGCACTTGCATGACCTCCCGGCTGCTTCTTTGCACACTAGCCCGCAGCGAATCTGCTGAGGGATTGCCGAAAGCGCCCTGTGCATCGCGCAGCACGATCTTGCCGTTGAAATTCAGGGATTCTTTACGGATGCCCTGGTACTGATCGTTTCCACTGCCTAAGGTGATGACTGCCGGGCCGTGCAGGCGCTCCAGATCGTAGAGCCCGAAGCAGATCTGGAATTTGAGCGAAAGAAAATTGGTCAGGTCCACTGGAGGGTTTACGGCAGGAAAATCATTCTTGTCGCGGAGCCGGCGCCAGAGAGCTTCAGAAGAGGGGCGGTGTTTGGTCGGGTCGATGCGGAATGATTTATACAACTGGCGGGAACAGGCGAATCCGGGCGGCAGGGAGCGGTTGTGAATGGCGCGGATGTCAACCAGCTGACTGCTGATGAATTCTTTTAAGAGATCAGCTTGACAGCCCGACACGCCGTGAAAAAGGTTAATCCCGGCATTCAATTTTCCAGGCAACAGGTTTTGAATTGAAAAGGGCATGGTCATTTTATGTTTGTAAATTCTAGCATAGTGTGGTAAAAAAATCCTCAAGACATTTTTAATTGAGAACGCCCCCTGTGTTTGACAGGGACGGCATGACGCCAAGGAGGAATTGTGGGCAAATTCTTTTTATGGTTGATTTTGCTTTTTATCTGCTGGCCGCTGGCTTTGCTGGCACTGCTGCTTTATCCTCTGCTCTGGCTTTTGTTACTGCCTTTCCGCCTCCTGGGCATTGCCGTTGATGCGGTTTTTGAGCTGCTCAGAGCATTGATCACTCTGCCGGCCAGGATCTTGCGCGGACCCCGGAACTAAGCCGCCGGTAAATTCGTTATGGCCACTAAAAAAAATAATGGCCACTGACGGAGGTCAACGACATGAGAATTCTGCGTCAACTGCTGAAAAAAGAGGGCTGGCACTTTGCCGAAACCGGTCTGCCGGTCCAGGTGGGGGTGAAGTTGGCGGAAACACCGTTCGGCGGCAAGCATCTTCATAAAACCATGGCCGAATATTTCCTTCTGTTGGAGGGCAACCTGCGGCTCCAGGTGAACGATGAGATCCTGGAAATGAAACAGGGGGACTTGATCTTGGTCGAGCCGGGCGAGGCCCACCAGGTGCTCCATGGTTCCCCCGATGCCCGCCTCCTCCTTATAATGCCTGCAGCGGTCGCGAATGACAAAGTGGAATTCTAAGCCGAATTGGTTGCGGAACCTTTAAAAGGATTCGTTCAATTTTTAATATGGAACAGGGGCTGTCCGACCCGGACCGGCTCTCCTTTTTGGGCCAG
>Ga0268280_1000042_pt1 | contig 124757 bp, 110 predicted proteins | sample saktaG_9_FD_190139 | JGI IMG/M metagenome (GOLD analysis project Ga0268280, IMG submission 190139) | Saline water microbial communities from Sakinaw Lake, British Columbia, Canada - sak_2011_5_24_40m | ecosystem: Environmental > Aquatic > Non-marine Saline and Alkaline > Saline ...
TCAGGGCTTGGATTATCTCTCTATTAGAAATTTGAGAGATTTATGTGGTTGCCCCGCATGGACTCGAACCATGGTAGTCAGATCCAGAATCTGAAGTCCTACCGATTAGACGACAGGGCAATAGTATAAAAAGTATATCGTGGATGAAAAGTTAAATCAAGGGAATTGTTATAATTAATAGGGGACACTCTTGCTAGATAGTTGATTATTAATGCAAGGGTGTCCCCTACTGCAAACAAAAGGGCTGAACGGTTAAGTCCAGCCCCTTTAATCTTATCTAATCTAATTACCTACTATTTTTAAAACGGTATCAAAATTACTCCCGATTAAACCGCTTTTTGTCACCTGTTATGCTTAAATACTGATACAACTTAAGTGAATCAAATCATTCAAGCTCAAAACTAACTTCAATATTAGCATTAACTTCAATCTGCCCAGGTGAAAAATACTCTTCTGATAAACCCGTTCCATAGCTTAGAACTTCATTCGAAATTCTCTGCGTAGCTACCTGTGCGAAATTATTATAACTTTGTGAAGTTGCTTCCGTAATAGAATATGGTCTACCAATATTTTGTCCGAGCTCTGCTGCTAAAGCCTGAGCTTTTTCTTTTGCAGCCTTCATCGCCATTTTGCGAGCCTCGTCTCTATACTTACGCAAACTTGTAGTACGGAATTCTACTCCATAAACACGATTAACTCCAAGATTAAGCGCCCCTGTAAGAAGTTCCTCAAACTTTGAGATATCTTTTAATATTACGGTTATATTCTCACTACAGGTATACCCCAAGAAGTTACTCTTTTTATAATAATCTTCATATGTCGGATCTATCTTAATATAATCAGTTTGAACATGTTTGGGGTCAATACCTAGTTTTTTAGTAAAATCCAAAACTTTCTTTACTACCGCTGACATCTTCTCCTTGCCGACAGCAAGTTCTTTATCCAAAATCCAAACACTCAAATTAATCACTACTTCGTCAGGAACAACTTTAACTTCTCCTCCACCTGTCACTGTAACAAGACGCTGCCGAGGAAGACACTCCGCAAAAGAAAGCTGAACGAAACAGAACATGAAGAAAATCAAACTAACTTTAATTCCAATAAACTTTCTGCACATATTCTCCTCCTTTTTAAAACATATTCTACCACAAATCCCAAAATTAAAAACAAACAAAAAGGCTGAACGGTTAAGTCCAGCCCTATTATGATTGGTAGCTCCTCCCCATTAAACGAGTTTCGCAATTGGCATGACAAAGAGGCGAAAAAATAAAAAACTACAAACCATTATTTTATAACTTTAATTCTTTATTTGCACTTGTATTTCTTTAAATTCATTTTGCATGTATTCAAGAAGCGCATAAATAAATAAAACAATGCCCGTCATTTCAAGGACTTCCTCAATCATTGCAATCATATTATAAGTAAAATTTATCTTACCAAAATGAAAAACATACCATCCTCCAATAAGCTCACAGCCCAAAACACCCCCCACATAGACAATTGCAGCAATCATAAATAACAGCCTTGACTTCAAAACGAGATTAAAAAGAAATCTATAGAAAAAGGCTGCTAACACCAAAACCACTACCAAACCAGGTATAACCCATGCAAAATAAAATATGCCTTTCGCATCGAAAATTATTCGCATCGATCTAATCCATGACTCATGAATACAAATCATCTCATCTATAGATAAATGTACAAAGATAATTGAGAGGAATACCCAGTGATAGGCGTATGGTTTATTACCTTTCTTTTTTATTGCTGCAATTATAGCGAGAAGAAATGCTGAAAATAATAAAAGTATTGATGAAAAATAATTTGGTATATTCCCTTCCCCATCTAAATCAAATCGGGACGCAAGACCATAAAGAGATTTAGAACCTGCTGCGAACTTCATCAGTTGAACAACAACGCTAGCAAAAACAAGAAGGATAATAATAAATCCTAAAATAAAGACAACTTTCTTCGGCTTAATATTTATAATGGCCAATTTTTCTTTTATGGTTGTTTAGTAATATAAAATAAAAGGAGTCAACCTACCCAACATGATAACGGAGTTTACATTTACATCAATTCCAACGAGTTACGATATTATCTTTAGTTGCCTCCAGAATCTGGATTCTTGCCGATTAGACGACAAAACAACAACACAAAAAGTATACCACAAAAAAGACACTGTCCAAAATAAATATAAAACATTTTCCCGATCAAGCGAAAAAACGTCTGTGTCTTTACGCTTGATCATGCAATTATTCAGTAGTAGAATATATTAAGTGATAAATTCGACATAATAACTACGGTGGGCAAAATGATATCCAAATTTTTAAAAAAAATAACTTATCAAGCAAACCGATTGGTTAATTATCTGGAAAATTTGGATAAACCTTTTAGCTATTTTATTCTTACTTTTGTTTTTATTATTGCACTGAGAACTCTTTTAGAGTTATTTGCCTATAATTATTTTCTCGTCGCCCGCCATACTCTTGCCTATTATTTGTGGTTTATCGTCTTGGCCATCTCGGTAATTTTAATCGCTTATCTTGCAACCAAAGAATCTATTCTAAAAATTTCAAAGGTAGTTTTATCTGGTTTTTGCCTACTGGTCATCCCACCTTTAGTGGATTTTTTTCTTACCTGCATGGGGGAAAAAGCGGTGCTTACTTATTTATGGCCTGAGACGCATAAAAATCTGGCGCTTTTATTTCTTACCTTTGGCGGACCATTAACGGAATCCGGAATGACCCTTGGCTTAAGAGTAGAATTAATCTTAGCGCTCTTAGCGGCGTTTATTTATTTTTATATTAAAAATAATCATATTTTTAAAAGCTTGTTCTTTACCTTCTTAATTTATACGGTAGTTTTCTTTTTAATCGCTACCCCGTTTATCCTAGAAAATGTTCCACTGTTACTAAGAGGAATATTTAAGATCGATCACACAGCCTTAAGAACTTATTATTTTCTTTTCTTAATTACGGTTTTAGCTATTCCTTTATTCTATCTTGCCCACAACCGACTTTTCAAGCTAATTTGGCGAAACTTGCGCTTTTCCAGAGTTCTACATTACGAATTAATGTTTCTCTTGGGAGTCGTCTTATCTTTACGCACGCCGTTAGCAAAAATTCCCGGATTGCCGGAAAATATATTTGTCCTCACGGAGAATAATTTAGCCTTTTTAATCTTTACCCCTTTTATTATTTTATGCAGCTTTACCTTTGCGGTTATCATCAACGACATCGAGGATTACCAAATCGACCTTATCTCCAATAAAGAACGGCCGCTAATAAAAAGGAGTGTTAGCCTTGCTACTTATAGAAAAATCTCCTGGGCCTTCTTTGCCATCGCCTTAACTTATAGCCTGATTATAAATTTCAGACTTTTCTTTATTGCTTTATTAATGATGGGAATATATTTTCTGTATTCTGCGCCCCCTTTAAGGTTTAAACGTGTACCGATCTTCTCGAAACTCGCCATTTCTTTTAATTCACTAATTCTAGTCATTCTCGGCCTGATGGCTATGAAGCGCCTGATCATACCCCAGCCGGATGTAATAATCTTCTTTTTGTCTTTTACTTTATCCGCAAATTTTATTGATTTAAAAGATTACGCCGGAGACAAAGAAGCGGGAATTAAAACTCTTCCCACGATAGTTGGCCTGAAAAAAGCTAAACTGTATATTGGGTTATTTTTTATCCTGAACTATCTTTTACTAACCAGGTTTGTGAAAGAATGGTATTTTGCCGTTCCTTTTGCCCTACTGGGCCTATTCCAATTCTATCTGATTAACCGTAAAAATTATCAGGAGAAATACGTGCTCTATTTCTATCTTTTAACGGTTTCATCTTTCATTATTTATCTTATTCCTTAGTTTTTTTAAAAATAAATAAGGGGCCAGACCTTTTAGGTCCTGCCCCTTATTTATTGAAAATTCAAAACAACTTTTCGTTATAACGGCGTAAGTACGCCGCCTGTGCTTGCTGTATAAGTAATCGTTCCCGTTGTTCCAAGGGTTACCGGAGTAGCCACGAAAGTATAACCGCCGGAAGTCATGCTACAGGAATAGTTAAATCCTTGCACCGCTGTTTGAGTGCCCACGGCATCAGCACAATAGTCCGGAGCGGAAACAATATACTGCTGTAACAACGCAACCGTCGCAGGATAAGTATAGCTTGCCGAGGTTGAATATGTCTCTGCTGCCGCAGAGAGATTACGTACCGTAATTTTAGCTGCCGCATTGTTTGCCGCAAGTCTTGCCGAAAGTAAATTAGGTACGGCCATAGCAGCTAACAAAGCAATAATGGCCACAACAATCATAATTTCAACTAATGTAAAACCTTTTTTTTCCATATTATAAATTCTATTATTTATAAACATACTTTTGCCGATAATCCCAAAATTATGAGCAATTTAATAACAAACTATTTTTATTCAGCTGTCTTTAATAAAAATAATCTCTAAAAAGAGCTAAAAAATATTAACTCGGCAGCTAGAAGACTAATCGCTAAGGTACATGCGAGGATCATGCCTTTTTTCGGACGCTAATTTAAAATCATTAAATTTTGCAGAATATAGTTCCGGAGGATTAATAAACTTAATTCCACATCTAAAATTTCTTTGTTTAAGCGCGGAGCAATAACGCACCTCTCCTTTAAGTCTAAAATATTTTTTTAACCCAAGTATTTCACCGGAGAAAGCAACTTCAATCCTTGAACCAATCGGCAGGAAATGTTTCGAAATTATGCCAATCCCGCCCGAGGATATGTCAAAAGCCGTCTCCCGGCAGGATTTTTTTATTTCCAATTTACAAGGCTGGCCCAATTTTTTTTCAATTTTCCAGACGACATCCAAATTTACCGGAATTCTAAGTGTATTTTCGATTTCCATTTTATCTCTTTTTGCTGCTTATTAATAAATTTATCCAAGCAACTTTGTTGTTTTTGATTCAAGTTGATAAATCTTACTCCCGTCCTATAAGTATATGTTTTTCTTGGTAATTTAAACCGGTAAACAACTTTGGCCTGTAGTCGAGGTAGAAGTTTAGTTTTAGGAATGATCACGATATCTAAACCTTGATCTAGCCGGCTAACCGCAGCCATACCCATGCCTGAACGACTGAGATCTAAAATATAGGCCATGCACTGCTTATTTTTCGCAAATTTAATTTGTAAAAATATCTTTTTCATAATCGCTTTATCTTACCAGTCTATAAATTACGCTATTCTTGTTCGGAACAAACAAAATCTAACAACAGCTTAATTTCTACTTTATTTTCGGAGCCAACGCTAACTCCCGAAAAATGGTTTACTTCTGCTTGTCGGCGGTAAGTCCGAACCACCACACCGGAAATCAAAATTTCCTCCTGATGATTGGGCAACTTAAAATTTACGCTTAATTCTGTTTGAGGATAAATCTTTGACTTTCCGGTCATTAATAATAAACCTCCCCCGGATACATCAATAATCCAAGCCGATAATTCTCTCTGCTCATCTAATTCTTTATAAACACATCTGCACTCTAGGCATTGCTTAACTTTAAAACGAGGATTCTTGCGACGGTTAAACGGGCTTAATTCATAAATTAAACCCGTTATTTTATTTATTCTCTTCCGCTCCATGTTGCTTTCCTAAATTATAAACAGCCCCGCAAACAAAAGGGGCTATAACATTTTAAGCCTAGCCCCTGCAGAAACATCCTGATGTTAACCAAGAAAATATTTCTATTCTAAATGTGTTAATTACTGCTTTTGATTTCTGCATTATTCTCACTTTTTATGCTGTGATATGCAAAGGTGCCCAATACCCCGAGAAAATACAATGAAAGAGAAATTAACGCCAGCCCTCCGATAGTCACTCCGATATTGTGCGTCCTTTGCCACATGTCGACTCTATTCATTAAGTTATAAATCAACAATATAATCGCACAGGTCCGGCTCCTTTTGTAAACGCCAAACGCCAATCCCCAAAACAAAGCAACGTCTAATAAATTCCATAAAGTAAAACCGTATTGCGCCAAAGAAGCGCTTTGCCGGAAAACTATCAGCATGAGCGTAGCCAGCCCCCCTAAAACAGCCACAATCACCGCGCACCAAACAAATATGTCCGCTACCTTCTTATTAATAATCCTAGTTTTCATTTACCCTCCTTTTTCTATTTATCCCCTTCATTATATTTTACCATAAATTTCAGATTTTTAAGCGATTTATTAAACTCAACAAAAGTAACAAAATAATTAAATCCTGCGAGAACAACAATACTAATTAAATTCTTTTTTTACATTGGGGCGAGTAAAATAATATACGAGCATAGCATTAAACAACAACAGGGCCATAAAAATCGGCGCCACATAATTTTTTGACCAGGATTCTGATCCTGCCCAAATTGCCATTAAAACAATCAGTGCAAGCGAAAACATATTAGACAAAGACAACCAAACTACCAGAACCCTTGACCAATTATGGTGCAACAATATACCAATACCTGTTAAAATTATTAACAGTCCCGGCAGCGATGCCAAAAATTTTAAATAGCCCCTGAAGTTGCCGATAGCTATGTCTCGAACAGGAAAATAAGCGTAAACCAACCCTAAAATAATAACCGCTACTCCTAGTAGAATTGTTCCTTTTGATTTTCTCTTCATCACTTATCCTCTCTAGGACATATTCTACTACAAATCCCAAAATTGCCAACAAAAAACTAACACAATTAAACTTGATTGCACGTAAAGATTAACCCGGCTGCATTTCTCCGGAAGATTAAAACAACTTAAAAAACATCAGAATAATAACCATAATTATGGTATTTGCAATGCTTTAAGTAAATAATAATATTTTTAACCTGCCCTTGAAATCATTCAAAACATATGTTAGACTTTTCTTACAATCAGGAACAGCTTTGAAAAAGGCTAACTAGCAGTAATGCTGGGGCGCAAAGTGACAGCTCCGAAAGTTTTCGGAGGGCTGCACTGCCAAAGGATGAAACCCTAAAACTATCCTTTTAGGGTTTTTTATGGCCCCGGCTCTTAACAAGCGGGGTTTTTTAATGGGCAAGGAGGTGTCAGATGAAGAAAAAGGGAATTTTAACGGGTTTACTGGTTCTTTTAGTGGTTTCGACAGTCTGGGCTGGTGATAGCGCAACCATCAGTATGTCTTGTACGATACCCTCAATTCCGGGAGTAAATGCTCCGGCGCGGGTTTCAGAGATATTGATGCGAGATTACCAAAGACAGGATATGGTTAATAAAAACTCCGCTGCCACGGTAGGGGAAGAAATCATAGAAAAGGAGGAGAGTAAAGAAATCCTTCTTGCCCAAGGAGAAAAAGTTACCGCGCAAGTAAAAACAATTTATACACGGTAACGCCCCCTCCTCCTATTTCTGTATTTTACGAATAGGAATGTTCCAAACGGAAGATTCCCCCTCTTGCAGGGGGAATTTCTTTTTAAGGGCAACTAAAGGTAAATAATAAACCGGTATAGAATCTAAATCTGCAACTAGCTCGTGCTCACCGGGCTGCGCTTGTGAATAAGCGTAACTGCCGTCTATCCCGGTAACCACTGTTTTATCTCCATCTAAAGTTATCACTACTCCGGAAACGCCTTTTTCTCCCGGAGAATATTCACCGTCTCCGTCTAAATCTTCAAAAACCATACCACGAATCTCCGAACGCGAAGTTATTCCGAAATAAACTTTTGTAGCCGCGGCATTAGCGATAGGAACCCCCTGGGTTACCGGAACAGTCAACATATAACCTGTTGGTAAAGTTCCGGTGTCTAAAGTTAAATAAGCTGTTTTACCATGCACACCCGCAAATTTAAAATACCCCAGCTCATCGGTAAGCTGAGATTTATTCTTGCCCAACCAGATCTTAATTCCAAAAACAGGAGGTTCTTCCCGATCCATCAATCCATTAGAGTTATAATCTTTAAAAACATACCCTTGAATAGTAGAAACCGCATCCCAACGTAATCCCGTATCCCAAAGCAATTTCATTCCTACATTAAAACTGGCCTCCACCCGACTATTAGCAGTAGGATTTTCTTTCCAGATGTTTCTAATCCTGGCAGAGGCGTAAACCTCTTGACCATCCGCAGGCCGAAAGGAAAGTTGACCGTAACCCTCAATATAATCTTCTCCGGAAAGAAACGACAACGGAGAATCTGCACGCTCTTCATCGCGATAGGTAAAACGCATCGCTCCCCAAAACGGAGACCTGCCGATACGATCGTACCAATCAAGTCCGGTTTCCGTAACATTTGGCCGTATATGATTACCGGTATCTCGTTCGGTAAGCCAATTTAACTCCCGATTAAAATAATAATACAAAGACCCGATAACGCTAAAACGTAATCCTGCGTAAAATTTATCATTTGTGTAATCCATCGCCGGAGCATAAAAACTCTGATTAATTTGATGCGAATATCTAACATAAGTAGAAACCTCTTTACCAAATATCGAGAACAATCTATTCGCGCCGACACCTCCAGACTGATATCTTACCTGCGATAGTTTACCAAGATCATTTTGCAGAGTATAGCTGGCTTCCAGATTAGTCAATGGATCCAACTTATAAGTAAGCGTGCTATCCAAATCTTCATTATAACGATTGGGGTTATCTTCTGCCGGATAAAGCCGATCACGATATATATCAAAACGCTGAGTATAAGTGAGCTTATCGGTAGGTCGATAATTTAAATTTAAAAGGGCCCCGAATTCTCCCTGACGCCACCCCGAACCGGTAATGCTCACAAACTGTTTATCGATATCCCTAAGTTGTAAATTTACATAAAGGTTCTCACCGTTATAACGACTATTAAATAACTGCGCTAAGTTTTTAGTGTCGCTGGCGATTTCATAGCTATAGCCATGATTTTTGAAATTTAAGCTCCCGATAAAATCATAAGCATAATCTTTAAGATAATCCTGCCGATCACGTCCCCAACCATGCGCTACGCTAAACTTATAATTTTGCCAAGTAACCGGTGAAAAGTTCAAATTAAATCCGCTGATAAATGCATGACTTGTTTTGTAGTCATCCATCGAGAGCGTTCCATAGCGTCCGCCATTCTCTCTGCCCCAAAAGATGGAATAATCAAGTTTATTATTAAAAGCCGGCGAATAAAAATAAACGCCCCTTAAATCTGTTCCCGGTATGGCCAAATTGTTAAAGTAAGGATTATAATCTCCGGCTCGGATATTGAAACCTTTGAAATCGCCTAGCTTCCCGTTAGTCAAACCCGCGCTAACATAGGTCATATCCGTGGTAGTTGATAAGGTGCGCTCAGTGATGCCCGCATCCAGCAACCCATAAGGAGTAGCCCCGTCCAAGCGCAAATTATGAAGCCAAGAATAACTCCCGCTACGCTGAATTGTGTCTAACCTATTCCCGGTATAATAAGAATACCAGTCTAGATTGTAGCGCAACTTGAAATTACCCATGTTTTCCTCTTCCTTACGCACTACTTCTTCCAAGTTCGGAGAATCTGAAATAGGCATAATCCCCGTACACTCCAGGCTCGTCCGTCCGGAATCGTCCCAAATCACTATCGAGGCTAAACCCCTATTCTTGGCCATAACCGAAATTTCGTTGTCATTTAATTTTTCTGCGTAAAGAAGATCCGGTTGGACCACTAAAAAGCGAGTGATATTGCTACCACTAATAATCACATACTTGCCTTCTTGGATCTCAATGGGTTGCTGAATTGAAATTCTCGGATCATTAAGAAAGTACCGAACTAACGGCTTCCTTTTCGCGTCCGTGCCAGAGGACTCAATGGCCCCTAGTTCCGGCATAAAAATATTCGCAGCGCTAAGCCCCTGATTGGTGATCAGCGTGTCTTTAATCTTAGCCTGATCCAAGGCATTCTCCATTACTGTCCGTCGATCTAATTTATCAGAAGAAGAATATGCCGGAAGGTTAAAATTGCGATTGCGAACGCCTTTACTTAATATTTCACTGATCAGTCCGAGATAATAAATTGCCGGAGGATAATTCGGTTCCGCCAAAAGGGCCTGATTAAATTCATCCTCTGCCTTCGCATAGTCACCCTGCTTAAAATCCTTAATACCCTCTTCGCAAAGATACTCGGGAATTTGGCTATAAGCAAAAGCCTGACGCGGAATTATAACGGAAGAAAAAAATAGATTTAAAACTAGAGAAGCGCTTCCCAGAAGATATGCGAATTTTTTAGAAAACCACATGCTACGGCGGGATTTTTTAGGCGATCTCCCAGCAAGAAGAGACATATTACTGAAGCTGGCCGATCTGAACAATTTGATTGTTCTCTCCTATCGTCAGCGAGGCTTCTTTGGTAATCACCGGCCCTCTGCCAATACCGGCATCCGTAAGCGCTTTCCCCAAGTCAACGGTAACTACCAAATCATAATCTCCCGCAGGAATCTTGTCCTTCCAAGTACCTAAGAAATTCCCTTTCCCGCCCGGAAAGGTATAAATACTGTTAAATGCCCCGCGAGCGCTAACCAAACCCTCTTTATTCATTAAACTAAAATTTCCGGAAGTGGTGATGTCCGTATTACCGGTGTTTTCAAAATCAAGCGTAATGTCTAAAGAGCCTTTTGATTCTTTGGAAGGCTGAATATTCAAATTACTAATTTTGGCTGTTCTCTTTATCGTTCCTTTAGCTTCAACATAAAACAAAGTAGCCACTCGGACATTAACGCTTAGTCCTGCAGAGCGATCAGAACCCGCAGAAAGAGCACCCTTGCCAATTAATGTTTCAAAAAATAGCGTGGCAAAACGCGCGCCGCTAGCATCCGCGGGAGCATTAACCGAATAGCTTATTCTCTGCTTTCCAAATGCCGGTATCGTCACATCTGCCGGAGAAAAGGTTATCCAGGAACAAGCCGAAGTCGGAGTAGAGTTTGCCGGAAGGAACTCCTTAGCTCCCGTTCCTCCCGGAAGATAATACCAATCCTCCAAATAAAGACGCATACTTTTGCTCTCATCCGTCGGATTATCAAGGGTGATCTCTCCGAAAGCACGTTCTCCCGGAGAAACCACCACCCGAATTTTTGACTGATTCATATAAGGCAACTTTTCTGCTTGCACGCTAGAGACAAAAAAACTCCCCATCAAGCATAACCCGATACCAATAATACGTAGTCGAGTAGACAAAATTCCCCCTTTAGTTATACTACAATTACAACCTGTTCGTTAATTACGGTGTAAGCGTATAAGTAACCGAACCCGTATACGTTCCCGTCGGTGTATCCAGACCAATCGGCGTTACGCCTGTAGCATCGGGCTTGGTTAAGCTTCCCGTACCAATACCATAATATACGCGTAACCAACCAGTTCCTAGCGCCGCTTTAGTATAAGCGATGCTATTGCTATTGCCAAAACTCAAATACTTATCCACTGTTTCAGTACCGGTAGCAACCTTCTTGATAAAAGAAACATTGACCTTATCATTTAAGTTGTTTGTCCCGTTAGCCAACGACGCACGTGTATGCGTTAACGTCCAGGCAGTCCCGGTATTGTCTACGACCGCAACATCTACCGCATAATACCTGTCCGGTAGAAAAATCTTGTTTACGGTATCCCAGACCAAAGTTCCGAAACCAATTGACGTATCAGCAGACCAAACCGTACCTGTAACCCTGCTAACTGTAACCGATAATCCTCCGGTTACGGGCGGAACATTTGCTGTTACCGTAACGGTTGAGCTTGAAGCCGCCCATGCGCTTGTCGCACAAAAAGCAACAACTACGAAAATCATACATCTAAGTATGTTTTTCATTTTTACCACCTCCTTGATTGATTGTTTTTGCCTAGCATTATTATTGTTAAACATCTCTCTTCCCCCTTTCTCTATATTTCAGTTAAAGTATAAGTTATGCGCGATGAATAATTGCCCGCCTTTAAATTGACCGGACAGGTTAATTCATAAATCACTTTAAATTTATCCGCTGCGCCGTCATTATCAGAAACAAACAGGAGCGCATTACCTTTGACTACCGGAACTTTATCGACAATTTGCAGTTTTCCCTTAGTATCATTTACCGCCAGAGTCTGAATCAAAAAGTTTTTATCCGGGATTTTTTCACCCGTGCTATTAATCAATTCCGAAAGAACGTTCTGGGTTACCTGATAAGGTCGACCAATATTGGATTTTACCTCAATCAACACTTCGTTTAAACGCGGGCCATCGCTAGATTTAAGATTATCAAAATCAATGCTATAGCGCTGATCTTGCGGAGAAATAGAAACCTCGAAAATCCGTTCCTGCCGAATCTCTAAATCTAGGGCTCCTAAGTTTATCTGCTTGCCCGCAGATTCCAGCAAATACTGAATACGCGAACGGTAATTACCGGCAACTAAGCTAAGTGGGTCCGCTAAGGAATATGCGATTGTAAAAGCTTTGTCCGCACTGCCATCGGGGCGAGAAGAATAAATCGTCTGAATATTATTGGAAACCGGGGTCGGTTGATTTATAGCTACCCCTTTTTGAGCGTCAGGAATATTAAAAAGAAGATTGTTGTTACCGATAAATTTACCTTCATTAGATTGAATCGGAGTAGGAAGCATCTGCATAATCCTAAATGGACCGTTAAAAGTACCATTGATCGTCGCTACAGCATTTGCTGCGCCACGCAAATCGTTGCTTTCCGAGGGATTCAGTATAATCGAACTTGCCCCTTCTGCCGGTGTCACAGAAACCGATAAGGATCCGCCGTCATTAGGAATATTTACATAAACCTCGATAACCTTGGTCACCGGCATAGCCGCGGAACTAATCGGATTTAAAACTAAACTGATCCGTCCGGTGTAATAACCCGGGGCTAACTCCTGCGAATTAATAATGGCGTATACCAGAGTAAATGAATCCGCTGTTCCGGCGGGATTAGAAACATAAATAAGCTCGTCATTTCTGACGACGATATCTCCGGTAGGAATGCGCAAATCCCCATATTTATTTGAACCGCGGAACCCGCGCACGACGAAATTATTCCCGATAGTTGCCGATGGATTATCGCGACTTCTTAGCGGGCTTTCAATGCGCTGGCGGATTTCATAACGATTGTTCGGAGTATCATTTGAAGTGGAAAATGTTATCCCGCGGGAAAAATTGGTCCGATCGAACTCCAACCGATAACCACCTTCATCGAGCATATAACTCAAATCAAAAGCAGCCTGCGCCTGATAACAAAAAATTACTGAAGCTGCCAGGACCAGAAAAAAAATAATTTTTTTTAATTCTTTTTGCATTTGCATAATTCTACCACCGTTTAGCTTCAAATACAACAAAAAAATAAAAAACCGGACAGATCAAATTTCGGTCTTATCCGGTTGAATCACGTGGCTCCTTTGCCCTCCAGCAAAGGATCCCGAATATATTACCTTAGCTTTGTATTGTAAATGTAGCACTCCTTACGCCCTTTGTCAAGAGAAAATTAGTCAAAAAAGAAACCGGTTTCTAACTAAACTAAATTCTAACAGGCTAAATTATTGATGCCGCACAAGCAGTTACATCTATTCATTAATATACTACCAGGATGGCAGGTCTAATCATACCTTAGCTTAAACTGCTTATTTACTACCCATCACCAAGCTGCAACAGAACCTCACCAAAAATCGCAATGTTACCAACCATGTATAAGTATAATAGGTAACATTGCCCATGCCTAAAATATTTTCTCAGTAATTATGAATCCTAGGGTTATAAAAGAACAGCCACTAAAATAAAAATTATTTATTGTGCGCCACTTGTAAATTAATAGAAAAACAGTGTATACTTAATCAGAAGGTAAAAGTGGCGACTTAAGTTGCTTCACCTTCATACGGCAAGAGTGAGGAGCGGGTGGAAATAGGTAGACGGCCTCACGCCTTGCCTCTTTTTTTTGGGTGTTAATATCACCGCGTTATAAAACAAAATAGCCGGAATTTCTCCGGCTATTAACAACACTTACGCAAAAACAAAGGCAAGGGGAAATTCTATTGGCTTTAATTTCTGGGCATTGCCTGCCCGCTGGTAGTTTGCCCCTTGCCTCTAACTTAGAACCTTACTAAGCAACTATAACATAAATTGCCATTGTTTTTCAAGGTCACGAAAAAAATAATTTTCTGTCTTTTTTGCGACTTTTAACTACGCTTTCTTCGAATCCTGAGCCTGATCATAGCTTTTAATCATCTTTTTAAGATTGCCGTCAACTCTTCGCAAGTTAATGGAAATATCAATAAGAAACGCCAAAACGAAAAACACCACCACCCCCAAACTCAAAAATATCACCAACATAAACCCTCCTTGGTTAAATATGTGCCTATTTTATAAACTTACTCAGCCTCCTACAGGTACGTTCTTTACCTAAATAATGAATTACTTCAAATAATCCCGGGCCAATAGTCTTCCCGGTGAGCGCAACACGAATAGGATGGATTAATTTTTTCGCTTCCGTGTTCAACTCTACGATTAGTTCCCGAAAACTCTCTTCGATATTAATAATTGCAAAATCATTTAAGTTATTTAATCTTTGAACAAATAAACTAAATTCTTTTGATAAATCCTGCGTTAAATATTTTTCTTTTGCCGCCGGTTCAATTACCGGATCATCTAAAAAGAAGAAATCCGCCCAATCTACAAAATCATTTATCCGGGATAATCTGGCTTGGAACAACTTAATTAAAGCCAATAAATAGACACGGTCATAGCTATGCTCATTAATATACTTTCTCTCCACTAACAAGGGAAGCAACTCATCCACTAGCTTTTCCGGATCAGCAGCTTTAAGATATTGGTTACTTATCCAGTCCAGCTTCTTCAAATCGAAAGTAGCGGAAGTTTTATTCACGTTTTTTATATTAAATATCCCCACTGCTTCTTTTGCACTAATGAGCTCCCGATTTTCCCCCGGAGCCCAACTAAGCAGTAAAAGATAATTTAGCAACGCTTCGGGAAGATACCCCATTTTACGATAATCGCTAATCGCCGTTGCTCCGGTCCTCTTAGAAAGCCTTCCACCGTCTACACCCATAATCAAAGGCAGGTGCGCAAATTGCGGCAAACTAAACCCTAAGGCCTGATAAAGAAGAATTTGCTTAGGCGTATTAGAAATATGATCATCGCCGCGAATAATATGCGTAATATTCATCTCCGCGTCATCCACCACACAAGCAAAATTATAAGTCGGAGTTCCATCAGATTTAATTAACACCTGATCTTTGATCAATGAAGAATCAAACTCAATCTTACCGCGGATTAAATCATCGAGCACGATCTTTTGCCCAAGAACTTTATAAATTATCGCCTCTTTGCCTTCCGGGGATTTTTCAATATAAGCTAAGCCAGCCTTAAGTAATTTATCCGCATGCATCCGATAGCGATCAAAACGCTCGCTCTGGTAATAAAGTTCATCCCAATTAAAACCCAGCCACTTAAGACTATCCAATATTTCATCCACAAATTCTTTTTTAGAACGCTCTTGGTCCGTATCCTCAATTCTTAAAATAAACTTTCCATTTTGCGATTGCGAAAAAAGCCAATTAAATAACGCCGTACGTCCTCCGCCAATGTGTAAGTTCCCCGTCGGACTTGGTGCAAATCTGACTCTAGTCATAATTTAACCCCTGCGCTTCATTTAAAGCCTGTTGATTAACCTCTAAAATTTTTAAATTCCCGGCGGGAGCGATAAGTTTAAATATTTTTAAAATATTTTTCACCTGTATAGTTCGCTTGGCCTTTGCATAACAACCTAATGCTACCATATTGGCAACTTTAATGTTACCTAATTTTATCGCTAAATCAGTAAACGGAAATTGCAGAATTTTTATCTGTGCAAGCGCATTCGCTTTGGCCAGTGAAGAATTAAGAATCAACAGACCCTTCTTTCTAATCATCGTTTTAAATTTGTCTAAAGAGGGCTGGTTTAGAATTATCAACGTGTCGGCTTTGGTTATATACGGCGAGCCAATCTCCTGATCGGAGATGGTTACCATACAATAACTCGTCCCTCCGCGCACCTCCGGCCCGTAAGCCGGAAACCAGGTAACCTGCTTACCTTCCAGCATAGCGGTCTGCGCTAAAACTTTGCCCAAGAGCATAACCCCTTGACCTCCGCTACCGGCGATAATAATACGTTCAATCACTTGATCCTTCCCAAGGGAAATTCTTTCTGCATAACCTCCCTAATCCAATCCAATGATTCCTTAGGAGACAACCCCCAATAAGTAGGACAAGATGAAAGTATCTCCACCAATGAAAATCCTAAATTATTAATTTGATTTTCAAATGCCTGCTTAATTGCGCGCTTTGCTTTTAACACCTCTATAGGACTTTCTAAAGAGACTCGCTCAATATAGCAAACACCCGGCAATAGCGCCAACATCTCGGAAATTTTCAAAGGAAAACCGTGAGCCCTTTTTTCTCTACCCTCGATAGAAGTAGAGGTCTTCTGGCCTAAAAGCGTAGTGGGAGCAAGTTGCCCCCCGGTCATGCCGTATACCGCATTATTAATAAAAATTACGGATAAATTTTCTCCGCGATTTGCCGCATGGATAGTTTCATTTGTACCGATTGCCGCTAAATCTCCGTCACCTTGATAGGTAAAAACAATATTCTGCGGACGCACTCTTTTTATTGCCGTGGCCACAGCCAACGCCCGGCCATGCGCCGCCTCCGAACAATCAAAGTTCCAATAATCATACGCCACCACTGCGCAACCTACCGGAGCGACTCCGATGGTCTTCTCGCGGATGTCCAGCGCATCAACAACTTCGGCCACCAGTCGATGCGCAACGCCATGTCCACATCCCGGGCAATAGTGTGTAGGCAGATCATACAAAGACGGACAACGTTTAAATATTTTTTCCATTATAGTAATTGGTTAACTTTATTAATAATTTGTTCTTCGTTAGGCACTCCGCCTCCGGAGCGCCCTAAAAATTCAACTTTTCTCATATCGCCAACAGTTAGTTTCACATCCTCAAGCATTTGGCCATAAGACATTTCGATCACTAAATATTTTACTTTTTTATTTTTTAAATTAAACGGTTTTTGTGGGAATGGCCAAAGGCTGACCGGCCGGATTAACCCTACTTTATTACCTGCGTTCCTTAACCGGCTAATCGCACTTTTAGCAATCCGCGCCATTGTGCCATAAGCTACTAAAATTACTCTTGCATCAGATAAAAATAAACTCTCAAAACGCTCTTCTTTTTTCCTAATGATTTCATAATTTCTTTGCAGCTTAAGATTAGCCTCTTCCAAAGCTCCTTCGCGTAAAAAAAACGATTTAACAATATTGGGCTTTCTTCCTTGACAACCCGTGAGTGCCCATTTTTTATAAGTACTAGCCTTAATTAACTTATTTGATAATTGTACCGGCTCCATCATCTGCCCCAAAATTCCATCACCCAAAATCATAACCGGAATACGATATTTATCCGCTAAATCAAAACTTATTTGAGTAAGATCATAAGCTTCCTGCACCGACCCCGGAGCCAAAACTATCAAATGATAATCTCCGTGACCGCCGCCGCGGGTAGCCTGAAAATAATCCGATTGCGCCGGAGCGATATTGCCTAAACCCGGCCCGCCGCGCATAATATTCACAATTACCGCTGGAAGCCGTGCTCCGGCAATATAAGATATCCCCTCCTGCTTTAAACTTATCCCCGGACTAGAAGATGAAGTCATCGCTCTTTCTCCGGCCGCCGCCGCCCCATAAACCATATTAATTGCCGCCAACTCACTCTCCGCCTGTATAAAAACACCATATTTGGGCATATGCTTTGACATATAAGCAATCAATTCATTTTGCGGAGTAATCGGGTAACCCGCATAAAAACGACACCCCGCCTGGATTGCTCCTTGGGCAATAGCTTCATTGCCGGAAATTAATATTTTTTTCTTTAACATGGTTATTTATATACCTCAATACAACAATCCGGACAAATCACTGCACACTGCAGACAGCCGATACAATCAGCATCGGAATCAAATTCCACAAAACTTAACCCCTGCTTATTTAATTTTATACTTTTCTTGATCAAGCCCTTAGGACAAAAATTTACACATAAAAAGCAACCCTTGCACCTATCTTGATTTATTATAATCTTAGCCATTGTTTTTTATCACCTGACGAATATGCGCGGCAATTCCCGTAGCATTAAGTTTATATTTTTCCAAAAGCAATCCTCTCGCGCCATGCGGAATAAACTCAAACGGCAAACCAATGCGTTCCACCGGCTGATCCAGCTCCTGCGCAATTGCGCTGCCAAAGCCGGCATTCTTTATCCCTTCTTCAACGGTAAAAATAAATTTTGTCTCTGCACAAACTTTTTTAATCAATTCCATATCCATGGGCGCAACGAACCGGGCATTAATTAAGCTGCCGGATAATCCTTCGAAAGCTAATAACTCCAAAGTTTTTATTGCTTCGCCAACCATGCTACCTAAAGCAATAATTGTAAAATCCTTACCCTCTTTAATTAGTTGTCCTTGACCTAATTTTAAAGGACACGCCAAACCATCAACCAAAGAAGTATCTGCGCGAGGATATCTTATGGCTACAGGTTTACCTAATTGCACGGCAAGTTCCAGCATCTGCTCCAGCTCCCGGCCATTGGCAGGGGCCATGACCACTAGGTTTGGGATACTCCTTAAATAAGCAATATCAAATATGCCTTGATGGGTAACCCCATCTTCTCCCACAATCCCCGCCCGGTCAATAGCAAAAATTACCGGCAACTCTTGCAAAGAAACTTCCTGAATAATCTGATCGTATGCGCGCTGTAAGAATGTTGAATATATCGCAACCACCGGCTTAAGCCCATGCTTGGCTAAACCGGCAGCAAAACAAACTGCGTGCGCTTCCGCAATCCCGCAATCAAAAAACCTGTCCGGAAAACAATCCCGAAACTTATCCAACCCCGTTCCTTCCGGCATAGCCGCAGTAATCGCCACAATCCGTTGATTTTGACCGGCTAACTGCACAATTTTATCACGAAATATTTCAGTATAGCTCACTGTCCCCGGTAAAGATTTCTTAATCAACACTTCGCCAGTATGTATATCAAAATTGCTAATACCGTGAAACCTTACCGGATCTTTTTCCGCAAACGCACAACCCTTGCCTTTCTTTGTTACGATATGCAAAAGGCGAGGACCCTTGATCTCCAGAATATTTTTCAATGTCGAAGTTAAGGCTCCGAGATCGTGCCCATCGATAGGACCAAAATAACGGAATCCCAATTCTTCAAACAATATCCCCGGCACAAACAACCCCTTTAGCCCCTCTTCAAACTTAATCATAAGTTTTATCAGACGGCTGCCGCGCGGCACGCGGGTTCTTAAAAAGTTCTCCACATTATCATGAAAACGATTATATACCGGCAAAGAAATTATTTTATTCAAATAATTACTAATCGCTCCCACATTCGGAGCAATGCTCAATTCATTAGTATTTAGAACCACTAAAATATCTTTTTTTAAATGTCCGGCATTGTTTAAACCTTCAAAACAAAGACCGCCGCTTAAAGATCCGTCGCCAATAACGCAGACCACCTTAAATTGCTCTTGCTTTGGCAAAAGATCTCTAGCGCAAGCAAGCCCTAGACCCAAAGAAACCGCATTTGAACTATGACCAGAGGTAAAAGGATCATGAGCCGATTCATCTTTCGAAGGAAAACCGCTTAGCCCCTGATATTGCCTAAGCGTGGAAAAATTGCTATTGCGGCCGGTTAATAATTTATGCGCATAGGCCTGGTGTCCGACATCAAAGATAATTTTATCTTTAGGGGTACCCAGAACATAGTGCAAGGCCACGATTAACTCCACTGCACCCAGGCTAGAAGCCAAATGCCCGCCGGTTCGTGAAACTACTTCCATGAGCCTTTGGCGGATCTCCGCGCTAAGACAACCTAGCTGCTCCAGAGTTAATTTCTTTAGATCCAAAGGCGAATTTATTTTTTCTAAAAACATAGTTATTTTTCTTCTATCTCAATATCGTCAAATTTCTCCAAAGAAACCTTGCCGTCTTTTTTCATTAATTGCTCTACTTTTCGTTGCGCCTCCTCTAAAGTCGCCGAACAAGACTGCGCAAGCTTAACCCCTTCTTCATATTTTTTAAGCGACTCACCTAAAGTAATTTTGCCGCTGGAGAGCTCTTCAACAATTTTCTGTAATTTTTTCAAATCCTCCTCAAATAAGGTTTTTTCTTTCATCGTTAAACACCTCCAAAACAGCGCTGGTAAATGCGCCTTTATATAAAATTGTTTTTAATCTATCTCCCGGCTTTATCATGCCGACATCTTTTAGAATAGCGCCTTGCGACACAAGCACGCTCAAGCTGTAACCGCGAGACAATATCGCTAGTGGACTCAATGCCTCTAGTCTTTGAATTAATGCGCTAGAACGCTGTGCCGCCAGCTCCAAAGCATGCCGCATATTATAATTTAATCCTGAAAACAATTCATCGATCTGTTGCTGCTTTTCAAACAAATGATCCCGCGGGCTTTTAAGCATATGCGTAAAAGCCGTAAGCCTGTTTTTTAAATCACTGATTGTATTGTTTATAGAAAAATTCATTTCATATTTAAACCCGGCCAACCGGGCTAATAAAGCATTTTTCTTATCCACAATAATTTTGGCTGCCGCTGACGGCGTTTCGACAAAAACATCCGCCACTAAATCCGACAAAGTGGTGTTAATCTGATGGCCCACCGCGGAAATAATCGGAAGCCTGGAATTATAAATTGCTCGCGCTACAATTTCCTCATTAAAGCTCCAAAGATCCTCGGTGCTGCCTCCGCCACGACTGACAATAATTAAATCCAGCGGCTTAAGATTGTTTAAATCCGTTATCGCTTGGGCAATTTCTGCGGCCGCCTGCTCGCCCTGCACGCGCACTGACCGCAAAATTACATCCACACCAGAAGCGCCTTTTTTAAGAATTTGTAAAATATCACGTACGGCCGCCCCCTTGCTGGAAGTAACGATCCCCACTGTAAACGGCATTTGGGGTAACGGCTTTTTATGTCGCGCATCAAACAAACCCTCTTGGTCTAATTTTTTCTTTAATTGTTCAAAGGCTAATTGTTGCGCACCAACTCCTTTGGGTTCAATTCTTTCAACAATAATTTGATATTGCCCGCGCGGCCCATAAACATCAACCTTGCCAAAACAAATAACCTTCTGTCCATCCTCTAATTTAAATTTCAAATTTTTGTTCGCATGCGCAAACATCGCTCCCAAAATAAGTGCCCCATGATCTTTAAGTGAAAAATAAAAATGCCCGCTAGTCGCAGCTTTGAAATTAGAAATTTCCCCTTCCAGCCAAATTTCACCGACCTTCTCTTCTAGAAGAACTTTAATCACTTGAGTAATTTCAGAAACAGTGTAAATGTGCTTCTGGCTTTGCCTAGAGGAAGGCAAACCATTGTTTTCCAACTTCTGGCTTTGCCTAGAGGAAGGCAAACCATTGTTTTCCAACTTACTTAATTTCTGCATTGCTTGGCTCCTTAGGCGAGGCCTTCTCCGGCAACTTAACTTCGCTCGGCAAAACCACGCCTGGCAACTGGTCAGACAGAACCTTACTTGCGCCATTTAAAACTGTAACCGGTTTCGTTTCCACAACCGCTTCCCCCGGTAAAACCATGCCAGCCGGTAAACCAGATGACTCTGAGTTTTCCGCAGCTAAAACTAAATTAGGCTTTTTCTTAAAAACTAACAACTGAACCGAATAAGGGCTTAAATCTATTGTTTCAACATAGCTTTGATTAAAATCCGCATCTTTTTCAGAAATCGGTTTGAATTCACAATTTCGACTACAATTGTTATCAATCACATATTTGCTTAAAACGTAAATATCTTTTAAACCTTTTAATGAAATTTTAATCTTGCGATTCAGCGTAGAAAATTTATTCGCTAAGCTATTTAATTCTATAGCACGACTAAGTAGGATTTTAGTCTTATCGCTTAATCGCAAAGTAGCTAAACTTAACTGACCGGCGAGAATTTTCTTCATCCGGTCGGACCGAACAATGCCTAAAATCGCTTTTTGTTCGGCACTGTCTAAATTAACTATATTACGAGATATATAATTCATCGCCGCCTGAGGATCGATATAATTATAAACAAGCATCGTCAAATAATCGGCGGATTTAGTGGAAATTACTCCCACAAATTCATCGCTAAACTTGAGCGTGAACAAATCTTGACCGAATAGGCTAAACATCCGCCAAAGATTATAACTCGCCTTGGCATATCCTTTGTTCTCCGGCCGGCCGGCATCAAAAGAAAAAACTCCCAAATTTCTAATTACGCCGGATTGATTGTCTCCAAAATCTTCAAGACAAAAATATGTCTGATAATCTACCCCCGCTTCATACATATTTTTAAGCCGCGCCGGAATGTAGCTTGCGGAAATATGCGCAAGTTTAGCCCTTTCTGCTAGAATATTTGCTGCTCCATCAAAATTCCATTCGTCAACCAGTAACGGAATACTGCTATCGAATTTAAAATACGTCAACCATTCGCGAATAAGCTTAACAAAAGATTTATGGTAAATCGTCTCCTGCTTTTCTTCCAATGGATCGCTAGAATAAGCATGCCATGAAATAAAATCCAAAGGTAGCCGATAACTGTAACAAAATTTTATTAACTCATAGATTAAGCTGCCTTCAGGTGAAAGTACGCTGTTGGGGGTAATGTTCCTAAACCAGGCACTCGCCGAAGGCCCGCCCAAAGGAATATGAATTTTAGTTTCCCGACGCAATTCATTTACCGCTTCGCCGATGATCCGGTAAAGATTAAAATACTCGCTTCGACCACCCAAAAAGAAATCCCCTAAATCCGGGGCATTCCAAACCTCATACCAGATATTATATTTTTTTTCACAACTAAACTTACGAATCGTATTTTTAACTAATTCTTTATATATTTTTAAATTATGCGGAGCGCTGTTCTTGTCCAGCACTGCGCCCAAACCATCGGGAGTGCCGAATAAATCCAAAATAACCGTCCCCCCGCTATCGCTTATTTTTTTAAAAATTTCTTCATAATTGTTCAAGAGCTTCTGGTAAGCTTCTTGATCTTTGGCCAGTCGCTGAATCTCCCAGAGATTATACTGAATGCGATAAAAATTACGAAAACCTAAATCTGTCTGCCAGGCAATCAAGGCGTCCGGGGCCGCTAATGTTTGCGGCAAAGTTTTATCCTGCTGTTTACCCCGACCGCTTAAATCCACGCTTGGTCTATATATTTTAGGAAGGTCGACTACGGAAGAATTAAAATCCAGACTGAACTCTAACTCCTCTGCTAATTGGGCGTCAGAAAACGTCAAATTAAAAAATAAATAAAATATTAAGAATAAAAAAACTTTATTTAAATTAACCGGTGATTTTCTAACCATTTAATTTTCTTTGTATTCTTAAAATTGAGCGAGCCTTGCCAGTTGCTTCATCAATTTCTACCAACGCACCATGTAATTGCACATTTTCCTGGGCTACTTGGAATCTAACCGGTATCGAGCTTAAGAAGCGCGTAAGCACATCCTCCACCCTTCTGCCAATCACCGAATCATACGGGCCAGTCATACCTACATCCGTTATATAGGCTGTACCCTGAGGAAGAATTTTTTCATCCGCAGTTTGAATATGCGTATGTGTACCAAAAATAGCAGAAACCTTACCGTCTAAATACCAGCCCAAAGCTATTTTTTCAGAAGTAGCTTCCGCATGTACATCTACAATAATAATTTTAGTTTCGCCTGCCAATTCTTCAGCCGCTTTATACGCCGCACGAAAGGGACACTCCAGGGCTTCCATAAAAACCCGGCCGTTGATATTAATCACTCCTACTTTAATTCCGTTGCGCGCGGTAAAAACCTTTGCGCCGCGTCCGGGTGCCCCGCTAGGAAAATTTAGTGGCCGTAAAATTCTTTCCTCTTGATTAATTAATTCAAAAATCTCAATTTTCTTCCAAATGTGATCTCCAGAGGTAAGCACATCCACCCCGGAAGCGAAAAGTTCCGCAGCCACCTTGGAAGTAATTCCTGAGCCGCCGGAAGCGTTTTCGGCATTAGCAATTACAAAGTCAATGCCCAACTCCTGCTTAAGAGGAGTAACCAGGGTCTTAATTACCTCTCTGCCCGGACTACCCACAACGTCTCCAATAAAAAGTATTTTCATATTTATATATCTCCCAAACAATACTTATCTTGTCGCGGGACAGCCCCCTTCGGGGACAGTCCCTGCTGGCAATACTATTTAGCGTATTCTATGGTGCGCATCTCGCGAATAACCGTAACTTTAATCTGTCCGGGGTATTCCATGCCTTCTTCAATTTTCTTACGTATATCCCGACACATGGTCACAGCTTCAGAATCATTTATTTTTTCCGGCTGCACAATCACCCGGATCTCTCTCCCCGCTTGGATAGCAAAAGATTTTTCTACACCTTTAAAAAGATTAGCAATCGACTCTAATTTATCCAAACGTTTAACATATATCTCCAACGTTTCCCTTCTCGCCCCGGGCCGCGCAGCGCTTACCGCATCCGCGGCAATGGCCAAAACCGCATACATGCTTAATGCCGGCGCCTCCTCATGATGCGATTCAACCGCCGCAATTACCTCCGCGCTTTCATTGTATTTCTTAGCCAGATCCGCCCCTAATTTGGCATGCGTACCCTCAACCTGATGATCCACGGCCTTACCAATATCATGCAAGAGCCCAATTCTACGGCCCAACTTAAAATCTAAACCTAGCTCTGACGCCATGATCCCCAATAAGAATGAAACTTCTTTAGAGTGCTGTAAAGCGTTCTGCCCATAGCTAGTGCGATACTTGAGCCGACCTAAAAGCTTAATTATCTCCGGATGCAAACCGTTAACTCCGGCTTCAAATGCCGCCCGCTCTCCTTCTTCGCGAATCTTTTCATCCATTTCTTTTTTAGTTTTTTCCACAATCTCTTCAATCCGTCCCGGATGAATCCGACCATCAGAAATAAGTTTCTCCAAACTCAGGCGGGCAATCTCCCGGCGCACAGCATCAAATCCGGATAAAGTAACCGCTCCCGGCGTGTCGTCAATAATCACATCCACCCCCGTGGCCATCTCCAGTGCCCGAATATTCCTTCCTTCGCGACCGATAATCCGCCCTTTCATTTCATCATTAGGCAAGGTCACCACGCTGACGGTTGATTCTACGGTATGCTCAGCGGCACAACGCTGAATAGCTAAACTCAAAATCTCCCGGGCTTTCTTGTCCGCAATGCTCCGCACCTCTTCTTCTTGACGACGGATAAATGCCGCCTTTTCGTTATTTAATTCTTCATTTAAACGCGCCAACAAAATTTGTTTTGCTTCCTCTGCGGACAAAGAAGAAATCTTCTGCAAACGCTCTTTTTCTTCAGCAATTAAAGCTAGCAGTTGATTGTCCTTTAATTTTAAGGACTCCTCCTGCTTTTTAAGATGATCGTTGCGCTGCTCAATCTCTTTCTCTTTTTTCTCGACTAAATCAATTCGCCGATCGATATTCTCGTCTTTTTGAGTTAGTCTTTTTTCAAGATTGACAATCTCTAATTTACGATCCTTAATCTCGCGCTCAAAATCCTGACGCATGCGAAATAAAAGATCCTTCGCCTCCAGCTCTGCCTCCCGGCGCTTATCCAAAACGTCTTTTTTCGCTGTTTCCAGGATATGCTCGGCCTGTTGTTCGGCGCTTTTAACTCTTTTTTCGGCAATATGTTTTCTTAGGAAATAACCGCAATATACGGCAACCAGGGCAACAAACATGGGGACCACTATGTTAAAAATCATCTTGCTTTCCTCCCTTTTAACCTCAAATTATGAACTTGCTTGTAGGAGTTTAGGAAAAGATAAGCTGCTTGACGCTTACATCAAATATAGTGGTGGGGATTAGGGGCAAGATTTGGAAATCAAAAGCCAGTCCGATAGAGTGTGTTTTATTAGAAAGCGAACCCAAGAAGCGGTCGTAATAACCCTTACCGCGGCCTAAACGGTTACCTTTTCTATCAAAGGCTAAACCCGGAACAATAATCAGATCTAAATCTTCCGGTTTAACCAGATTTTCCGTAGCAGGCTCATAAACCCCGTAAGGGCCCTTCTTTAACTTCGCATTATTTTCTAATATGGCTGGCTGCATAATTTCTTTGTCTTTTTTACAGATTGGCACGCAAATAACCTTGCCTATTTTTTGAGCTTCCCTAATCATCTCTACTGTATTTACTTCACCACCAAAAGCGATGTAGAACATCACTATCTTGGCCTTTTTAAAAAACTTATTCCTTAAAAGCTTTCCTGTGATCAACCTACTTTTATGGTTTCGCTCTTCTTCCTCCTGTATTTTTAATCTTGAAATAATCTTACTACGTATCTTAACTTTTGTCAACCCCGTTACAAATTTTGAACTGGCTTGGATCATCTTATTTATTTATAACCGGATCAATATAACGATAACCTATAAACAAGTTTCGCCTGTATGCGTATGCCCTTTATCTTCAAAGGGAACAGCTAGTCCTTGTTTTTTATAATAATCTTTTAACGCCGAACGCAAAGCTTCTTCGGCTAAAACCGAACAGTGCATTTTCTTAGGCGGCAAGCCACCCAAGGCTTCAGCCACCGCATGATTAGTAATCGCTAAAGCATCGGCAATGCTTTTGCCCTTAACCATCTCAGTGACCATTGAACTGGTGGCCACTGCCGCACCGCAGCCAAAGGTCTTAAATTTCACGTCTACAATTATTTCGTTTTCTATTTTTAAATACATTTTCATAACGTCCCCGCAAACAGGATTGCCTACCGTACCAACCCCGCTAGGGTTAGCAATTTCACCGACATTTCGCGGATGATTAAAATGATCCATAACTTTTTCACTATAAGGAAGCTGGTCAGGCATGCTCTTTAACAATCAATTTATGCGGCTTACCGGATTTCTTAAAATCTTTTGGGCCGCGAATTTCTTTAAAAGAAGACAGTTTGTTATTTTTTTCTAATTCCTTATAAATTAATATCCAGGCGCAATCCTGCTGATTATCCACTTCACATTTGCCTTTGCTTACTCCGCCGCAAGGGCCGTTAAGTAAACTCTTCGGGCAAAGGGTTATCGGACAGATGCCGGCAGTAGCGCCCAAAACGCATTCGGCGCACATCGAACATTTTTCAAAAAAATTGCCCTGTGCATCCATCACTGCGCCGAATAAAGTATCGCAAGCAGGCAAAGCAGTTAAATTAAAACGATTATTATCTTTAAACGACGCCACTCCTAAGCCGCAAGCCAAAATCAAAGCTACCTCTGATTGGCGCAAAATTTCGATATTTTTGGCTAATTCCGTTTTAAGCTTAGCGGCGACACAAGGCGCAGACGGAATGCATGAACCGGTAATAATCTTACCCGCAGCCTCAAGATCCCGTTGCATTTTCGCGACCTCAGATTCTCCTCCGCTCTTACAAGCCGTGGCGCACTCACCGCAACCCACTAAGAATATTTTATTATACTCTTTAAGGCTAAGCAACAACTCCTCTAAGGGCTTCTGCTGGCTGATAATCATACCAAAAATTTTAACACATTTTTATCTCTAGCTCAAGGTAAAAAGAAAAGCAGTTTATTCATTACGAAAGTACTCTTCCATGGTCTCAAAAAACTCCTTATTCTTGTTTCGTTTTTCGCCAAGAATATCTTCTAGCTCTAAATCTAACAGCGCATCTGAAAGATTAGCGCTCTGCACATCTATCAATTTTTCCAATAAACCACCTTGCTCTAAAAATCGAGAGGTTTGCGTAAACACTGCGCCGCCGCCATCCGCACTAAAACTTCTCGGAGAACGATCAATATGCGGTTTTAATAAAAATAAATTTACTTTCGCCCGAGTTGCGGCAACATAAAACAAACGGCGCTCCTCCTCAATTTGATCTTCAGATTCTAAAGATAAATAGGAAGGCAAATGCCCTTCCGCAACATAAATTAAAAATACCGTATGCCATTCCAATCCTTTAGCCGAATGTATCGTAGAAAGAGTAAGCGGACCGCCTTCTTTATCTGACCTCGCCGACTCAATGAGCATCCTCTCCGGAGGCTCTAAGGCCATGTCCACTAAAAACTGCTCCGTTGTTTTATAACGCCCGGCAATTCTTAGCAGCGAATCCAAGTCATTTAAACGCTTATTGAAATCATCATATTTAATTTTTAGCAATGGCTGATAATAACCCAGAAACCGTGCAATAATTTCAGCGGGTGTATCGCGCTGAAGATCCACTTCTTTTAATAATTCAAACAGCTTCTTAAGCTCGTCATTCTTCTGCCACATCCCCTCCAACCTCGCGGGATCTAAAATCGCCTCAATAATTTTACTTGCCGTTTTCGGTCCGATACGCGGAATTAATTCCAAAGCACGCAGCCAACTAACCTGATCGAGCATATTATAGGCGATACGCAAATAACTCACCAAATCTTTAATATGCGCTGCCTCGACAAATTTCTGTCCGCCATACTTAGAAAAGGGAATATTCCGGCTCGCCAATTCAATTTCTAAATCATTGGAATGCCACCCGGAACGGAAAAGCACGGCGATATCTTTTAGAGGTACACCTTCTTCTCTTAATTCTAAAATTTTTTCCGCCACAAAAGTAGATTGCGAGTTCTCATCAGCACAATCGATAAAAACCGGAGCTTCTCCGCCTTTCTTTTTAGTATAAAGATTTTTTTGAAATTTTTCTTTAGCTTGCGCAATAACGGCATTGGTCAAATTCAAAATCGGCTGAGTGGAGCGGTAGTTTTCTTCTAAGGCAATAACTTTAGTGCCTTTAAATATCTTGGGAAAGTCTATAATATTTTTAAAATTTGCTCCCCGAAAAGAATAAATGCTTTGAGCGTCATCGCCGACCACCATAATATTGGTATGATCAGCAGCCAAAAGACAGGCAATGTGCGCCTGGAGCTTATTTGTATCCTGATACTCATCGACCATAATATATTTATACTTGGCCCCCAGAATCGCCCGCACATCTTCATGCTTGATAAGCAGATTTTTTAAAAAAACCAGCAAATCATCGTAATCCAAAAGAGATTTTTGACGTTTATATTTATTATATTCATCGCGAATTTTTTTTATCTCTTCAGAAAACTCCATAAACTGCGGATACTCATCAAAAAGCACGCTGGAAATTTCTTCGGATTTATTTACACTTTTAGAAATTACCTCTAAAATAGCATGCTTGCGCGGAAAACGTTTTTGAGATTTATGAAAATTTAACTGATTACGAATCAAATTTACCGTGTCTTCAGCGTCGGATTGATCAAGGATGGTAAAATTATTACTAATTTCTAAAAGCTTAGCGTATTTTCTTAAAATCATGTTTGCAAAAGAATGGAAAGTGCCACCGGAAACATTCCGGCAGCGCTCATCCAACAACAGACTGCTCCGGCGCAACATCTCTTGAGCTGATCGACGCGTAAAAGTAAGCAGGAGAATCTGCTCCGGAGCTATTCCTTGCTGAACCAGATAAGCAACTCGATGCACTAAAACACGCGTCTTGCCGCTCCCTGCACCGGCAATCACCAAATGCGGACCACCAATTGACTCTACGGCTTTTCGCTGTGCGGGATTTAATTCTTGATGATAATTTATTTTTTCCATGATTTAATAATTTTTTACCAAATATATTTTAAACGCTAGGTTTTATATACGCACGATTGATCTTTTGCTGGGAAACCGGGCGATCATCGCTATCCACAGCAGTATTTTCAATTTTTTGCAATACTTCCAAGCCGGAAATAACCTCGCCAAAAATAGTATGCCGCATATTCAACCAAGGAGTCTTAGCGCAAGTAATAAAAAACTGGCTGCCATTTGTATTCGGTCCACTATTGGCCATCGCTAAAATACCTTGAGAATCAAACTTTGCTTGCGGGGTTACTTCGTCTTCAAAATTCTTGCCCCAAATCGAAGCGCCTCCCATACCCGTACCCGTAGGATCACCGCCTTGAACCATAAAACCTTTAATCACTCGATGAAAAATTAAACCATTATAATAACCTTTCTCAATTAACTTTGAAAAATTTTCACAAGCCTTCGGCGCAATCTCGTTTTTTAATTCCATTTCAATGTTTCCTTGATTCGTTTCCAAAACCACAATTGTTCCGTTCATCGCAAAAATCCCTCCATAATAAAAAGTTAAACTAAATACCAACACAACCATAAACATTGCCTGTAAATGCATTTTCTTCATTATTGCCTTATTTATTCCTACTTGTCTGTTTCTTCCAGGGTTTTTCCCAGATTCTCTTCTAGATTTTTCTCTATTGACTGTGTTTTTTGTAAAACAATCTCCTGAGGATTGCGAATTTCAAGTGCAGTAGATTCTTCGGCCACAGCCTCTTCCGGAACAATTTTCGGTGAGCTAACCTCTTCTGCCAAAGAAGCTTTTTTGTCGATTGACTGACGCAAATGCGCAATTTCCGCGGCAAAACTTTTCAATCTTTCCTGACTAGTTTCTAACTCTTTTTCTAACTTCGTGTATTCTTGGTTTAATTGATTAAATTCTGTTTTAGGAACCCACTCGCTAATCTTTTCTTTACGGCTAAACTCCGCAATCGTCGCCGCCTGCTCTTGATTTTTTTTAAGCTGACTTTCGCTTTGATGTTTTTGCAACTGCAGCTGGTCATCTTGAAGTCGACAGGTTTTTTCTTTTCCCTCTAAAGCTGATTTCATTTCTTGCAGCTGGCGAGTAAAATTTACATTTTTAGCAAACTCTTCTTGTAGTTCATTTTCTTTAACCATAAACTTTTTATTTAAATCTAAAATCTCTGTTTTAGTTTTAGCTAGCTCTGCTTCGGCTTTCTTTACCCACTCTTCTCTGCGCTTTAACTCTATTAAAAACTCTTCCTCTTTTGCTTTAATCGTCGCTAATCCCGCTGTTTCTTCTGGCGCAACAGCTTTAACCTGTTCTAGCTGACTTTCCAGCTTTACCACCTGACTTTGTAAGCGTTGAATTTTTTGCTCTTTGCCAGGATCTTGTACGGACAACGGCGGAAACTGGATTCTTGACTTAAGAACAGGTTTCGGGCTCTCAGATGTAAACACCCCGAAAATAGCATAAATAACCATGCCTACGCCTAAAACCGCCAGGATCAGCATTGCCGTCATCATTTTAACTTATCCTTTTTTGCATGTAATTTTTCTAAACGTTCTTTAATCTTAGCTTCATGACCAATATCCGTAGGCTCATAATAGCACACTTTTTTACGCGTATACTTTTGTTTCACAAAATGTTCAGGATAATCATGGGCATATTTATACCCTAAACCATGCTTTAATTTTTCCGCGCCGCTATAATGCGCATCTTTTAAATCATCCGGGACTTCTTGCACTTTATTTTCCTTAATGTCTTGCATGGCTTTTTCCACCGCCAAATAACTGGCGTTGGATTTGGGGGCGCAAGTAACATAAATCACCGCTTGGGCCAAAGGAATCCTGGCTTCCGGCATGCCTACAAACTCAGAAATTTGTAAAGCCGCATTGGCTAAAACTAAAGCCAGAGGATCGGCATTGCCTACATCTTCCGCCGCTAAAATACAAACCCGCCGCGCAATAAATCGCGGATCTTCCCCGGCAGAGAGCATCTTAGCCATCCAATAAATTGCCGCATCCGGATCAGTTCCGCGCATAGATTTAATAAAAGCCGAAGCAGTATCATAATGACCGTCGCCGTCCCGATCATAAACCACTGCTTTTTTTTGGATAGACTCTTGGGCAATCTCTAAATCAAAATTAATATAACCGTCTTTAGCTGCCGGAGTAGTTAAAACTCCCAGCTCTAAAGCCGACAAAGCTCGCCGCGCGTCGCCTTCACAGCTTTTCGCCAAAAAATTAAGCGCGTTTTTATCAAGCTTAACTTTAAAATTACCTAAACCTTTTTCTTTATCCTTTAAGGCATAATTAATTATATTAACTAAATCCACGCTCTCCAGCGCCTTTAGCTCGCAAACAATCGATCGAGAAAGTAAAGCCGCAGTAAGTGCAAAATACGGGTTGTGCACGGTTGCGCCGATTAAAACCAAGCGCCCCTCCTCTACATCCGGCAAAAGCACGTCCTGTTGCGCTTTATTAAAACGGTGAATTTCATCAATAAATAGAATGGTCTTCTTTTTCCCCTCTCTTGTTCTTTGCTTAGAGACAGAAATAATCTTTCTTAATTCTTCAACATTAGAAATAGTGGCATTAATTGCTATATAATTTGCCTGGGTAATACTAGCAATACACCAGGCTAAAGAAGTTTTGCCGGTTCCCGGAGGGCCAAACAAAATAAGCGACGTTAATCGATCAGCTTCGATCGCGCGACGTAATAATTTATTTTTACCGATTATCTGATCCTGGCCAAGCAATTGGTCAAGCGTAGTTGGCCGCATGCGTACGGCTAAGGGAAGATTTTTATCAGGAATTTTAACCTCTGAAACAAATAAATCCATAAATTATCTATTTAATAAAAAATCCGTATCGATAAATCGTCGATCATAAAAATTGCCGGGTTAACCTTGCTGTTCACCTAATAAAATGCTTGGTCAAAAAAAATCCCCGCACAAGTGCCGTTGGACTGATAGTCTGAACCGATTTGGCTTCAGGTGGGTACCCTATCTTTGGACACACGTGCCTAAAGAATAATGGGGTTCCCGTGAAAATAGTGTTGGTTCAACAATTATCAAATTTCCAACGTGCACCGCAGGGATATCTCTAAAGAACTATTCGATTCTAAGAAAGTATAACACATGCTTAAACCCAAATCAATCCTAACGCGGTTTTATGCCAAATTTCTCTTCTAATAAAGCGCAAATAAAATTATGCTTTGGCGCCAGCTCTTCTTCGGTAAGCGTGCGATCCGCGGCACGATAAACACATGAGATAGTCAGACCCCTGAATCCAGCCGGTATTTGTTTGCCTTGATAATAATCTACAACTTTTGCCAAATAAAGCAGTGGCAGCCCCTGCTCCTCAATTGCTCGAATCAAATCCTTCACCGAGACATCTTCTTGCACTATAAAACTTATGTCTCGAGTAATTGCCGGATACCTCGAAATCTCTAAAAACTTCTTTTGTACATCGATAAATGCAAATACTTTATCTAAACTTATCTGCGCTAAAATAACCTGTTTATTTTTAATATCAAAAGCAGCTAAAACATGATTGCTTAAATCCAGCATGGTCCCTACTTCTTGCTGCCCCACAACCACGCTAATCTGCCCGACTCCCTTGTTCTTAAAATCATACCCCGGTATTCCCAGCTTATTAAATAACCTTTCTAAAATGCCTTTTAAATGTAAGAGGGTGACCTCCTCTTTAATTAAGCCCTGCTGAACCAAAGATGATTTGGCCCCGCATAAAGCTATGCCCAGAGATAGCTCCTCATGCGTAACCTGGCGATTACTTAAAAAGATATTCGCTACTTCAAAAATATTTACATACTCCTGCTGCTGATTTAAATTATAAGCCAGGCAACGAACCAAGCTGGGTAGAAGCGTAGGACGCAAAATTTCCTGCTCTTTGCTCAAAGGATTTAAAATTTCAATTAATCCTGAGGGGTTGCTAATTTCGAATCTTGCTAATAATTGGCGATCAACCAAGCTGTAGGTGATTGCTTCATTCAGGCCCAAGCTCGATAAAATATTTTTTATTTCAAAAACAACGTCCTGTTTATCCAAAACCTTCCGGCTGGGTTTTACCGCCGGGAGGGTTTGAGGAATTTCTCCGTAACCATAAATACGCGCTATCTCTTCGACTAAATCTATTGACGATTTAATATCTTGCCGAAAAGTTGGGCTCTTCACTAATAAAATATGTTTTGTTTGTATTTTATAAATAAAACCTAACCTGCTTAAAATTTGCTTAATCTGCAACGTGGTTATCTTTGTCCCCAACACTCTATTTACATACGTAACATCTAATTTAACCGACGCAGAGAGAGGCTTAGATGCGCCTAGGCTTTTTTTACCACTAGGTTTTCCATGCGCCAGCTCGCAAATTAATTTCTGAGCCATTAAAGAGGCGTTCTTTGCATTCTCTAAATCTACCCCTCTTTCGAATCGATATGCTGATTCAGACTGCAAACCTAATTTTTGCCGGCCCCGACGCACTAATACAGGATTAAACACTGCCGATTCCAACGCAATATTTCGTGTGCCAAATGTAACCTCTGTATCTTTCCCCCCCATAACTCCGGCTATCGCTACGGGCCTGTCCCTATCCGCAATCACTAAAATTTCCGGAGACAATAACTTTTGCTGATTATCAATCGTCGTAATCTTTTCCAGCGCCTTAGCTCGACGCACAATCAACGTTGCCAAATTTAACTTATCCAAATCAAAGGCATGCAGCGGATGGCCCAGTGCAAACAGACAATAATTAGTGATGTCCACAACATTGTTCACGCTACGGCACCCAAGAAGCTCTAGCCTCTTTTTCAACCAGCTCGGCGAAGGGCCTACTTTTACATCACGGATTACCCGCAGGCTATAGAAAGAGCATCCCTGTTGATCGAGAATTGAAATTCTAGCCGGTAAAATATCCTGTGTCGCTATTTTTGGCTCCTGAATATCGGCTATTTTAAGTTTTGCTTTAGTAATCGCCGCCACTTCCCGCGCAACCCCTAAAACACTTAACCAATCCGGACGATTGGAAGTAATCTCAATTTCAAAAATAAAATCACCTTGAGCTTCTTCTAAAGAAACCACCTCTAATCCGGCCATAGTTAATTCTTTAGCCAAAACCTCAGGTGAAATTTTAATATTTAAAAAATCTTTTAACCAATTATAAGTAACTTTCACCTCGCTACAACCTCCTCTAAACCGCGATTACCATACCCCTAATCGGACAAGTGATTTTAAAATTGTTTTAAAAATCTTAAATCATTCTCAAAAAACAGCCGGATATCGTTAATTCCGTATTTTAACATCGCAATCCTCTCAACCCCCATACCAAACGCAAAACCCGTATATTTATTAGGAGCATACCCCACATGCTTAAAAACATTCGGATGGATCATCCCGGCACCTAAAATCTCCAACCAGCCTTTTTTACCACAGACCGAACATCCCTTGCCTTTACAAATAATACAAGAGATATCCACCTCAACGGACGGCTCGGTAAAAGGAAAAAAATGCGGCCTAAAACGCATCTTAATATCCTGCCCAAAAACACTTTGCGCAAAAAGTTCCAAAATTCCCTTTAAATCGGAAAACCTGACCTGCTCATCAACTAAGAATCCTTCAATCTGATGAAACATAAACAAGTGGCTGGCATCTACTGCATCCGGCCGGTATACTCTACCCGGCACAACGCTCGCCAAGGGGGGCTTCTGCGTTTTCATCACGCGCACCTGAACCGGAGAAGTATGACTACGCAAAAGTAACTTAGAATAATCTTTTAAATAAAACGTGTCAAAGGCGTCGCGCGAAGGATGCTCCAGCGGAATATTTAAGCCCGTAAAATTATTATATTCTGTTTCAATTTCAGGACCCTGAACCACGGAAAACCCCATGCGCGTAAATATGCTGCAGATCTCATTAATAATCTGAGTAATCGGATGAATATGTCCGAGTTCCTGAGCAATCCCGGGCATTCCCAAATCTAAATTATTTTTCTTTAAAACACTACTTTGAGGTTTTAATGTTTTTTCTTTTTCGGTAAGTAACTCCAATAATTTATTTTTCAAAGCATTAACCTGCTTGCCCACCGTGCCGCGCTGCTCAACGGCGAGTCCGGAAATAGCACTCGTCAATTCGGCAACTAAGCCTTTGCGGCCTAAATATTTAACCCGCACCTCTTCTAAAGCAGCAACAGAAGTAGTTTTAGCTAAATCCTCTTCGATTTGTGTTTGAATAACATCAATATCCATATCAAAAACAACGCTCCTAATAAAATAAGGCTTAAATTTAATTTATCCGAGTTTAAATTCTCATTAACTATTCTTCCGTCAATAATTTTAACTAAAGCACGCGCGTGAATATCTAAATCTCCGCCATGCTCGAGGCAGGTTCGATGGAATATGCCGATAACTTCTAAGCGATCTCCCCGAAATTTATAATTCCCCGTAAATTTAATTTCCTTTGCCATTGCCGCAGTTATCCAGCAACCCAAAGCATTCTGGCCATCGTTGATATTCACCCAGGCAAACTCTTGGCGCAACATTACATCCCCGATGACTTCACCGGAATAAGCAATTAACTTACCGTCATATTCTTTAGCATTATTGATTAACTCGCTACTGCTTAAGCTTTGCGAAAAAACGGCTCTTTGTCCCAATGGATTAAGAATTAAGAATAAAATGACCGCGGTTAATTTAAACTTTTTTTTCATTTTCCTTTAATACTCGCAAATAAAAAACCTACAATAGTAAATACGGACATAAATTCTAACCGACCCGCCCACATCTGCAAGATATAGGTGACTTTTAGCGCAACCGGCATGGCAATATTAGTAATCCCGCAAGATAATCCGACATTGGCGGCGGCAGAGGTAGACTCAAACAGCGCCCCGATAAAAGGATAGCCATAAAACATCCCGATTATCGCACCTATTCCATATAAAATTATGTACGCCAAAGTAATGGTCAAAGCGCCCCTTACCAACTTATCCTCTAAAAATACTTCCTTAATATGATGAAATTTCTCAATGACAATTGCCCTTTCCGGCATAATAATCCTTTTAAGGTCCTCTTTAAGTCCTTTAAAAATAATACCAATACGCAACATCTTAATTGCCCCAGTGGTCGAACAGACTGCTCCGCCCAAAGCCATCGCTAAAATTACTCCTACCAACGCCAACTGATTCCAATCCGTCGCAAACTGTTGGGCATAAATAGTCTGAAAACCCGTCCCGGTATGACCGGAAATAAGCTGATAAAATCCTTTACGAAAGAGCACAGTTGCCGCCGGATAAATCCCCGTTTGTGCTAAACCCACCGCGACAATCGAAAAAGTAGTAATAATCGTAACCAGCAAGGTTCGCGTTTCTATGTTTTTAATTAATTCCTTGCGGTTCCCCATCCATAAATGATAATGCAATTTAAAGTTAAGCGCCCCTAAAATCATAATAATAATCGTGATGACCTCATAGGCAAAACTGTGATAATAAAGTATATTTTGCGACTGCGGGCTGAATCCTCCAGTATCAAAAGCCGCCATAAAATTACAAGCGCCGTGAAAAAAAGCGTTCAGCGGTTTCATTCCATTAAGCAGTCCAGTTATTCCTAAAGCAAGGGTGCCCAAAACCAAATAAACGATGCTAACCACCCAAATAAACCGAGAGGTATTGATAACATTCGGCATAATCTTTTCATCCCGGGCTTCACCGACATACATTTTAAACGCTCCCGAAAACCCGCGCACAAAGAAAGAAAGCGCAATAACGATAATTCCCTGTCCTCCTAAAAACATAATCAAATGACGCCAAAGATTGTGCGCATAAGAAAGATGATCCAGGTCCTGAACCAAAGCCAATCCGGTAGTAGCAAACCCGCTCATCGCGTCAAAACAAGCATCTAAAAAAGATTTCCAATGACCGCTCAAATACAACGGAATCGCTCCTAAAATCATCGCTACTAACCAAGATAAGCTGACGACAATCATCCCCTGCATCCAATTCAAATCTTTATCTGTCTGGCAGATTTTCATTAGCAATAATCCTAATAAAACCGCTATCTCAATACTAATGAAAAAATCCAAAGCAGGATTGATTTCGCCAGAACACAAAGCAAACAAAATGGGGATAACCATAGTAATGGCTAACCCCAGAATTATTTTACTCAGATAAAAACCAATAATCTTTAAGTCTTCCAGGCGAGGTTTAAGAATCATAGCTTAAAATATATTGCCCAGCAAATTAAAAACACGATCAACATAATAAAAAAAACGTAAAAGATTTCTGCAGCTATCCCGAAGACAATATTTAAGGCAGGTTTAAATCTCATATCTTTAAAGCTTTCCGGCTAAAAGACTCAAGAGTTGCGGTTCGTTGCCAATCAAAGTAAGCGCAATAACATCATCACCGGTTTTAAGCACCGTATCCCCCTTGGGAAGAATAACCTCTTCTCCCCGCACAATCGAAACCAACACCGCATCTTTAGGCAAAGCGATATCTTTTATTTGCTGGTTGATCACCGGGGCATCATTCGGAAGGTCTACGCGCACAATTGCCAGCTTCCCGCGCTTAAAACTCATTAAATTTACAAAATCCGAGAAAGAAACTTCTTCTTCAATAATTTTAGCGATGATTTTAGTAGAATCAACCGGCACATCAATACCCAGCTCATTAAAAGTATGCTCATTGTCGGGATTGTTTACACGGCCTACGGTACGTTGTAAATTAAATTTCTCCTTGGCCAGCTGGCAGATAATTAAATTATCTTCATCATCACCGGTCACGGCAGCTAAAACATCCGCCCGAGCAATCCCCGCTTCTTCTAATATTTTCGGATCACAGGCGTCGCCATTAACGACTAACGCATCCAGCTCTTTAGCGAGCTCTTCGCAAATCTGGCGGTCTTTATCAATAACGCTTACCGTGTGCTTACCCTGACAAAGTCTTTTCGCTAAAAAATAACCTACCTTGCCTGCTCCAACAATTAAAATATACATCCGGTTACCTGCCCCCAATTTTTCCCGCTACAAAATAATCCATAACGGGATACATTTTTATTTTTCCCCTAAACTAAACTTTTCCCTAACCGCGCGAAGGCTGGAAACTTTAACCACTCCCATCAAAATGTCTTTATTTTTTAAAACAGTTTCAGCTTCTGGGATAACCACTGCCTGCATTCTACGCAAAGCAACCACCATAAAATCTCCCGGAATATTTATATCCTGAATAGTTTTGCCGATCAAATCATTTTTAACTTCAATTTCAATGACTCCCAAGTCTTTAGATTCAATTAGATAACTAGAAAATCTACTCTCGATGATTTTGTCTCGCAACATCGCAGAAAAAAGCATCGTGCCGCTAATAATATCTAAGCCCAGAGCCGCGTAAATATGTGCGCGCTGCGGATCATAAACTCGGGCAAAAACCTTAGGCACAGAAAAAATCTTTTTGGCCACCTGAGCGCTGATTAAATTGGTATTATCCCCGTCAGTTACAGCGCAAAAAGCATCCGCTTTTTCAATGCCAACCTGTTTTAAAAGAGCCAAATCGAAACCATTCCCCAGCATAGTCAGGCCATTAAAAGTATCACCCAGCCGCTTAAATGCCTCTTGCTTTTTATCAATGACAACCACATCATGGCCTTCACCGGATAAAAGCTTGGCGAGCTCCGTTCCCACTCTTCCGCAACCGACAATAATTACATACATAATCTCTCCGACACAAAAGCCCTTAATTCTGTATAAAAGTCGTAAATTTTAAATTTGCCGCTTAGCGTTTGTTTATTCTTTAGTTTTTTCAACTAGTTTTTTAAAAGCGTTGCTATCTCTTACCGCTAAATCCGCCAAAACCTTGCGATCTAAAGAAATCTTGGATTTCTTAAGCCCATTCATAAATACGCTATAAGAAATTCCTAGCTCTCGACAAGCAGCGTTAATCCGCGCGATCCAAAGACTGCGAAATTCACGCTTTTTATTATGACGATCCCGGTAAGCATATCTCAGCGCGTGCACCAGTACTCTTTTAGCCTGCTGATATTGTTTGCTGCGATCACCCCAGAACCCCTTAGCCTGCTTTAGAACTTTCTTTTTTCTTTTACGTGTTGCGACACTATGTTTAGCTTTTGCCATAATTATTCTCCTTGCTTATAAGGGTACATCCGCGCAAATTCTAATCAGCGCGGGGTGTTTAAAAAATTACATATTCCGTCTACCCATAAGGTAGCATAGACTTGATGAACCTTACTTCTTTTTTGCCCGCTAACGTCCTACGCTTCCTCAAATTTCTTATTTTCTTTGTTCTCTTAGATGAAGCTAAGTGGCTTTTCCCGCCCGGCGAATACTTAACCTTGCCTTTTTTAGTAATTCTAAAACGTTTCGCTACCCCGCGTTTTGTTTTTAATTTTGGCATTTCTCTCCTTATCTAGCTGGACAACATGCGCGCAATTTTCGCCACCGGGCAAATACTGGCGCAATTCAAATAGTCACCGGTTATCTTTTTAACACCGGACGGCTTATTATATCTTACTTTGGAGCAATTACAAAGGACATAATCCTGCCTTCTAAAGAAGGCGTTTTTTCTACCTGCCCGTCATTCTGCGTATCCAAAATAAATTTATCTAAAACCTTTCTTCCTAAATCTAAATGTTCCATCTGTCGACCACGGAAGAAAAGGTTAACCTTAACTTTATCTTTTTTCTTTAAAAAACTTATTACCTGCTTAACCTTAGTTTCAAAATCATGTTCATCGATATTGGGCTTAAGCCGAATTTCTTTAAGCCGTCCCTGTTTTTGATGTTTTTTCGCTTCCCGCTCTTTTTTTTCTAAATCATATTTAAATTTACTGTACTCAATAATCCGGCAAACCGGCGGCGTTGCTGCCGGAGCAACCTCTACGAGATCTAAATCCTGCTGATTAGCGATTTCTAAAGCCCTTTGCACAGACATTACTCCCAACTGACTTTCATCATGACCGATAACTCGAACTTGCGGCGAACTAATTCTGTCGTTAATACGCGTAAACTTTTTTATAGCTTCCTCCTTTTTTATCCGGGAAAATCCTTGCCAACTTAGGCGAACAGGGATCGTCCTTTTTTACTTATGTTGCTGAATCTGGTTAATTAAATTGTCCACAAACTCCTGTAAAACAACTGCCCCTTGATCTCCTTTGCCTTTTTTACGCACGCTCACCGTGCCCTGCTTGGCTTCACGCTCACCCAAAATTAAACAATAAGGAATCTTATTAACCTCAGCATTGCGAATCTTTTTATCTAAAGTATCATTACGTAAATCCATCTCCACACGGATATTTTGATTTTCTAAAACGTTATTTACTTCTTGTGCGTAAGCGCTCACTGTTTCTTTAATCGGAATTATCAAAACCTGTGTGGGACTTAGCCATAAGGGAAGTTCTCCCTTGTAATGTTCAATCAAAGCTCCGATAAAACGCTCTAAGCTGCCCAATAAAACTCGATGCAACATAATCGGCTGTTGTTCTTTGCCCGCATCATCAATATAGGCCAACTTAAACCTTTTGGGAAGAGCAAAGTCGCATTGAATAGTCGCGCACTGCCAGGACCTTTTCAATGCATCTTTTAATTTTATATCAATCTTCGGACCATAAAATGCCCCATCGCCGACATTAACATCATAGGTTAAATTTTTCTCTTTTAACACATCTTCCAACGCCGCAGTTGCTCTCTGCCAATCTTCCTCTGAACCGATGTATTTTTCTGGCCGCGTGCTCAATTCTATACCCAACTGATCAAACCCGAAAACCTTCATCGTATCAAATACAAAATCAATGATCTTTTTAATCTCATCGCGCAGCTGCTCCGGCAAACAGAAGATATGTGCGTCATCCTGAGTAAAACCACGCACGCGTAAAAGCCCATGTAAAACACCGGCTTTTTCACGACGATAAACTGTACCTAGTTCGAATAAACGCACAGGTAAATCTTTATAACTTCTAGTTTTAGACTTATAAATCAAAATGTGTCCCGGACAATTCATCGGCTTTAAAATAAATTCATTGCCTTCTTTATCCGTAGAGGCCAATGCAAACATGTTTTCTTTGTAATAATCATAGTGCCCGCTGGTTTTCCAAAGCGCAACATCCATAATATGCGGAGTAATCACCATTTCGTAACCGCGTTTTAAGTGTTCTTTTTTTTCGTAATCCTCAATCAGCGTGCGTAAAAGCGCTCCCTTAGGATGATAAAAAACCAGCCCCGCTCCCGCCTCCTCATGATAAATATCAAAGAGCCCTAAACTTACACCAAGCTTTCGATGATCGCGCAGCTTAACTTCATCTAGATTTTTTAAATGTTCGTCTAATTCTTTTTGAGCATTAAAACAGGTCCCATAAATTCTTTGCAACATCGGATTAGTTTCAATCCCATGCCAATACGCCCCCGCTACCGATAATAATTTGAAGGCTTTTATTTCACCGGTTGATTTTATATGCGGCCCGCGGCAAAGATCTAAAAAACTTTTTCCAGTTTTATAAATAGAAACTGTTTGATTCGGCAAAGCTTGAATAAGCTCAACCTTATAGTTTTCATTTAACTTCTTGAATAACTCTACCGCTCTTGTTTTATCTGTCTCTTCGTACAAAAATGGCTCGTCTCGGCTGATAATTGTTTGCATTTTTTCTTCAATAGCCAACAAGTCTGCGTCCGTAAACGCAATCGCTTTATCAAAATCATAATAAAAACCATCCTCAATCGCCGGGCCAATGGCTAATTTTGTATCCGGCCAGATCTCTTTAACCGCTTGAGCTAAAATATGCGCACAACTATGCCGTAACGTATCTAGATCCATATTAGTCATTCACAAATATATTATCTGCAAGCAGTCCCATTTTTTGTAATTTCTGAAAAAATAAAGGATAGTACCGGATCGAAGATTTTAATGCTCCGATTACCTTGCCGCTTTCGTCGTATTTATCGAGCTTAAATGTAAATAAATCATTTAATATAATTTCAGCTTTATCTAGGCCCCTAATTTCGGTAATATAAGTTATTCTACGGCTTCCGTCACGCATACGCTCCTGATGCACGATTAAGTTAAGCGTAGAGGCAATCATTTTTCTAACATCCTCCAACGGCAGACGGATACCGGACATCAACACCATTGTCTCAATGCGCGCAATAACGTCTCTGGGTGAATTACCGTGCACAACACCCACTGTACCGCTATGACCGGTAGCCATTGCCTGAATCATATCGATCGCTTCTTCGCCGCGCACCTCTCCCACAACCAATCTATCCGGAGCCATACGCAAAGCATTACGAATCAGCTCTCTCAAACCGACGCCACCTTTACCGTTTATATCCGGAGTACGCGTTTCCAAAGAAACTAAATTTTCTCTTTCAATGTGCAATTCTGCGGCATCTTCTATAGTAATCACCCTTTGCTCTTCGGCGAAATAATGCGACAATACCTGCAGGGTTGTGGTTTTGCCGACTGCCGTGCCCCCCGAAAAGATAATATTTACCTTTCCCTTAACACAAGCAATTAAAAAATCTGCCGCTTTTTGTGACAACGTGCCGGTTTTTACTAAATCATCTAAACTATTTATCTCTTTAGAAAATTTTCTAAATGTTACCGCGACCCCAAAACGAGCCAACGGCGGAATAATCGCATTAATTCGCGTACCGTCTTCTAAACAAACATCTGCATAAGGAACATCCGACGCAATCCGTTTGCCTGCGGCAAGATAAATTTTTTCAATAAGCTTGTATACTTCATCGTCGCTAGCAAAATGCACATCAGTAATTATTTTCTTGCCGTTTCTTTCGATAAAAACTTTTTGACAACCATTGATCATAATTTCTGAGACCGCCGGGTCATCTAACAGTTTTTGAATCGGACCTAAATCAAGTTTTTCTGCCATATTACTCCTTTTAATTAATGGGCCCAAGAGGACTTGAACCTCTGACCTTTGCGATGTCAACGCAACGCTCTAACCAACTGAGCTATGAGCCCGAGCACAATAATCCGTAAACTAACAAGGCTTAAAAACGCACGTACCAAAATTTTAGTACGCTTGCGAATTAAAGCCTAAATTAACTGGGCAAGGAGGGAGTCGGACCCTCACGACCTTACAGCCAAAGGATTTTAAGTCCTTCGTGTATGCCATTCCACCACTTGCCCTTAAATTTTTACCGTTCAGCCGGCACGAATTTAGGCGACGAGCGGAATTGAACCGCTGAATAGTTGTTTTGCAGACAACTGCCTTACCACTTGGCTACGTCGCCAAAAACTACAATAATTTTTTAACCTCTTTTACAATCTGATCGGTCTCTGCTAAACAACCTACCCCCACCTGGCCACAAGCAAGCCGGCCCCGAGAAGGAACGATAAATTTATAACCACAGCTTTTTAATTTTGCAATATTGCTTTGTGTTATTTTATTTTGGTACATATTCTCATTCATCGCCGGAGCGATTAAAACCTTAGCTTTGCTTGCGCAAACCGTACAACTCAAAAGATCGTCGCAAATACCCGCCGAAAGTTTAGCAATTATATTCGCGGTAGCCGGAGCGATTAAAATAATGTCAGCTTTTTGCGCTAAAGAAATATGTTCGATATTCCAATCATCCAGCGCATCGAAAATTCCTCCGGGATGAACTCGATGACCACTTAAGCTCTGAAAAACAATCGGCTTAATCAGCTCTTGCGCTTCTTTAGTCATCACCACATGCACCGCCCAACCACATTCTCTAAGCCTACGAATCAAGCCACAAGACTTATAAATCGCAATGCTCGCCGTTACTCCTAAAATGATATTGATCTCTTTATTTTTCATCACTCTTTCGCTTTAATTTTCCTCGCCTCAATCCTACCCGCCTCAATTTCATGCAAGGCGACGGTGGAAGGTTTTACCGAAAGGTCATCCGCCACCAATTTTGGCTGACCCTCAGCAATCTCTAAAGCCCGCTTAGAAGCTAAAATTACTAATTTGTAAATTGACCCCATGCTCTTGTCTAAAAGTTTCTCTCTTCCCTGGTAACCCATCTTTTACCCCCAATGTAATGTGTCAAACGCTGCTTTCCTGCAAAAAAATATTTTTTAATTCTTTAAGTGCCACCGTCAAATTTTGATTCAAAATACAGTAGTCAAATTTCCCAACAGCCTGAATTTCGCTTTTTGCAAGCAACATGCGCTGTTTTATTTCCTGCGGATTGGTTTGATGACAACGATTTTGAATCCTCTTCTTAAGTACGCTTAACGAAGGCGGCAACACAAAAACTGTTATAGTGTTACTTGGATATATTTTTTTAAGAATTCCGGCGCCCTTAAGATCTAAACACAAACCAACGTTCATCGAACTCTTAAGTTGTTTCTCTAGCGGCCCCTTAGGCGTTCCGTAATAATAGCCCAAATACTTGGTCCATTCAAGAATTTTCTTCGCTTTTAACAAACGCTTAAATTCCGCTAATGTAACAAAAAAATACTCCTTGGCCTCTTTTTCTGTCGAACGCTTTGGCCGCGTAGTAATTGAGCAGGATTTTACCAGCAATTTCCCGATTTTTTTATCTTGAACCAAGCTTGTCAAAAGGGTGGTTTTTCCTGAGCCTGACGGCCCACTAATTACAAAAATTTTCCCTTGGCCTTGGCTGACGAAAGCCAAACCGTTATTTTTACGCTTAAACTTTTTTTGTCTTTTTGCGATTTTCACTACTCGATATTCTGCACTTGTTCACGAATCTTCTCGATCTGGCTTTTCATTTCTACCGCACGACCAGAAATAATCAGATCGAACGACTTCGCCGCCAGAGTGTTGGCCTCCCGCTGCATCTCCTGGGAAATAAAATCCAACTCTTTGCCCACCGGCCCACCCTGAATAATCTTATGCTGTAAATTATTAATATGAAAATACAAGCGGTCTGTCTCTTCGGTAACATCCGCGCCTTTTAAAAAAGCCACGCGTTCCTCATCGGCCTGAATCTTTTTTAGTTTATTTTTTACCGCCACTCCAAAACGATGCTTAATAAAAACTAGGTCTTTCTTCAATAAGGCGCTTCGTTTATTTAATAAACCCGACAAGGCTTTGCCCTCTTTCCTGCGTGCCTCTAACAAGCTCGTAAGCGCCTGCAAAAAAACAGGTTTAAGCTTCTCCCAGATATGTATACCCAGCGGATTATCCTCCTTAAGTGATAAAATACCCGGCAGTCGAATTAGCGAGTCCAAAGTCAAACCATCTTTAATTTTAAATTCTTTTTTCACACTATTTAATTCACTTAAATAATTTTTTAACAACTTACGATTGACAAAAATGCCCTGGTTCGGTTGACCTTTTATATTTATCGCACAATAAATCCTGCCCCTTTTAATTTTACTTTCGATTTCTTTTTTTAATTTATCCTCTAAAGAAAGCAGCCCATCCGGTAAATTAAAAACCGTTTCAGAAAATTTATGATTCGTGCATTTTAACTCCACGCTAATCCGACCGATTGAACCAACTTCGGACTCATAGCTACCAAAACCCGTCATGCTATTAATAATTTTCTTCATCATTTAGCCCAAACCTTGCCCGGAACCAATTTTGGCAATTCATCTTTAGTCGCATATAGATCAACGATAATTTCCTCGGGAGAAAACCAGAGCTTAATCTCTCTTTCTGCTTCAGAATCATTAGAGGAAACATGCACTACGTTTTCGTAAACACCATTGGTAGTAATCCGACCGTATGAACCCCTGATTGAAGTTGATTCCGCTTCCTCGGGATTAGTCGCTCCCGCTAAATCGCGACATTTAGTTATCGCATCGTTGCCCCAATAAACCAAAGCCATAACTTTTTTACGATCATGCAAATCTCCCTGCAAATATTGAATAATCTCGCCAAAAAAAGGTTTGTCTTTTAAATGCTTATAATGCTCCTCAGCTAACGCCTTAGATACGCGCACCATTTTTGCGGCGACAATTTCAAGCTTCGATTCAGATAGGCGCGTAAGAATGTTTCCGGTAAGCGATTTCTTTAACCCGTCGGGTTTAATCAAAATTAACACTGCCTGGCCCATTATTTATGTCCTCCCCTAATTACTTTAACAATGCGCTCTAAATCCTCTTCCGAATAAAATTCAATATTAATGTGTCCGCGCTTTTTCCTTTTACTAATACGCACCTTAGTCGCTAAAGCATGCTGCAATTGCTCCTCTAAAATCGCTACGAGCGGCTCTCTTTGTCCTGAGCCGACTCTGCGTTTTAGCCCTTTCGGCCGAATACTCTTAATTAAATTTTCTAATTCACGTACAGAAAGTCCCTTAACAATAATATCCTGCGCTAATCTACGCTGCTGATTGGCATCCTCAACTTCCAGCAAAGTACGGCCATGGGCAAAACTGATCCGGCCTTTTTTCATCTCTTGTTGAATTTCATGCGGGAGCTTAAGTAAGCGCAAAGTATTTGTGATGGTCACTCTGGACTTCCCCAGAACTTCACTAATTTTGTCCTGAGTAACTTGAAACTTATCCATCAGATGCTGATAAGCATGCGCTTCTTCAATGGGATTCAAGCCCTCTCTTTGAATGTTTTCAATTAGCGCTAATTCTAAAGAGTCTTGATCGGAAACATTGCGTACTATTATTGGTATCTCTTTGAGCCCCAATGATATAGATGCACGAAGTCTTCGCTCTCCAGCAATAAGCTCATAATTGTCCCCTTTACGTCTAACTAAAAGCGGCTGGATAACCCCTTTTTCTCTAATAGACTGCGCTAATTCTTCAATACTCGTTGCATCAAAATCTTCGCGTGGTTGAAAAGGATTTGGTTTAATCTGTTCAGATTGGACATAAATAATTTCTTCCTTGTGGTCGCTAGTTGTTAAAATCTTATCCGGTATCAACGCCCCAAGGCCTTTTCCTAATGCTTTTCTTTCCATTAATTCTCCTTATCTACCTAGATAACACCCACGCAATACCAATCAGCGCTATCGACGCAATTTTAATATGCGCCAGGTCATTCACTTAACGCGAATTATCTTAGGAAACTTTAGAATCTAAATTAATCCCTAATCCTAAAATTTCACTACATAGCTCTGCATATTTCTGCGCCCCAAGCGAACCGGCATCATATAAAACAATGGGTTTGCCAAAACTTGGAGCTTCGGTTAACCTGATATTGCGCGGTATAACGGTATTATAAACTTTATCTTTAAAATGATTTCGTGCTTCCTGAATAACCTCTTTAGTGAGATTAGTTCGAAAGTCCGCCATAGTCAAAAGCACCCCCTCAATAGACAAAGAAGGATTAAGATTTTCCTTCACAAGCTTAACAGTATTATGTAGTTGCGTCAATCCTTCTAACGCATAGTATTCGCATTGCACCGGGATAATTACCGAATCAGCAGCACATAAACCATTAATGGTTAATAACCCCAAAGAGGGTGGAGAATCAATAATCAGATAATCAAAATTGTCTTTTTCAGATTGTAAGGCTCTCTTTAATCTATACTCTCGACCCAGAGCTCCAACTAACTCTACCTCCGCTCCAGTCAGATCTAGATTAGAAGGAGCGAGCATAAGATTATCAATCGCGGTTTTTTGTAAAATATCAACAAGCTTTTCTTCTTCAAGTAAAATATGGTAAGTACTTTTTCGAATATCATGTTTATTTACTCCAATACCGCTAGTGGCATTAGCCTGAGGGTCTAAGTCTATAAGCATAACCTTCTTGCCAGCCATCGCCAAGTAAGCCGCAAGGTTAATGGAAGTAGTGGTCTTACCTACCCCACCTTTTTGATTACAAATCGCAATTATTTTACCCATTGATATTGTTCCAGTTACAAATTGTTCCCCGGGGAACATCCCGGTTCTTTATACCAATGCTTCCATCTAGAATGTTCCACGCGGAACATTCTAAGCTTAGCAAGCTTATTATCCTAAAATCTAACGGTTTGTCAAGCAGTTAATTTACTTTCAATCACACTAACGCGCACTTTCGCCGGTTTAGCCCCAGCCATGCCGAAAAGTCCCTTTTTCTCCTCAGACAAACTCTCTATTTTTACGCGATTACGCGGGAGCTTTAGTTCTTTTAAGGCTTTTTCCACTGCCTCTTCAACCGTCTTCCCTTCAACCTCAATATAATTTACTTTTCTCATTTTTGCCGATTAATACGAAATTGATAACCCAGCATCAATAAACTGTTGACAAACCAATAAAGCACCAATCCCGATGGCATTTGGTAAAAAATTACCCCGAACATAATCGGCATAATAATCGACATCAACTTTTGTTGTTGCGCAGCTTCACCGCTAGCTTTTACCGCAGAGATTTTCTGTTGAACAAACATGCCGATTGCCATTAAAATTGGCAATATGTTTACCTGGTTACCTATCAGCGGGATTGAATTTTTAAAAACAAAAATTTGATCCGGTGCAGAAAGATCCTTAATCCACAAGAAGTGCGCTCCTCTTAAAGCAACCGAACGAATTAAAGCTTGATAAAGAGCAAAAAATATCGGCATCTGCAATAAAAGCGGCAAGCAACCTCCGAGAGGGTTAACCTTATGCTGTTTATATAGTTCCATTATTTCTTTATTTAATTTTTGCGGATTATCCTTAAGTTCTTTACGTAGAGTTTCAATTTTCGGTTGTAGGAGCTGCATTTCTTTCATGGAACGCATCTGCTTAATCGAAAGAGGGAAAAGCAGAAAATATACCGCAATGCTCAAAACAATAATTGCTAAGCCCCAGTTATGTACAATACTATAAAAGAAACCTAATAGTTGTAAAAGTAATTGCGCTATAAAATCAATAAAATCAAAAGAACCGTAACGAATAATTGATGTCCATTCTGGTTTTATATTATCAATTATCTTTAAATCCTGCGGCCCCAGATAAATTCGATAAGAATGTCCAATCTGAGCACCCGGCTTTAAGTTAATCTTATCAATCAATAAACCTATTTCAGATTCCTGAGGAGTAATTTTCTTAATATAAGCGCTAGAAACTATGTTTACCGGTTCAACAATAATACAAAAATATTGATCACGCAAACCGATAAATTTTATGTCTGCGCTGTTAAAATCTTTACCGGCAGAGAGGTGCCGAGGCTTTTCTTTGTTTGCCAAAAAAACATCCTGAAATCGCGATTGTACATTCTTAGCCGATAAATCTAAGCGCCCCAAAACTAATTTCGGGTCAATTGACAAAGAGGAGGCAGATAAATTTTTAATCTGCACATCTAAGTCTATGGTATAACTACCTTTAGGAATGCTAAACTTCTTGATAATCCGTTTGTTTTGATCCTCATAAACAAATGAAATAGAATCTTGAGATATGTTTTGCTGCTTATATAGAAGACTGTCATCAGTAAGAAAGCCGACTTTTAACGGGAAGGGGTGTTTCGGACCATCCTTAAAAACCACCTCGACAATTGACGCTCGCAAAGAATTAAAATTTATTTCTCGATTATTTTGAATAAACTTTACCGGCTCTCCCGCAATATCTGCAGTGGACAGCGTTGATATTTCAGGCATGGCCGCCGAAAGTGGCTGCAATTGAGATGAAGATACTGTAGAGCTTATCGTTCTAACATTATTGCTACCAACTGGTTGCGATTTAGGCGCCAAAGCAGACCAACTTAATAACACCAAAAGAGACAAAGCAATTGCTAAAACTAGACGTTTTTCCATCGATTTTATATTAAGGGGTCATAACCAGACTTGCCAGAAAAAGGATGACAACGCAATATTCTGATAAACCCCTTTAATCCTCCTGTAATGAATCCGTATTTAAAAATAGCTTGTTTGGTAAATTCAGAGCAGCTCGGTTCAAAGCGACAACTTGCCGGAATATTCGGCCGCACATATCTTTGATACGCACCGATAAGCTTTAGCGCTAAATTAGCAAGATTAAACCGCACAATGTTTCCCGACTTACACACAAAGACGTTTTCTACCCTTGCTCCGTCGACGAGCCAAAAGTTTACGCCCATTCTTAGTCGCCATTTTACTACGAAACCCATGGCGTCGCTTGCCAACAATATTTGATGGCGTCTTTAAATTTTTTTTCATTCTCTAATTCTCCTTTTTCCGAGAGCCGTCAAACAAACAGCTCCTGAACGTGTGAAAAACATCCACAATTTGTAATGTATTTTTATGGATTTTGTGAATTGTAACATACATTTATGTCGGGGTCAAGTTTTTTATTGACGCCTGTGAATATTGTTGTATAATAATTCACGTTTATCTTTTTACTTGCTCTCGCGCAATGCTTATGTTATTTTACTGAGACGTATCTAAAAGGTTAGCAAGGTTTTCAGACTCTGTTATATTCGGCAAATATTGTCAAATCAGCGTCAGAGCGTTATCCACAGATTTATACAAGCTGTGCATAAACTGTTAATTCTGTGCGTTAGCTTGTAAAAACACAAACCTGCTGCCTGCATATTGCCTTTATTGATTAAGCTGCGTTGAATTATAGGATTGTCTTGAGGGAATCAATGTCGGAACTGACTAAAAACTGGGAAGAAACGCTCGCTGATTTAAAAATTAAACTCGGGGAGACTGTTTATGCGACCTGGATAGCGCCGCTTAAATTTACTAGCTCAGATAGCCAAAGCATAAGCCTAGGAGCGCCGGATCAATTTTTTAAAGATTGGGTTGAAAAACACTATTTAGGAATTATTCAAGAGGCTTTAAAAATACGCGGCTTGAATAATCTGTTGGTAAATTTAGTTGTCAACAGCGCTCCGGAGAAATCTACGGTTTTAAATACCCCACCAGAAACGCATCTTAAAATTTCATCAAACGCAAGTTTAAGTAATCTTAATTCGCGTTACACTTTTGAGAACTTTGTCATTGGCGGAGCAAATAGACATGCGCACGCCTATTCATTGGCAGTCGCTAACGCCCCCGCTAAAACATATAATCCTTTATTTATTTACGGCGGGGTGGGCTTAGGTAAAACTCATTTAATCCAGGCTATTTGCCATCAAATTAAATCCGCCTCCCCGGGAGCAAAAATTTGTTACGTCTCAAGCGAAAAATTTACAAATGAATTAATTGACGCCATTGTCCATCGCTCTACATCCGCTTTCCGCCAAAAATACAGAAATCTTGATGTTTTGGTTATTGACGACATTCATTTTATTGCCGGTAAAGAATCTACCCAAGAAGAGTTTTTTCATACTTTCAATACCTTGTATGATGCACATAAACAGATCGTATTTTCTTCGGACCGTCCACCTAAAGAAATTACTAACCTGCAAGAAAGACTAGTTTCACGATTCGGGTGGGGGCTAGCTACAGATATCCAGCCTCCGGACTTAGAAACTCGGGTGGCGATTCTCAAGAAAAAAATAGAGCGCGAACCCGTCGGCGTCCCGGATGATGTTATTTTTTTTATTGCCCAATTAATTAAAACCAATATTCGCGAATTAGAAGGAGCCCTTATCAGAACAATCGCTTATTCTTTACTAGAAGAAGCCCCAGTTACCTTGCAACTCACCAAAGAGGTATTAAAAGACCTGCTCCGGGAACCCACAAAACTTATCACCATTGATTTTATTCAACGTTGCGTAGTGGAAGAGTTTGGCATATCTTTACAGGATTTAAAAACTAAGAGACGAAATAGACAGGTAGTTTTTCCCCGACAAATTGCCATGTATTTAAGCCGAGAGTTAACAGAGCTATCTTTACCGGAAATCGGCGAACTTTTTGGGGGCAAAGACCATACCACTGTTTTACATTCTTGTAAAAAAATTAAAGAAGATTTAAATAAAAATCCTGAACTTAAAGAGCGTATTGATAAAGTTATTCAGATTATTAAACAATGATACCCAGGTTATCCAGTACTTGTTTTTGTTGTAAATTCTCTTGTGACAATAAATTACAAGCTTGTACACAGAATTAATTTGTATTATTACGATTATGATTTTAAGTTTTTAAATATATATATAAATAGAAGGAGAAATTAAAATGAAATTTAAAGTGAATAAAGGAGATTTAATTATTGCTATTCAAACCGTACAAAACGTTATAACCACTAAATCCGCCTTGCCGATTCTTTCTAATATCTTAATTGAGGCCCAAACAAATACTTTAAAATTAACGGCTACGGATTTAGATATTGGGATAACTTGTGTAATTCCTGTGGATATCCAAGAAGCGGGGGCGATCACTATTCCCGCCAAAAGATTTAGTGATATTATTAAAGAGTTTCCATTAGAAGTAATTAACATTTCTACTAAAAAGAATAATCAAATGACTATTGATTCGGATATGTGCCAATTTAAAATTATGGGTTTAGCTAAAGAAGAGTTTCCTAAGTTGCCGGAATTTAAAGATCAAAAAGTGATTAAAATTAATCAAAGTGCTTTAAAACAAATGTTGTCTTTAACCGCCTTTGCTGTATCCTTAGATGAAACGCGCTATGTTTTAAATGGCATTCTTTTTAAAATTAACAATAATATGTTGTCTTTGGTATCTACGGATGGCAAAAGATTAGCCGTGGCTGACAAAAAACTTGTTGAGGAATCGGATTATCAATTAAGCATGATTGTGCCGTTGAAAACAATCCAAGAATTAAATCGTAATCTTAAAGAAGAAGGTGAGTTGTCTTTGGTAGTGGGTAGTAATCAAGCTTTGTTTGATTTGGGGGGGGTGGGGATTGTTTCGCGTTTAATTGAGGGGGAGTTTCCGGATTATAAGCAGGTTGTTCCACCGGCCTCAGAAAACAAAATGCAGGTATTGCGCAGCCAGCTATTGTTGGCGGTAAAAAGAGCGGCGCTCTTAGCGACTCCGGATTATCAAGCAGTGAAGTTGGAGGTTTTTAAGAATAAATTAGTAATTTCGAAATCTACGCCGGATATCGGAGAGTTTCATGAAGAGTTAGAGGTAGAGTATCAAGGGAAAGAACTGGTGATTGGGTTCAACCCTGTTTATTTAATTGATATTTTAAAAAACCTTAGCGAGGAATCAGTGGGTTTGGAATTAGTTGATCAAGAGAAGCCCGGGGTTATCCGCTTAAGCGGTTATGTTTATGTAGTTTTACCAATGCGTCTTAATTAAGGCTATGGAGCTTTTAAAAAATACATTAAGCGGTCTTATGCGTCAGTTGAGTGAAAAAAAAACTGTTTTTCAAGAGGCGGGGCCTCAGCAGTGGTTAAAAAAAGTCTTGACAAAGAGGGAGTTGCAGCATATAAGGGTTAAATATTTCAACAAGGGAATTTTAGGTTTAAATGTGGACTCCTCGGCCTGGTTATATATGTTAAGCATGAAAAAAGAAGAGTTGCTTAAGACGTTAAAAAAAGAGAACCCGGAATTAAAAAATATTAATTTTCGTATCGGAGAAGTTTCGTAGTTTTTGTGTTTATCTTGGGAGTTGGGTGGCATTATTTATAGAAAGAAAAAGTGAAAAAAACTAAAGAAGAAAATAATAAGGAAAAACCGGTTGGCGTTGCAAAGGTTTATGATGCGACGAGTATTCAGGTTTTAGAGGGCATCGAGGCGGTTAGGCGCCGGCCGGCTATGTATATTGGAGACACTTCGGTGCGTGGGTTGCACCATTTGGTTTTCGAGGTAGTGGACAATAGCGTGGATGAAAGTTTAGCAGGTTTTTGTAATTCGATTATGGTGGCGATACAGCCGGATAACAGTATTACGGTTGTAGACAACGGTCGCGGAATACCGGTAGATATGCATAAAACTGAGAAGAAGCCGGCAGTCGAGGTGGCTTTAACTACTTTGCATGCCGGAGGCAAATTTGATCATCGTTCTTATAAGGTTTCTGGTGGCTTGCATGGAGTAGGGGTAAGTTGTGTTAACGCTCTTTCTGATTGGTTGGAAGTGGAGGTTAAAAGAGACGGTAAAATTTATCATCAGCGCTATGAGCGTGGGAAAACTGTTTCTAAGTTAACGGTTATCGGAAAAAGCACTTCTACAGGCACCAAAATTACTTTTAAACCGGATAAAACAATTTTTACTAAAACAGAATATGCTTATGATATTCTTTCTGGGCGCTTAAGAGAATTAGCTTTTTTGAACAAAGGGTTAAAAATTAAATTAACGGATGAACGTTTGGAAAAAGAGGCGATTTTTGAGTTTTCCGGGGGGATCATATCTTTTGTTGAATATTTGAATAAAAATAAGAATCCTTTGCATAATAAGGTTGTTTATTTTGAAAAACTTCAGGATGATGTCAATGTTGAAGTTGCGTTGCAATATAATGACGGGTATGCGGAAACAATGTTTTCCTTTGCTAATAATATTAACACAATTGAAGGTGGGACGCATTTATCGGGTTTTAAATCCGCTTTAACTCGAGGAATTAATCAGTACGCTAAGTCCAAAAATTTACTCAAAGACAATATTGCGATCACTGGCGACGATGTGCGAGAAGGCTTAACGGCAGTGATTAGCGTTAAGGTTCCTAATCCGCAATTTGAAGGCCAAACAAAAACTAAATTAGGTAATTCAGAAGTGGAGGGCTTGGTCGCCTCGACGAGCTTAGAGGCGCTCTCAAGTTATTTTGAGGAAAATCCTTCGGTAGCGAATAAAATTATCGATAAAGTTATTGTGGCTTCGCGGGCGAGAGAAGCGGCGCGCAAGGCGCGGGAATTAACCCGAAGAAAAGGGGCGCTTGAAGGTGCAGGGTTGCCCGGGAAATTGGCGGATTGTTCGGAACGCGATGCCGCCCTATGTGAATTATATATTGTGGAAGGAGATTCTGCCGGTGGTTCGGCTAAACAGGGGCGGGATCGTAGATTCCAGGCTATTCTGCCGATTAAAGGTAAGATTTTAAATGTGGAAAAATCTCGCTTGGATAAAATCTTATCCAATGAAGAAATACGTACAATTATTACTGCTCTGGGTACGGGCATCGGAGAAGAGTTTGATTTGGGTAAGCTCCGGTATCATAAATTAATGTTGATGGCCGATGCGGACATTGACGGGTCACATATTCGTACTTTACTTTTAACTTTATTATACCGGCAATTGCCTAAACTGGTTGAGGCGGGGCATGTTTATATTACTCAGCCGCCACTTTATAAAATTAAAAGGGGTCAACGCGAGGAATATATTCAAACCGAACAACAGATGAATGATATGCTTTTAGATTTGGGCCGCGAGGGGCACAAGTTAATTCGCGTAAAAGACAAGCTCGCTTTTACGGATAATCAATTTAAAGACCTACTCAGGTTGTTAGTGGAGCTGGATAAGCTTGGGCGTTATTTAGATAAAAAGGGAGTAAACTTTGTAGAATACTTGAGTTTTAGGAACCCAAAGACCAAGAAAATGCCTATTTATAGGGTTAAAGTGGATGGACTTCCCCAGTTTGTCTATTCAGATAAAGAGTTAGCTGCGATAACTGCCAAAGAAGGCAAGGAGACAGAAAGGGATGTTTTGCATTTGTATGAGGCTCAAGAAATAGATGAGCTAATTTTAAAAATTGAAAAAATGGGCATTGAATTTGGAACATATTTTAACAACATAATTATACCTAAGGCGGATGCGGTTAAAGGAGCGGAGAAAAAGATTAAAGCAGTTTATCGGATTGTGGATAGCGATGATGTTAAAGAAGTTTTTAGTTTAAAAGAAGCGCTGGCTTATATTCGCGAAATTGCCGCTAAGGGAATGCATATTCAAAGATATAAAGGTTTAGGAGAGATGAATCCGCAGCAGCTTTGGGATACGACCATGGATCCGGAGAAAAGAACAATTTTGCAAGTGACTTTAGAAGATGCCGTAGAGGCAGATAAAATGTTTACCGTTTTAATGGGCGACCAAGTTGAACCGCGGCGTGAATTTATTGAAAATCATGCACATCAAGTGAAAAATTTGGATATTTAATTTTTGAGAATTAAATTATGTATACACGAAACGAAAAAATAATTCAGGTTTATATCGAAGATGAGGTTAAGGATTCCTATTTAAATTACGCCATGAGCGTAATTGTCGGTCGCGCCCTCCCGGATGTGCGCGACGGGCTCAAACCTGTACATCGACGCATTCTTTATGCGATGCGCGAACTTAATTTAGAGCATTCCAAGCCTTACAAAAAGTGCGCACGTATCGTCGGTGAAACTATGGGTAAGTACCATCCGCATGGAGACGTGGCGATTTACGATACCTTAGTAAGAATGGCGCAGGATTTTTCTTTGCGTTATCCTTTAGTTGATGGCCAGGGAAATTTTGGTTCTGTTGACGGAGACGCCGCCGCGGCGATGCGTTACACGGAAGCGCGTTTAGCGGCAGTGAGCGATGAAATGCTCGGCGATATTGAAAAAGAAACCGTAAATTTCGGACCTAATTTTGACTCTTCTTTAAAAGAACCGTTGCTTTTACCGGCAACTCTACCTAATCTGCTCGTGAATGGTTCTAGCGGGATTGCCGTGGGTATGGCGACGAATATTCCGCCGCACAATTTAAATGAAGTTTGTGAGGCAATTATATATTTATTAGATCATCCGGAAGCAGAGATTAAAGATTTGATGCGTTATATTAAGGGCCCGGATTTTCCCACGGGCGGTTTAATTTGTGGTAAGAGCGGAATTAAGGATGCGTATATGACCGGCCGAGGCAAGCTTTTGGTGAGGGCGAAAGCTACGGTCGAGCATCAGAAAAACGGCAAAGATTTAATTATCTTTACCGAAATTCCTTATCAGGTACAGAAGTCCGGGTTGATTGAGGCAATTGCGGGTTTAGTGGACGATAAAAAAATTGAAGGCATTTCTGATATTCGTGATGAATCTGACAAAGAAGGGATGCGCATTGTTGTCGAGCTTAAACGCGATATTGAATCGCAAATTGTTTTAAACCAGCTTTTTAAACATACACAATTAGAAAATACCTTTGGAATTATTATGTTGGCGTTGGTGGATAACCGGCCGAAGGTTTTAAATTTACGTCAAGTGTTGGATTGTTACATTGAGCATCGTAAAGTAGTTATTCGCAGGCGCACGCAATTTGAATTAGATAAAGCTTTAAAGCGCGCACATATTTTAGAAGGTTTAAAAATTGCGCTTAAATTTATTGATCGGATTATTAAGGTGATCAAGACTTCTAAGAGCGTGGAAGCAGCTAAGTTAAATTTAATGAAGGAGTTTGAGCTTTCCGAGCTACAATCACAAGCTATTTTAGAGATGCAGTTACAGCGTCTTACGGCTTTGGAGCGGGATAAGCTTGATGCGGAGTATGCGGAACTGCTTAAAAAGATTGAACTATGTCAGGCGATCTTAGCTTCACTTAAAAAGATTGAAGCGATTATTAAGGAAGAGTTGCAGGAACTGGTTAAAAAATATGGAGATACGCGACGTACGGATATTGTCGGGGAGGCGGAAGAGCTGGAAGTTGAGGATTTAATTGCCGATGAAGATGTGGTGGTCACCATTAGCCACGGCGGTTATATTAAGCGGTTGCCGGTAAGCTCGTATCGTAAGCAAAAGCGCGGTGGAAGCGGCTCAATGGGGGCGGAGCTAAAAGAGGAAGATTTTAGTGAACATCTTTTTGTAGCTTCGACTAAAGATTACCTGCTTATTTTTACGGATAAAGGACAGGTGCATTGGCTAAAAGTGTATGAGATACCTCAGGCCAGTCGCATATCTAAAGGCAAGGCGATTGTTAATCTGGTGCAAATGGAGCAATCTGCCAAGGTCAGCTCGACTATACCGGTTAAAGAGTTCTCTGCGGATAAATATTTAGTGATGGTTACTAAGCTTGGCCAGATTAAAAAAACTAAACTAGAAGCTTATGGTAATCCGCGCAAAGGGGGAATTATCGGGATTACTTTAGATAAATTAGATGCGCTGATCGGCGTAGAGATGACGGACGGCAAACAAGAGTTGCTTATCGGAACCCGACAGGGTAAAGCAATAAGATTTTCGGAAGAAAAGGTTAGGGAAATGGGCAGGGGGGCGCGCGGAGTGCGCGGAATATCTTTAGCTAAAAAAGACGAAGTTATTGATATGGTCGTTCCGCAAAAGGCGTCAACCATTCTTACGGTGACGGAGTTGGGTTTTGCTAAACGCACGACCATTGATGAATATCGATTAACTAGCCGTGGCGGTAAAGGCGTGATCAATGTTAAGGTTACCGATAAAAACGGCCAGGCAGTAAATCTTAAAACCGTCAATGATAAAGACGAGCTGATGGTGATTACTCAGAACGGGATCTTTTTGCGTTGCGCCATAAAGGATATCCGCGAGACCGGGCGCTCATCGCAAGGGGTACGTTTAATTAAATTGCAGGACAAAGATCGTGTTTCCTGCGTTGCTCCGGTGATTGCGGAAGAAGAAGCATAAAATTCGACCCTATCGTCTAGCCTGGTCTAGGACAAGAGCTTTTCAAGCTCTCGACACGGGTTCAAATCCCGTTAGGGTCATTAAAATTGAAGGTGCTTAGATGTGCGGAATAGTCGGATATATCGGCGAGAATGAAGCTCAACCTATTCTTTTAGCCGGTTTAAAACGCTTGGAATATCGCGGCTATGATTCCAGCGGCGTAGCTTTAATCCTACCTAAAAACAAGAGTATCGGAATAAGAAAATCTCCCGGGAAAATTAGCGCTTTAGAAAAATTGGTTAAAAATAAGCCACTAGTCGGCGTAGTGGGAATTGCACACACGCGCTGGGCAACGCATGGAGCGCCGACGCAGGTCAACGCCCATCCGCATTGTGATTGCGCCGGGCAGATTGCTGTTGTGCATAACGGAATAATTGAAAATTATGAAGTTCTTAAAACTCAATTGATCAAAGAAGGGCATATTTTCCGCAGTCAGACAGATACGGAAGTAATCGTACACTTAATTGAAAAATTTTATAAAAACATTCCCTTAGAAGAGGCGGTATCTTTAGCGCTTAAACTTTTGGTCGGTTCATTTGCGGTGGGCGTAGTTTCTGCCGAAGAGCCAAATAAATTAGTGGGAGCCCGGTTAGGTAGCCCCTTAATTATCGGGGTGGGAAAGGGTGAAAATTTTTTGGCTTCGGATGTACCGGCGATCCTGGGCTTCACTAAAGAGGTTGTTTTTCTTGATGATAATGAACTGGTCGTTTTAGATAAAGATCATTATAAAATTAGCGATCTTGATCGAAAAACTGTTTTTAAGGATGTCACGCATATTAGTTGGGACATTGATCAGGCTGAAAAATCCGGGTTTGATCATTTTATGCTTAAAGAAATTAATGAACAGCCTAAAATTTTAGAAAATTTGATTAATTCCCGCTGGCACAAGAAAACCGGGAAGATATTTTTTCAAGAGCAAAATATTAACGAAGCGACGCTAAAAGATATTAAAAATATTTTTATTGTTGCCTGTGGTACGGCTTATCATGCCGGGATGGTGGCAAAATATGTGTTGGAATCCTTCTGTCAAGTTCCCGCGCAAATCGATGTTTCTAGCGAATTTCGGTATCGGGACTTATTAATTGGTCCGGAGACGCTGGTGATTGCGATTAGCCAGTCTGGCGAGACGGCAGACACTTTAGCGGGCATTCGGGAGGCTAAACGACATGGTTGTAGCGTAATTTCTATCTGCAATGTTTTAGGCTCCACGTTGACCCGAGAATCGGATGGCGTGATTTATATTCACGCCGGCCCGGAAATCGGAGTTGCTTCCACCAAGGCTTATACTGCGCAGTTGACGGCGTTATATTTATTTGCTTTTTATCTGGCTCAGATTAAAGGGGTGTTATCGAGCGCTAAAATTAATAAATTATTAGTGGAATTACGCAAAGTTCCTGAATTCCAATCTGAAATTTTAAAACAACAGCAGAAGATTGCCACTTTAGCCCGTAAACATTCGCACTTAGGTTCGTTTTTATATTTAGGTAGAAACGTTAACTACCCGTCAGCCCTAGAAGGAGCTTTGAAGTTAAAAGAAATTTCTTATATACCGGCTGAAGGATATGCGGCCGGAGAGATGAAGCATGGGCCGATTGCTTTGATTGATGAATATCGGGCGGTGGTGTGTATTGCGCCGTGCTCCAAGGTTTATGAAAAAATGATCTCAAATATTCAAGAGATTCGCTCCCGAAAAGGAAAAATTATTGCTATTGCCAGTGTTGGCGATCAAGAAATTAAAGAATTAACCCGGGAAGTAATTTATATTCCTAAAATAGAGGAAATATTTTCTCCGCTTTTAGTGGTTTTGCCGCTACAGTTAATGGCTTATCATATTGCGGTTAAGCGCGGCTGTGACGTGGATCAACCGCGCAATTTAGCCAAGTCGGTAACCGTTGAATAATGTTTTATATCGTCGCCACTCCCATCGGCAATTTAAAAGATTGCACATATCGGGCAGTTGAAGTTTTAAAAAACGTAGATTTAATTGCTTGCGAAGACACTCGGCATACTAAAATTTTACTTACTCACTACGCAATTACTACGCCCACCACAAGTTTTTTTCAGCATAACAGATTTACTAAAGGTGAATATCTAATTAATTTATTAAAAGCCGGTAAAAATATTGCCTTGGTTTCGGATGCCGGCACGCCGGGGATTTTGGACCCGGGATATAATTTAATTAATTTAGTGATAAAAAATAATTTAGAAATGACCTTTATTCCCGGGGCGGCAGCTTTTGTAAATGCATTGGTGCTTTCGGGAAAACCCGCGCATGAATTTTATTTTGCCGGATTCTTACCTAACCGTTCTGGCGCGCGCAAAAATCAACTGGAAAAATTAAAGCAGCTTAGCTGTACTTTGGTTTTTTATGAATCTTGTCATCGAATTTTAGCTAGCCTGGAAGATATCGGGATGGTGTTTGAAAATAAAGAAATTGCCGTAGCTAGGGAATTAACCAAGAAGTTTGAGGAGATTATACGCGCTACCCCCCAAGAAATCCACGAAAAGTTTCAGAAGACCAAGCCCCGCGGTGAATTTGTAATAATTATATAATACACTAGATTGGACATATTTTAGCTTCAAAAATGTCCATTCTGCTAGGGACACCCTTTTAGCTAAAGCTAAAGGTGTCCCCTTTTTTTGGGGACACTCTCCCGATTAGCTCTAAGGGTGTCCCTTTAGGTAGCGCTTTCTTGAAATGCTTGTTTTGGTCTTGTAATCACTTACCTATAGTATAGACTTTACCTGTAAATGGGCTGATAAACCTAAGATCAAATGAAGATAAAATCTAGTAAATTATTTAAGGTTATTGCTTTGTTTATTTGTTTCTCTTTACTTTTTGAGCAATCCGGTTTTGCTCAGATCGCTGGCCAGCTGGATATTTCCGGCCAGATTGTGGCTTTTCGTAATTCTTTTGTGCAGGATAAATTCCGTCCGTTACATTTGCGCTATCTGCAATACGATTCTAAATTAAATAATTTTAAAATGCTTTTAGATAAAGGCAATTTAAAAACACTGTCCGATGTTTTTGTTGAACAGTCTACAAAAACACTACTTGATTATTTTTTAGTCGGCGTGTCCTTGCCGAACGACGCATTTTGGGTGAATTTGCGTCCGGATGATCAGGAGAATATTATTGATCCTCTTTTAGCGCAAACGGATATCGGAAAAATTTTGCTTGAAGCGGACGTGCAACTGAAAAAAGATACTGCGCGTTTCACATCCCCGGAAACCCCGGAAGGTAAAGATTATTGGAATAGGTTGTATAAAAAAGCAGGAGAGGTTTTCGGCAGCCAAAATGTGACCATCCCGACCCTCACCCGGCCATGGATTGTGCCGGATGAAATCATTATTCGTGAAGCAAATGATAATGCCTATATTTATAAGGCGACATTAAAAGTCATGTTGGAAGAGGATTATTTGAAAGGCTCGGTAATTTATAATTTTGAAGATGAGCGCGCTAAAGAATTAAATGTTTACGCTGCACAAATTTTACGCGAAAAGATTATTCCGAAATTATCGCAAGAAATAAATATTTCTAAGCGTTATGCTGGGTTGCGCCAAGTTTACTATTCATTAATTTTGGCGCAATGGTTTAAGCAAAAATTTGTTCATCAGAATTCATTGTATTCAAATCTTATTGACCGGCGTAATCTTGCAGGGTTAACCTCAAAAGAAGCGTGGTCGAAAACCATGTATTTTCAACAGTATCAAAAATCATTCAAAAACGGCGAATATAATTTTAAAATACCCGTATCTACTGCTGGCGGACAGGTGGTTAGAAGTTATTTTAGCGGCGGAATTATGCTGGGCACCGGAGAAAATAGTATCGCCAGCGCCATAGGTCGGGGAGGATTTGTAGGCGGTTCTCGGAATATTTTTAAGACAATGGGGGAGAGAGCGGGTTATTTTAAGGCGCTACTTTTAAGGGGCTCTACAAATCCTAATAATCCTGCGGATATGGTAGCGGAAGGAATAGCTTTGAGCGAAGTGGAAGCGCCTACGCAAGCATCTACTATTACCACTCAGCCGGCCACCGTGATTGTGGATAGTAGGCAAATTTCTGAAAGCACTCGGGTACTTGATAGCGTCTTTAACTCTACATGGGGTTCTGCTACTCCGGTAGATACATCTGAACACTTAAATATCCTTCAGAATAAAGCAATGGTGGGTCCTAATGCTAGGGTGCCTTTTAGAGTTCCTGAGGTACGTAAGATTAAAGGCGGATTAAACGGTAACAAGGTTATCCGTCAAAGAGGAACTAATCAAGTTGTCGTAGATTCTGTTTATTGGGATGCCCTAGATTCCCTAGGGCAGCTCAATATTCTTATGCATGAAGCCATGGCAGACTGGCTGGAAAGAAATAATACTCCAGCCGAAGATATCCCGATGATGGTAGAAGGTCTCTTAAAAGACATGGGTGGCTTAGCATCCGATCAAGATAAAGCCAGAGAGTCTGCGCATCAAGGAGTAATAGTTGATGTGGCAATGGAGGGAGAAGATAAATACAAGCCTAAGGCTGCTGGCGTAGCTAAGATTGAGAGCGAGAAAAACAAAGAATTTTGGGTTGATCAAAATGGAAAGCCATGGTTTTTTATTGGCGTAGCCAAGATCGGGGGCGAGAAAAACAAAGAATTTTGGGTTGATCAAAATGGAAAGTTATGGATTTTTAAAGAAAATCCGTATGTAAATGAGGGTTATCGACCAATAGCTACAATGATCTACTATAAATTTTTAAGAAAATTCTTTGTTCGTAATATGGAAGCTTATGATATGGAAATTTCTGATAAACAAGGAAAAATAAGAATGGGGACAATAGAGAGAGTTTTATTAGATAAGGATGCTGGAGAAATCAATTGGTCTGAGCTTAGTGAAAAAGAGGCGAACCAAAAATTTAGAGAACTTGCGGTGCCTAATTTTAAGGCGCAGAATAATCAGGGGCTAGTTACTCTCCCCGGGTTAACGATTACTCAGATAAATCAGGTCCTAGAAGAGATGGTTGTTGATTGGTTATTTTCCAATCAGGATGGCCATATGGCCAATTTTCTCATAGATAAAAATGGGAATATTATAGGTATTGATAAAGAACAAGTCTTTAAATATTTTCCCAATGACAGGTTAGATTTAAGCTATCTCCCCAATGGCGCAGCGTTTACTCCGTTTTTTTACTATGTATTAAGGCGCTTAGCTTTGGAAAATAAACTTTCTATCGAATTAATTAATGGCGTGCTCAATAAAATTGAAAGCATTCCGGACGCAGAATTAGAAGAGCTTATTATGCCGTTGGCTAAAGAATATGTGCGAGCGCATCCAGACAGATTTAAAACTCCACAGGATTTCATCAAGGCCTTTCTTAAAAGAAAACATGAATTACGCAGAGATTTTCAAGCATTTTTTAACAAAGTTAATGCAGAGAATGTGAGCATTGCGAAAATCGAAGAGTTGATTAATTCACAGGGCATTAAAGAATTTAAGGCTAAAGACTTAAGCCTGTTTTCATCTCAACAGCAAATGGGAAAATTTCTTACCCCTACTTTTGATAAATCATTTTTCGCTAAAATATTGCAACCAGCCGTAATGTTCATAAGGACTATTTTTAATCGACAGACAGATATTAATGCGCAATTATCTAGCATGTATGAGTTGCCAACAGAATTATTAAGGAGGATACAGGATGCAAAAGGAGATTCAGGAGTAATTATTGCTCTTATCGAAGATCATTTTAACCAACTGGTTCAGAGGCTGACTCCGGAGGAGAGACGTGATTTAGAAAAAACAAAAGCAAAAATAATTAATAAAATCAGAGGTCCGCCAGAGAAAAAGACGGAGAGATTAAAAACTATATTAAGATTACTTACCTCTTGGATTGCTATATTAAAAGAGCAGAAATCAGATTACCATAGGCTATATTTAGCTAGAGATGGGGGTTTTTTTCATTTAGTAGATAAAGCGTTAGCGAACTTAGAGGGCGAGCCAACGAATTATGATGCGGGCTCATCGGTTTATCATTTAAGTCGCGCACGTATGTCCGGTGAGTCTTCTTGGTATATTTATAAAAAAATGCAGGGGATTATTGGTACAGCAGTATCCATAACACCTAAAGACGATATCATGCAGTTATATAAAAACATTCGCGCTGAATTTAAAAGAGCCCTTGAAGAAGATGCAACGTTTAAAAACATGGTTTCAGCGATAAAAGAAGAGCTTTTAGCTTTAGGGTACGACAAGAAAGAGAAAATTGTAATTGTTGATACGGGTTTTCTAGGCACGATTCCTCTTTTTATAAAGAATATCTTAGAGATGGGTAAAGAAGAATCTGAACTACTTGATGAATCAGGGAAAGAGAAGATTGAAATTGCCATTGTGCAGCCTTCGAGTATTTCCGCATTTGCAAAAGCACTTTTGGGTTTTGATGTAAATATGTTTACTGGAAAAGAAAGAAAAATTGTTGAGCGCTTGGCCGCCGAATTTTCTACAGGGAATTCAATTGGAGGTCATTTGGAAGCAATAGAAGATCATCCTATCGAATTTAATGAGGATAATTGGCGCATAGAAGAGGTCGATGCGAGTTCAAAACTTAGATTATTTTTTGAGCAAATAATTGCAGCGCAGATGGTTATTGCCTTTTATGAGCGTACAGAAGCAACCGGTGGCATGCCTGAAGAATTTAAGAGCATCCTTAATACATTTGTTATGAAGTCAGATTTTATGGATTTAGTATCAAGCGATGTTACAAAATATCAGGAAATTGGAGCAAAAGAGGTTTTTGTTGATTATGCTAAGTTTGAAAAGATGATCTCTTCCAGTATCAAAAAAGAGTCTAGATTAATTAAGCATGACTTTGCAACTTTACTTCCTTTATTTCCTTTGCTTGTGTCGTTTAACTTTTTGACTAATATTCTTATTCCAGTCACAGGCTTAGGTTTTTTTGCAATATTGAAAGCGGCATTCTCAGGTTTTGTTAATAAGTTGACGCTAGCGATAAAAAATAAAATGCAATTATTTGCTAATTTTATTAAAGGCGAAATTCATGCTTTTTTGGGGAAGAATGATTCTGTTTCTATCGGAAAGATTGTTTCAGCTGAAGGATTGGAGGATCAAGGTGATATGGAATTTGGGCCATCTTTGCGGTATTTTGTAAGAAATGGTAAGGTTGAAATTGGCGATTTAAGTTTGCAAGTAAAAGAAGCGCCCGATTCCTGGTTTAAGGAGAACGGTATTAATGGTAACGGAGTAATACTTTTGCAAAATGGCAATCTAGTTATTGTTATGCGCAAAAATATTGGAAGTTCAGCAAAAGATAGGGCTCTGCTTCATGAATTTATAGCAGCACTTTCACTTTCCGGGGGAGTCACCGCAACGCAAGAAGATGCACTTATACATCATATGGCTGATGGGAAAGGACTTGCCCCGGTTTCAGAAGAATCTAAAGAGATTTTCAAAAGAGCAAAAAAAGGTCTTGTGCAGCTTCCTCTATTTGGTGCTTTGATCGTTGCCACTGAAGAACCAGAGTCTGCACCTGTCGTTTCTAAGATCGGAAGCGTAGTTACAAAACAATGGAAATCTTCTGGTTTTAGGCAGGCTACTCAGGCAGGAATTGTGATAAGTTCAAGCGTTGTCTTTTTTTTGCTAGGAATGGCCTTATCAACAAATCCCTTTTTTGTTATAGCTGCATTTCTTTTTGGAGAAATTGCGGGAGCGTATGTGGCTATAAAAGTCGGCGACCGCATAGGGGCCTCCGCGGATTTATTACCCAATCCACTTAAGCATGCTATTGTGATTCGCGGCAAAGCTGGCACGGCGGAGATACATATTAGAAAAAATTTATCCGATTTAAGAAATAAAGAGAAAACAGAGAAGCCATATAATGCAATTTATAATGAAATCCTGCTCGCCATTGTTCAGGTAGCTCAAGCGAAAGAAGATAAGGATCCTCGATTTGAAGGTATAAATAGTCTGACTTTAGAAGCGCATCTACTTGCCGATAATAGACCAGACAGAAAAAAAGCATTACCTATTGAAGGTTTGCAAAAGTTTATTAGTCAGCTTAATGTATTAGGGATTACGGTAGAAGAATATAATATCGGGTTTTCTGAAAAAGTTAATTTACGCTTTGCAAGCGGAATTCCGGATGCTTGGAGCAAAAATAAAGGAGGTAGGTTCACTGTTTCGATCTCGGATGCCCAGGTTAGACAGAGATTATTGCAAAATATTCCTACGCTCGCTGCTTCCTGGTCTAATATTTCCGGTGCAGCTGCGCAGACCGTGCAAAAGCAAGATGCCACAGGTAATTATGCACAGAGGATTAAGATTAACGATGAGGGAGAAGTTTTATTTGATGGTCAGCCGTTGAGCGCATTAGGGGGAGGTGTTTTTAATGTTGTATTTGCTTTGCCGGATGGGAAAAGCGTATTACGTATAAGAAAAAAGCCGGGCACGAAAGTTAATCTTGATGCCTGGAGCTTTGCTCAACAAAAAGCAATATCACCGCAAGTCAGGGAATCTGGTTTTATCGACAATGATCAGAATGGGAACTTTTTTATGGTGACCGATAAGGTGGAAGGCAGCACCTTAGATAAATTTGGTGATCTTAATGCCAAACAACTAGAGGCGGTAGTTGTTTTGTTTGATCGTTTATTAAATCCATCTGGAGGCTTGGTGCGGATGATGGATTTAAGGCCGGACCAGATTATCTTATCTGGTTCAGAGAGTGCAGGGTATCGTGCCTGGATTGTTGACGCGGATTTTGTTTCTTTATATGAAGGTACTCGGGAAAATTTAGCGCAAAGTATATTGTCGGTAATATCTGATCCTCAAGACCTGCCGCCTTGGAAGCGCATTGATTCTCAAGGAGTTATTTTAAGTCATTTACGGAGCATAGCCTCAGGAAAAACATTACAAACTACTCCTCGCTTGCCGGAAACTGTAGGGCAAGGACAAAAAGAGCGTATAGAGAAAAATATGGCGGAAATAAGAAATATTTTTCCTGCGAATTTATTTAATGAGTTATTAGGTAGTCTTAAAAAAGAAATCGATCAATTCCGTTCTTTAAATAGCGGAGTAGCCGGAATTGCTAAAAAAATCAGGGGAATAGAAAACTTTGATTTAGTTATCAATCCTGCCAGTGGCGCGGATATCAACGCTGGTTTTTCTTTCGGTGATAATTTAGTAACTCTTGACCGGAATAATCTTTTTGAAAGGCGCGTAATTTTTGCCGGCATAGGCTTGGAGGAGTCTTTAAGGAACCAGATAACCGGATATCTGGAACGCAAGCTTGTTTCTGGTATGCACAGTTCCGGAGCAGAGGTTGGCTTTATTGAGTATGTTGCCGAGTTAATTTTAATGGGAGCAGACTTGAAAAGTTTTCAGGTAATTGTGGATCAGCAGATTAGTCCTGAATTGCGCATGACCCAAGTTAAATTTAATGTCGAGAAAAGACAATTAATACATACGCATTTTACTTATACTTTTAAAGGGAATGCGGAAGATTCTGCAGTGGTTGAGCCGTTGAAGCTTATTATATCTACAATGCAAGGTAAGAATATCTTGGTTCTTTCGAAAGCAGGTTCAGAGCTGAGTGGCGAGAATATGTGGAAAAAAAGTATTTATAATTTAAAGTGGGGTGAAAGCAACGTTATGGCGGTTTCTGATTCTGCTTGGGATCTGCCGGTTGCCCGGGACATAACTCCTCGGGAAGAGGTTGCTCAGTTGGGCTTATCTTCGACCAATCGATATGGCTACGCGCAAGTAGCGAGAACTTTACATTATTATGAATTATCGACTGCTGCGCCTGCGGTTGTAGCGCGGAAACCTGTGCAGCTGGAACTTGATTTTAATAGTTCTGCCGCCGAAGTTGCCGGGTTTAAGATTATGACATTTACAGAGATGGTTAATAGCGGAGTTAATCCTGAGGAATTAATTAAAGAGCTTGTTGATATAGAGCTTGCGGCTTTTGGTCAAAATGAAGTTGAGGGAGCGGTAGACAAAAGGGCGGAATTTGAGAAGAATATGCGGTGGTATTCAGGACGCGATAGAATATTAATTGCTCGCGATGATAGTGGAATATTAGGATTGGTTGTTTTAGTAAAGATGCAAACCGGCGAAGCGTACATGATGGATCTGGCAGTTAAGCCAGGGCGTCAGTTTGAGCAGGTAGGAACACGCATTATGGATCAGGCGAGGGAATGGTGCCGGCAGAATAAAATAAATACCCTGGTTTTTAGTGCGACAGTAATTGAAAGGGATGGAGTTGCGGCAGCATTTGGTTTCTATGAAAAATATTTTAAACGTTTTGGCGTAGAATTGGAAGAGATGAACGGTTCTGTGAATCGAAGAGCTATGAAATTTTTTAAGGTGAAATTACCAGAAACCGTTGCGTCATTGGCTAATGTATCTTTGATGCCGCGTAATGTGTCTACGTTGCCGGATGTGGTGGTGCGTATGGCGGAGGCAGGAGCAGGAATAGAATTTCTTAATGAGCAGCGCGCACACCAGTTAGCGGATGCGATTAATACTAAATTAGGCGGCCAGGGGTTACAAAGTTTCTTTTTAGATAAAGTTTTTGTTGATGGCGGAGAGTATGAAGTTGAAACAGGCATTGCACAAAATGGGGAAGTAAAAGTTATGCGTTTAGGTCCTCTGGTTTTTATCGTGCTTAATCAGCCTCCGGAAGCTACGGATCTAGCCAAAAGAATTAGGGCACTGAAAGATCAGCTTAAAGATTTAAAATTATATAAAGACAATGCCGCGAATGTTTTTTTTGTTGCCCCTGCTTATTATCATCAGGTTTCTTCGATAAGTCCTTTTGCGCGTTCGGTAATCGGGGCGATGTTGGCTAATGCTCAAAATTTTAAAGGAGCAGTAGTTTTTGACGTGGGAGCTGGCGATGGACTTTTGGCAAGGGTCGCCTTACGTTTAGGTGCACAGCGTATTGTGCTTATTGAAAATGATCGAGTTAGTTTAGAACGGGGGCAGTTTCTTCTGGCAGAAGATGAATGGGCGCAAAATGCGCAAAAAACACAGCGCTTGGCAATTTTACCTAAAGATTTAACTGATCCTAGTTTAGTAGATTTATTAAAAGGCGTTCAGGTAGGCGGCAAAACTTCGATTGCGCTGATAAATATAGGTTCACATTATAATGAAGATGGGAAAAAGCCTAATAATACCGCGCTTAATTTAGTTACGGAGTTACCGGAGGTAAGTTTGATAATTAATGGCGGACATAATAAACCTGTTGATGAAGATCTGGAAATGGAGAGGGATAAAGACTATCCGGTGTTCGAAGAAGCGAGGGTCGAGGCGACGCGTATTCTTCGCAAGAATGGGTTTAACGTTACCGGTGATGACGGCAAGATGCATGAAATAGTTTATATTACTTTGATCGCCAAGCGCGCTTCTTCTGCTGCTCAGCCTGTTCCTTTATCAGAAAAAGTCGGCGGTATTGATTTTCGTGTTTTGCCGATTGTGGCGCAGCCGATGATAAATAATCAAGCTATAGTTGGGGACACTCTGCGAAGCAGGGTATCTCCGATTGGCGTTTCTTTTGTTCAGCCGGACAAGGAATGGCAGCAGATTAAAAGTATGCTCAACGCTGGAATTATTCCTTCCGTAGAGCGCATTAAGAAATACATTGAGGTTTCATGTAAAGTCAAAGATTGTCAGGAAAGGATGGATGGGGTATTAAGCGGTATCGCGGATATATTAAGATTAGAAGAAGAACGCTCAACTTTAACGGACGCAACGCTGAAACAGATTCTCGTTTTATTGGAATCAAATAGTTCAGTTTTACAAATTGAATTGGCTTTGGCAAAAATTCAAGTTTTACCAAAGGAGCCGATACTTATAAAATAATATTCAGGGACAGCCCCTTGAAAGGGACAGTTCCTGTAAATAAAAGGGGCGCTAACCTTCCCAAAAGGTTTATCAGCCAATAAGAAGGTCTTTAAAATTAACGCCCCTTTTTAAATTTGACTAGATCTTCGGGATGTTTTTATCTTGACAAAAAAGGAGTTTGTGGTATCATTAGAAATAATTAGGACCTTTAATTCCGGCTCTGTGAAGTCGGCAAGGTAAAAAAAATGAATAAAATAAAGTTGCAGAATATGAACCCTTGGCAAACAAAGCCAGGGGTATTTTTTTGTCCATGAAAGAAAAAGCCAAGATACTTGATCAGGATAGTATTCAGCGTGCGATTATGCGCATTGCCCATGAAATTATTGAGAGAAATAAAGGTAGCTTTGGGCTATGTTTAGTGGGCATTAGAAATCGCGGGGTGTATATTGCTCAGCGGATTTCGGCGTGTATTAAACAGATCGAAGGCATGGATGTTTCTACGGGGGCTTTGGATATTACGCTTTATCGCGATGATTTGGCTCTAGCTACCGGTCAGCCAATCGTGCGTAAAACTGAGATAGATTTTGATATTAATGATAAAAATTTAATCCTGGTTGACGACGTGCTTTATACCGGACGCACCATCCGGGCGGCTTTAGATGCATTGATTGATTTTGGCCGGCCTAAATCTATACAATTAGCAGTTTTGGTGGATCGCGGGCATCGAGAATTGCCTATTCGGGCGGATTTTGTCGGTAAGAATATCCCGACTTCTAAAAAAGAATCTGTAGAAGTGTGTCTCAAAGAATTTGATGGCCGAGATGAAGTTTTAATTGCGGAGAAGGGATAATGTCTTGGACTAAGAAGGATCTTTTGGGTTTGGAATACCTAACTCCGGAAGAGATTGAATTAATTTTAAATACGGCTGAATCATTTAAAGAGGTTTCTACGCGGGAAATTAAGAAAGTTCCTGCTTTGCGCGGAAAAACTGCGGTGAATTTATTTTATGAACCTTCTACGCGCACGCGGGTATCTTTTGAAGTAGCCGCCAAAAGGCTTTCTGCGGATGTAATTAATATTGCCACGGAAACTTCTAGCGTAAAAAAAGGCGAAACTTTAATTGATACCGGTAAAAATATTCAGGCGCTTAAAGCGGATATAATTATTATGCGTCATAACTATTCTGGCGCAGCAAATATGCTTGCGCGTGCTTTAGAGATTAGCGTAATCAATGCCGGGGACGGTTGGCACGAGCATCCCACCCAGGCTTTATTAGACATCTTTACTTTAAAAGAAAAATTTGGAAAAATAAAGGGTTTAAATGTCGCCATTGTTGGAGATATTGCTCATTCGCGGGTTGCCCGCTCAAATATCTGGGGTTTGACGAAGCTGGGGGCAAAGGTTACTTTGTGCGCTCCGGAGATGCTGCTCCCGGTGGGTATAGAATTAACCGGAGCGAAGACCTCGAGCGATATCGATGAAGTTTTAAAAAATGCGGACGCAGTAAATGTTTTAAGAATGCAATTTGAACGCGATGAAGGCGCAGCCTTTCCTGAGCAGCTGGATTATTATAAAAAATTCGGTATTACCGAGGAAAGATTAGTTAAGGCGAAGAAAGGCATCGTGGTTATGCACCCTGGTCCGATTAATCGCGGGATTGAGATGTCTAGCGGGGTAGCTGACGGGGTCAATTCTGTAATTTTAGAGCAGGTTACTAATGGTATTGCGGTAAGGATGGCGGTTTTATTTTTAGTAAGCCAAGCGAAGGAAGCCAGGCAATGAGCATTTTAATAAAAAATGGCAGGGTAATTGATCCGGTAAATAAGATTGATGCGCAGATGGATATTTTGATTGAGCAGCATAAAATATCTAGGGTGGCTAAACAGATTAATTTTAGCGCCGATACGTTAATTGATGCAACCAATAAAATTGTTGCTCCGGGAATTGTGGATATGCACGTGCATTTGCGTGAGCCTGGCCGGGAAGACAAGGAGACCGTCGGTAGCGCTACGGCTGCGGCGGCTAAAGGAGGAGTGACTACCGTGTTAGCGATGCCCAACACTTATCCGGCGATGGATTGTGCTGAGCATATTGAGTTATTACAGGGGATTATCAATAAAACGGCAGTGGTTAATGTTTTTATTTGCGGAACAATTACTAAAAACCGACAAGGCCAAGAGTTGAGTGATATTTTGGTGCTTAAAAAAATTGGTGCGGTGGCGATATCTGATGATGGTTGCTCTGTGGATAGCGCGGAATTAATGTTTGAAGCGTTTAAAAAAGCCAAGCAAGCTGGTATTTTAATAATCTGCCATTCTGAGGATAAAAATCTTTCCGGAAACGGAGTAATAAATTTAGGTTTTAATTCTACGCGTTTAGGTCTACGGGGCATTTCTAATGAATCAGAGTATAAAAGAGTCAGCCGGGATATTGAGTTGGCCGAGCGATCTGGCTCCCCTGTGCATATTGCGCATGTAAGCTGCCGGGAATCCGTAGATATAATTGCTGCCGCTAAGCATAAGGGCATTCAGGTTACCTGTGAGACCGCTCCGCATTATTTTTCTTTGACTGAAGAGGACATCGTGGATTACGACACAAATATGAAGGTTAATCCACCCTTAAGAACTAAAAATGACTTGGTAGCGATAAAGGCGGGACTAAAAAATATGGTTATAGATGCGATTGCTTCGGACCATGCCCCGCATACAGAAAATGAAAAAGATATTGAATTTGACCGTGCGGAATTCGGAAAGATCGGACTGGAGTCCGGATTAGCAATAAGCATAATGGAGCTAATTGATAAAAAAATATTAAACTGGTCGGAATTGGTGGAGAAACTAGCGGTAAATCCGGCAAAAATTTTAGGAATTGATAAAGGTACTTTATCCGTGGGTGCTCCGGCGGATATTATGATTGTGGATGCGAATAAAGAATTTGTTTTGGATAAAAAAAGTATCGCTTCTAAGTCTAAGAATTCTCCGTTTATCGGTAAAATAGTAAAAGGATCAGTGGAATATACGATTTGTAATGGGAAAATAGTGTATCAAAATAAATCAAGCCCCTGTAGCGCAATGGATAGCGCATTAGCCTCCGGAGCTAATGGTACAGGTTCGACTCCTGTCAGGGGCATAAATAAGTCATTATGTTAATTTATATTGTAAACCCAAAATTTAGGTATAAATATAGTCAAAGTGGTTTGTTTAATCATAAATTTAGCTTTAAATATAGTTAAAGTGGAGTAATATCTTAGTTTAAACCCTTAAATAGGAGTAAGCAAACGATGAAAGCAATCTTGTTTTTAGAGGATGGCAAGTATTTTAATGGCGAGAGCGATCTTGGCGCGGAATGTTTAGGGGAAGTGATTATAAATACGGCAGTAGTAGGATATCAGGAGATGATTACTGACCCAGTTAATGCTGGAAAAATTTTAGTATTTACTTATCCTTTAATTGGCAATTACGGGTGTGCTCCTAAATTTAGCGAATCTGAAAAAATTTGGGTGAGCGGCCTAGTGATTAAAGAAAAAAGTAAGTTTTATTCTAATTGGCAGGCGAAAGAAAGTTTGGATGATTTTCTTCTGGCGCATAAAAAACCGGCGATTTATAATCTAGATACGCGAACTTTGACTGTGCATTTGCGGGAGAAAGGTCCGTTAGTGGGTATTATTTCAACAGAGGAATTTGATTCTAAGAAATTGTCGGAGAAAATAAATAAATTTAAGCAGCAACCGGTAAAAAGTTTTTTGCCGGAGGTATCCGCGAAAAAGCCCCATTCTTTGGGTAAGGCTAAAGGCGTTAAAATTGCGGTCTTAGATTTAGGGATAACCGCGGGTTTGATTAAACAATTAGAAGCATTGGGTTTATCTCTTAAGGTTTTCCCTTATTCGGCGAGCGTTAAGCAAATTTTAGCGGTTAAGCCGAAAGGCCTGGTGTTATCTAGCGGTCCGGAAAACGATTGTGGTTTAGTCGCAGTCGCAGAGAGTATTAAGCCGTTAATCGGAAAGCTGCCGATACTTGGAGTGGCTACTGGAGGATTATTGCTCGCTACCGCTTTGGGTGCGAAACTAATGCGCTTAAAGTTTGGGCATCGAGGAGTGAATTATCCGATCGCCCGACCCGGCACATTTAAAGGTGAAATTACCGTTCAGAATCATGAATATGCAATTGATAACAATTCATTGCGTAAAATAAAAGAAATAAAAGTTACGGCTTATAATTTAAACGATCATACGATTGAGGAAATTGAAAGCAAAAAATTAAAACTTATCGCCGTGGCGTATAATCCGGTAAGTGCGGGTTTTGGCCAGGTAAATGCAATATTAATAAAATTTAGTAAATTATTAAGGAGATAACCATGCCGAGACGCAAAGATTTTAAGAAAGTTTTAATGATTGGTTCCGGGCCGATAGTGATTGGACAGGCATGCGAGTTTGATTATTCCGGAAGTCAGGCCTGCAAGGCTTTAAGAGAAGAAGGCTACTATACAATTTTGGTTAATTCTAATCCGGCAACGATTATGACCGACCCCGGAATGGCGGATGTAACTTATATTGAACCTTTGAATGTGGAGGTGTTAACGAAGATAATTGCTAAGGAAAGGCCGGATGCACTTTTACCTACACTCGGCGGTCAAACGGCATTAAATCTGGCTTTTTTTCTGATGAAACAGGGGGTATTAAAAAAATATAAAGTTGAATCTATCGGTGCATCGGTAGAGGCGATCGCTTGTGCCGAAGATCGGGACCTTTTTAAACAAGCAATGCGGGAGATTGGCGTGGATACGCCTAAAAGCGGGATTGCTACTTCTGTTAAAGAGGGAGTAAAAATAGGACTAGGGATTGGTTTTCCTTTGATTTTGCGGCCGGCTTATTGTTTGGGTGGAAGCGGCGGAGGAATTGCTTACAATAAAGAGGAATTAGAGATATTGCTGTCGAAAGGAATTGAAACTAGTCCGGTGCATCAAGTGTTGGTTGAGCAATCAGTTTTGGGTTGGAAGGAGATTGAATTTGAGGTAATGCGTGATTGCGCGGATAATGTAATTATGATTACTTCTATGGAAAATATCGATCCGATGGGGGTACACACCGGAGATAGTATTGTAGTCGCCCCGGCTCAGACGCTCACTCCGCAGGAGTACACGGATTTTGTTTATCTTTGTAAGAAAATTATTCGCAAAATTGGTATTTCCGGCGGAGGCGCGAATATTCAATTTGGCCAAAATCCGGATAATGGAAAAATCGTAATTATTGAAGTTAATCCTAGGCTTTCGCGTTCTTCGGCTTTGGCCTCTAAGGCAACGGGGTTTCCAATCGCTCGCGTGGCGACTAAATTAGCCGTAGGCCTGACCTTACCGGAGGTAATGAATCAGGTTACCGGTAAAACCACTTCATTTTTTGAACCGACAATAGATTATTGTGTGTTTAAAATTTGTCGGTTTACCTTTGAAAAATTTCCGCATGCCGAAAGAGCATTAAACACTTCTATGAAAGCGGTAGGAGAGGCAATGTCGATCGGCAGAAATTTTAAAGAGGCTTTGCAAAAAGGAATGCGTTCGTTAGAAACTAAACGTTTTGGCTTTGGCGCAGACGGTAAAGATAAGATTACCGATAGCCAGCTTAAAAATCCAGATGCTCTTTTGATTAAGCAGATTAAAGATAAAATTCGTATCCCTAATGATGAAAGACTATTTTATTTAAGGTATGCATTAAGAGCGGGTTTAACCCTAGACGAAATTTTTGCACTTAGTCACATTGATCGCTGGTTTTTGCAGCAGATGAAACAATTGGTAGAGCTTGAGGATAAAATTAAACAACATAGAAATAAGTTGGTTGAGGATGAGCTGCATCTTCCGGCGGAATTATTAGCACAAGCTAAAGTTGACGGGTTTAGTGATGTCCAGCTGGCCTTTCTATTAAATACTAAGGAGGCGAAGGTGAAACAACTACGCAAAAAAAATAATGTTAAAGCCGTATATAAATTAGTGGATACTTGCGCCGGAGAATTTAATGCGCAACAACCTTATTTTTATTCAACTCAAGAGAGCAAGGATGAAGTCCGTTCGAGCAAGAATAAAAAAGTGGTAATTTTAGGCGGCGGACCGAATCGGATCGGGCAAGGTATCGAGTTTGATTATTGTTGCTGTCATGCCGCTTATGCGCTAAAAGAAGAAGGGGTAGAAAGCATTATGGTTAATTGTAATCCGGAAACAGTATCAACTGATTATGATACCTCTGATCGGCTTTATTTTGAGCCATTGACCTTTGAAGATATCATGAATATTATTGAAGCAGAGAAACCTTTAGGCGTGATTGTGCAATTTGGAGGGCAAACACCGATTAATTTAGCAGTAGCTTTGCGGCAGGCGGGAGTGAATATTTTAGGTACCAGTTCTGATAGTATCGATATTGCCGAAGACCGGAAACGTTTTAAGCAGATGATCGATAAATTAGGGCTCTTGCAACCAAATAGCGGAACAGTCTTTACCTTTGCGGAAGCTAAAAAAGTGGCGAGCGAGATTGGTTATCCGGTATTAGTTAGACCGTCCTATGTTTTAGGCGGCCGGGCTATGGAGATTGTTTATGAACAGGAGTTATTGGAAAAATTTATTCTAGAAGCCGCCGAAGTCTCTGGAGAGCATCCGATATTAATTGATAAATTTTTAGAAGACGCTATTGAGGTGGATGTGGATTTAATCGGGGATGGCGAAACTTTTGTAATTGGCGGGATTATGGAACACATTGAGCAGGCTGGAGTGCACTCCGGAGATGCGGCGATGTCTTTGCCTACGCACACGCTTGGTGCGGAGGTTTTAAAAAAATTAAGGGAGGCATCCTATCGGTTGGCCAAAGAGTTGAATATTATCGGCTTAATGAACGTGCAATACGCCGTTAAAGACGAAAAAGTTTATATTTTAGAGGTTAATCCGCGTGCTTCTCGTACCGTGCCTTTAGTTTCTAAGGTGATCGGAGTGCCTTTGGCTAAGTTAGCCACCAAGGTTATGCTCGGCAAAAAACTTAAAGACCTAGGTTTTACCGATGAAGTAATTCCTCCGTATGTGGCAGTAAAAGAGTCGGTGTTTCCTTTTAATCGTTTCCCGGGTGTGGATGTTATGCTTGGTCCGGAGATGAAATCTACCGGAGAGGTTATGGGCATGGATATGGATTTTGCCAGCGCGTATATTAAAAGTCAAATTGCTGCCGGACAAAAAATTAACACGAGCGGCAATGTTTTTATCTCGGTTCATGATCGTGATAAAAAAGAAATTGTGCCCATTGCCAAAAAATTAAAAAATTTAGGATTTAAGATTATCGCTTCTAACGGCACTGCGTCGATTTTAGAGAAAAACAATATACCGGCTCGCGTTTTGCCCAAAATCAGCGAAGGGCGGCCGAATATTTTGGATTTAATGAAGGACGGCAAAATTCAAATGGTGATTAACACTCCTTCAGGTAGAATGCCGCGCCAGGATGAAGTAAAAATCCGCTCGCAGGTTATTCTTTATAATATACCTTATACGACAACGATTTCCGGTGCGCAGGCTACAGTTAACGGCCTGGAGGTGTTGATTAAAAAAGATCTAGGGGTAAAATCATTGCAAGAGTACCATAAAATGAAGTGCAAAAAAGTTAAATAGGTTTTTATGCCTGAGCTGCCGGAAGTAGAAACAATTAAAAATGATTTGTGCAGGGCAGTTTGTGGGTTAAAAATTATCCGGGTAGAGATTTATAATGCTCGGGTGATCCGCCAACCCTCTTTGGCAGTATTTAAAAGGTCATTGATAGGCGCAAGCATTAAACATATTATACGTCGAGGAAAGTTATTGATTTTAGAATTATCCAACGATAAATTTCTTACGGTGCATTTTAAAATGACCGGGCAGCTTGTGTTGCGGCAATCTTGCCCTGCAGAAAAGAAATCAACGATTGATCTTAAGCCAGAAAAAACGATTACCCGGGCGACCCTTTATCTTAGTCAGGGAAAAATTTTAGATTTTAATGATCAGCGTTTGTTTGGGGAATTGCGCCTGATGGATGATTGGCGCCAGTTAAAATTTATTCAGTCACTTGGTCCGGAGCCATTTGATTTGACTTTTGATGATTTTAAAGATATGCTTCTTAAAAGAAAAACACAGATTAAACCGTTGCTGTTAGATCAGTCATTTATTGCTGGAATTGGAAATATTTATGCTGCAGAAATTCTATTTCACGCTAGAATTAATCCGCAGAGGTCGGCCCAGGGTTTGACTGCCGGCGAGCAGCTTGTTCTCTATAAAGAAATAAAAAAAGTATTAACCAGCGCGATTAAGCATGGTGGATCTTCGGTAGATGATTATGTGCGAGTTTCCGGTAAAAATGGAGACTATGCCCGTTTTCATCGGGTTTATGGGCGTGCAACTAAGCCGTGTTTTGTTTGTGCAAGTCTAATTAAAAGAGTGGCGCAGGGGGGCAGGGGTACTTATTTTTGTCCTACATGTCAGAGTGGTTGTTTATCGTGATTAAGTAGTTGGGGAGGGAAGAGTAAAGTGAAGAAGCGTCTTAAGATTAATGGAATAATTATGGGGTTGGCGGCCTTGGCGATTGTGTTTTTTCCAAGATTCTTTTTGAAAGCTTATTCTGGAGGTATTCGAGAAGAGATCTTAGAGGTTGCGGGTTTTGCTCTGATTTTGTTGGGACAGATTATTCGAGTTTCAGCGCGAGGATATAAAGCCGATAATTCCTTAGACAGTCGAGCATTAATTCAAGGAGGACCTTATCAGGTGGTGCGTAACCCGATGTATCTGGGGATATTTTTGATTGGACTGGGGGTAGTTTTGGCGGTGTTTAAATGGTGGGCAATTTTAGTTTTTGCGGTTGTTTTTATTATTCGTTATATTTTACTTATTCATCAAGAAGAAAAGAAATTGAATTTAATGTTTCCACAGGTTTATTTGGAGTATTGTCGCAAGGTCCCTCGAATTTTACCGGCATTACCAAGCTTGGTTAGGTTAGATATTAGTGAATATCTGCCGATCAGGTTGGCCTGGTTTAAAAAAGAAATTGGTTCAATTATAACGTTGTTAGCATTGGTTTTTATCGTTGAGTCTTGGGAGGATATTGCACAAGCAGGAGTATGGGTTTACTTTGGGCGGTCTATCTGGATATTTATAGTATTAATTTTATTTGTTATTTTTGTAATTTTACTTAGTCGTTGGACAGCTAAACAAAATAATTATGGTGCAAATTAAAGCAAAAATAATTACTAATTCAAAATTAAGTGGGAATTATTGGCATCTAGAATTTGAATCTGGCCCGATTGCTCAGCATGCAGTACCTGGGCAATTTGTAAATATTAAAGTGGCACCGGGTGTAGCGCCGTTATTGAGAAGACCGCTGAGTATTCATGCCGTTAAAGCTCGCAGGGTGAAAGTGATCTATGAGGTAATCGGCCAAGGCACACAAATTTTATCGACCAGAAAACCGGGTGAATTTTTAGATATACTTGGTCCGTTGGGTAAGGGTTTTGATTGCCGGCATTTGGTTAAGCCTCAAGCGGCTAAAAACATCTTGATTGCCGGGGGGCTGGGAGTAGCGCCGTTAGTTTTTCTAGCTGAAAAATTAAAATCAAGTAATCCGTTAATTTTAATCGGAGCGGGTTCTAAAAAACAGCTTCTTTGCTTAGCGGAGTTTAAGGCCTTAGGTTGTTCGGTTAAGCTAGCTACTGACGATGGCTCTGTGGGATTTTGTGGGAGGGTTACGGATTTGTTAAAGATTGTTTTAGAGCAGACTAAGCCTTTGGGCTTATTTTCTTGCGGACCTTACCCGATGTTAAAATCGGTTGCCCAGATTGCCAAAGACTATAAGATTAATGCTCAACTTTCCTTGGAAGAACATATGGCTTGTGGGATGGGGGCTTGTTTGGGTTGCGTGGTGGAAACTAAAGCCGGCTATAAAACTGTTTGTAAGGATGGCCCGGTTTTTTCTAGCGAGGAATTAGTATGGTAAAACAAAGCCAACCAAATTTAAATATAAAAATAGGAACTTTAGATTTAAAGAATCCGGTGATGGTTGCCTCGGGGACCTTTGGTTATGCGCAGGAGTTTGAGGGCCTTGTGGATTTAAGAAAATTAGGAGCGTTGGTTACTAAAACCATTACGGTTAAGGCGCGTCAAGGGAACCTTCCCCCCCGTACCTGTGAAACTCCGTCGGGCATGCTTAATTCTATTGGCTTAGAAAATCCTGGCATAGATAGATTTATTCAGGATAAGCTTCCTTTTCTGCAGAAGCTGGGGATTCCGATAATTGTGAGCATTGCTGCTGAAGAAACTCCGGAGGAATTTGCTATTTTAGTTAAGCGATTAGATAAAATACCCCAGGTATCGGCGATTGAATTAAATATCTCTTGCCCTAATTTACAGAAGAATAAATTGATCTCTCAGGATGCCCAAGAGACATTGGAATTAGTTGGCTCAGTGCGTAAGCTCACCGCAAAATGTTTAATTACTAAATTGTCGCCGAGTGTTTCTTCGATTACGCAGATTGCTTTAGCTGCGCAAAATGCCGGCTCAGACGCGATAGCTTTAATTAATACCTTAGGAGGGATGAGCATTGATGTTGATAAGCGCACTCCTAAATTAGGCGCTTGGGTGGGGGGCTTAAGTGGGCCGGCGATTAGACCGGTAGCGGTGAAGATGGTTTGGGAGGCGTACCGTAAGATTAAGATTCCTATTATTGGTATGGGTGGTATAATGGACGTGGAAAGCGCTTTAGAATTTTTTATTGCTGGAGCGACCGCCGTTAGCGTAGGAACGGTTAATTTTGTCAATCCTCAGGCCAGCTTAGAGATCATTGCGGGCTTAAGACAGTATATGTTAAAAAATAATATGCAGAATTTAAGTGCACTTGTCGGAAGATTAAAAGCATGCAAAAGTTAAACTCCGCTCAACTTATTTTAGCTCTGGATGTGGACACGTTTAAAGAGGCTAAGGGGTTTGTAGATAAGCTTTACCCGAAAATTAAGATTTTTAAAGTAGGAAGCCAGCTCTTTACGGCTTTTGGACCCAAGATCATTGAGTTGTTGCATAAAAAAGGTGCGGAAGTTTTTTTGGATCTTAAGTATTTGGATATTCCCAATACGGTTGCTGGTGCGGTAGCCGCCGCGACAAGACTTAAAGTAAAGATGCTTACTTTGCACATCTCCGGCGGTCAAGAGATGCTCCAGGCGGCGGTTGAGGCAGCTCGACTTCAAGCCAAAGCACTTAAAATAACTAAGCCCTTATTGATCGGGGTTACCGTTTTAACCAGTCAAACAACTAAGCCTGGTGAAGTTTTAGCTTTGGCTAAGCGGGCCATAGAGAGCGGGTTAGATGGAGTAGTTTGTTCTGCGCAAGAGGCGATGGATTTACGGCGAAAGATAAAAAAACATTTTGTAATCGTTACTCCAGGAATTAGGCCAGATAATTTTGATAGGCATGATCAGAAAAGAATCGCGACGGTGAGTCAAGCAGTCTCGGCCGGCAGTAATTTTTTAGTCGTTGGTCGACCAGTTTTAAAGGCGCTTGATTGCAAATTGCAAACAGAAAAACTGTTAGGAGATTTATCCCGCTTTTCAGGAAATTAAAATAAAATTGCTTGGCGGGATGTCACTAGTGCACTGGAAGGGGTGTTCCATATGGCGCAGGAAATTAAAGATTTAATTGCTAAGATTCAGCAGGAAGGGATTCAAGTAGCGCAAGAACAGGCCGCATCTATTAAAGTTCAAGCGGAGAGCGCGGCTTTGAAAATAATTTCTCAGGCAAAAATCGAAGCACAAAAAATTATTGAACAGGCTAAAATTCAAGCAAAAAAACTAGATGATTCTACACAGGCAACTTTGAAGCAAGCGGGCCGGGACTTGTTGATTAGTTTAAGACAAGAAATTACGGTGATGCTGGAGCGTTTGGTTAAGCTGGATCTACGGCAGGCTTTGACGGTGGAAGAATTAGCGCAGATTATTAGTGTTTTAATCAAGCAGGCTCCGTTAACTTTAGGCTCACAGATTATTATTTCATTAAGTAAATCAGACAAGGATAAATTAGAGCAAGGATTTTTAAAGCAGCTCGTGGAAGCCACAAAAAAACCCATAATTTTAAAATCTATAGAAGGTTTGGATAGCGGATTTGTGATTAGTTTTGATGCCGGCAAGTCTATCTTTGATTTTAGTGAGCAAGCGCTAAGCGATTATATCTGCGGCCAACTTAAACCGGAGCTAAGTAAAGTTTTTAATTTCAAATAAATGCCTGCTTATTATACATATTTAATTTCGAGTTTACCGATGCTTAGCTTTTTTACTCGGGCGCCTTTTAGTTTGGAAGTATTTTTTATGAAATGTAAAAATTTAATTCCGGAAAAAGAATTTGAAATTTTAAGTAGCGTTGGTCAGCAGGATTTATCCGTTTTAAATATTCAGAGCATTGATAGTTTAAAACAGTGGGGTAATTTTGAGATTGCTTTAAGAAACGAATTAGCTCGCGCAAGGAGTGCTCGTAAAAAAATTGATTCTTTAAAATTTTTGCGCCTCCCAGATTCAGCGCAGGCTGAAATTAGCCACTTGGCGATGGCCGCTTATCGAAGTATTTCGATTTTGGAAGCGGAGAAGATCTTAGATCAGGGTAGATGGAATTTTTTGGAAAATTTAAGCATTGGACACTATTTTGATTTTGATTATTTATTAGTTTATGCACTGAAACTCAAGATTCTAGAGCGTTGGGATAAAATACAGAATGCCGATAAGGAATATTTGTTAAATGCGGCAATCTTAAACTAAACTGATTATGGAAAAAATAAGAACCGGACAAGTAGTTAAAGTTAATGCCAACATGGTGACTGCGGAAGTAGTTGGACAGATTATACAAAATGAAGTGGCCTATATTATTCATGGGCAGGAGCGCTTAAAAGCTGAAGTAATCCGTGTGCGTCAGAATCGAGCGGAGATGCAGGTTTATGAAAGCACTCAGGGCTTAAAAGTTGGTGATCAGGTAGAGTTTAGTCATGAGCTTCTTTCTGTAGAGCTGGGCCCGGGGTTACTTGGGCAGATCTTTGATGGTTTGCAGAATCCTCTTCCGGCATTAGCCCAAAAATGCGGGTTTTTCTTAAAAAGAGGAGTTTATCTGGAGGCATTACCTGATGAAACAAACTGGGATTTCACTCCTTTAGTTAAGCCGCATGATAAAGTTTTAGCGGGTAGCTGGCTAGGTTTTGTTCCGGAAAAAATTTTTAAGCATTATATTATGGCGCCTTTTGATTTATCGGGAAGCTTAGAGGTGGTCAGTATTGCTGCGCCTGGTAAATATAATTTAAAACAGGTAATTGCCCAGCTTAGAGATAGCGCTGGAAGATTGCACGATGTTTTTTTGCAACAGATCTGGCCGGTAAAGATACCGATTAAAGCTTATGCAGAAAAATTAAGGCCGACGGAGCCATTGGTTACCAAAATGCGACTGATTGATTCATTGTTTCCGGTTAATCGCGGAGGAACCTATTGTATTCCGGGGCCCTTTGGTGCAGGAAAAACAGTTCTTCAGCAATTAACTAGCCGACATGCAGAAGTGGATATTGTGATTATCGCTGCCTGTGGAGAACGTGCCGGAGAAGTTGTGGAAACATTAAAAACCTTTCCGGAGTTATTGGATCCCCGCACGCAAAAGCCATTAATTGATCGCACGGTAATTATTTGTAATACTAGCTCGATGCCGGTAGCGGCTCGCGAGTCGAGTGTTTACACGGCAGTAACGATTGCGGAATATTATCGCCAGATGGGTTTGAATGTTTTATTGTTAGCGGATTCAACCTCGCGTTGGGCTCAGGCGATGCGTGAAATGAGCGGTCGCTTAGAAGAGATTCCGGGTGAAGAAGCATTCCCGGCATATCTGGAATCGCGCATTGCTTCTTTTTATGAACGTGCCGGAGTAGTGAGATTGCAGACTGGCGTTACCGGCTCCGTAACCATTGGTGGAACGGTTAGTCCGGCCGGAGGAAATTTTGAAGAGCCGGTAACTCAGGCCACCCTTAAGGTAGTGGGGGCATTCCACGGGCTTTCACGTGAACGCTCGGATGCTCGAAAATATCCGGCGATTGATCCTTTGATTAGTTGGAGTAAATATGCCGGTTTTGTTAATGCTGAATATAAGGAAAAAGCTCAGGCGATTTTATTCCGGAGCAATGAAGTTGCACAAATGATGAAAGTTATTGGAGAAGAAGGCACCTCTCTGAAGGATTATATCGAATACTTAAAGGGTGATTTTTTTGATTTTGTTTATTTACAACAGAACGCTTTTGATCTAGTCGATGAGGCGACCTCCAAAGAAAGACAAATTTATTTACTTGAATTTATTTGTTCTATATTAGATGCGCAGTATAATTTACTGGATAAGGCTAGTGCTTTGCATTTTTTCCAAACTTTACGCCAGCTGATGCGTACCTGGAATTCTGCTTCCTATGAGAGTAATGAATTTAAAAAAATTAAAGAGCAAATTTCAGTATTTTTAGAAACCAAACTGATTAAGAAGGATAAATAAGCATGCAAAAAGCTTATACTAATATTATTCAAATCGCTGGTGACGTAATCACTGTGGAGGCACAAGGAGTAGGTTATTTAGATATTGCTCAGATTACTACTCGTCGCGGGGTATCTTTAGCGCAGGTTATTCGCATTGATGCTAAAAAAATATCTTTGCAGGTTTTTGCGGGGACCCGTGGTATTGCCACCGGGGATGAAGTAAGATTTTTAGGTTATCCGATGCGTGTAGCGACCGGAGATAATTTGCTTGGTCGTATTTTTAATGGTAGCGGCGTGCCGTTGGATCATGGGCCGGTTCTTTCTGATGGTTTAATTGATATCGGCGCTCCTTCGGTAAATCCGGTTAAAAGAATTGTCCCGAGCAAGATTATCCGTACGGGAATCCCGATGATTGATGTTTTTAATTCGTTGGTGGAGTCACAGAAGCTGCCGATTTTTTCGATTGCCGGAGAGCCTTATAATGAACTTTTAGCGCGTATTGCGATTCAGGCCGAGGTGGATATTATTATAGTCGGTGGAATGGGCTTAAAATATGACGACTATCTTTTCTTTAAAGAGACATTAAATGCTCAAGGAGCGCTTTCTCGGTGTATCTTCTTTATGCATACGGCGAGCGATCCGACTGTCGAGTGTTTATTGGTGCCGGATATCAGCTTGGCGGTAGCGGAAGACTTTGCTTTAAAAGGCAAACGGGTGTTAGTTTTATTGACGGATATGACCAATTTTGCGGATTCTTTAAAAGAGATTTCGATTACCATGGAACAAGTCCCTTCAAATCGCGGATATCCGGGCGATCTTTACAGCCAACTTGCTGCTCGCTATGAAAAAGCCGTCGATTTTCAAGGCGCTGGTTCAATTACTATTCTTTCAGCTACCACCATGCCCGGGGATGATGTTACTCATCCGGTTCCGGATAATACTGGCTATATAACCGAAGGGCAGTTTTATCTAAAAGGCGGAGTGATTGAACCTTTCGGATCCTTAAGCCGCTTAAAACAACAGGTAAACGGAAAAACGCGAGCCGATCACCGTGTAATTATGGATACGATGATTCAACTTTTTGCTAGTTACCGAGAGGCCCGGGAGAAACAGTCCATGGGTTTTGCGATGAGTGCCTGGGATGAAAAGTTGCTTAAATATGGCGAGCTTTTTGAAAAAAATATGATGTCGCTTAAGGTGAACATACCTTTAGAAAAAGCTCTGGATTTAGGTTGGCAGATGCTCAGTGATTGTTTTACTTCCGAAGAGACAGGAATAAAGCTTTCCATCATTCAGCAATTTTGGCCTAAAAAGTAATGGCAAAGATTAAACTTACCAAGGGCGAGCTAAAAAGGCAGCGGGATGCTTTAAAACAATTTCAGCGCTATTTGCCCACCCTGCAATTAAAGAAACAGCAGCTACAGTTAGAAATTCTACAGCAAAACATAATCCTCCAGGAATTAAAACAAACGGTTATTAAAAGGAAACAATCAATTCTTACTTGGGCGGGTTTACTGGCTGAGCCGCGAGTTGAGATTAGGCTGTTTTTGAAACCGGAAAAAATAATTACACACTCTAAGAATATTGCCGGTGTGGATATCCCGGTATTTGAGAAGTTAGAATTTAGCGAGTTAGATTATGATTTATTTTTAATGCCGCTCTGGTTGGATGCGGCAATCGGCGTTTTAAGAGAAATGATTGTCTTAAATAAAGAGATTCTCACGCGGCAGAGCGGTGTAGATATTTTGCGTCAAGAGTTACGCGTTACTACCCAGAGGGTAAATCTTTTTGAAAAGGTGAAGATTCCATGGGCGCAGGAGAATATTCGATTAATTAAGATTTATATTGGCGATCAGATGGCTAATGCCGTCGGGCGTAGTAAAATTGCTAAAAGAAAGATCGAAGAGTTATTTTTAGAAGAGGCGCGCGTATGATTGTAAAGATGAAAAAAGTTTTTCTTTTTTTGCAGAGAGAACATGCTCAAGAATCTTTAACTGATTTAGCTGCTTTGGGTCTTTTGCATGTTGAACATCAAAATCCTCCTAGCGGAGATCAGATTAATGTTTTGGTTGATAAACTTGCGGTGGTGGAGCAGGCAATCTTAATTTTAGCTGCAGGTAATCAGAAGGCACCCGCGACTACTTCAGAGCCTAAAGATATAATTTTTGTCTGTCGTCATATTATTGATTTGCAGAAAAGGTTGGATCAGCTTAAAGAATATGCGATTACTTTGAATGCCTGGATTGATCAATGGAGCCCTTGGGGGGATTTTGATCCCGTGGAAATAAGGCAGCTCACCCAGAAAGATATTTATCTTAAGCTTTATCAGATTCCTCGGGAGCAGCTAAAGAATCTAAATCAAAAACTGATTGTAAAAAAGATATTTTCGCAAGGCACAATAGATAACTGCATAGTTTTTAGTCGAGAGAATATTGCGCTTAATTTTAAAGAGTTGGAATTACCCAAGATGTCTTTAACGCAGATGCGTCAAAGGTTGGCGGAAGACGCCCAGATTACCTTAAATTTAAAAAAACAACTTGCTGAACATTCTAATTATCAAGATAGACTGCTTATTGAAAAAAAATCTTTAACGCAACAAAAAATTTATTTTGAAGCATTGCAGGGGATGGGTCAAGCGGAGCAACTGGTGTATTTAAAAGGCTATATCCCGGCGGACGCTGAGCGAGCGCTGGTTATCGAAGCTAAACAAAAAGGTTGGGGGATTTTTACCGCAATTCCGCAAGAAGAGGATCAGGTTCCTACGCTTTTACGCAATCCTGCCTGGATCTCATTTATTAAGCCGCTCTTAAATCTTTTGGAGCTTATCCCGGGTTATCGTGAGTTGGATATTAGCCCATTGTTTATCATTTTTTTTAGTCTTTTTTTTGGTATGTTGATTGGCGATGCCGGATATGGGTTAGTTTATGGCTTGCTTAATTTTTGGCTGCACAAGAAGCTTGGACGGAAAATGCAGGACCAAAGCGTGTTTTTTCTATTTTACATCTTAAGTTTTTGCGCTATTATATGGGGTATCTTAACGGCCACATTTTTTGGACAAGGGTGGTTGTTAAGCTTAGGAGTTAAACCGTTAATTCCGGCTTTAGGTAGCGCCGCTTTTATTCAGGCGTTTTGTTTTTTTATCGGGGCGGTGCATTTATCTTTAGCGCATGGCTGGAGAGCAGTGCTTAAGGCTCCGGCTTTAATTGCTTTAGCGGATTTGGGTTGGATTTGTGTAATTTGGGCAGTATTTTTTCTGGCCAAGAACCTAATTTTGGGGGATAATTTTCCGGCGTTTGGCAATGGCTTATTGATTGCGGGTTTAATCCTAGTTTTATTTTTTACTAGTCCGCAAAGAAATATATTTAAAACCATCGGCGAAGGGCTAGGAACAATCGCCCTGGGTTTAGTGAATAATTTTACGGACGTCGTTTCTTACATTCGTCTTTTTGCAGTAGGTTTAGCCGGGGTAGCAATTGCCGATGCTTTTAATTCCATGGCTGTTGGTATAATTAAAAAGGGTGATTTTTTAACGATTATTGCGGCGGCGCTGGTGGTGGTGTTAGGGCATGCGTTAAATATTATTTTAGGGCCGATGTCGGTTTTAGTGCATGGGGTAAGGCTTAATGTGTTGGAGTTCTGTGGTCATGCCAGTGTGACCTGGAACGGTTTTGCTTATAAACCTTTTGGTCGAAAAGAATAAGGGGGATAAATATGGATACCGGAATGATGCCGCAGTTTAAGGATTTAGGATTAATTTTGGTTTTGGCTTTATCGGCATGCGGCTCTGCCGCAGGAGCAGGAGTTGCGGGAATGGCGGCGATTGGGGCTTGGAAGAAAAATTTTGCTCAGAATAAAAGCGCTTCTTTTTTATTAATTGCTTTGGTCGGGGCGCCGTTGACCCAGACAATTTATGGAAATATCGTGATGACTAAAATGTTTGAGTTGGCGAGTAAGGGGCATTATCTTTGGGGAATTGGCGCATTTTCCGGATTAGCGATCGGTCTTTCCGCTTATTATCAGGGTAAATGTGCTGCCTGCGCCTGCGACGCGATGGGAGAAACCGGCAAAGGATTTGGAAACTATTTAGCTGTTTTAGGTATCACTGAAACGGTTGCTCTTTTTGTAATGGTTTTTACTTTGATCATCTTGGGAAAGTTTGCTGGGGTTTAGAATTAAGGGCGATTAGCTCAGTTGGTTAGAGCATCTGCTTTACACGCAGAGGGTCAGGGGTTCAAGTCCTCTATCGCCCACCATTAAATATTGTAAAATAATTAGTAGACTTTAACGTAAAAACAGGTATATTAAATAAACTTAAGTTATTGGGGTCGTAGCTTAGCCTGGCTTAAAGCGCCTCCCTGTCACGGAGGAGATCGCGAGTCCGAATCTCGTCGGCCCCGCCAATAGAGAAAACGCCATAAGTTATTTATGGCGTTTTTGTATTTTAGCCAGGAAAATCCCGCAAGAATTCTTGATTTGTCTTGAGTTTTTCCCTCTCAAGTGTTATTATGGCACTAAGTTTTTTTAAAAGAAAGACTTATCAAGGTTAGGTAAATGTCGAAAAGAATCTGGTTTTTCCTAATTTTGACCCTTGGCCTTACTTCCTTAGCCTACAGCTATGAGCTGCTTAATACTGAGCAGCTCGCGTTGGGGCTAGATGCTTATCTGCGCACGGATTTAGTAAATTTTAAAAATGTTGTAGACCTAGATAGTCATCACCAGGATGATCAAGCTACTTATTTAGGGATTGATTATAGTCTTGCTTTTCGCGGTGAGCTTAAGGATTCTGGCAACAAATTTTATTTTAAACTTGAGCGTAATGGGCCGTATGATTACGATGCTCCGCTCTTTATTCAGGATAAGTTAAATACTTCCGGCGGAGAAATAGGGAAATATCGTAATGCCGAGTTGCTCCCGCAAGTCGAGGAGTTTTGGCTGGACGCTAAGCTAGTAAATAATTTTGGCCTTAAAACCGGATTGTTTATTTATGAAGTAGGAAATAGTTTTAGTTTAAATGGTGGTTATGAGAATTACGGAGCAGCTTTATACTATGAGAGTCAGAATATTTTCTGGCGCTTGTATTATTGTCGCCCGGATTTAGTTTATAAGAATATTTTAGGCCCGGATATTCCACAAGAAAAGGTTCAGGGTCAAAAATATGAACCGAATGCGGCTAATTTTTTTGCGACAGATGCTAAGATTAGTGTGGGTCAAGCAACCTTCTGGCCTTATGTAGGCATGTTGGCAGATTACACCTCTAGTGGCAAAAGAGATAATCTTTTTGCCGCCCCGGTAAAGAAAGATTTGTTGGGTACTTTTGGCATGGCTTGGGAGTATGCCGGCGATGATTTTACCTTGAAATTAGAGGCGGCACGTAATTTCGGGTATGCGCAAAGTGAGGATAGCGAATATAAGGATATCGAACATACGGGGTACATGTTTTATTCCGGATTTAATTATGTTTTAGGAAAATTTGTTCCGGAATTGCAATTTTTGTTTTGTTCTGGAAACAAGACAACTTTAGATGTTGCAGGGGAACCTGATGGAGTATATGTTTCTGGAAAGAATCGCGCTTTTAGTTATTCTTCTCCCACTAATCGGTATTTAAGTGATGCGGTGAGTAGCAGCAATGTGGACATGCTTCCGATTGTGGCCATGGGTGGAGGATATGGTTTAAATTACGGGGTGCCGCGGCCGGGCACATTTTATTCCGGTGATTTTGAAGATTTGATTATGCCGGCGATGGGTTTTGATTATAATTTTACCGACAAGCTTTGTGTAAGTTTATATGGTTACTATTTAAGGGCATTTAATCGTCCAGTGGGAATATGGGACGGTCAAAGCAAATATCTTTCGCGGGATTTAGGTTGGGAAGCGGATTTATTCGTTGGTTATAAAGCTAATGAGCATGTCAATGTAGGTTTTCTAGGAGGGTATTTTATTCCGGGGAGGTATTATAAAGAGAGACGTAGCGATGTGGAAGGAAGCCCGTTTAGTCCTTACGTGCGCGGGGATGGCTCGGCGAATAATGCTTATCAACTTGAATTTTATGTAGAATTAAAGTTTTAAAAGAAAGGAAAAAATGATAACTATTGATGATTTTAGGAAGCTGGAATTAAGAATTGCTCAGATTAAAGAAGTTAATGATCATCCGAATGCTGACAAGTTATTAATTTTAACTTTAGATTTAGGTGATCGGCAAAAACAGGTGGTCGCGGGTATTAAAAATTTTTATGCCAAAGAAGAGTTAATTGGTAAACAGGTAGTTTTGGTGGATAATTTGGATCCGGTGATTTTACGAGGGATAGAAAGCCAGGGGATGATTTTAGCGGGTTCTGATGAAAATATTTTAGGCCTGATTAGCCCGGACAAAAGTTTAAAACTTGGGAGCATTGTTAAATGATTAAACAATTTGTTCCGCAGGAGTTTTGTCTTAAGTGTCAGGGCTGCTGTCGATTTAAAGAAGCTAATTCTCTGTGGAGCCCCTGCCTTTTGGATGTGGAAATTCAGGCCTTGTTGGATAAACCCGGCATTCCGGTAGCCTCTATCTCTATTGATCGTCGGATACAGCCAGTTGCTAATCCGGCTGGCGCAGATTTTCTTTGCCCGTTTTTAGTTACTTTAAATAATCAATGTAAAATTTATGATACTCGGCCGTTTGAATGCCAGCTTTATCCATTTTTAATTAATTTACGTAACACTAAGGTTTTATTGACGGTAGATTTAAATTGCCCCTATGTTTATGAGCAGATTAATAGCCAGTTGGCCAAGGATTATATTGTTTATCTGACCAAATATCTTAACTCTGCGCCGCTTTTAGCGATGCTTAAAGATAATCCTCAAATCATTCAGGCTTATGAAGATTTGAGAGAGGTTGCGGAATTAAATTTCAACAGATGAAATTAAATAAATTATCTTTAAGAGATCAGAAATTATTTAACGCGTATTTTGATTTTATCCCTCAGGAACTAGCCGCCTTTTCATTTGTTAATCTCTTTATCTGGAAAACACTTTATACGATTAATTGGGTAATTATTGAGGATAGTCTGTGTATATTGTTTCGTGATGCCGTCGGTTGTTTTATGTATCTACCTCCGCTAACTAAGGGAGTGCCTAAGGCGCAAGTAATCCAACAGGTTTTTGAGATCATGGATAGAATTAATAAAAATAAAGATATTTCGCGGATTGAGAATGTTCCGCAAGAGGACTTAGATTATTATCGCAGATTAGGTTATCGACAGTATGATAAATATCCGGATTATCTTTGTTTGCGCAGTGATTTGGCGCAACTTAAGGGGAATAAATTTAAATCCCAACGCGCCGCTTGTAATTATTTTATTAAGCACAATGATTGCGATTCGCGTAAGTTGGACTTAGCGGATAGGGCGGGTTGTTTAAATTTATTTGATGCCTGGGTCAAGGAGAGGAAAACTCAATGTAGTGATGATGTTTATTGCGGCATGCTTGAGGACAATCGCAAAGTAATTAGAACGGCGCTGATTAATTATAAATATTTAAATTTAGAAGGCATTGTCGTTAGGATGGGTCGAGAGATTAAAGCTTTTAGTTTTGGTTATAAATTGAATGAGCATGTTTTTTGCATACTTTATGAAATAACGGATCTGGCGATCAAAGGGCTTGCCCAGTTTATCTTTCGTCAGTTTAGTCAAGTATTAAAGGATTATAAGTATATTAATATTATGGATGATTCAGGTTTAGAAAATTTACGTAAAACCAAGCTTGCTTATAAACCCGCGCGTTTGATTAACGCTTATATCATAACTCAAAATGGATGAAAATATTGAGAACGTAGAAATTACTATATTTGATACTGAAACTACGGGGTTAAATCCCTTTGCTGGTGATCGGATTGTGGAATTAGCCGGTCTTCGAATTAAGGGGGCGCAAAGATTCACGCAGTTTGAGGCGTTGGTTAATCCGGAGCGTGAAATTTCACCGGGAGCTTTTGCGGTGAATAAAATTACCTCCGATATGTTAATCAACGCTCAGAAAATAGATAAAGTGTTGCCTAATTTTTTAGAATTTATTCAAGGAAGCTGTCTTTGTTCTTATAATGCGGAATTTGATTTAAGTTTTTTAAATAATGAGCTTAAGTTGTTAGGTTTTCCGTCAATTACTAATTTTGTTGTCTTTGATGTGTTGTCGATGGCCAGAAAGCTTTTACCCGGACTGCCTCGCTATGCTCTTTGGTTTGTGGCCAGTGAATTAAAAGTAAAATTAACACAGCAACATCGGGCTTTTGCGGATGTGGAAATGACTTTAGAGGTTTTTAATAAGCTTAAATTTATCTGTCAGGCAAAGGGTATAACGGATTTTACTAATTTTTCAAACCTATTTGCTTACAAGCCCTTTAAGGCTTGAGGTTACATAAAATACGCATTGTATTAACCTTTATTTGTAATAAAATATAGAGGTGATATTTAGCTCGACTACAAAGGAAAATGCTGATGAAAGATAAAAAGCATATTGAAACTGAACAAAGAAAGTATTTGCGTTTGAATACTGTCTTTCCGGTACAGTTTCGGCTAGAGAGCGTGGATGGTAAATTTTTCCTTTCTGATTGGCTGCAGGGTTTTACTAATAATATCAGCTTAGGGGGGATTTGTCTTTGTGTGAATAATTTAGAACATCGTTTATTAAAATTATTAGAAGAAAAAAAAGCCAAGCTGTTGTTAGAGATTAATTTGTCAGTTAGCCGAAAACCGATTCCTGCCAGCGCTAAGGTTGTTTGGATTAAAGAGGGACACGGTGATTTGCGCCAGCATTTTATCGGCTTAAGTTATGAGTTTATATCTGCAAAACAGAATAACAAACTGTTGCGTTATGCCCAGATAAGGAAATTTTTCTCGCCCGTAGCTTTATTGTTGATTGTTGTTTTGGCTTTTGCTCTGGGAGTGAATAGTTTTCATAATATAAAATTAACCCGCAACAATAAACTGCTTATTGAAGAGCTGGTGAGTGTTTTAAAGGACTCTTCGATTGCCAATCAAAAAGTAAGAGAAGCAATCGCTCAGCGTCAGGATTTACAGCTAAAGTTAAAATCTTTAGAAGCGCGGATTGATTCCGCAGATGCTGAAAGAAATGCCAACCGGATGACTTCTTTAGACCAGGTTAAACGACTGAATGATTTAGTTGATAAATTGACATTGGAAAAAGTTCTTCTGCAGGAGGATCTGGTGGTTGTGCAGAAGAAAGAGAATGTTGCGGTTAAGGAGTTATCGGTTATTGACCGCAAAAAAATTGTTTTAGAAAGAGCAAACCTGGAAAAAATGTATCAATGGCTTAAGGTTCATCAGAATCCGCGCACGGGGTTGGTGATGAGCTTTGAAGGGGATAGCGCCATTGCTAACTGGGCATTTATTTATGACCAGGCTTTATTAATACAGGTTTACACTCAATTTTCAGATTTTGCACGAGCTAAAAAGATTCTAGATTTTTTTATTAAAGATGCCAAGAAAGACAAGGGCTTGTTTTACAACGCATATTATGTAAATGATGGCACGCCTGCTGAATATACGGTGCATATCGGACCGAATACTTGGTTGGGCCTGGCAATTATGCAATATACTCAGAAAACTCAGGATCAAAGTTATTTGCAATTAGCGGAGAACATTGCCCAGTTAATTATTAATTTGCAGAATACTGATGAGGATGGAGGTATTCGCGGGGGGCCCAACATTGCCTGGTATTCTACGGAGCATAATCTTGACGCCTACGCTTTTTTTAATATGTTGTTTAAGGTTACCGGAAAAAAGATTTATCGTTTGGCGCAAGAAAAAACAATAAATTGGTTAATTTTGCATGCTTATGACCGGCAAGATTTACCGGTTAAGCGCGGTAAGGGGGATTCGACTATTGCCACGGATACTTATGCCTGGAGCATCGCCGCTATCGGACCGCAGAAATTAAAAGATCTCGACCTTGATCCGGATAAAATTATGGAGTTTGCTGAAGAAAATTGCGGTGTTGAAGTTGATTTCATCCGGCCAAATGGTCAAAGCGTGAAGATAAAAGGATTTGATTTTGCATCGCAGCGGCATGCTGCGCGAGGCGGCGTTGTTTCTTCCGAATGGACAGCGCAGATGGTGGTTTCTTATAAAATAATGGCAGATTATTATGAAAAAAGTGATGTTTTAAAGGCGCGCGGTTATGAAAAGAAAGCAGAGATGTATTTGGGCGAATTGAGCAACATGATTATCTCTAGCTCTTCTCCGTCCGGGCAAGGAGAAGGTTGCCTTCCTTATGCTACGCAGGATTTTGTGGATACCGGGCATGGATGGTTCACCCCTAAGGGGATCCGTACAGGTTCGGTTTCCGGAACAGTGTATACAATTTTTGCTTATTATGGTTTTAATCCTTTGGAACTTAAAGAGTGAAGCAGAGATTAATGCGTATTTATCAAAAGCTTTATTCTGCGTTTGGTCCGCAGTGCTGGTGGCCGGCGAATAGTAGTTTTGAAGTAATTGTGGGGGCCATTCTTACTCAGGGTACTAATTGGGACAATGTCAAGAAGGCGATAGCCAAGCTTAAGAAAAAAAACCTTTTAACTGCGCGTAAGCTTTATCAGCTCCCGCAAAGTCAGTTAGCGAGCTTGATTAAAAGCTCCGGGTATTATAATATTAAATCTGCGCGGCTTAAAAATTTTCTTAAATTTTTTTTTGAGTGCTATGCGGCTAAGATGAAATTAATGGGCGAGCAAGATTTCGGCGTCTTACGTGAGCAATTATTAACCGTTAAGGGTATCGGGCCGGAGACCGCTGATTCGATATTGCTTTACGCTTTAAATAAACCAATATTTGTAGTTGATGCTTACACTAAAAGGATATTGTCTCGGCATGGAATAATTAATGCTGAAGCAAGTTATCGTCAGCATCAGGATATTTTTATGCGCAATCTTAAAAATGACGCACAATTGTTTAATGAGTATCATGCGTTTTTGGTAAAACTAGGCAAAGATTATTGTCGCAAGCAAAATCCGAAATGTGAGATTTGTCCTTTATGGTCAATAAAAAACGCCTGACAAAGATTCTTCAGAAATTGATTTCTTTGGATTCTCAAAACCCCCCGGGTGATGAGGAGAGGGTTGCTGAATTTGTCGGTAAGTATTTAAAAAATTTAGGTTTAAAAATTAAAACCTATACTTTTTGTCATAAAAGAGTGAATGTTTTGGCGACGTTGCCCGGGAGAAAACGCTTAAAATCACTTTTGATTACTCCGCATTTGGACACCGTTCCCGCCGGGATGAGTTGGAAAACTCCGGCACTAAAGGCTAGAATTGCCGGTAATCGGATTTATGGTTTAGGCGCTACAGATTGTAAGGGGAACTTAGCTAGCGCGCTTGAAGCAATCAGCGTTATTGTGGAAGACGGGATTAAACTGGATTATGATTTAATTTTTGCCGCTACGGCGGATGAGGAAAGCGGGTCAACCCTGGGGCTAATCCCGTTGCTTGAACGCAGAATTTTGAAAGCGGATGCGGCGGTTGTTCTGGATGCGGATGATTTTGAAATTGTAATTACACAAAAAGGATTAATGCATTTATCGGTGCGCGTAGCGGGGTTGAAAGCGCATGGCGCTTATCCGTGGTTGGGGGTTAATGCTATAGAGATAGCGGCTAGAATAATTATTGATCTTAAAAACCAACATCCGCGTTATGTCAAAAATAAATATTTGCACGGGCCTACGGTAAATGTCGGAACGATTAAGGGCGGAGATAAAGTTAATGTGGTTAGCGATTGGTGTGAATTTGAACTGGATTTTAGATTTCTGCCTGGCACTAGCGAAAGAGCAATCTTGCGCTCTTTAAGAGCAACAATTGCTAAACATGCCAAAAATTATAAAGTTGAAATTCAAGGGATTCAGAACCCGTATCATATTGACGCCTGCCATCCCTTGGTGAGTAGTTTAGTTTCGGCGATGAAAAGCTTAGGAATTAAGCCGCGGATCAGCGGTTCGGAGGGAGCAACGGTGATAACTTTTTTTAAAGCGATGAATATTCCGGCGATTGCTACGGGTTTTGGCACGGAAGGTTGCGCGCATATTGCCGACGAATATGCTTGTTTGGATAATTTGTATAATGGTGCAAAAGTTCTGGTGGAATTCTTAAAAGAATATCATTTTCGTTAACCGTGAAAATAGAAGTCTGCCGGCTGGCAGACAGGGAGAATGTATGGATGCCTTAATCATGACTAAAAAACCACGATTGAAAAAACCGTATCTTATTGTTGCCTGGCCGGGAATGGGTGAAGTAGCTTTTAAAGCTGCGGAGCATCTGGTTAGTGAGCTTAAATGTCAGGAGTTTGCGCGGATTATGCCGGATGAGTTTTTTTATCAGACTGGTAGCGTTATCACCGCCGGGATATTAGATATTCCGCTTCTTCCCCAGGGTAAATTTTATTATTGGAAAAGTTCGACGGCTAAAGGCGTTGTTACCGGTAAAAATGATTTAATTGTTTTTTTAAGTAACGCCCAGCCGGATTTATCTAAGGCGGATAGTTACGCTAGAATTATTATTAATTTAGCTAAAGACCTGGGTGTGGAATCGATTGTCAGCTTTGCTTCCATGCCCCAGGCTACCGATCACACGCAAGATTCCGGAGTATGGTTTGTGGCGACTGATCAAAAAATAAAGGAAAGCTTGAAAAAATATAATTTTTCTCCCCTAGTGGATGGTCAGATAAGCGGGATGAACGGCTTATTTTTAGGTATGGCTAAAAAAGCGAAATTAAAAGGATTCTGCTTGCTAGGAGAGATTCCGCTTTATACCATACAAATTGAAAATCCTAAGGCTTCCGCAGCGGTGCTTATGGCTTTAGGAAAAATATTAGACCTACAAATAAATGTAGCGTCGTTGAAAGAGCAGGCTGGTTTGATGGAAAATGAAATTAATAAATTGTTGGAATATCTAAAATTAGGCAATGTCGGGGTATCCGCGCCTATCGGCGAGGAAGAGGTGGAGTTGATCAAGAAAACTTTAAGTCAGCTTACGCATTTGCCGGTATCGGTAAAGGAAAAAATTGAAAAACTTTTTACGGAAAGTCGTTTGGATATTACCAAGGCCACGGAATTAAAAGTCCAGCTAGATAAGTGGAATGTTTACAAGGAGTATGAAGATAAATTTCTTGACCTTTTTAGAAAGAATACGGATAAGGGGAACTAATCAATGAGCCAGGAAATTAAAGTTTTACTTTTTGATTTGGGTAGAGTGCTGGTGGATTTTGATCATTCTCGATCAGCAAAGAGGATTGCCGCTTTTTGTGCGAAGACTCCGAAGGAGATTTATGAGCTTTTCTTTGAATCCGGCGTAACTGCAAAGTTTGAATCCGGGAAAATAACTCCCCAGGATTTTTATCTTCAGGTTAAAGAGATGTTGGACCTAAAGCTTAGCTATGCATCGTTTGAGCCGATTTGGAATGATATATTTTTCTTAAGCGCGAAGAATCGTTCGGTTTTTGGCCTGGTGAATAATTTGCGGGCGAATTACAAAACAGCGATGCTTTCCAATATTAATGTTTTACATTACGAGTATTTGAAGAACAATTTTCCGGTTTTTGAAGTTTTTGATAAAGTTTTTCTTTCTTTTCAGTTGGGTCTAATTAAGCCGGACAAAGAAATATATAATTTAGTTATTCGCCAACTAAAAGTTAACGCGCAGGAAATATTTTATACTGATGATCGACCGGAATTAGTGGAAAGCGCAAGGTCGCTGGGCATTAGAGGGTGTGTTTTTACTAATTTTAATCAATTATTTAGCGATCTTAAGGAAAATGAAATAATTTTTTCTCCGCTTGGAAAAATCCGCCCGGAATAGTTTTATAAAACATAGTTTTCTTGCCTTAAAAAATCGAATTTACCGACGATAATAATAAAAAAATCATATTCTGTATTTAAGCAGAAAATACTTGACAATGACAATATATTGTGGTAAAAAAAGAGCATAGCTACTATATTTTGCGTAAATTTATCGGGGGTTTATTACTAAGTTGGAAAAAATTGCATAGATATTTAAGGGCTCGCGCATAAGTAATTGAAACGGAGCCCTTTATTTTTGCAATAAAGGCGGCGCACGGCTAGTTTCATTAAAACTGGGCGCAATAGAAGCGGGATAATTTAAATAATATGAAAACCGTAGGATTAACATACGATTTAAAGACAGATTATAAGTTTAAAAAAGATGATCCTTTGGATGCAAATGCCGAATTTGATCATCCGGATACAATTGATGTTATTGCCGAGGCGATTGCGGCGAACGGTTTTAAGGTTAAAAAAATCGGCAATGCAAGCAACCTTTTAGAGATAATCGATAACTTAGGGGTGGATATTGTTTTTAATATTTCTGAGGGGTTGAGCGGAAGAAATCGCGAGAGCCAGGTGCCGATTTTATTGGAAATGGCGGGGGTGCCTTTTGTGGGGGCGGACGCCTTGACTTTGGGGCTTACTTTGGATAAGGTTATGGCTAAGAAGATTTTTATTGCCGATGGGATACCTACTCCTAAGTTTTTTGAAGTTAGCTCTATTTCGAGTTTGGTGAATCAGGATCATTGTGCGTTTCCTTTAATTGTTAAGCCGCGTTTTGAAGGTTCATCTAAAGGCTTGAGTGAAAGTTCGCGCGTAGAGAATACCGAAGAACTTGCTAAACAAGTAGAGTTTATTGTTAAAACCTATAAGCAGCCTGCCTTGGTTGAAGAATTTATTTCCGGAGAAGAATTTACCGTAGCGATCGTCGGCAATGAAAATCCGGAGGTGTTGCCGGTAGTGCAGATAAAAATAGACGGAGAATTAAAATTAAATGATAAATTTTATACCTTCGCGCGAATTACTTCTGATCGGTTGGAGTATATCTGCCCGGCAAAGATTACGGACAGTTTGAAGAATAATTTGCTGGATTTGGCTTTAAAGGTTTATCGTTGTGTGGAGTGTCGGGATTTCGGCAGAGTCGATTTTCGCGTTGACCAGCATGGCAACCCGTATGTTTTAGAAATCAATCCCCTGCCCTCTTTGTCTACGGAAGATGTTTTCATGCTTTTGGCCAAGAATATCGGCATTACTTATGAACAAATGGTAGGTAAAATTTTGAAGAGCGCGATGATTAGGAACAAATTAAATTAGTCGTATTAGGCGTTATAATTTATTTGGGTTGAAAATGGAGGTTGTCCTTTAAGTGAAAGTTGCCTTGACGTATAACTTAAAAAAGAAAGATCCCTTAAAGCCGGCGGATTATTTTTCCGAATGCGATTCCGAAGAAACGATTAATTCCGTAATTGCCGCGCTTAAAATCAAAGGCCATTCTGTTGAGGCGATTGATGTGGAGTATCCGGCCCTGTTTTCTTATTTTAGAAAAAACCGCGTAGATATGGTGTTTAATATTGCGGAAGGCAAGCATGGACGTTTTCGTGAAAGCGAAGTGCCGGCGGTGTTGGATTATTTGAATATTCCTTATACCGGATCGGATACTTTTTCTTTAGCTTTGGCGTTGAACAAGACTTTGACCAAAAAAATACTTAAGGCGGAAAATATTCCCACTCCTAATTTTCAACTTTTTGTAAAGGGGACGGAACTACTGGATTCGGATTTAAGATTCCCTTTGATTGTTAAGCCTAATTGCGAAGGATCGGCAAAAGGCATTAACAAAACCAATGTGGTGGGGAATGCGACGGATCTGATGATCAAGGTTAAAGAATGCATCAATATTTACCGGCAGGAGGCCCTAGTTGAGGAATTTATTGAAGGGAAAGAGTTAACCGTAGGTATTTTAGAAAACGGGAAAACACGCGTTTTACCGATATTAGAAATTGATTTTTCTAATTGTGAAAAAAGCGGAGAGTATTTTTATTCGTGGAAGATGAAAGAATTTCAAGGTAACCGAGAATTAGGACTGGTTCCGGAATTTTATTGCCCGGCGAGGTTAACTAAGGAGATTGAAGAAAAGATTAAGGATGTCGCTTTGCGCACGCATCGGGCGGTGGGTTGTTTGGATATTTCGCGCACGGATATTCGTTTAGATAAAAATAACGTACCTTATGTTTTGGAAATAAATCCCCTCCCGGGATTGGATCCCAAGGAATCTAATTTTCCGATTATGGCTTATGCTGCCGGGATGAAATACGAAGATCTTATTGAGGCAATACTATTAAGTGCCTCGGAAAGGAAAAGTCGGAATTGAATAATCCCACAAGTTTAGAAAATCAAAAAGTGCAGATGGATACCCCGGTTATTTATCGGCCTGCGAAACGCTCGCGGGATTATCAACAAATCGCTCTTTATAAAGATGTCAATCCTTTAGATTGGGAAGATTGGCATTGGCAGCTTAAGCATAGAATTCGCACTAAAGAAGAGCTGGCGCAGATTATTAAACTTACTCCGGAAGAGGAGAAAGGTATTGATAAAGCTAAGGGGCGCTTGGCGATGGCGATTACTCCTTATTGGGCAAGTCAGATTGATGCCGAAGATCCAAATTGTCCTATTCGACGCCAATCCGTTCCGGTGAGCGATGAATTTTTTGTTTCTCCTCATGAAATGGCTGATCCTTGTGCTGAAGACCGCGATTCTCCTGCGCCGCATTTGGTTCACCGTTATCCGGACAGGGTTTTATTGTTGGCTACGGATCATTGTGCGATGTATTGCCGACATTGTACTCGCCGGCGCTTAGTGGGAGACCATGAAGAGAAAGATTTAAATTCTGAAACAAAATTTGATGCGGCGATTGAATATATAAAAGCTAACCGCAAGATCCGGGATGTATTAATTTCCGGAGGCGATCCGCTTACCTTGGAAGATGAAGCGTTAGAGTCCTTGATTTCAAAAATCCGCGCAATATCTCATGTGGAACTGCTTAGGATTGGTACGCGCGTTCCGGTAACTTTACCGCAGCGCATTACCGAAAAATTAGTGCAAATGCTTAAAAAATATTCGCCGATTTGGATGAGTATACATTTTAATCATCCAAAAGAGATTACTAAGCGTTGTAAAAATGCCTGCGATCTGCTTTCGGAAAGCGGCATACCTTTAGGCAGTCAATCCGTGTTGCTGAAAGGGATTAATGACCGGCCGTTTATTATGAAGCGCCTGGTGCACGACCTTTTGCAAGTTAGAGTTAGGCCGTATTATATTTATCAATGTGATCCGGTGAGGGGCACGCAACATTTCCGTACCCCGGTAGCTACGGGAATAAATATTATTGAAAAATTACGCGGTCACACTTCTGGTTATGCTGTTCCGACCTATGTTATCGACGGCCCTGGCGGCGGTGGTAAAATTCCCGTGGGTCCAAATTACATTTTATCTCAGGCCAAGGGTAAATATGTATTGCGCAATTATAAGGGCAAGATTTATACCTACCTGGAATAATTTTTAGTTATTTAAAAATATTATTTATATTATGGCGGATGTTAAAAAAATATCTGTCATAGTTTTTATTAGTATCTATGGGGAAGTTAGCTTCTAACTTAATCTATCTATGAAAATAAGCGCGTTTGCTCTTAGCGAAATTACTTTAGGCAAACATAATATTAAGGATTTTAAGTTAGATCAGGCGGATAAGCTAGTTAAGGCTAAGAAGAAAACTTATCCGCAGATAGAGTTAGTTGCTCAGGAGTCGGCACTTGATGCAGATGTGATTATTTTGTTTCCCGATGCTCGCACGGATTTAATTCTCAGGGATTTAGATTTCATGGAAACGCGTTTGGCTAAAAATCCTTTAGAACAAGAAAAAATAGTTTTGGATAAAATGAAGGCTGTTTTAGAAAAAGAAGAATTTATATCAACTTTAGGTTTAACGGTTGCGGAGCGTGAGATTATTTCCGGCTATGGCTTGTTTACGCTTAAGCCGGTAGTGGTAATTAAAAAAGAAGAGCTGCAAGATTTAGGCGCGCTTTTTGCCAGGGTAATTGCGGAAAGTAAATATATTTGTTTTTTAACCGTCGGGGATAAAGAAAATCGCGCCTGGTTAATTAAACAGGGAACTACTGCCTGGGAAGCGGCCGGAGCAATTCATTCCGATATTCAGCAAGGTTTTATTCGCGCGGAAATTATTAGTTTTGCTGATTTTATAGCTTGCGGGGGAGAAACGCAAAGCAAACAAGCTGGGAAAATGCGCCTGGAACAAAAAGATTATATCATGCAAGATGGTGACCTGGCTAATTTTAGGTTCAATAAGTAGTTTTGTGTTATCTTGGTCACCGCAGCGACATAATTTGTATTTATTAAAATGATTAAAATTAAGCGAGCATTAATTAGTTTATCCGATAAAACCGGCATTTTAGAGTTAGCTAGAGAATTAATTAATTATGGCGTCGAGATTATTTCTACAGGTGGCACGGCAAAGCTTTTGCGTGATAATAATATTGCGGTAATTGAAGTTTCTACATACACGGGTTTTAGTGAGATGCTTGATGGAAGAGTTAAGACTTTGCATCCTAAAATTCATGCCGGGCTTTTGGCACTTCGAGAAAATTCGGAGCACGTAAAAACACTTTTAGAGCAGAATATCGGTCTGATTGATATGGTGGTAGTTAATTTATATCCATTTGAAAAGACTGTTCAGAAATCAAACGTAAGCATTAAAGAAGTTATTGAGAATATTGATATCGGCGGTCCGGCGATGTTGCGCTCGGCGGCTAAGAATTGTCAATCGGTAGCGGTAATTTGTAATCCGCAGAGCTATCCTCAAGTCATCGCTCAGTTAAAGAAAAACCAAGGTTGTTTGCCCGAAGATTTTATGTGGCAACTGGGGGTTGAGGTTTACGGTCATACAAGTAAATATGACGCGGCAATCTATAATTATTTAAGTGAACATTTTAAAACCGTTAAAGCGGTTGAAGATTTTCCCGAAGAGCTGGTTCTAGCTTTTCAAAAGATCCAATCTTTGCGTTATGGAGAAAACCCCCATCAACAGGCAGCTTTTTATAAAGAAAAGGGCAAATCCCAGGGACTGATTAATTTTAAACAATTGCAGGGCAAGGAGCTTTCTTTTAATAATATTTTAGACCTAAATTCTGCCGTGGAGTTAGTCAAGGAGTTTCAAAATCCTGCGGTAGTAGTTGTTAAGCATAACAATCCTTGCGGCGTTGCCGAAGATAAAGATTTAAGTAAGGCATATTTAAATGCCTGGAAAGCCGATAAGCTATCGGCTTTCGGCGGTATTGTCGCTTTAAACAGAAAAATGAATTTAAAGACAGCTAAGCTGATTATGAAAAGCGGATTTTTGGAATGCATTATTGCTCCGGGATTTGATCAAGAAGCCCTGGATTTATTTAAAGAAAAGAAAAATTTACGTTTATTGGAATTAAAAGATTGGGGTACAGTTAGCGATCTAGAAATGAAGCGCGTTAGCGGCGGAATGCTTTTGGAGAGTGCGGATTCATTTACTTTGGATAAGCAGAATCTTAAAGTAGTTACTAAGAAAAAACCTACTCCTGCGCAAATGAAAAGTTTAATTTTTGCTTGGAAAGTGGCTAAACATGTAAAATCTAACGCGATTGTTTTAGCGGTTGGTTCAAAGACCGCAGGTATTGGCGCCGGGCAGATGTCTCGCGTTGATGCGGTAATGCTGGCTAAAAATAAAGCTTCGAAACGAGGTAAAAATTATTGTTTGGCTTCGGATGCTTTTTTCCCTAAAGCTGACGCCATATACTGGGCGCATAAAGCCGGTGCTCAGGCGATTATTCAGCCGGGAGGATCGATCGCCGATCAGGAGATTATTGCCTCTTGCAATAAATATAAATTGTCGATGATTTTTACCGGTATCAGACATTTTCGGCATTAATGTATGACCTACCCGGAAGTTTTGAATTATTTAGATTCCTTTGCTGACTACGAAAAAAACACACAATATTCCTATAAAAAAGATTTAAAATTAGCGCGTATCCAGGGTTTTCTTTCTCTTTTAAAAGATCCCCAGGATTTTTTGCGCGTTATTCATGTTGCCGGGACAAAAGGCAAAGGCTCAGTTTGTGCTTTTGTCGCCTACATTCTTAGGGAATCAGGTTTTACGGTTGGGCTATTTACTTCTCCGCATCTAAATGATTTTAGAGAAAGAATTAGAATCCTTAGGCCGACGGTTATAAAAAACAGGAGCAAGGCCGCAGGGTTCGAAGGCATGATCTCTAAGAGAGAGTTAACGTATTTGGTTAAAGAGGTAAAACCGTTAATCAGTAAATATAACTATAATTCAAAATATGGCCGGCTTACTTTTTTTGAGATTTATACGGCTTTAGCTTTTTTGTATTTTAAGCGCAGACAAGTTAATTTTGTGGTTTTAGAAACCGGCATGGGAGGTAGGCTGGATTCCACTAATACTGCTTGTTCTTTGGTTTGCGGGATTTCCCCGATTAGTTTGGATCATATGCAAAAGCTCGGCAGGAGCTTAAGTAGGATTGCGATTGAAAAGGCAGGGATTATAAAAAGAAATAAACAGATTGTAATTTCTGCTTGTCAGAAAAAAGAAGTAAGTCGAATTATTAACGATCGATGTAAAAAATTTTGTTCTACTTTTTATGAGGTTGGCAAAGAGATAAAGTATTTTAAAAGCCGGCAAGGTTTTAACGTCCAAGGGTTATTTAAAAAATATAAAAATTTGCGTCTGCGCCTTCTTGGAGAGCATCAAGTGGCGAATGCCGCGTTGGCTGTTGGGCTAGTCGAGGCAGCAAGTCTTTACGGTTTTAATATTTCCGAGCCGGCGATACGGGCGGGACTTTATAATACCATTTGGCCGGGGCGATGTGAAATTATTAACCGAAGGCCTTTAGTTGTTTTGGATGGGGCACAGAACTTAGCCTCCGCGCTTGCTTTAAAAAAAGCAATAAGCGATAATTTTATTTGTCTGCCGAATAGACAGAGATCTGTATTTAGCGGTAGATATAAAAAAATTATACTGGTGCTGGGAATTTCAGCGGATAAAGATATCTCCGGAATTTGTAAAGTATTTAATTCTTTGGCGGATGAGATTATTCTTACTCAAGCAAATACTAAGCGGGCGGCTTCTGCGGAAAAGTTAGCCAAATATTTTAGGCGAAAACTATATTTGACGCAAAGCGTAAAAGAAGCTAAGATTCTAGCGAATAGGTTAGCGAAAAAAGAAGATTTGATTTTAGTTACGGGGTCATTATTTGTAGTTGGAGAATATCGAGATGTTTAAAGTTAATTTAAATGATACTATTGCGGCAATTTCTACTCCGATTGGAGAGGGTGGAATCGGTATTGTGCGCGTTAGTGGCAAAGATTCTTTAAACATTGTTGCAAAGATATTTGTTTCTAAAGACAAGCGTCATTTGCTTGAATTTAAAACTTATACGATGCATTATGGGAAAATCATCGAAAATAAAAAAGTTATTGATGAGGTAATCCTCACATTAATGCGCGCTCCAAAGTCGTATACTAAAGAGGATGTTGTGGAGATTAATTGTCACGGCGGCATTGTAGTTTTAAATAAAATATTAAAGCTAATTTTAACAAACGGGGCGCGTTTGGCGCAAGCCGGCGAGTTTACGCGTCGTGCTTTTCTTAATGGTCGCATTGATTTAACGCAGGCTGAAGCCGTGGTGGATATTATTCGCGCTAAAACTGATTTTGCTTTAAAGCTTGGCCAAGAGCAGTTGCAAGGCAGGTTATCTGGCGAAATTAAGCAAATTAGGAGCCAGCTATTAGATCTGCTTGTTTTTTTAGAAGCGCAAATTGATTTTCCGGAAGAAGATGATGTTTTAACTAATAAGCAAAAGATAAGAAGCAATTTATTGATTGCTTGGGAGAAGATAAGAAATCTATTGGCCGGGTCGAAATCTGCCAGGATTTATAAAGAAGGAATACACGTAGTTATTTGTGGCAAGCCGAATGTAGGAAAATCTTCGCTTTTAAATGCAATTCTTAAAAAAGAGCGTTCTATCGTTACTGCGATTGCGGGCACTACGCGTGATACTATCGAAGAGATGGTGGAGATCAGAAATATTCCCGTAAGGATAGTGGATACCGCAGGCATACTGAAAGCAAAAGATTTAGTCGGTAAAAAAGCAGTTTTGCGCTCAAAGCAACAGATAAAGCTAGCAGATTTAGTGATTATGCTTTTTGATGGGAGCAGGAAATTGACGGAAGAAGACTGGTTAATCATTGCCAAACTTAAATTTAAAAAAGTTATTGCGGTAATTAATAAAATCGATCTCAAGCAGAAAATAAATAAAGAAATTCTTAGAAATATTTTTCCATGTTTAGTTGAGCTTTCGGCAAAGAGAGCTAAAAATATTAATTTGTTAGAAGACGCCATTTTAAATCAAGTGCAGCAAGAAACGATTTTAGCTTGTGAATCAGTGATGGTCAGCAGTTTAAGGCACACTAGTGCTTTGGCGCAAGCAGAAAAACTTATTGCAGAAGCGAGCAATTCATTAGATAATAGATTGTCTACAGAGTTTATTGCCCAAGGCATTAAAGATGCGTTGGTATATTTAGATGATATTCTAGGTAAAGATTTCCCGGAAGATTTATTAGATAAAATATTCAGTCAATTTTGTATTGGAAAATAATTTAAGCTGATGGATAAAAAGAAGATTGAAAGAGCAGTAAGAAGCATCCTAGAGGCGATTGGGGAAAATCCTAAGAAAAAAGACCTTTTAGAAACTCCGCGCCGGGTTGCCGAGATGTATGAAGAGATTTTTTCAGGAATTGGCCAAGATCCTGAAAAGGAGCTGGAGGTAATTTTAGATCAGAAGCATCATGAGATTATTCTTTTACGCGGTATTCCGTTATATAGTATTTGCGAACATCATTTGTTGCCTTTTCTGGGGCGGGCAAATATTGCTTATATACCTAAGAACGGACGAGTAACCGGATTAAGCAAGCTTGCTCGGGTGGTGGATGTTTTAGCGCGTCGGCCTCAGGTTCAAGAGAGATTAACCACTCAGATTGCGGAGATTGTGATGAGCAAATTAAAGCCGTTGGGAGTGATGGTGGTTATTGAAGCGGAGCATTTGTGTATGTCTATGCGTGGTGTACGTAAACCCGGGACAATGACCGTAACTAGCGCGGTGCGAGGAATTTTCAAAGAAAACGAAAAGACTCGTTCAGAGGCGCTGGCTTTAATGCGTCCGTAATAAAAATTAGGCATGAGAATAAGGCAAAGGAGAGATAGTTTGAAAAAAATTTTAATTTTAATTTTTTTAGGGTTTATATTATCGGGCTGCGCTACTTATAAATTTCAAAAATCGGCTAATTCTAGCGTTCAGGGCTATTTGGCCTGCTATGATGGCCAGCCTATTTTAGAATACACCGTAGGAAAAGAAAAATCACTGCCGGATTTAGTCTTAGCTAAAGAGCGGTTTAAGCGGCGCAGGACCACGGTTGAATATTATTATAAGAAAATGGATAAGATCGAAACGCGTTTAAAAACTTTTTTTTGGGATCCGCCGGCAATGCTGGTGGATTTAATCGGTGGTATTTTCCGTTGGCCGTTTATGGCGGTGGCGGATTATAAATATAACCGTAATCTTAAATACAAGGAAAAAGAAGACAAGCTTGATGAGCAAAAAGAAGAATTAGAAAAAGCTCGTGTAAATACTTTAAAAGAAAAACTTGCTGTTTACATTGCGCAAGACTTAAACAAAGAATCCTCATCGCAAAATGCGGTTGCCGCTGCTTTTGAAGTGGCCAAGATTGAAGCTGCTCCAGAATCCTTGCCGATGGTCCCTGTATTATCGACTACTCCGGAAGTTGTGCCCAAAGCAGAAGTACCGATTTCTTTAGAAACGGTTTCTCAAATTCCGGTTGTTGAGCCGGTATCTGTTCCTGAAGTTGGTTCGATACCAGCCTTGGTTGTGGATCCGCCGCCCGTTTCGGCCGTTGAGGCAATATCGGCTCCGGTGGTTGAGCCGCCGATGGTTATTCAGCCGGTTATAAAAAATAAAGTCGTGGTTAAGCCGGTTTTAGTTCCTCCGGTTGCCGTAATTGTGGCTAAACCGTTGAAAGGTATTTCGCCGCTTAAAGTAATCTTTTTCGGTCAAAAATCATTCTCTAAATCCGGAAAGATCGTGGCTTATAATTGGGATTTTGGTGACGGGGACACTTCTACCAAAAAAAATCCCGAAAACACCTATTGGAGCACTACTTTTGGTGCGCGTAATTTTACCGCTACGCTTACGGTAAGAGATGACGTCGGGAACACTTCCAGTGCTAACGTAATAATTGAGGTAATTACTAAATAATAAATCAAAGTTTTTTAAAATCAATTATCAGGTTTGTTTGAATAAAAAAAGCTTTAACGCAAAATCTCGCCTTTTTAGGAAAATATCTGAATGCATAAAAAATTAAAATTTGCCATAATCCTGGTCTGTATTAATGCATTTTTAATCTTTATGATGCTTATTTTTTTAGAGATTAGATATGAAAACATCCATTTTCAACAACAAACGGAAATGGGCAAGCAGGTCAGCCCGTATTATTATTGGTCTTTTTATAGTAGTAATGGCGTGCCGATCGGGGCACATTACGGTCCTTTAAAATTAATGGCCTTTCCTTTTGTTGTTTATAAGAATATGTCTAATCAGAAGGAGGGCACTTTTTCGACCAATAGCTTAGGATTTAGAGGCCAAGAGATAAATAAAAATGCATTAGATCGAAAGCGTGTTATTTTAATCGGCGGTTCATCCGCCTTTGGTCAGGGATTAAAGGGCAACGAAGAAACTATCGCTTATCAGTTAGGGCAGATTCTCAATGCGGAAGTGATTAATGCCGGAGTTATTGGATATGGTTCTGGCAACGAGCTGGTATATTTGTTAACCGAATTAGTAGATTTAAAACCGGATTTAGTGGTTACTTTTGATGGTTGGAATGATTATTCGCAAATCGGGAGTAGCAAAAGAAGACAGTTTATCGGTTCTAATGGTCAGGAGCAAATTGATGCACACCTGGAATTATTAGCGCAATTTACGGAGACATCCTTTTTAAAAAGATTAACTTCTATCAAGTATATATTATTTCCGAGTATTGTTGATCGCTTGAATACTGTTTTTAAAAAAATTAAAAATAACGGCACGGAAGCGGATGTAGATAACGTAGCTAGCGTATATGCTAATAATATAATTAAAATAAGAAAAATCAGCAATAGTTTTAAATTTAATTTCATTTGCGTAATTCAACCTCAAAAAATAACGCCGGGTATGAAGCCGACAGTAGACGAATATTTGGGTTTTCGTAATAAAGTAAAAAAACATTTTACTCAGGAAAACGTAAAGTATATTGATTTAAGCGATGATGGCTTTAAGAATGATTTTACAGCAAATCGTTTCTTAGATAGAATGCATTTAACTGCACTTGGGAATAGGAGGGCGGCAGAGATTATTGCTCAGAAAATTATTGCTGAGAATCTTTTATAGGTTTGTATATTTATTCAAAACTTTGCTTTTTTTGCGCGTTTTTACTTACTTATTTAAAAAATTATTTTATTCCCATAAATTTTTATCTAGGCTTCGATATTGTATCGCTTCTGAAATGTGCTCGGAGCAGATGATTTCTGAACCTGCTAAATCTGCAATTGTTTGAGAAACTTTAAGTATTTTATCATAACCTCTCGCGGAAAGCCCTAATTCTGATAACGCCATACGTAGCAATGTTTTTGCCGCGTTATTTAAAATGCAATATTTTTTGGTTAATTTATTTGACATCTGGGCGTTATAAAATATTCCTGAGGATTGAAATCTTTCATGTTGAATTTTGCGGGCAGTTTCTACGCGCTGTTTAATTGCTTGTGATGATTCCGCGTTTTGTGTATCTGATAATTCTTGGTACTTTACTTGTGGCGTTTCGATATGTAGGTCAATCCTATCGAGCAGTGGCCCGGAAATTTTTCCTAAATAATTTCTAATTTTTGTGGGGTGACAGTGACAGGTTTTGTGCGGGCTGAAATAATTTCCACACGGGCAAGCATGCATTAACGAAGGGCGAATTTTTAAAGCGAGCCCTTATTTTTACTGTAAGCACGTCTATTTTTGATAATCTTCCTATAGAAACTCTAGGGCAGCGTATTCGTAAGGCAAGATTAGAGCAAAGCCTATTACAGAAAGAATTAGCTTTGAAGATAAGAGTAGAAAAGACTAGTATTGCAAATTGGGAGCAAGATAGGAATAAGCCATTGGATAAGAATTTTGCCTTATTAAAAAATGCTCTTTGTAATACCCTTTCTTGCCCTGTAGCGTAGTCAAGGCTGTAAGATTATTAACCAATAGCAGGATTATTGGTACAAATAACCACAAAATCTAAATCCCCTCACAAAAATAATCAGAAAAAGGCGATTTGGTTAAACAAAGTTCTACAATTAACGACCAATTTATTCTATAGAGAATCCCAAGGTTCACCATTAGAATACCTGCAAATATTAAAAGATAAGGTTTTTCATCCAGCTTTAGCATTAAATTAATCTCTAGAATATAGCCAATTCCTTAGGCTGAACTTAACCGTTCAGCTTTTTTGTTGTAAAATAGTTAGTTAGATTTACTCGCTTCTTACGTCTATTGCCTTAGGAGGTGGAGATATGGCTAATTGTCCAGATGATAATGATATGGCTTGTTATATTGACGGACTGCTATCTGATAATGAGGCTAGGCAGCTGGAGAAGCATTTGCTTGACTGTGATAGGTGTAGGGAGGAAGTAGAGGTGACCAGGGAAATCTTGCAAAATAACTCAAGTATTATCAGTTGACCTGTCTTCTTTATCGTAGTAATATGCGTGAATAGTGATGTAGAGGGTCTATGATTAATTTTAAGACATATTTAAAGGTAAAAGACGCTGCAAAAATTCTAGGTGTCAGTGTTATGACTTTACACAGATGGGATGCAAAGGGAAAATTAAAATCCTTCAGGCATCCCATTAATCATTATAGGCTCTATAAAGAAGTTGATTTAAAGAAGATTTTAAAGAGTGTTTCTAAATAACAAGTAAAGAGTTAGGAAAACAAGCTATGGCAATAAAAAAATCCGAATTATACAGCTCGCTTTGGGCAAGTTGTGATGAACTTAGGGGCAGCATGGATGCTAGTCAATACAAAGACTATGTATTGGTAATGCTATTCATGAAATATGTTTCTGACAAAAAAGACCCGTTGATTGACATTCCTACCGATGCCAGTTTCTACGACATGGTAAAGTATAAAGGCAAGAGTTATATTGGCGATAAAATTAATAAAATTATTGGAACGTTTGCCAAAGCTAATGGATTGACGGGTGTTATTACTGTTGCCGATTTTGATGACGATGAAAAACTCGGCAAGGGAAAAGATAAGGTCGATAAACTTACCAACCTGATTACCATTTTTGAGAAACCTGAACTTGATTTCAGCGGTAATCGTGCTGAGGGCGATGATTTACTTGGCGATGCTTACGAATACCTGATGCGGCACTTTGCTGCTGAAAGTGGAAAGAGTAAGGGGCAATTCTATACACCTGCCGAAGTTTCTCGAATTATGGCAAAAGTGATTGGCATTAACAAATCAAAAAGTCAGGATGAAACGATTTATGACCCCACCTGCGGTTCGGGTTCGTTGTTGCTGAAAGCAGCAGATGAAGCACCGCACGGCATTACCATTTATGGACAGGAAAACGACAATGCCACTCGTGCCTTAGCAATGATGAACATGTGGTTGCACGGCAACCCCGATGCCGATATTGTGCAAGGTAACACCTTGTCATCACCTGAATTTAAGAATGATGAAACAGGTGAACTCAAAACATTTGATTATGCTGTTGCTAATCCGCCTTTCAGTTACAAATCGTGGATGAATGGCTTAGACCCTGCCAATGATATTTACAAACGCTTTGAAGGCTATGATGCCGCACCGCCAAAAAAGAATGGCGACTTTGCTTTTTTGTTGCACCTTATAAAATCATTGAAATCAAAAGGCAAGGCTTGTATTGTTTTGCCTTTGGGCGTGTTGTTTCGTGGAAATGCTGAAGCCGACATCCGAAAAAAAATAATTCAAAAGGGATACATCAAAGGCATTATCGGTTTGCCACCCAATTTGTTTTACGGAACGAGCATTGCCGCCAGTTTAATTATTATTGACAAAGAGGATGCTGCTAACAGCAAAGACATCTTTATTGTTGATGCCAGTAAGAGTTTTATTAAAGATGGCAACAAAAACCGCCTTCGTGAGCAGGACATTCACAAAATGGTGGACACCTTTAATCACCGCATTGAAACACCGAAGTATTCACGCATTATTTCTATTGCCGAAATTGTTGACCCAAAGAATGATTATAACTTGAACATTCCTCGATACATTGATAGCCAGGAAGAAGAAGATATGCAAGACATCGAAGCTCATTTGCTTGGTGGCATTCCCAGACGTGATGTGGAAGCCCTGCAGAAATATTGGACTGTATATCCTTCACTGAAAGCCGAATTGTTCAAAGCTGTTGATAAGCGGCTGGAATACTATCAACTTAATATTACCAATGAAGAAATTAAAAATACCATTTTCCATCATCCTGAATTTACCGCTTTTGGCAAACAAATGGATAAAGTGTTTAATAAATGGAAAACTGAAACTATTATCTATACCAAAGTATTAGATAAAGGCTTACACCCTAAACAAGAGATACGCTGCATATCTGAAAATCTACTGAAGCATTACGACAACAAACAACTCACTGATAAATATGCTATGTATCAGCATTTGATGGACTATTGGGCAGAAACCATGCAGGACGATTTGTATGAACTCTCGGCAGATGGCTGGAAAGCAGGTAAGGAAGTAAAACGTATAGAAAAGAAAACCAAAAAAGGCGACAAGGAAGTAGTGAAGCAGGTAGCAGGTATTGAAGGATTGGAGGGCAGGTTGATACCGCCTGCTTTAGTTATCCAGGAATATTTTTCTAAAGAGCAGAAAGCCATTGATGAGTTGGAAATACATGCCGAAACTCTGAACGTCAATATGGACGAACTAAGGGAAGAATACGGAGGCGAAGACGGCTTGCTTGTCAATGCCATGGATGACAAAGGTAAAATAAGCAAAGGTAATTTAGCTAAAGCCGTTAAAGACTTAGGAAAACGAAATGCCGATAATACCGATGAATATGACCAATTGGAGGCATATAAAAAGCTAATGGATAGCGAAGCCGAAACACAAGGCAAAATAAAAACTGCTAAAGCAGAACTGGAAAAGAAAGTGATTGTTCAATATCTCAAGCTGAACATAGATGAGATAAAAACTATAGTGGTAGAAAAAAAGTGGATGGCAAGTATGGAGCAACGCATACGTACCGAAATGGACAATATCAGCCACCGTCTTACGCATCGGATTAAAGAACTGACTGAACGCTATGAAACACCTTTGCCGAAAATTAGCGATGATTTAGATAAATTGACTGCCAAAGTTGAAAAACACTTAAAACGGATGAAGTTCGTATGGTAGAAGCTATGGAAGTAAAAAAGGGTTTTCAGAAAACGGAAGTAGGTGTGATTCCGAGTGATTGGAAGTTATGTTCTTACGGTCAACTATTCGACTTTCTGACAACAGCAACTTATTCACGTGCACAGTTATCAGAAAATGATGAAATAGGCTATGTTCATTATGGTGATATACATACAAGATGTCAGTATTTTCTTGATTGCGACAAAATTGTATTACCATCTATTAAGAAAGAGCTCCAAAGAAAATATCCGTTTTTAAAAGATGGTGACCTGCTTGTTGTAGATGCTTCAGAAGATTATAAAGGTGTTGGAAAAAGTGTTGAAGTTCGGAATTTGAGGAATAAGAAAGTTATTTCAGGGCTTCACACTTTCTTACTTAGAGATAAGGATGGAATAATTGCAAATGGATTTAAAGGATATTTACATTCAAATAGATTAGTAAAAAAACAAATGGACACATTAGCAACGGGTTTAAAGGTTTATGGTGTGTCAAAAACAAACTTAAAAAGAATACTAATTCCAATCCCTCCCACCAAAACTGAACAAACAGCTATAGCCACTGCCTTAAACGATACCGATGCACTCATTACCCAATTAGAAAAACTCATTGCTAAGAAACAAGCTATTAAGCAGGGGGCGATGCAGGAGCTGTTGAAACCGAAAGAAGGATGGAAAGAGAACTCTCTTACGGAATATGTTAATTATATCCATGGTAAAGCCCATGAGAAAAACATTGTAGAGAATGGAAAATATGTTGTTGTAAACTCAAAGTTCATTTCATCAGGAGGTAAGGTTGTTAAGCACTCAAATAACAATTTTTGCCCTGCCAAGAAAAATGACATTTTAACTGTTTTGAGTGATTTGCCAAATGGGAAAGCACTTGCAAAGTGTTTTTATGTAGAGGGGGAAAATAAGTATGCAGTTAATCAGCGAATTTGTATTTGGCGTTCCAAAGGAGCAAATCAAAGGTTCTTGTTCTATTTATTAAATAGGAATGAATATTTTCTTGGTTTAGATGATGGAATATCGCAAACACACATACTCAATCATCACATTGAAAAATGCAGAATATCTATGCCAACTGATTATGCCGAGCAAGAAAAAATAGGTGCTATCTTATTTGATATGGATATTGAAATTGAAGTATTGGAAAAGAAAATAGAGAAATACAAAATGATGAAACAGGGCATGATGCAGAATTTATTAACGGGAAAGATAAGACTGATATGAGCAACATCGGTAAAAAAGAACGGGAAACCCAAGACCGTATAGTGGCATTATTTCAAAATGAACTGAAATATCGCTATCTCGGCAATTGGGAAGAACGTGAAAATAATAGCAATATTGAAGAAGAAATTCTGACGGCATATTTGACTAAAAAGGGGACCACCTCAAGCCTAATCAGTAAAGTCCTTTATGAATTTGGCAAGGTAGCCAACGACCAAAGTAAATCGCTGTATGATGTAAACAAGGAAGTGTATTCCATGCTTCGCTATGGTGTAAATGTGCAGCCTGGAATCGGACAAAACAAGAGAACCGTTTTGCTAATTGATTGGGAAAACCCAGGTGAAAATGACTTTGCCATTGCCGAAGAAGTAACCATCAAAGGTGTTCACAAAAAACGCCCTGATATTGTGCTGTATATCAACGGCATTGCCTTAGGCGTGCTGGAACTGAAACGCAGCACTGTTTCCATTTCTGAAGGTATCCGTCAAAACCTAGATAATCAAAAGCATATTTTCATCAAACCGTTTTTCTCCACCATCCAGTATGTCATGGCAGGAAACGACATTGAAGGAGTTGCCTATGCAGCTATTGCCACTAAAGAGAAGTATTTTTTGAAATGGAAAGAAGTAAGCGAAGAAGTAAATAAAGACTACCCATATTTATTGCAACTCACCAAACCTATTCGTGATAGAGCTGCCAAATACGAATATCCGTTAGATAAAAGAATAATTGAGTTATTACACAAAGAAAGATTTCTGGAACTGTTGCATGATTTTATTGTGTATGACAGGGGGCAAAAGAAACTTGCCAGACATAACCAATATTTTGGTATAAAAGCCGCACAGGATTTTATAAAAAGAAAAGAAGGTGGCATCCTTTGGCATACACAAGGAAGTGGTAAGAGTTTGATTATGGTATGGCTCACCAAATGGATACGGGAATATAACCCTAACGCAAGAGTACTGATTATTACCGATAGGGAAGAATTAGACGTGCAGATAAAGAATGTTTACAAAGGCGTTCAGGAAAATATTTACCGTACCACAAGCGGAAGGGATTTGCTGAGTAAACTTAACGACACTTCGCCTCTACTTATGTGTTCACTTATTCATAAATTCGGTGGCAAGGAAGAAGCGGACGAAAAAGACATGGATGAGTATTTAAAAGATTTACGGAACAGTATCCCATCTGATTTTAAAGCCAAAGGCGACATTTATGTGTTTGTGGATGAGTGTCATCGGACACAAACAGGAAAATTGCATCAAGCGATGAAGCAATTTATTCCCGATGCTTTATTTATTGGTTTTACAGGAACTCCTTTATTGAAATCAGACAAGCAAACCAGTTTAGAAATATTTGGTAGATACATACATACTTATAAATTCGATGAAGCCGTCTTTGATAAAGTGGTGTTGGATTTACGCTATGAAGCTAGAGATATTGAGCAAAAGATAACTTCAACTGAAAAGATTGATGAATGGTTTGAACTTAAAACCTGTGGGCTTACTGATTTTGCCAAAGCCGAATTGAAGCAAAAATGGGGAACGTTGAAGAAAGTGTTTAGTTCCAAATCACGATTGGAGAAAATCGTATTGGATATGATGCTGGACATGGAGAAAAAGGAACGCCTTCAAAATGGCAGAGGCAACGCCATGCTAGTTTCGGATAGCATTTATAATGCCTGTCGCTACTATGAACTTTTTCAAAGTGCAGGATTGAAGAATTGTGCCATTGTAACTTCGTTTGTTCCCACCCATACGGATATCAAAGGCGAAGGGGAAGAATATACCGAAAAAATACAGCGTTTTGATATTTACAGAAAGATGTTAGCCGAATATTTTAATGAAGATTCTGAAACAGCCATGAATAAGATTGAGCAATTTGAAGATGAGGTAAAGAAGAAATTCGTAGAAGAACCTGCTCAAATGAAATTGTTGATTGTGGTAAATAAATTGCTTACAGGTTTTGATGCACCTTCTGCTACGTATTTATATTTAGATAAAAAATTGCGTGACCACGGATTATTTCAGGCAGTATGCCGTGTAAATCGTCTGGATGGTGATGATAAAGAATACGGCTACATCATTGACTATATGGACTTATTCAATAGTTTGGAACAGGCATTCAATGACTATACTTCCGAGGCATTCGGAGGTTATGAAAAATCGGACATAGAAGGTTTATTAAAAGACCGTTTGGCGAAAGGCAAAGAACGTTTGGGTGAAGCATTGGAAGCCATCAAAGCACTATGCGAAGCCGTTGACCCACCCCAAGACACTTTGGCTAATATTCGTTACTTTTGTGGTAAGAATACCGAAAATCCTGATGAATTAAAAGACACTGAACCAAGGCGTGTTTCGTTATACAAGCTCACCATTACACTCATTAGGGCTTATGCCAATATAGCCGATGAAATGAAAGAAGCTGGTTATTCTGAAAATGAAACTGAACAGATAAAAGTTGACACTAGGCACTTTGAAAATCTGCGGAAAGAAATACAGCTTGCCAGTGGCGACTACATTGATTTGAAGCAATATGAGCCAGCTATGCGTCACTTAATTGATAGCTATATTGGAGCAGAAGAAAGCCGAATGCTTGCCAACTTTGATGATTTAAGTTTGGTTGAATTGTTGGTAGAAAAAGGTAGGGATTCCATTAAATATTTTCCCAAAAATATCCGAAACGATAATGATGCTATGGCAGAAGTGATAGAAAACAATTTGCGGAAAGTTATCATTGAGGAAAGTCCGGCTAACCCGATGTATTACGAGAAGATGAGCGTGCTGCTTAATGAGCTTATTCAATTGCGTAAAGAAGAAACTTTGGAATATGAGAAGTATTTGAATGAAATTATTGGTCTTTCGGTCAGAGTAAAGAAACCAAACACATCAATAGACTATCCTGCTTCGCTTAATACTACGACGAAAAGAGCATTGTTTGACAACCTTGGTAAAAATGAAGCACTGGCAAATGAATTAGACCATAAAATCCTAACAACTAAAAAAGATGGATGGAGAGATAATATACAAAAATCAAAAGCGGTAAGAATTGCTATAGCAGAAGTGTTAAAGAAATACGGTATTACTGATGATAACGAAGTGCACAGAATATTTGACTTGGTGAAAAATCAAAGAGAATACTAATGGAATCTATAACGGTAAGTAGTACAAAAATTGATTTAGTCCGCAAGGATATCAAGAACATACATCTTGCTGTTTACCCACCAATAGGGAGAGTGCGTATTGCCGCACCATTAAAAACAAATGAAGATACTATAAGGCTTTATGCCATTTCCAAATTAGGATGGATAAAACGAAATCAAAGAAAATTTTACGGTCAAGAGAGGATTCCTCCCAGAGAATACATGCAACGTGAAAGTCACTATTTTCTAGGCAAAAGGTATTTACTAAATATCATAGAAACAGAAGCCCCTCCTGAAATTGTTCTTAAGAATAATTTCTGCATTGACTTGTATGTAAGACCTAGAACTCCTGTTGAAAAACGTCATGAAGTAATGAGCGAGTGGTATCGTTTACAATTAAGAAAACAATGTCCTGTTTTTATTGAGAAATGGGAGAAATTATTGGATGTTAAGGTGAGTGATTGGCAGATAAAAAAAATGAAAACCAAATGGGGTTCGTGTAATATTGAAAAGAGAAGAATTTGGCTAAACCTTGAATTGGCAAAGAAACCAGAACAATGCCTAGAGTATATCATTGTACATGAAATGGTTCATTTGTTGGAACGTCATCACAACGAAAGATTTCTATTCTGTATGGATAATTATTTACCCAATTGGCGACAATTAAAAACAGAGTTAAATAAATTGCCTGTAGGTCATGCGGATTGGAATTATTGAGCCAATTTGTAATTCTCACCGTAGTCAATGGCATTAAGTACATTGATGGACAGATAGAATGAATGATGAGATTGATAATTTCTTTCTAGAAGGTGGCGATGAGTTGATGAATAGCGAAGAATGTCCTGAATGTAGTGGTGTAATTTATCTTGACCAGAAATTAGAGTGGGTTGATAGAACAAAGAATATTTGTAAATGTCCTCACTGCGGTAAAGAAGTTAAAATTTAGGTAATTCTCTAAATAGAAGTTTTTTGTATTAGGAGGAGAAAACATGTCAATAAACCAAGGGATATGGCGAATAAATAATAATAATGTTTCAGCAGTTGAAGAACATACTTTGGATTTTGAACAAACATTAGAAGATGTGCTATTTAAGAAAATTGAGATACTGAATGAAGGTTGGTTATTGATTGGGCGACAAGTGTTGACTGGGAATAATAAATATGTTGATTTGTTGGCAATTGATGGCAATGGGAATATTATTATAATTGAGCTTAAAAGGGAAAAGACACCCCGAGAAGTTGTTGCCCAGGCAATTGATTATGCGACGTGGGTAAAAGGCTTAGGGGCAGAAAGGATTGTAGAAATATATAATATTTTTAATGAGAAGTATCTTAAAAGTAGTTTATCATTTGACCAGGCGTTTAAGAAGAAATTTGCCATAGAAGTCGATGAAGATACTGTTAATAATAGTCATCAGATTATAATTGTTGCGTCAAGGATGGATTCAAGTACTGAGCGGATAGTTCAATATTTAAGCGAATCCAATATACCTATAAATGTTCTATTTTTTAAGACATTCAAAGAAGGAAGTACCGTTTATTTAAGTAGAGCTTGGCTTATACAACCAACAGATATCGAAGAAAATGTAGTATCAAGAGGGGCAGATGAACCGTGGAATGGTGAATACTATGTTTCGTTCGGTGAGTTTGATTCAAGAAAATGGGAAGATGCAATGCAGTATGGGTTTATTTCAGCGGGGGGTGGTGTATGGTATAGCCAAACACTTAGCCTCCTTAGTCCAGGCGACCGTGTTTGGGTGAATATTCCACGGACAGGATATGTGGGAGTTGGGAAAGTAATAGAAGCAGTGGATAGGGCAGATAAGGTGTTTTTTGAGATTAATGGGCAGAAGAAGACCATATATGAAATTTCAGAACGGGGGAATTATTTAAAAGAATACAAGACAGATGATGACATGGCTGAGTATATTGTAAAAGTTGAATGGATAAAAACGGTTGCCAAAGATAATGCTATTAAAGAAACAGGGTTTTTCGGTAACCAAAATAGTGTATGTAAGCCAAGTTCAAAAAAATGGCAGCATACCGTAAATAGACTAAAGGAAATATGGAATATTGTTTGATATTAGGTTGTGAATAATATGAATAAAAAAATTAATAATTACTTGCGGAAATAATTATAATGCCAGTTTATTCCCACTCGAGACTCAGCTGCTTTGAAACCTGCCCACTTAAGTATAAATTCACCTACATAGATAAAATTGAACGTGAAACAAAGGGAATAGAAGCGTTTGTCGGTTCTCGCTTCCATGAGGTTATGGAAAAACTATATAAAGACCTTAACTGTAGAACATATTCCTTAGAGGAACTGTTAGAGTTTTATAATAATAAGTGGACTAAGGAATGGACTGATGACGTTATCGTAACTAAAAAAGACAGAACTGTCCAAGACTATAAAAACATAGGTAAAAAGTGTATAGAAGATTACTATAAAAGATATCATCCATTTAATCAGGATAGAACTCTTGGTCTTGAGAGAGCGATAATGATAGATTTGGATGGAAACGACAAGTATAAATTAAGGGGGTTCATAGATAGAATCTCTCAGGCAGAAGACGACACATACGAGATACATGATTATAAAACTTCAGGTTATCTTCCAGAGCAAAAACATCTTGATGAGGATAGACAACTTGCTCTTTATCAGATAGGTATAGAGAATATTTGGAATGATGTAAAAAAAGTAAAACTTATTTGGCACTATGTAGTTTTCGATAAAGAGTTAACTTCAACAAGAACCAAAGAGCAATTAGAATGCCTTAAGAAAGATACCATAGTTCGTATTGATGAGATTGAGCAGACAAAAGAATTTTCGCCGATAGAAAGTAATTTATGTGAATGGTGTGTATATCCAGACCTTTGCCCGAAAAGAAAACATCTCTATAAAGTAGAAGCTTTGCCTGCCAATGAATACCTAAAAGATGATGGTGTAAAACTTACCAATACCTTTGCTAAGTTGGTAACTAAAAAGAAAGACCATCAAAAGCAGATTGAAGAAATAGAATTAGAGATTGATAAGGTTAAGGAAGCGGTTATTAAATACGCTAAAAAAGAAGGTGTTGATGTCATAAGAGGAAGCGACTCTAAATTAAAAATAAGCGAAAAACAAAAGGTTTCTTCCCCGTCAAAGGGAAGCCCTGAGCGAAAAGAGCTGGAAGGCATCTTGCGGGAAGTTAATAAATGGGATGAAGTTTCTGACCTTGATATCTATGCGTTTGAGAAAGTTATAAATGAATCAAAATGGGATAAAAAGATATTGGGTAGGATTAATAAATTCCTAACAATTGAAACCAAGAGAAGCGTGTCCCTATCAAAGTTGCAGGATAAGGAATAATATGTCAATAAAGAAAATCGGCAAAGCAGTTTTGGTCTCGTTTTTAGATGATATTAGATATAAATTAGAAGATACTGGACAGATATTTCTTTTATCCGGAAAATTAACGGATGAGCATAAAGCATCTTATTATTCATTGCAATCACCCAAATATCCGTTTCTAGCTAATTTTTCAAAGACCAAAGAAGATTTATATCAGAAAGAGCTTGAGACATATGAATTTCAACGTAAACATGAGCTTGATAGACTTATTGCTTATGTAAATTCGGCAGTATTATCTGAGCCTGTTAAGGCTTACGCAATTCTTAAAAAAGGGAATATGAGTCAGAAAATTTACTCCGTATATAAAGATAATGTATATAAATTTGATAGAGCAGATTATTCATCAGAACAAATGCTTCTGCAAATCAATGATTTAGAAGAAGACGAAAAGCGTAAGTTTGAATATCTCAAAAATAAAGCAAACTTCGTTCAGCAAGAAAGAGGACCTATTCCAAAGAGTGTTCAAAGGGAAGTTTGGCGTAGAGACCAAGGTAAATGTGTTGAATGTGGTAGTCAGTATAAACTTGAGTATGACCATATATTACCGTTTTCAAAGGGTGGTAATAATACAGATAGAAATATTCAATTATTATGTGAGACGTGTAATAGGAGGAAGCATAATAATATCTAATCTATTCCATCATCTGGTCGGTTAGGGCATTGAGGGATAAAAGATGAATGTTTGGATTTTTCAGGCAAACCCTAAAAGATACGATATTTTGAATGCATTATTAAATTCAAGTGGGGAAGTTGATAGATGGTTAGTTAACCAACATTGGGATAAGATAAAGACGGGCGATGTTGTATTAATGTGGATGTCTGGTGTAAAGGGGGGAATTTACGCCGTAGGAGAAATTACATCAAACCCGTTAATTGCAGATGATGTTAATGCACTAGATAAATATTGGATAAACGAACAAGATAGAAATAAAAGAGCATTAATAGTTAATCTTAGGATTACGGCTAAATTAGTGAACAATCCTATATTGCGGGCTGAATTAAAAGGAATGCCAGGGCTTCAAAATCTTAGCATTTTGAGGTTCTCGCAAGGCACTAACTTTCCTGTAAGTAATGATGAATGGATAATAATTGCAAATAAAATTGATGAGCATCTAAAGAATGATAAATAAAAAACAACTAATAGTTGTTTGGGAAAGTATAAAAATGTTAGCAAAATGGCAATAGCAGAAGAAAGAAAATTAATTGAAGGCTGTTTGATTGGAGATAAAGATAGTTGGGATAATTTTGTAAAAACTTATACTAAGTTAGTGTATAGTTTTATATATAGAACGCTCGAGTTAAAAGGCTATAAAATAGAGTCAGATATTGTAAGCGACCTGCACCAGGAACTTTTCCTATCTCTACTTCAAGATAACTTTAGGAGATTAAGGACATTTAGGTGGGAAAGAAATTGTTCTTTAGCCACTTGGATTGGAGTTGTGACACGGAACTTGGTCTTGAATTTTATTAAAAGTTCATCAAGAAAGAATAGCGTGACTGAATCCATTGATGCAAGCCTAGATGAAGATGGCGAATGTTCTCTCATGGACAGACTATCTGATGATGCTCCGTCAATCAAAGAAACAATTGATAAAAAGACAATAATGAGTTTGCTGTGTAAATATCTAGAAAAGTTAGATATAAACGAAAGAACCATATTGGATATGTTCTATCTACAAAAGCTTCCGCTTGAAGAGATTGCTAGGGTTTTAAATAAATCTGAAGACGCAGTTTTTATGCAGAAAAAAAGGATTATTGCTAGTATAGAAGAAAGATTTAAAAAAAATGTTGGTTTTTAATTATTTGACCATCTATTGTAGATGGGGGGAGTAAAATGATAAAAAATATAGAATTGACCTTAAAAAAAGCTTTAAGCAAGTTAAGGGTTAAAAATAAGTTTGGTTTCAAGGGAAAGTGCTTAGCGGAAGAGGATGTTGCCTGTATTATTGATGGCAAGATTACCGAAGCGAAACGTAAAAAGATACTTAAGCATACTTTATGTTGCGAGCCTTGTACGATGAAGCTTAAGGACCATTTTGCGATATTAAATGCTGTAGATAAGAAAGGCTTGTTAGAAGTGCCTAAGAATATAACGCAGCAAGCTATGGACCTTTATAGCGTAGAAGTAGGCACCAATATTCTTGAGGTTGTTTTAAATTTTAAAGACAAATTTATTGAGTTAGTTAGAACTACGGGTGAAATTGCTAGAGGTTCTGTTTTGGTGCCAATTCCTATCTTAAGAAGCAAAGAAGAAAACACGTTTCAAAAAGAAATAAAAATTGTTAAGGTTTTTAATAACGTGTTGACCGAGGTTGGTATAGAGAGGCAAAAGGCAGAGCTTTGCGATATAGAAATCAGGCTTACTAA